>JACCDX011453713.1_pt1 | contig 85034 bp, 59 predicted proteins | sample 7449681 | NCBI WGS metagenome assembly JACCDX01 (sample SAMN15323450, study PRJNA562643) | freshwater metagenome | isolation source: river surface water | place: USA:Blue River Watershed | collected 2017-08-18 | reverse complement strand
GTATTGCCATTTTGACAATTATAAGAAGTGGTTAATCCGCTATAACCAAAAGCGTTACAAGAAATGTTAGCAACTCCGTAATCGACAATTTTTGTAGTTGAGCCTTTAATATCAACAGCGCATTGCTTTTGACATAAGCCGCCAACAAGCGAATATCCACTAGCGCAAGAGGCACAATTTGTACCGGTGTAACCAGTTTGGCATTTGCAAGTTCCACTTATTTGCTTGCCTTCTGCATCGCAATCGTAAGGGAATGATCCTTCGTAGCGCGAAGATTGATCGCATGGCGCTAACCCAGAAGAGCCGTAATTAACAGTTTTTAAGGAAGAGCCTGTAATATTAACGGAACATTGTTTTCTGCACTTTTCTAAAAATAGCGAATATCCAGCTTCGCAAGAACAAGATCCAGAATAAGAAAATCTAGGTTCGCCCGCACCACAACTATACTCAACTTCACCAAGAAAGTGAGAGGCAGAATCGCACTGAAGAATTGAGGCGCCAGGTTTAACCGAAGTTTGGGTCAAACCCAATACTTTAAAGGTACAATTTTGCTGACATGAGTTGTTGTAGTAAGTGTAGCCGTCTTCGCAAATATTGCATGAGGTTCCATTAATAACAGCAAAAGTGCCGCCAATACAAGTGTAAGTTACGGAATCAGAGGTGCTATAACCAACATCATCGCAGTTTAATTCACCAAAACCTGAATTTACCGGTAATTTTGACTTAACGCCAATAACCGAAATATTGCAATTTGGCTGACATTGACCGTTATAAAGCGAATAGCCAGCAGCACAAGATCCACAAGATCCCGTATAAGAAAAATCGCCATTCAAGCAAGTGTAAGTAATTGATTTAGCACTAGAATAACCTTCCGCATCACATGGAATTGATATGCCGCTCCCAGCATCAACAACTCTTGATCTAATTCCTTCAATTCCCTGAATTGAGCATTTTTTATGACAAACGCCATCAATCATTGTGTAACCAGATTGGCAATTATCGCAATTTGAGCCAGCATATCCAGCTTTACAGGCGCAAGTTGTTGAGTGAATTGAGAGCTTTTTATCGGCGCAAGTATAAGAAATTTGGCCAACAAAATTATTGTTAGCATCGCAAGCCTTAACATCGGAACCCTGCTCTAACATTCTTTCGATCATGCCAAATTCTCTAAGTAGGCATGAAGAATTTAAAGAATCACTTTCTACTACGCCAACGCTGTTTGAGGTAGAGGCGCCAACATTTGATTCTTTTAGGAAATAAGTTTGTGAATCGATCAAAAAGTCATTTTTATTTTTAAAAAACACCAAATCGTCAAAAACAGAGCTTCTGCTTGTTTGAAAAATTATATCACCATCCACGGCACTAAGCGAGTTATCAAGCTCATCAGCATCATTTGAGTTAGTAGAAATTGTGGTTGAATTTGCCAAAACTGATCCACTTTGATTTTGACCATAGCTAATAATTGCAATCACGGCATGCTGCTCTTCATCTCCTTCAACATGATTATTGCCTAATTTGGTATATTTTTTTATCGCAATAGAACCTTCATTATCTTTAAAAGCAGAGCCGTCAGTGGTGGTGGCGAAAATTTTATCAACAACATACACAAATTTTGCACCATAACCATCTTCGGCCATCTCTTTTCCAAGGCCTAAAGTGGCAATTGGAACCATGCCGTAAACCAAATTTTCTGAGACATAAATTCCACTTCCAGCGTTACAAGAACCTTCAGATCCATAAGATGTGCTGGTTGATTTTACTTCATTAAGCGAAGCGGGGCATGGCAATCTTTTATTTTCAGCAACAAATGATTTTATCGCCGAATAAACAACTTTTGTTCTGTAATTGGTGATTGCCGCCTTGTTGTTAATTGCTGAACCAGAAATTAAAGAAACCCACTCAACCAAAAGAAATGAAACCACCAAAATTACAACTGAAAGCTCAACCAAAGAAAAGCCGCTCAGGGCTTTAGTTTTTAAAGCCCTGCTAAGGAAATTAAATTTTTTCATGAAATGAATTGCGAAGGATGTGATAGCGCCTATTTGGTGGCACTTAAGAAGTGTTTTTATCATCTTTAAAACTATCGCCAAAAACACAATAGTTGATCTAAAGAAAAATTTTAAACCTATTTAAAATTCACAAATTCAATTTGCAGAATAACTACCATTCGCTTCACGATCATTGCGAATAAGGCTTGCCCAGCGGCTATTGGCACGAATTTTTCTAGCTTCTAATCTTTCCCTAATTTCTGCGCCTCTTTCTTTTATAACAAGCTTGCCTTGCCAATTTTGGCTTTTTTCGCGCTGATGAATTAATGGCGAACTTTTTGCTAAAGAAGGAGATTCAACACCTTTTTTACGAGCCAAAGCGCGACTTCTAGCATTACTAATAACTAATTCACGATTTCTATCATGAATTCTTTTGTGATGCATGATGATATTGTCAACAAACCAACGGCGCTTACGGTTCGCCATTTTTCTCGCCATTCTTCTGCTTAGAACCTTTTTGCGACTAGATTTACGCACATGGCTATACAAAACATGGGCAAGGCCATGACCGGCAATCTCATGAATCAAGGTCGGATTCAGAGTAAGGTAATTTGTAACATCAAGTGTAAGGCTGCCAACAGAGGGAAGGCTAATGAAAGTCAATTTGCTAAAATTTTTTATGGGATTTTTTCAGATTAAAATTTAGAGCCTTTATTTTCCAATACAAAACCTTGAAAAAATCACATCCAAAATATTGTCGATATCAATTTTTCCGGTTATTTTGCCAATCTCACGCGCCGTTACTCTAAGATCTTCAGCGGCTAATTCGATATTTTTTTGCAAAGAAAAATTTTCTAAATTTGTAACACTATTTTGCAGAGCGTTGCGATAGCGCTCTTGGGTTATTAAAGGAATGTCTTGGTTTGGCAGCATTTCAACAATCTTTTCTTCGATTTTTTGCAGCAAAAATTTCATGTTCAAATTCTGTGCTAAAGAAATTTCAATAAAGCCATTTTTCCACAATTTATCGCCAAAATTTTGCTCATTTTCGGCATTTTTTAAGTCTATTTTATTAGCAACTAAGATAGTATTTTCATCAACCAGAGAGCTTTCTATAGTTGGATTATTCACATCAAAAAGATAAATTTTTATATCGGCATTTTGCGCTTTTTTTAAAGCTCTTTTTATTCCTTCCGACTCAATCATATCAACAGTTTCGCGAATTCCCGCAGTGTCAGAAATCTTTACTGGAAACCCGCCAATTTCCAAATTAACTTCAATCACATCGCGCGTTGTGCCTGCAAATTCAGAAACTATTGCCACATCACTTTTAGCCAAAAAATTTATCAAGCTAGATTTTCCAACATTTGGCGCACCTAAAATCACTAAATTAAGCCCATCGCGTATTTTCTGACCACTTCTTTGATCGCTTAAATGCCGCGATATTTCAGCGCGAAGTTGCACAACATTTTCTTCAACTTTATCAATTATATTTTGCGGCAAATCTTCGTCAGGAAAATCAATTGCAGCCTCTAACATCGCCGAAATTTCAATTAAGCGAAAACGCCAATCTTCATAAATTCTTCCAAGCTTTCCTTCAAGTTGTCGCAACGCCTGTTTGTGCTGCGCCGCGGTTTCGGCGGCAATTAAATCTGGTATTGCTTCAGCTTGCACCAAATCCATTTTGCCATTCAAAAATGCTCTTTTGGAAAATTCGCCAGCTTCAGCAAGTCGGCAATTTGGTATTTCAGAAAAAATATTAAGTATTTTTTTTAAGATGAATGGTGATGCATGCAGCGAAATTTCAGCGACATCTTCGCCTGTAAAACTTTTTGGCGACTGAAAAAAAGAAATTAAAACTTCGTCAATTTTTTCGCCATTTTTTGGATCAAAAATATTTTGAAAAGAAACTTTTTGATGCTCAATTTTTCCTTTAAATCCAATGATTTGGAGGCATTTTCTAACATCAGAACCAGAAATTCTAATCACCGAAATTCCCGCTCTAATTGGTGAAGTTATTGGTGCAAAAATCGTATTCACTGCAAATAAATTATCTTTTAGGAGAAGTTGGTTTTACCGCTGACGAGAAACAATTTAGCGCCTTACAAACAAAAGAAAGGATGGTTGACGGAGAGCTTTCTGAATTAATATTTTTAGTCTCATTGTCACTCTCTTTTTCACTCTTACTATTTTCATTCTTACCATATTCATCATCTTCACTCTTAACTTCTGCATTATCATGATTACTCTGGGGAGAATATTGAGCGCAATTCTCTTTCCACGCTTCATTAATTTCTTTTTCTTTCAAAGCCTTATAAAAACTTTTTCTTCTTTCTTCTTCACTAGGATACTCTGAATCAGAATCACAATCAGGTCTTGGCGTTAGTGGTCTTGGAAATTTATCTGATTTTCCGCTCGAAGAAGAAGAAGAAGAAGAAGAAGGAGGAGGAGAAGAATTTTCAAAATCTTCTTTGGGTAACATTTTTAAATCCTTAATAAACACCTCTTCTTTTGTCATAAATTAAGGAAATATTGGTGAAAATTCGAGACCATCTCTTTCATCAAAACCAAAAACAATATTCATGTTTTGTACAGCCTGACCAGAAGCGCCTTTGCATAAATTATCAATTACCGACACAATAATAACTTTATTTGCGGTGCGAGCCTCTTTTGCTGCCATAACGCAAAAATTAGTACCAATAACATCTTTTATATTTGGCTCACCATCAATCACAGTCACAAATGGTTCATCTTCGTATTTAGTTTCAAGGCAATTTTTGATGTCTTTGAGACTAAATTGTGAATTAATTTTTGCGTAAATTGTTGAGATAATTCCGCGATTTATTGGCAATAAATGTGGTGTAAAATCAACCTGCAACTCGCAATTTGCAGCCTTGCTTAGCTCTTGCTCAATTTCACCAATGTGGCGATGCTTGCCAATTCCATAAGCCTTCACCGACTCATTAACTTCACAAAAAAGATTAGCTTGCTTCGCTGATCTTCCTGCGCCAGAAGTTCCTGATTTTGAATCAATTATGATGTCGGTTTTTTCGATTAAATTATTCTGCAAAAGTGGAATCAAAGGCAATAAAGCTGATGTTGGATAACAACCCGGACAAGCAATTAAATTCGATTTTTTGATTAAATTTCTATGAATTTCTGGCAAAGCGTAAACCGCTTGTGGCTGCAGGTTTTGCGCCACATGTTCATGATCATACCACTTTTGATAATTGGCGGGATCTTCCAGCCTAAAGTCAGCAGAAAGATCAAAAATTTTGAGATGAGAATTTTTTGAATCGGCCAAAAGTTTTTTAAAAGTTTCTTGGCTAGTGGTGTGAGGTAAACAGCCAAAAACCGCATCAATTCTAGTAAAATCAACCTCTTCCACTTTTTTCAAAATTGGCAATCCGTAACGAACTAGATGCGGATAAAGCTGCTCAATTTTTTGCCCTGCATTTGAATTTGCAACCAACTCAACAATCTCAACCTTCTTATGATTAAGTAATATTCTAATCAATTCAGCACCAGTGTAGCCTGAAGCACCAAGAATTGCGACTCTAACTTTACCCATTTGCAATAATTTATTTTGATTATTTTATTCGTGGATGGCTTTTGCGATAATCCTTCGGAAGCTGAAAAGCGCCACGCCAAATTCCTAATTTTTTTTCCTTCGCTTCCAATTCAAGTTTTTCGCTTTTTTTATCAGTTTGATCAAAGCTATAAATTACAGCCATGCCGTTTCGCAAGATTTCATCATTAATTGAAACGCCGTCAATAAAGCATTTAGCAAGAAAACGATTATATTTATCGAGCTCGGCATAAAGACATTTTGCGTTCTTTTTTTGCGCCAATTTCAACAAAAAATCAAAACTTTCTTTGCCACATTCATATTCATTATTTTTAGCGTCAAAGCATGTTTGACTATATTCTGGCGCATCTATTCCAACAAGACGAACTTCTTTTTTTCCAACTTTTATTGAATCACCATCAATAACTTTAACCACTCCACTAAATTCAAGATTAAAATTTGGATGTGATTTAACTCGAAAAGCTTGATTTTGCGAAGTGGCGCTTCGCGATACAAAAAACAATGCGGCGCAAAAAAAAGTAAAAAAAGTTGCCGTAAAAATATTTTTTAAAATGGACATTGGGCTTTAATATTGTGGTTTTTTGACGCCTGATTTAGCGAAATCTAAGCCAATTTTTACTAAAAAAAGCCCAAGCAAATTAGCTCCTTACCAACTGGTGATAATCTTTCATCAGCGCTAAAGTCATTTCGCTTGGTTCTGGATATTTAATTTTATCTTCAATTGAGCCAATTCTGGTTATTTCAGCCGCTGATCCAGTTAAAAAGGCATCAACTGCGTCCGACAATTCTTCTGGCATGATGTGTCTTTCAACAACTTTAATGCCGCGTTTTTTAGCAATTTCAATGACAGTTTGACGAGTTAATCCATTTAAAAAGGCATCCGCAAGTGGGGTGTGAAGTTCGCCATTTTTCATTACCAAAAATAAATTGGCGCCAGTTGCTTCAGCTAAATAGCCGCGATAATCAAGCATTAAAGCGTCGTTATAACCTTCGCGCTCAGCTTCATGTTTTGAGATTGTGCAAATCATATAAAGGCCGGCAGCTTTTGCGGCAAAAGGAGCCGTTTCTGGCGAAGGTCTTTTATATTTGGCAAATTTCAACTTTAAGCCAGCGCGACGAGCTTCTTCACTGTAGTAAGGAGGCCAAGGCCAGCAGGCAATCGCCACATGAATTTTATTATTTTGCGCCGAAATGGCCATTTTTTCAGAACCACGCCAAGCAAAAGCACGCATATATCCATCAACAATATTGTTTTTTGCAACTGCTTCATTTTTCGCCTTCTCCAATTCCTCAACTGAAAATGGCAAATCAAACCCCAAAATATTACCAGAAACATGTAATCTTTTTGTGTGATCCAAGCTTCTAAAAATTTTTTTATTATAAATTCTTTCTCCTTCAAAAACACATGAAGCGTAATGTAAGCCATGATTTAAAACATGAACTTTGGCACTTTTCCATTCAACAAATTCGCCGTTGTACCAAATATAGCCGTCACGCTGATCAAAAGGGATGATGTCTGACATTTTAAGTGAAAAAAATTAAAGAAATTACTGAGGAATTTATTGCGGAAATTATCAGCAATAAATCTTAAAGCTTTTTAAAAAGTAACGCAAAATTTGACCGATTATTGAGGCATTTCAAAAAAATAATTAAACAAAAAAACTTTGCGAAATTTTGATTTAACAAAATTCAACAAAAAACTAATTTGCAGCAAGCTAAAAACGGTAGCATTTCTTCCGCCGCAAAATTCATAAACTAATAAGAAATTATAACCACACCAGATCCACCCGCACAGCCAACATCATAAACGCCACCATTGCCATAACCACCACCACCACCGCCGCCGCCATACCCATTTTCACCATTTGTACATGCTGAATTAATGTCTCCGCCATTTCCACCACCACCAGAGCCACCAACAGTTGTTCCAGCTTTTCCATTTCCGCCACCACCGCCGCCAGAATAATAAACAACAAAACCAGATATAGACGATGATTTGCCATCCCCTCCATTAGTAGGCTTACCACCCACAGCAAAACTATCTGCGGCTTTGCCAGCTCCACCTCCTCCAGCTCCAGCTCCGGTACAACAACCACCAGGATTACCACCATTATTTCCTTGAGACGAGTCAGAGCTTATTGCGCCAGCTAGATAGTTTGATCCACCGCCACCAGAACCGCCACTCGTAGCACCAGCATTATTCGATCCACCGCCACCGCCACCGCGTGCAACAACAATATTACCTATTGCACTATCGCTACCTCTAGAGCCGGAAGAGTTCTCTGAGGTAGAGCCAGAACCTCCAGAACCGATAGTTATCCCATAAGATGTACCGGAAGAAACGCTAATACTTCCTTCTAAATATCCACCAGCACCGCCGCCGCCAGCATGCTTTCTTCCTCCCCCTCCACCACCAGCAACAACTAAGTATCTTATAGTTTTTGTTACTGGACATGAAAATGTATCTTGAGAAGTAAATTTATGCACCCTTAAACCAGAAGAAAGAATTGTTTTTGTTCCACCAGTGCAATCAGAAGCCTGACAAATTCCGCTAACATTGGAAATGGTGCCATCGCTACAGTTATAAGTTATGGTTCCAGAATAACCAGCATCGCATGCTTTTGAAGTTGTGCCATGATCAACATAAGTGCCGCTGGCTATTCCAGTTGCGCTTAACAAACATTTTTGCCTACATTGTCCACTAATCAAAGAATATCCGCTTAAGCAGGAAGAGCATCCGGTTGCAATATCGTGACCAGCAACGCAAGAAGAGCAATTAGTTCCGGTGTAATTAGTTGCGCAAGCGCAAGTTGTTGTGGCTGAAGTTATACTTAAAGATCCGCTTGCACAATTACCGCTAATTGAAGCGCCGCTATAACCGGTCTTATCGCATGAAAAAGTAAAAGAACCTGGATTTACTTGAGTTGTGTTAGTTCCAGCAAGGGAAACTGAACAAACTTTCGCACAAACGCCGCCACTTAGAACATAGCCAGATGCAGTGTCGCAAGATGAACAATTGGATCCAGAATATCCAACAGCGCAACTGCAAGTTCCGGTTATTGCAACGCCATTCTCGCAACTATAGCTAATTGCTCCGCTATATCCAGTTTTGTCGCAAGTTACTGTACCATCGCCTGGATTTACTGAAGTTGAAGAACTTCCCGTAACATTTACAGAGCATTTGGCTAAACAAGAAGTACCAACCTTTACAAAATCACCAACGCATCCAGAACAATTAGTCCCACCATAACCATCAGCACAAGAGCAAGATCCAGAGGTTGGTACTCCATTGTTACAGCTAAAATTAACTGTTTCTGACTTATATCCAGAAGCATTACATTGTGCACTGCCGCTGCCACCATGATTTACCGTAATTGGCGCGGTGACTCCAGCAATTGAGAAAGTGCAATTTTTATAACAAGGAATATTTATCGATAAATCACCATTATTACAGCTGTAAGTTGCAATTCCAGAATATCCAACAGCATCACAATTTGCAGTATCCTCCGCCGCATGAGCAATAGTTTTTTTCACTGAAGATCCAACGATTGAAACCGCACAAGAAAGAGCTCCAACACAATTACCTTCAGCATCTGGAATATAACCAGAGCTACAAGCCAAGCAGTCACTACCTTGATAGCCAGTTGCACAAACACAAGAACCGCTCTCAATTTTAAATACACCGCCAATGCAAGAATAATTAACGGAACCAGCAAATTTTTTTACATCCTTATCGCAAGTTAGTCTTCCCGCCAAAGGCAAGGCAGCTTTACCTACAACACCAAAAATAGTTGAATCTTCAACTTGGCAATCTTTATGGCAAACCTTGTTAATCATGGTATAGCCAGCGTCACATTCTTCGCAATTGGTACCTTTGTAGCCGGGGTTGCATTGGTCGCAATTTTCACCAGTAAAATTTCTCTGACAAATACAAGAATTGCTTAAAACCTGCAAAGCGCCATTTGTACAAGAATATTTGTAAGTTCCGGTGAAATTTAACTTATCGCATTTTATTGTTCTTGAGCCCGGATAAAGAGAGGAGAGAGTTAAACCTTTTTCCTCTGTAATTTTACAACCAGCCTGACACATCCCATCAACTTTAGAAAATCCATCACTACATTCACTGCATCTTTCACCGACATAGCCGTTTTGACATTGATTGCAATTTTCTCCACTAAAGCCAACCGAACATTCATCACAATTCTCGCCAGTAAAGCCAACTGGACAAGCAAAACAGCCATCATCATTACAAGTTACAACCTGCACCCCTTTACGACACTCAAAAACATCAGAACCAGAAACGGCAGCAACAATTGAAGGAGCGCCAAAAATTACCCCAATTCCAGCAGCAACACCAATTAAAACACCCCACGAAACCTTTCCTGTATAAAAACCAACGCCAACCGAAGCAACGGCAAAGACAGCAAAAGTGCGACCCGCCGTTCCAGTTACAATATTCATCACATTACACATTGACGCATCAAAAGCCGCCAAGGCAACTGAAGGAATAAGTAACCAAAAAACAAAGGTAAGAGTTGCAATTAAAAAATTTGATAATTTTTCAGAGAAAGACATTCCAAATTAAAAAAACTTATAATTTTATGAAGCGCCTTGCGGTAAGGCTAAAAACAATTAAACAATTACAAAATTAATGAAAATTGCGATTTACCCCGGAACTTTTGATCCCGTAACTTTTGGTCATTTAGACATCATTAAAAGAGCCTCTTCTTTATTCGATCATTTGATAATCGCAGCAGCAAAAGACAACTACAAAAATCCACTTTTTTCACTTGATGAAAGATTGGATTTAATCCTCGAAGAAACCAAAGTTTTGGGACTAAAAAATATTTCCGTTGAAAAGTTTGAGGGTCTTCTTGTTGGTTATGCCGCAAAAAGAAAAGCAAAAGTTATAATTCGAGGCTTGCGCGCTGTTTCAGATTTTGAATATGAATTTCAAATGTTTGGCATGAATTCAAAATTAAATTCTGACATTCAAACTATTTTTCTTCCCGCCTCCGAAACTAACCACTTTATCGCATCAAGGCTTGTTAAAGAAGTCGCTAGACTTGGTGGCGATATTTCAAAATTTGTCTCTCCTAATGTTTCTAAAAAACTTCTGCAAAAAATCAGAGATTAATTTACGCGACGAAATTTGGATATTATCCGATAATCGCCCTGGAACCTTCTCGCAAGCCGTTGGACTCGCTGAAAAAATTGGCCTAGAATACCAATCCATCAATCTTGATTATAATATTTTTGCCAAATTACCTAATTTTATTCTTGGTAAATTTCCTATTCATCTCACAAAAGAATCAAAGCTTGCCCTAAAAAATAGCGACATCTTTCCCAGAATCGTAATATCCGCCGGTCGCAGATCAGCCACAGCAGCGCTTTATATCAAAAAAATTTCTCAAAAAAAAACCGCAGCGATTCAAATAATGAATCCAGATTTAGATTTTAAAAAATTTGATCTGGTAATTTTGCCTAAACATGATGGTTTAAGTGACAACAAATCAAAAAATTTAATCACCACAATTGGCTCTCTAACTAAAATTGATGATAAAATTATCGCAACTGAAGCGGAAAAATTCACCTCTTGGTTCTCAGAAATTAATAAAATCAAAATCGCTCTCTTAATTGGCGGCTCGTCTGCAAAAACCACTTTCGATGAAAAATCGGCAGAAAAATTGGCAAAATCGGTAAATAAAATTGCAAAAAATATGAATGCAAAATTGCTAATTATGAATAGCCGAAGAACCGAAGATCAAATCACAAACTCAATTTTACAAAATCTTGATTGTGACTTCGATTTTTTCGATTGGAAAACTCATCAAACTGAAAATCCATATTTAGCAATTTTGGGATATTCTGACTTTTTTATCGTCAGCGGCGATTCTGTTTCGATGATTTCAGAGTGCTGCTCGAGCGGAAAGCCGGTTTTTATTTTTGACAGCGGTGAAATTTCAAGCGCAAAACACCGCAAATTTCATCAAGATTTAATCGCCAGCAAATACGCCAAAAGACTCGAAATTAATCAGGAATCTTTACAAAATTTTTTCCCACAAAAACTACAAGAAACCAAAAGAATCGCCTCATTCATTCGACAAAATATTTTGATTGATTAACTACTTACCAATTCTTAGCTTTATAAGCTCATTTTCTACACAAAAATCCCCCAAAAAAGAAGTTTTGACAGCAAAATTCTTCACAAAAATCTTAAATTTCTTTTTCAAAACAAAGTCCATTTGGCTTATAGCTATCTGCCTTAATGCCTTTTCTTGCGTTGACCAAGGCTGCATTGATGCTGACGATTTTGGCGAATACGAATCCGAAACAATCGAAATTAGCGCCAATACCGCACAAAATTTTTGCTATTACGATGCCTCAAGAGAATTAACCGATTCAGCGCAAAGCCCAACTTTAGTTAAATGTTTTAGCAGCGGCAATGCTTCCGTAACCGATGAAACAGGAACAACAAAAGAGACAACTGGCAAAGGATGCTTAGGATTTGATGACGAGAAATTTCGTAATATTTGCGTTGATTCATGTTTACAAAAGTGCTACGCCGAATCTTCTTCTGGAAGCGGCGGAGTTTCTCAGCCAAACTGGGTTGCCACCAATAAAAGATCTTCTTCAATAAATTCTGGCGTTACCATCAGACCCGGCTCAGAAGTTATAATTACCGCAACTGGCGAAATAAATCTTGGCGATAGCGTAAGCTATGACGCAATTTATGTAAAAGCCGATAACTCTTTGCCAAATTCATTTCGAGACACAACTTGGAGCAATCACTTTTTTGATGTGAATAATGGCCAATCCTTAAATTTACAATTCAGCGGAAAATGGAACGACGGCAGCAAAGATGTCGGTGCCGGCTCAACAGATTTAAGTGCATCTGGAAATCTTGAAAGCGACGCCAGAATATATAACGGCGCCAAAAGAATTGTCGCTTATTTAATACCGCACCCAAAAGGTTATGATTTTGATAGCTCTCAAGTAACTGAAAAATTAGGCGCAAAAAGCGTTCCTTTGTTACCAGACCCAGCTTCATGGAAATGCGTTTACAACGGCTCTGGCTCGGAATATGAAAAAATGAATGAAGTTTTATGTGCGAACAACACTGAAAATGGCTACACCAACAACGGATATGTTGGGATAAGTGAAAAACTAGCCGCAGAAGTCTTTCCGGTTTCTTCTGCAATAAAAAATAGTGGATTAGGAAATTATGGCGGATTCGTTAAGTGGAAAAATGAATTTTTAATGCCAGAAAATCGTGCCAACACTTTAAGTTACGACCTCTTAAACGGCTTAATTTGCAACAGCACCGACACCTGCTTACTTTCTAAATCAATAGAGCAAGACCCTTATTTTTTAAACTACGCCAAACTTCTTGAGCAAACCGCAGAAAATGGTGAATTACAAAACCCAACCGCAACAAGCAGCAATAAATATGCTTTCAAAGTTTCATTTAGAAATATTAATCCAGCTTGTTCAACGCCGGCAAATTTAAAAATTAAAGTAATAAATTCATCCGGCAATATTTTAAGCACCGGATCGCCAGATAGCGGCAATAACGGTGATTATCGCACAATCTCAATCAACAACTCAACTTGGAGCTCAGAAGCTGACCATATATCTCTGGAAAGCGACCAAAAAATAATATACAACACCTCAGAAATTTCGCAGCTTTGTCGCAAATCAATTGTCGCAAAATTTCGTAAATATCACGATGTTGAAATTAATAAATCAGGCTTCGTTAGCTTCACAACTCTAAACGCAGTAAGTGGCAACTGCGTTATAAAAGGAAGAATAATAAATCCAGAAGGCAGCTTCGTAAAAATTGGCAATATTGAACCTGATTTTTATGAATATGGAAATTTCTTAACCCCATCGCAAGCACCAACTCCAGCTTCTAGTCCGAACGATCCACTAACATCAATTTCTTTAACTTACAGCAATATTTCAACCTCTTGGACATCAAGTTTTTTTGTAAGAAAAGGACAAAAAATTCGCTTTTCTCCCGAAAGCTGGGATAACACTTTCACTACCTCAAACGGCCTAACCAGACAATGCGGCACTGGCATGGTAATGAAAATTGAACCACGCCCAGCCTTACTTTGTCGCGGAGCCTCAGATTCAACAAATTTAGAAACAGTATTTAATCCAGAATGCTATTTGGATTATTCAACCGGCGCAGCTGCAACTCTAATCGGCTGCAAGGCTTACGCCCCAGAATGTGATGATTCAAAAAACTCAACTTACTATTGCCCAGAAGCCTGTCGAACAGCAACAAATTGTAACAAAAATGGCACAGAAACTAATGGCTATAAAAAAGAAGAATGTACCCTTGCAGGATCAATTAATAACAGCTCGCAATGCGCTATAGAAGGCAGCACAACTTACACAACAACATCATGTTTAAACTGCTCAAATTTAGCCAAATCAAGAGCGGAAACTCCAGCCAAGATAGCCATCAACGGAATTAGTAAATGCTATGATTTAGAAGATTACAAAGGTAAAGTTGCCAATATTCCAACCAATGGCTTCAGCCAGTCAGAACTTGAAAATAAAGAAATCTCAAAAGGCGCAACAAAACTTGGATCTTTTAATGGCTCTTACGGCAACTTCGATAACTTTTCATCAACATCAACAAAAGACTCGCTTGGCAACACCATTTTTCAGCTAAAAACGCCAATAATTTTTACTTCAGCGGGAAGATTAAGATTTTTTGTTTTAGATGGATCTGATTTTTCAAAAGAACAAATCAACAATAGTTACTCAAATAACAGCTCATCTTCTTCCAATTATAACGGCTCAAACGGATTAAAAATTTCACCAACAGGAACATTAACTTATTCAAATGGCGAATGGTTAATGGCAAGGCTTTGTAAAGAAGCTAACGGCTCAACTTATAATTGCAGCGGCTCTGATCCTGTTGCTTTAGAAAATCAACCAAAAATTATTGAAATTGACAAACCAGCCATAGCTGGACAAAAACCAGTTATAACTTCGGGCTACAAATTTGACGCCTATGGCAATATCATTAAAACAGAAAGTCCAACAAGCTTAGATTGCACACTTGAAAATTCTGGCACCAGAACAATCGTAGGCTCAAATTTTTATTGCCACACTTATGGCTTTACTGCATTAGGAGCAGAAAGCAGCACAACTTCAGAAGATGAGATAAAAAATCTTCGACTAACATTCCAAATTCTCGATCCAGAAATCGCAAATTGTAACATTTCAGACCCAACATCAACAAGCGGATTTGATGGAATTAAGTTAAAAAATTCTTATTACGAGCCACAAAAATCATCTAGCAGCGGCGGCACAACAACCGTAATTGATGCCACAGAAAATATCGGAAAAATTTGCCCAAAAGATAAAAAACCCGGACCAGATAAAACTTCAGAATGCCAAGCAGAATTCTATTGCGGCAATAAATATAACAACAATAGCGGGAAATATTATGTTAATGTTAAAATCAAAGCCCCCACTTCTCACAGCTCTTCAAATGTAATGGGAAATGTTATAAAGCCGATTATTGAAGTGATGGATGGGCCAGAAAAAAATTGCAGCACAACCGGATCAGACTTCAATGATGGCATCAAAGTAAAAAATCCCGGTTATGACGAATTAATTACTTCCAATACTGGTGAAGTTTGCACAACCGCCGAATTTACTGACGGCAAAATTGGCTGCACCAAAGAATATTATTGTGAAAAAGCTAAAGCCGGAGAAGCCGAAAGAGTTTATACCGCCTTAATTGGCGACTCAAGATTCAAAGCAATTACAACTTCATGCCTTGTCTTGATGATAACTTTTTACGGCATGACTTACCTAATGGGATTAAGTGAAATAAGTCATAGCGAGCTAAGTAATCGTGTTATAAAAATTGGCTTAATTTACCTTTTTATCGGTGAAAATGGCTGGTATTGGTTTGATCGCATTGCAGTTCAATTCTTTAAAAATGGTGCGGATTTTTTAGCTTTTTTAATGGCCTCCTCTTTCGATAGCTCGCCAGAAATTCAAAATGCTCTCGAAACTGGAAATTATTACGACAAATCAATTTTATTTAGCAGTGTTGATAGAGTATTTGGGATGATTTTCTCATCAGCAGTGCAGAAAAAAGCTTCAGCCCTTTTATTCGCCAGTATTTTTGGGTGGGCTTATCTTTGGATAGTTATATCGGGATTCATGCTTTATGTTTATTCAGTTGCCAATGCCTTACTTTTTTATCTCGCGGCACAAGTTTTTATGTCAATATTGTTTGTTTTGGGGCCAATATTTTTTGTTCTAACACTCTTCAATCAAACAAAGGGAATGTTTGATTCATGGCTTAAAGCTTTGCTGGGCTTTGCTTTGCAGCAAATCTTTTTACTTACTACGCTCGCCTTTTTTAACATGCTTGTCTATGAAGTAATCAAAATGTCTTTTGGTTACAAAATTTGTTGGGATGAAGTTTGGACAATAAACATAGTAACCAGAATCACCCTACTTTCATTTTGGACAATTGCTTCTCTTCCGCCAAGAACAGATACGCAATCTCAAGTTGGAAACTTTGGAAATCCAGATGGTATTCCATCTCTTTTCTCAATTTTATTCATTTGGGTTATAGCTTCTTTAATGAATAAATTCATCTCCTTCATGACAGACTTAGCCAAAAGTCTCAGTGGTGGCATATCAGCCTCATCACTTTCCAAAGGCGTTCAGGGTGTAGCTGGAGCAATTGATACACTAAGGCAACAAGCCGTATCTGAAATGTGGAAAAAAAGTGGTGCTAAAGATTTAATGGAACGATTAGATGATAAAATTTTCGACTCTGGAACAATTGCAGATAACAGAAGAAAGGCTCAAGAAGAAAAGAAAAAGCAGAATGCAAAAATAATAAAAAGCATGACATCAGCTGGTAGAAAGGCAGTGGATGACTTTAAAGAAACCTCAGAATATGCAAATTTATCAGAGCCAGAAAAAGCAGAAAAATTAAAATCAGTAAAAAAAGATGCCGAATACAAAGCGGCTAAAAAAATAGATCCAAATTTAAGTGATGATAATATAGAAAAACTCAGAAACCAAAAAGGTGCAGATTTAAGCGGATCATCAAACTTGGGCGGAGCTGCATTAAGTTACGGCTTACAAAAAATCACGGGATCAGCTCGCTCAACATCACTTGCTGATGAAGAAATAAAAACATCACTCAATGCATCGCAGAAGAAAGCTATCTTAGCAGGCAAAACAAAAGAAGAGCGTGAGCATATTTTACAAAATGTAACCTTCGAAAGATCTAGCACTGGCAAAGCATTACAAGCCACTTCGCAAGCCTTTAATGCAGCAAAAGAAAGAGGGAAGCAAGGAATCAAAATGATGAAAGAAGGTAGCGAGAAAGGAGCTAAAGTCGCAAAAACGCTTTATGATTCTGGCTCAAAAGCAGCTTCCTCGATTTCTGAATCAACTTCTAAAACTGCCAAAGCAGCTTACAGCCTAAAAGATAAAGCAGCTCGAGATGAGTTTAAGCAAAACTTTGCTCTTGCTGCAAAAAATGCTCCACAAAATATTGCGAAAGCCGCATCATCCGTGGCTTCTACGGTTGCTGAATCAAAAACCGCAAATTCAATAAAACAATCTGCAAAAGAAGCTTATAGGGATCCAAAAAAAGCAGCATCCGGAGCCATGAAAGCAACAGCAAAAGCTTCAGAAGGCTTAATTAATTTAATTGGAGATGCCATTTCAAGCGCAACATCTAGTAAAGATGATAAAGACTACGAACAAGCAAGAAAAGAATTGGTCAAATCTGGAATGATCAATGATTACAAAAAAGGCACGCAATGGGCAATGAGCGACAAAGAAAAGGAATTGGTCAATCAAAGAAAAAAAGAAAACCAAAAACTTGCCAAAGCCGAAAAACCAGAATTTAATGCAGAAGCAAAAGCTGCCACAGCCCTCGAAATAGAAAGAATGAATGCTTACGACGCAATCGATGAAAGCGACAAAGATATCTTTAGCAAAGTTGGCGCAAAAATGAGTATCGCTTCAGAAAAACTAAATCCTTTTTCTAGCAAAAAGAAGGCAGCCATAGCCAATGCAAAAATTGAATCTGGGCGCAAATCTAAATCGACAGTTGAAGGCAATATAGCAAGTAGCCAGCAAGATTTGGAAGTACAAGAAGTTGCTCTATCAGCCCAAAGAGAGGAAATTAATACCATACAAGATGCGCTTCAAAACTATAAAAGTTCTGACTCTTACAAAAACAGAGAAAAGGAAATCAAGAAACTCGAATCAATCGCCAATAAAACATTCACAAAAGAGGAAAGAAACAGCAATCCTCATGGAGTTGAAAAAGGAGAAAGATTGGCTCGCGCCGCAAAGGCAAAACTCAACAATATTAAAAATAACGACCCAACGCTAAACGATCTAAATTCAAAGTTAAAAAAATCACAATCAACCTATCACACAATTAAAGACAAAAAATCAAAAATCGAAGATCGACTAGAAGAATATCAAAAAATGCTCAAAGAATTTCCGGTCGAAGATTTGAACGATCGCGTTCAAGAATCCGCAACGCAAGTTAGGGAAGATCTTGCAACAGAAAGTTCGCAACAAAGACAACTAGATTCAACAGAATCAACAGAATCAAACAAAAAAACTGCCGCAAAATCCAGCAAACAGACAAATTCAAAAGAGAAAAGCATTTCTGAAACAATAAATCTCCAAAAAACCACAATAAAGAACAGCTTAAAATCAGCTTTAGAAGCGATTTCAGAAGAAAAAGAGGATAAGGAAGATGGGGATTTTGACCCTAAAGAATCAAATTCCGAACAGCGCAGCGATCTCAACACTGAAAGTCTCGATCAAAGTGACGAAAATACTGATAGTAAAGCTTTACCAAAAGCCAACTTGGCACAAACTTCAACTAGCATTAGCGGTAACATAAAAACCAAACTCGCTTCCGTAAAAGAATTTTTCTCAGAAGGCAAAAATAAAGCTAAAGAGATGCCTAAACATCCTACAAATGCCTCTGAAATTGATAATTCATCAGCAGAAAATATCCAAACAACAGAAAGGACGGAAACGGAATATGAGGATGATTTTGAAGATGCGGATAATGAAGGAAATGAAAACTATGAGGATGATTTTGAAGATGCGGATAATGAAGAAAACTATGATGATGATTTTGAAGATGCGGATAATGAAGGAAATGAAGAATATGAGGATGATTTTGAAGATGACAAAGAGGCGGCTAGATCAACATTAACGCCACCAGCAGCATCGCAACAACAGAGCTCAGAACCAGCAACACCTCAAACAGGAAGAAAAAGTTTCGTTGCTGCCGCAGGCTTAAATCAGGCAAGTCAGGGCCAAACAAGCTCGCAATCTTTAGAAACATCAGCTTCAGCGCCAAAAAATCTCAAAATCTCAGCATCAGAAAATTTGAATTTAGATGAAACAAGTTTTGAAACTGAAAAAAATATCACACCAACAAATGTCAATGAAACAGAAGCAGCATCAACAGAAGATGAAAAAAATATCGCACCAACAAATGCCAATGAACCAGAATTTCAACCTAAAGATTTAGAAGAATCTCAAGCCAGCCCACCGGAAACAAAAATTGATTCTGAAAAAAATTCTGATTCTTAATGAGTAATTCATTACAAAAAAACACATCTGGCTTTAGCTTGTTTAGATTTTTTTTGATCACAATTTTAGCAACAATCGCAATATCAACAATCCATTTCACCGCAGAAATTATTGAGCAAAGTGAGGTAAAGTCTCTAATTGCCCAAATTGCCAAATATGACAAAGCGATAAAAAATTTTACGATCAAATATCAAGGATTACCTGGAGACCTTAAAAACACGGCAACTTACGGCATAACCGCAAAAAATACTGATGGTGATTTTAATAATTTAATTACCGACAAAAACCAAAATATCGCTTCAGCTAATGGTGAAATTGTAAATTTCTGGCTTCACCTCTCTTCAGCAGGAATGCTTGAAGAAAAATTCGATGGAAAAAGCAATAAATTCGCCAAAACCGGAAAAACTTTTCCTGTCAGCAAAATAGGAAAAAGCGTTGGTATTATTGCCTTCGGAGCAGATGGAGTTAATTATTACCAAATTGGATTTGACTTCGCTAATGAGAAAAAAATTTTCACCAAACAAAATAGCTTAAAAAGCAAAGAAGCCTTTTTGTTTGATAAAAAAATTGACGATGGCATGCCAAATAAAGGCCAAATATTGGTTGCTGGCGGCGATTCGCTAAACATTCTCACAAACTCAAAATGCACAAATTTTAATGAGTATAATCTAAGCTCGGATCAGCCATCTTGCCAATTAAGAATCGAAATCGGTAAATTTAATGAATAAAGAAAAAATCATGACACTGCAAGAGCACTTCTTAGAGTTGCGTCGACGCGTCTTTTTTGCGGTATTTTTTTTTGTGATAACTCTTATTTTAAGCTATTTTTTTTCTGAAAAAATTTACGAATTCTTACTTCAACCATTTGCCGACATTTCAAATTCAACAGAAAGTCGTAAATTAATTTACACAAACCCTTCGGAAGCCTTTCTTACCTACTTCAAACTCTCTTTTTTTTCAGCACTATTTTTCTCAGCGCCAATTTTCTTTGCCGAGATTTATCTTTTTTTAGCACCAGCCTTGTACAAAAATGAGAAAAAAAACATTCTTATAATTTTTTGTAGTTCAGTTTTTTTATTTTTATTTGGCGCAATTTTTGCCTATTATTTTGCGCTACCAACTGCGTTAAAATTCTTCGCAAGCTATGAGAATCAAAGCTTCGCCAATTTAGAAAATTTCTCAATTCATCTCGAAACCAAAATCAGTGAATATCTTAATTTTGTTACAAATTTTTTACTGGCATTTGGAGCAGCTTTTCAACTACCAATCTTGTTGCTTTTTTTAATAAGAGTTGGTTGTTTGTCGGCCGAGGGCTTAAGGCAAAAAAGGAGATATTGGATTGTAATCATTTTTATAGCGGCTGCAATTCTTACTCCGCCAGATGTTTTAAGTCAGATAAGCTTAGCGATTCCCATGATTCTTTTATTTGAAATTGCTGTGCTTATTGGTCAAAATCTTAATAACAAAAACTAAAAATATGGCTATCGTTAAAAAATCAGTTGCAAAAAAAGCCCCAGCAAAAAAAGAAATTAGCAAATCATCTGCGGTAAAAAAAGCTGTCGTTGCTAAAAAGCCAGTCGCCAAAGCGCCGGCCGCTAAAAAAGCACCAGCAAAAAAAGCTGTTGTTGCTAAAAAGCCAGTCGCCAAAGCGCCGGCCGCTAAAAAAGCACCAGCAAAAAAAGTGGCAACCAAAGCAGTTGTAGCAAAAAAAGCACCAGCTAAAAAAGCTGTCGTTGCTAAAAAGCCAGCCACTAAAGCATCAGCTGTAAAAAAAGTTTCAACTAAAAAACCAGCCCCAGCAAAAAAAGGCTCTAGCAAAAAGTAATAAAAAAATAAAGGCGCGATCCCTAAAAAGATCACGCCTTTATTAATAAAATCACATCTCAGATCTAAAAATAACCATCAATACACTAACTTTCTTCACCTCCATACAAGTTCAGAACTTCTCTTAATTTTAGACAAAAAACAAATTCATCTAAGATAAATTTAGCAATCAGCGAAATAATTTATTTTAAATGCAAATCTTGAGAATTTTCTAAAAAATTACCAAAAGCTTTTTTAACTGTAACTTTTACAGGTGAGGCATTTGGAATTCTCGCCTGATTCTCAGTGTTCACAATATCGCACAAAACATCTAAAGAAACCCCGCCATCGTGACACATGCAAATTGTGAAAGTTTTTTTATCTAAATCTTCGATGGTTTTACGATTAATGATTCTAAACCGCCCCTTATTGCGCGAAAATTTAAAAAGACGATTAAGAATTTTTAAGTAAGAATTAATTTTTTTATTAGGATGTTGCGGTATTGAACCGTTCATCAAATCTTCATCTTTAACATCAATCAAATATTCAAATATCATCTCGGCAATTTCGGCCGTCTCGGTTTCAATTTGCTCAAAAACATCGCTAATTAACTGTAAATTCTCCAATAATTCCGCCGATGGCGCCTTTGGAAAACTAGAAGGTTTATTTTCGAAATTTTCATTATTTTCTAAATCATCAAATTGCGTAGTCATTATTGGATGAATTTTTTAATTAATTTTGATATTTCAGCAAAAATTGGGTCAGCGGAATTTAGTCTAGAATCAATAAAACCAATAACTCGTGGCAATAAATCTAGATAATGATGCTTTTGATCGCGAAGCGATAAGCGCGCAAAAATTCCAATAATTTTAATATTTCTTTGCAGCGATAAAATTGCATAATCTTTAAAAAAACTAGAAGCGTTACAGCCAGATTTTTCTAGGTAATATTCAATTATATTTTGCACATTTTGCGCATCAACATCTCGCCTCGCATCTTCAAGAAGAGAAACTAAATCATAAGCTTTTGAGCCAATTAAAGCGTCTTGAAAATCAAGCAAACCAACCCGCCCAAAACCTTCCCTTTCAGGCAAAATCATCAAATTATCGGCGTGATAATCGCGCAAAACAACAACCTGATTTTCTTTATCCAACATATCAAAAAGCTCAAACCACAAACTTTTATAAAGCCTTATTTCGTCTTTATTGATAGCTTTTTTTTGCAATGGCAAAAACCAATCGACAAACAACATTACTTCGCGCAAAAGAACTGCGTTATTATATTGTTTTAAGTCGCTCAAAATATCGCTTTGATGTAATTCAAGCAGAACATCAGCAGCTTTTTTGTACAAAAATAATTCATTTGAAGCATCTTTCGCCAATGCGCGGCCGTAAGTGTTATCACCAAAATCTTCAAGCAATAGAAAGCCGTTAATCTCATCAATTGCAAAAATTTTTGGCGCCGAAAAATTTTTACTAACTAAAAATTCATCAACCTTCACAAAGGGCTTCATATCTTCATGAGAAGGTGGCGCAAACATCAAAATAAAAACTTTTTGCGCCGAATTAATGCGATAATAAGAGCGAAAAGAAGCGTCGCCGGCAATTTTTTTAATTTCACAATTTGGCAAATTATTCTCTTCGAGAAATTTTTGCGCTAATTTGTAATCAAGCTCAATCATCTAAAAATCTAATTTTGAATACCATTCCGGCGGGTTAATATTTGGAATACGGTCTTTCAATATTTCAGCAAAAATTTTATGCGATTTAATGATGCTATACCAATCTTTTGCAGGCAAATAATGCTGCCAGTTAATATCGCCAAAATAATCAATCACCGAAATTTGCGCCGCAGCCGAAAAATCAGCAACCGAAATATGGTCTCCAGCAAGATATTTTCTAGTTTCCAAGAGATATTCAATATAACTCAAATGAATATTCAAATTTTTACGCGCCACGCGTAAAACTTCTGAATTTGGCGCGTTCACGCCAGGTAAATAGCGATTCAAATAACGCTCATTCAAAATATATTTACTAACCTCGCTATAAAACTTTTCATCAAACCAATTTTGCAACCTTCTTACCTCTGCTTTTCTAACCAAAGAATCACCTAAAAAACTTTTTGATTCCTTGTGCTTCTCTTCAATATATTCAACAATTACCGTTGAATTTACTATCACTGCGGCATTGCTGTTATCAAACAAAACTGGCAAATTTCCAGCTGGATTCATTGCGATAAATTCCTTGCGCCTTTCCCAAGAGTTTTCTTGAATAAGCTCAAAACCGATTTCTTTTGCAGCCAAATAAACTCTGGCTTTGCGCGAAAAAGGGCACATTGGATGATGGTAAAGACGATACATAAATTTTGGATTTTTAATGTTACAACTGCCGAGCTTACATCGAGGCAAAATGAAGAATTATTCAAATTTGGCGCCAATATAAAATTCCAAATTCTAATCATAAATCATAAGTTATGAAAAAAATTGCTTTAATTGATGGCTACGGCTTTGTCTTTCGTGCATATCACTCACTTCCGCCACTAACAAGAGCCGATGGAACGCCAACTAATGCGGTTTACGGCTTCACTAACATGCTCATCAAACTAGTAGCGCAGCTTGATGTAACTCATATTGCCGTTGTTTTTGACTCAGGCTCGAAAACTTTTCGCAATGAAATTTTCGCTGAATATAAAGCGAATCGACCGCCCTGCCCTGAAGATTTAAAGCCACAATTTCCGCTAATTCGTCAAAGTGCCGAAGCTTTAAATTTAGCCGTTTTAGAAAAAACTGGATTTGAAGCCGACGACATAATTGCCACAATCGCCAAGAAATATGCTGATTCAAATCATCAGGTTTTAATCGTCTCTTCCGATAAAGATTTAATGCAGCTAATTGATGAAAATATTTCGATGTATGACGCGATGAAAAATAAAATTATCAACACCAAAGAAGTGCGAGAAAAATTCTTTGTTGAGCCAAAAAATGTGCTCGATGTTTTATCTTTAATTGGCGATTCATCCGACAACATTCCCGGAGTTAAAGGAATTGGCCCAAAAACAGCCGCTGAGCTTATTGAGCAATTTCAAACTTTAGAAAATATCTTCGAAAATCTTGATAAAATTAAACAAGAAAAACGCCGCCAAATGCTTTCTGATGGTAAAGAAAATGCCTTTTTATCAAAGAAGCTTGCGGCTTTGCATTATGAAGTTGAAACCAATATTTCGTTACAAGATTTAGAAATTAAAAATATTGAACCACAAAAATTAATTTCTTTTCTTGAAGAGCAAGGTTTCAGATCCTTAGTTTCAAAGGTTAGAAGCGAGTTTGGTGTCAATGAAAATAAGGCGAAAAATACCAATTCTGAAGACAAAATTTCAGCAAAAAACACAACTGAAAAAGAAATAATTTCGCCAAAAATTATCCAAATAAAAAGTGAATCTGACTTTAAAAAAATAGCCGAAATAGCGAAAAAAAATGGCCTTGTTACAATCGATTTTTTTGAAAATATCGTAACAATTTCAAGTGCCAAAATCCAAGAAAATTTATGTGAAATTTTTTGGTTCGAAACCTTGGAAACAAAGAATTTACTCAATATTGAGAATGGTGACGATTTATTCAATTTTGCTCAAAAAAATACCGCTGAAAATAACTATTTTTCCTTTGCAAATTTAGCCGAAATTCTTTGCAACAACTCAATTAAAAAAATTCTTTTTGACGCCAAAAGACTCTTAAAAAAAGTCGAAATAAACTCTTATGAAGATGTTTTATTGATCAATTATCTAACAAATTCATCAACAAAAAATAACCTACGCGAGCTTATAGATCTTAATCTAAACATTGATTGCGAAGAATTGGGATTTGGCAAAATTTTTGCCGAATTAGAAAAAAAACCTTCGGCAGAAATTTTTGAAAATGACGCGCAAAAAATTAATTTTTTTGCCTTTCGCAATCAGGCAATTCATCAACTTTACCAAATTTTTTCCAAAGAAATTTTTCATAAAAAACTCAACAACGCCTATATTTCATTTGAATTACCTTTGCTGAAAGTTTTAGCGCAAATTGAAAATAGTGGCATAAAAATTGATGTTGCCAAATTGCAAAAATTATCACTAGAATTTGGCGCAAAAATCAATGAAATAAGTCAAGATATTTATAAGCTTGCAGGCTGCAATTTCAACATTTCATCACCAAAACAACTTGGTGAAATCTTATTTGAAAAACTAGGCTTAAATTCTGGAAAAAAATCAAAAAAAACCGGCGCCCTATCAACTTCATCTTCAGTTTTAGAAGAACTTGAAGAGCAAGGCCATGAAATTGCCCGCAAAATTTTAGATTTTCGTAAATTTGCGAAATTAAAAAATACTTACACTGACGCTTTGCCAAAAGAAATAAATGCTCAAACTAAAAGAATTCACACCACCCTTTCATCAACAGCCACAGTTACCGGAAGACTAAACTCATCAAATCCAAATTTACAAAATATCCCAATTCGTAGCCCTGAAGGACAAAAAATTCGTGAAAGCTTTATTGCTAAAAAAGACCATTTTTTAATTTCTGCCGATTACTCACAAATTGAATTACGAGTTATTGCCGCAGTAGCAAAAATTGAAAATTTAGCGCAAGCTTTTCGTCAAAATAAAGACATTCACCAAATTACCGCCTCACAAGTTTTTGGCGTTCCGCTAGCAGAAATTAATGAAAATTTACGCTCAAAAGCCAAAGCAATAAATTTTGGCATAATTTATGGTATTAGCGCTTTTGGCTTAGCTAAACAGCTTGGAATTTCCCGCCAAGAAGCTTCTGATTACATCAAATCTTACCTTGAGGCTTATCCTGGGATTGATTCTTACATGAAAAAAGCCGTTGAAACAGCCAGAAAACAAGGATTTGTACAAACAATTTCTGGGCGAAAATGCTTCATCAGCGACATCAACAATAAAAATCCAATTATTCGCAACGAAGCCGAAAGACTGGCCATAAACGCGCCGATTCAAGGAAGCGCTGCCGACATCATCAAAAAAGCAATGATTCGCTTAAATCAAAAATTTGTCGCTGAAAAGATGCAGTCACAAATAATTTTACAAATTCACGATGAATTAATTGTTGAATCACCTAAAAACGAAGTGGAAAAAGCCACTGAAATTTTGCAAAAAGAAATGGAAAACGCCTTAATTTTAGATGTTCCGCTAAAGGTTGATATTAAGATTTCACAAAATTGGAAATAGTCACAACAAACCAAAAAAATCTAATAACTCGCTAAAATGTTTATACCGCTTCGCAATCACACAACTTTTTCCCTTTGCAAAGGCGCGATTAAAATTCCAGATCTAATAAAACGCGCCACTGATTACAAAATTCCCGCTCTTGGAATTTGCGATTCTCAAAATTTATTTGCCGCTTTGGAATTTTCTTCAGCCTGCAAAAAATCTGGTATTCAACCAATTTTAGGATGCGAAATTTTACTGCACTTTCCGGACGCAAATAAGAAAAATTTATCCAATCTCGATATTGAAAAATCATTTTGTAAGTTGCCGCTAATCGCTAGAACTGACGAAGGTTATAAGAATTTAATGTTTTTAGTCAGTCATTCTTATCTAAATTTAGAAAATGGCTTATCGCCGCACATCAATTTTGAATTATTAAAAGAAAAATCCGCTGGATTAATTGCCCTTTCAGGCGGATTGGAAGGCTTCATTGCCAAATTCTTAAAAGACGAACAAGAAAAAAAACTCGAAGAAATAATTGCCGAATTGAGCAAAAATTTTCCTGATAATTTTTACATCGAAATCACGCGCCACAAAGATAAAGACGAAGAAAAATTTGAAGAAAAATTTATTGAAATTGCCTTCAAACACAATCTGCCATTGGTTGCAACGAATGATTGTTATTTTCTAAGCAAAGAAATGCATGAAGCGCAAGATATTTTAAATTGCATTGGCGAAGGAAGATTACTTATCGACAACGACCGCAAAAAACTCACACCGCAGCAATATTTTAAAAGCCAAGAAGAGCTTGAAAGCTTATTTAGCGACATTCCTGAAGCGATTGAAAATACCGTAAATATCGCAAAAAAATGTCAAACTATGGCATTTGAAAGAGCGCCAACGCTGCCAAGATTTAGCCAAGCTGAAAATTTTAGCGAAATTGATGAATTAAAAAAACAAGCGCATGAAGGCTTAAAAACAAAGCTTTTGCGCAAATTTGAAATTGAAAAAATCACCGAAGAAGCGCGCGAAAAAATCAAAATTGATTATGAAAAAAGGCTTAATTTTGAGCTCGAAGTAATCATAAAAATGGATTTCCCTGGTTATTTTTTAATTGTATCCGACTTCATTAAATGGGCAAAAAATAATAATATTCCAGTTGGCCCCGGAAGAGGCTCTGGTGCCGGCTCTTTGGTTGCTTGGTCTTTGGAAATTACAGATTTAGATCCAATTCGATTTGGGCTTCTTTTTGAGCGATTTTTAAATCCAGAACGCGTCTCAATGCCAGATTTTGATATTGATTTTTGCCAATCGCGTCGCGACGAAGTTATCAGCTATGTCCAGAAAAAATATGGTCGCGATTATGTAGCACAAATTATCACCTTTGGAAAATTACAGGCACGCGCCGTGTTGAAAGATGTTGGTCGAGTTTTACAAATGCCATACAGTCAAGTTGATCGCATTTGTAAACTAATTCCATTCAATGCCGTTGAGGCTGTAACCTTGGAAAAAGCCATTGAAATGGATAAAGATTTACAACAAGCAATAAAAGATGATCCACAAATTACCAAACTCGTTGACATTGGCTTAAAATTAGAAGGCCTGAATCGACACGCCTCAACTCACGCGGCTGGCGTTGTTATCGGCGATAAACCGTTACATGAAATTTGCGCTCTTTACAGTGACGAAGGCGCAGAAATGCCAGCGGTTGGATATTCCATGAAATATGCCGAAAGCGCAGGCTTGGTAAAATTTGATTTTCTTGGCCTAAAAACCCTAACCACAATTTTTGAAACGGTAAAATTAGTAGAAAAAAATCGCGGCATTAAAATCGACATTTCCAATATCGCGCTCGACGATCCACAAACCTTTAAAATGCTGGCAATTGGCGACTCAATTGGCGTCTTTCAAATTGAATCTTCGGGAATGCGTTCGGTTCTTCGCCAAATGAAAGCTGATAAAATTGAAGATATTATTGCCCTAATTTCACTTTATCGCCCCGGCCCAATGGATAATATTCCAACTTACATTCGCCGTAAACACGGGCTTGAAAAAATTGAATATCCACACCCACTTTTAGAAAATTCATTACGCGAAACTTACGGCGTTATAGTTTATCAAGAGCAAGTTATGGAAATTGCGCGAGTTTTAGCTGGCTACAGCTTAGGCGGCGCTGATTTGCTTCGTCGCGCCATGGGTAAAAAAATCAAAGAAGAGATGGATAAACAGCGCGCGATTTTTGTTGATGGTGCCGTTAAAAATGGCGTCGATAAAAATCAGGCCAGTGAAATTTTTGACCTCGTTGATAAATTTGCTGGCTATGGTTTTAACAAGTCGCACGCCGCCGCTTACGCCTTAATTTCTTATCAAACCGCTTATTTAAAAGCGCATTTTTTACCTGAATTTTTAACCGCCTCCATCAATTTAGAAATCGACAATACCGACAAAATTAACATCTTTTTACAAGTTGCAAAAAGTCACAAAATTCCCGTTTTACCACCAGATATCAACCAAAGTCAGGCTTATTTTAGCGTCGAAAATATTTAAAAATGGATTACAAAACAAAACTTCATCACCTTCGGCAATCAACTATTTTAACGAAAATTCCTGCCGATGCAAAAAGCTTCGTAACTTGCGAAATTGCTAAAAATTTTTCTGATTCTGATATTGTTTTTATTGCCAAAAATGATGCAGAAATGGATTCGGTAAATAAGCAAATTCAATTTTTTGCTCCAGATGCAAAAATTTTAAATTTTTACGCTTGGGATTGTTTGCCTTACGATCGAAATTCGCCAAAACCTGCAATTTCAGCGAGTCGAGTCAAAACTCTTTATTGCTTGGCCAATCGCCATTCTGACGAAAAGTTTATAATCGTAACCTCAGTAAATTCGTTACTACAAAAAACCATTCCGCCACAAAAAATCAAAGAACTTGGTCTGCTTTTGCAAGTTGGAACCAAAATTTCTTTGAATCAAATTGCCGACTTTTTGATAAGCAAAGGTTATGAAAGGCAAGTTTGCGCCAATAATGTTGGTGAATTCGCGGTTCGTGGCGGCATTATCGACATTGTACTAACACAAGCCGCCGACTTAATTGGCTATCGCATTGATTTTTTTGGCAATGAAATTGAATCAATTAAAATTTTTGATCCGCTTACGCAAATAACCGCTGAGAACATTAAAACCATTGAGATTTTACCAAATAGCGAAGCAATTCTAAATCAAAAAAATATCGAAAATTTTCGTCAAAATTATCGCCAAAATTTTGGCAATAATTTAGAAGATCCAATTTATCAGGCAGTTTCCGAAGGTCGAACTTACGCTGGAATTGAGCATTGGTTGCCGTTTTTTTATGAAGATAATTTAGTTGGTTTTGATGAATATTTACAAAATCCAATCGTCTTTTTTGACGACGAAACCTTATCTTTAGCCAAATCGCGCCAAGAAATAATTGAAGAATATTACCAATCGCGTCTAGCTGAAAAGAAAGTTAACAATAACGCAATTTACAACCCAATAAATCCACAACTCCTTTATTTTAAAGAATCCGAACTCGCTGAAAAAATCACAAAAAGAACAAATTTTTGCCTCAATAAGTTTGATTATAGCGACGAAAAACAGCGCATTATTGATTTAGAAATAAAACCAATTCCAGACTTTGCTTTAGCCGGCCGAACCAATCAACGCGATCCTTTGGATTTGATGAAGGAATTTATCGCCAATACAAAAAAACCAGCAACAAAGACAAAGCTTTTTATCGCCTGTCTTAGCGAAGGATTTAAAGATCGCATTAACAAAATCTTACCCGACTACAATATCAATTGCCCAACCGTAATTCTGCCGACTCATTTCGGTTTTTATACCAATGATTTTTTTCTGATTGGCGAGCAAGCTATTTTTGGCGAAAAAATAATTCGCAAAAGAGCTAACAAAGCAGCTTCGCAAAGAATTTTGGAGGAAGGTTTAGGAATTGCTGAAAATGAATTAATTGTGCATCGAGATCATGGCATTGGTCGCTTCAAAGGAATTAACACCATCGAAACTTCCGGCATCAAAATTGACATGATTAAAATTGAATATGGCGGCAGCGACACGCTTTATGTGCCAGTTGACGATATCAATTTAATCACACGCTATGGCGCCGACAATCCGCTAATTCAACTTGATCGACTTGGGGTTGCAACATGGAAAAATCGTCGCGAAAAAGTAAGAACAAGAATCAAAGTTGCTGCCGAAGAATTACTCAAAATTGCTGCCGCACGCAAATTGCAAAAGGCGCCATCTTTTGTTGCTGATCAAAATTTTTACGATGAATTTAAAAATCGCTTTGGCTTCGTTGAAACCGAAGATCAGCTAAATGCAATTAACGAAGTTGAAGCTGATTTGGCTAAAGGCTCGCCAATGGATCGCTTAATTTGCGGCGATGTTGGTTTTGGAAAAACCGAAGTTGCCTTACGCGCTGCGGCTGTAATTGTTGGATCAGGACAATCTTCGCAAGTTGCGGTAATCGCCCCAACAACACTTTTAGCGCGACAACATTTTAAAAATTTTAGCAAACGCTTCGAAGGAAGTGAGGTTAAAATCGTGCAACTTTCGCGCCTAATTAGCGCTTCACAAAGCAAAGAATCAAAGGCGCAAATTGAATCTGGCGCAGCGCAAATTATCATTGGAACCCATGCTTTGCTGCAAAAAAATCTAAAATTCAAAAATCTTGGCTTGGTAATAATTGACGAAGAACAACATTTTGGCGTTTCTCAAAAAGAGCGACTAAAAGAACTGCGCAGCGAAATTCATGTTTTAACCCTTTCCGCAACACCAATTCCACGCACGCTGCAAATGTCACTAACTGGAGTTAAGGATTTAAGCCTTATTTCAACTCCACCAGTCGATCGCTTGGCAGTAAGAAATTTTGTGATGCCTTACGATTCGGTAATTGTGCGCGAATCAGTTATGCGCGAATATAATCGCGGCGGCAAAATATTTTTTGTTGTGCCTCGCGTTCGCGATATTGAAGAAATTGAGCCGCGATTAAAAATTTTACTTCCGGAAATAAAAATAACTCATGCTCACGGGCAAATGGCGCCATCTGAGCTCGATAAAATTATGAACGATTTTGTTGATGGCAAAATCGACATGCTGCTTTCAACCACAATAATTGAATCAGGAATCGATATCTCCAGCGCAAATACCATGATTATTTACAAAGCGGAAATGTTTGGCTTAGCCCAACTATACCAACTTCGCGGCCGCGTTGGTCGCGGTAAATTGCGCGGCTATTGCTATTTCATGCTCGATAACCGCAAAAAACCAGCGAAAGACTCGCTGAAAAAATTAGAAGTAATGCAAAGCCTTGATTCTCTTGGTGTTGGATTCTCAATTGCTTCACATGATATGGATATTCGTGGCAGCGGCAATATTTTAGGCGATGAACAATCTGGACATATCAAAGAAACTGGTGTTGAGCTTTACCAGCAAATGCTTCTCGAGATGATCGAGAAATTAAAAAATAATCCTGAAGCGAAAAATTTCGAAATGCCGCTGGAGATGAATTTTTCAGTACAAATAAAACTCGGAATCTCTCTTTTGATTCCAGAAGAATACATGCCAGATCTGACTTTGCGCATGAGTTTTTATAAAAAAATTGCCAATATTCAAAATGAGCAAGATGAGGAAAATTTAACCAATGAAATGAGCGATAGATTTGGCAAAATTCCACCAGAAGTTCAAAATTTAATGGCGGTCGCTAAATTAAAAACGCTTTGCAAAAAAGTTGGTATTGAAAAAATTGAAGCCACAATTCAAGGAATGTCAATCGCCTTCAAAGACAATAAATTCAGTAATCCGGAAGGTTTGATGAAAATGATTTCTGAAAGTAAAGGCGCCTTCAAAATTATTGCTGGACAAAAAATTCTTTACTCAAAATTGCACGCAAAAGTTGAAAATAGCGTTGAATATAAAATTCGCTCAACTTGTGAAGCGATAGAAAAAATCTCAAATTTAATTTAAAATGAGCAAAAATCCGCAAGATCAAAAATTTATCAAAAAAGATGACGCTACCGCCAAAGAAGGCTTTGAAGAGGTTGTTGCAAGTGAGGAAGTTGTTGAGGTAATTGAAAATTTAAGTAACGAAATAAATCCAAAAAATAACCAACAACGCAATCTTGATCGCGAAATTGGAGGCCTTGAAAATCAGGCTAAAAAACAAATTAATGAAGTTGGTGGATTTGAAGATTGGCAAGAAAAGCAAGAATCTGAAAAAGATATTTGGGATGAGCGTTCTGAAGAAGTTGATCGCATGGGATCGCACAATCCACTTGGCACTTCTGCAAAAAAATCAATGATTTGGCGCAACAAAAAGAAAAAAATGGACGATAAAAAGCTTTCAGAAGTTGCTTCCGAGGCTTTATTAGCAAAAAATGCTGCGAAGACGAAAAATCAAGGATTTGACAGCTCAAAACCACAACAAGGATTTGTAACAAATTTAAAGAATTTACGCCAAGACAGAAGTACAAATTTTAACAATAACAATAGCGGCAGATCATTATAAAAAGCGCAAATAAACAAATTTAAGAATTACCGCCCACCAGCAATTGATCGAGATAAAATATCAAGAGCAGCTTGCGAAGAGCTAAGCCAAATATCACAATCTTGACCCAAAAAACGACGATTAAAAACCCGAACTAAAGCACGCATTTCTTCATCAAAATCATTGCGTAAATTCAGCACGCGATAACCAAATCTCTTTAAATCGCGCTTTATTTCAGCTATTTCAGCACAATTATCGCCAAATGAGAAAATATTTTTCTCGCCTTGCCTAGAAAATGAAGGAAAAATTCCAACACCATTTTCGGCCATAAATTTCCAGTCAAATAAATGTGATGGATCTTGTTTTCGATCCAAAATTTGACTTTCGCGATCATAAGCAATGTCAGAATGACCCACGATGTTTTGCGCTTTAATGCGATATTTTGCTGCCAAATATTTGCAAAGCTGCGCGCCAGAAATCATTTGCGCTGCTGAAAACTTATTTTCAAAAGGCGCCGGATTTATAAACTCAATTCCAATTGAGTTTTTATTCAAACCATCAACCCCATTCCAGAAGCTAATTCCGGCGTGATAAGCGATATTATTTTCGGCAACCAGCTCAAAAATTTCACCAGCATAATCAATCGCAAAATGCGCGCTAACTTTGTGATCAAAAAATTGCGAAATTGCGTGATCAACCGAATTCGCAGCCACATGATGTAGAACCAAAAAATCAATTTGGCGCCATTCTGACACAAAATCAAAAAAACTCTCAAAAGCCTTGCCTTTATTAATCTTCATAATTTTTGACATTAAAAATCTGAAACATAAATTGCCGCGCCTTCAAAAGGCACTTCTAAGTGCGCAAATATTTGTTTGCGCTTACAACTTTCACAAACAATCTTACCAAGAAATATAGAAAATTTTTGCGTTTTTTACGCAAATTGTCGGAAATTGAAATTCACAAAAGCGTTATTTATCTCACAACAATCATTTTAGGGAAAATATGCCAAACAAAAAGGACAGCAGCAAAAATTCAACAACGAAAACAAATCTTACCAAATCAACCACCGAAAAAACCAAACTTAGTTCAAAAGAAATAGAAGCTCTTCAATTTCATATCCAAGGCCAACCAGGAAAGGTTGGGATGCACGCAACAAAACCACTTAACACTCAACGCGACTTAGCTTTAGCCTATTCTCCCGGCGTTGCAGTTCCATGTTTAGAAATCGCTAAAAATCCTGAATTAGCTTACGATTATACCTCAAAAGGAAATTATGTCGCCGTTATTTCAAACGGTACCGCAGTTCTTGGTCTTGGTGATTTGGGCGCAATTGCTGGTAAACCAGTTATGGAAGGAAAATCAGTTTTATTCAAACGCTTCGCTGATGTTGATTCAGTTGATATTGAAGTTGATACAAAAGATCCTGAAGAATTTATCAACGCCGTCAAATATTTGGGTCCAACTTGGGGCGGAATTAATTTGGAAGATATCAAAGCTCCAGAATGCTTCATCATTGAAAGCCGTCTTCGTGAAATTATGAATATTCCGGTTTTTCATGACGATCAACACGGAACCGCAATCGTTTCTGCTGCTGGAATTTTGAACGCTCTGCACATTTCAGGTAAAAAATTTAAAGATCTTAAAGTTGTTGTTAATGGCGCTGGCGCCGCTGGAATTGCCTGTTTGGAACTTTTAAAAGCAATGGGTTTGCCTCATGATAATGCAATTTTATGCGATACCAAAGGCACAATTTACAAAGGCAGAACAGATGGCATGAATCAATGGAAATCGGCTCACGCCGCTAATACCAAAGCTCGCACTTTAGCCGAAGCAATGAAAGGTGCGGATGTGTTTTTAGGCCTTTCAGTAAAAGGTGCCGTTTCCAAAGATATGGTTAAATCAATGGCGAAAAATCCTGTTATTTTCGCAATGGCAAACCCAGATCCAGAAATCACTCCAGAAGAAGTTTATCAAGTTCGCGATGATGCAATCGTTGCCACTGGCCGCTCTGATTACCCAAACCAAGTTAATAATGTGATGGGCTTCCCTTACATTTTCCGTGGCGCTTTAGATGTTCGCGCTTCTACAATTAACGAAGAAATGAAAATCGCCGCCGCCAAGGCCTTGGCTGATTTGGCTCGTGAGCATGTGCCAGAAGAAGTGTTGAAAGCTTATGGCAATCGCGACATGAAATTTGGTGCTAAATATATTATCCCAACTCCTTTCGATTCACGCTTAATTCATGTGGTTCCTGTTGCTGTTGCCAAGGCTGCTGTTGCAACTGGAGTTGCTAAAAAACCAATTAAAGATTGGGATGCTTACACTAAACAGCTTCAAGCGCGTCGCGATCCAAGCGTTAACTCAATGGGTCGTGTTTTTGAAAAATTAGAGCGCAATCCGAAAAAAGTCATTTTTGCTGAAGGTGAACAACCAGAAATCATCCGTGTTGCCGCAATGTGGCGCGACAATGGCTATGGAAAGCCAATTTTGATCGGCAAAGAAAAAATCATTTTGCAAAATATGACCGAAGCCAAAGTTGACCCAAAAGGCATCGAAATTTACAACGCCTCTATTTCTGACGAAAACAACAAATTCACTGATTACCTTTACCAAAAATTACAACGCGAAGGCGTTCTGCGAACTGATTGCGAAAGAATGGTCAAAAATGATCGCAATATTTTCGCTGCTTCAATGCTTCTATGTGGACATGGCGATGCTTTAGTAACCGGCCTAACTCGTGGTTACAAAAAATCACTAACTGATGTGTGGAAAGTTATCAAAAACAAAAAAGATAAAATTGTTCTTGGCTTTTCGATGGTTATCTCAAAAGGCAAAACCATCTTTATTTCCGACACCGCTTGTTCAGAACTTTCTTCATCAGAACATTTAGCTGATATTGCAATTCAAACTGCAAAAAAAGTTCGCGATATGGGTTATGAACCGCGCGTTGCCTTCTTGTCATTTTCGAACTTTGGTTCGGCTTTAAAAACCGAATCAGCACGCATAAAACACGCGGTAGAAATTTTGGATGGCAAAAAAGTCGATTTCGAATATGACGGCGAAATGACTGCTGATGTAGCATTAAACATAGACAAAATGGCGCGTTATCCTTTCTGTCGCCTAACTGCTCCTGCAAATATTCTAATTTGCCCAGGCTTACACTCAGCTTCAATTGCAACTAAACTATTAGCTGAAGTTGGAAATTGTACCGTTATCGGCCCAATTTTAGACGGCTTCGAAAAATCAGTACAAATTGTAACTATGGATTCTTCTATTAACGATATCTTGAACATGGCAGCTATTGCAGCAGCTGGTTCTTCAAATAAATAAGCAATAACTATGCCACTTGGTTTTGAAGATAGCGCAATCGGTCAACAATCTGAAATTGGTCATTCAAATGCCACCGCATCCAACTCTATTTATAGTGGCGTTGAAGGCGGAGGAAGTATGTTTCCCGGATTAGAAAACGGCGGCATAAACATTGCAACTGCATCACTTGACAGCGCATTCCCTCCATTCACTGGAAACTTTAATAGCGTTTTTACATGCTTAAAACAAGGCGTATTCAATCAAAGTATCACTAATAATTTAGCTAACACCCTTAATCATCTTGGAACCCCAGAAGCTCAAGGAGACAATATTCGACTTGATGACATTGGTAGTGAAATAACAAAACATGGAATTACTGGCGTTCAAGGAGATTTGCAAATAGGAGCACTAAGTTTCAGAGGCAATGGTGGAGGTGAAGCACAAGGACATTAATATGAAAGAAGAAAATAAAAAACTGAATTCTTGTAATAAATCTGATTGTGAATGTTCTAGTCAAAAGCAAAGCGCTAAGACAGGAAATTCCAACGGCGAAAAAACTGAAGCAGAAACGCCACAAGATCCAACTCGTTTTGGCGATTGGGAGGTTAATGGCCGCGCGATAGATTTTTAATATAGCCCAACTATTTGTCATCCTGAGCGCAAGCGAAGAATCTCAGGAGATGAGACTCGGAATTACAATTTTATGAGATCCTTCGCTTGCGCTCAGGATGACAGTTTGTGGAATAAAAATAAACCAAACAAATGATCCTTTTAATCGACAATTACGACAGCTTCACCTTCAACCTTTACCACTATCTAATCGAGGCTGGTGCGAAAGATGTTATCGTGAAGCGCAATGACGAAATCACGGTTGAAGAAATAGAAAAACTAAAACCACAAGGAATTGTTCTTTCACCAGGACCTTGCACACCAAATGAAGCCGGAATTTGCTTGGATGTTATCAAAGAATTAAAAGGAATTTTCCCAATTTTTGGCGTGTGTTTAGGTCATCAATCAATTGGCCAAGCTTTTGGTGGAAATATTATCAAGACTTACCCGATGCATGGAAAAATCAGCGAAATTTTTCACAATGGGAAAAATATTTTCCAAAACATTCCCTCTCCTTACAAGGCAACTCGTTATCATTCTTTGATTATTGAACGCGAAACTTGCCCAAAAAATCTTGAAATAACCGCAGAAACCAAAGATGGCATTATTATGGGTGTAGCTGACGAAAAGTTAAAAATTTACGGCGTACAATTTCATCCCGAATCAATCGCCTCAGAGCACGGGCATCAAATGATAAAAAACTTCCTAAGTCTTATTAATAAAATTTGATTATCGAAAAATCAGATTACCAACCCAAGTCTAAAATATTAAATTCTTGAATATCGCAACTTCTTCCAGCGTGGCGGTGCTGAAAAATATTCTGTCACTTAGCGCATAACAAATGTTTTTATAAAGTTTTTTAACGACAAACAATTGTTTGACTTTTTTTTATGCGAAAATAATTTGCCGCGCCTTCTTAAAAGGAAATTTTGAAATGGGTTTGTAGCTCAGCTGGTTAGAGTGCGCGCCTGATAAGTGCGAGGTCGGTGGTTCAAGTCCACCCAGACCCACCATTTTCAAAACTTCTGCATATTTTTTGTTACTCCTGCACCGCAATAAAATTCTTCATATCACACATCTCTCTTTGCTGCATCACCAAAATCTCATCTAAATTAATCAACCCCTCATTTCTAAATTAGTTTTAGCCTCACAATTAACGCCTTCATTTTCTTCATGCGTTTAAGTAAATTTGTGAAGGCCTTAAATTTTTTGTAAAATTTTTGCAAAAAGCTGCGCCGGCAAAGATCCGCCAGTAATTTCTGCGGTTGGTTTATTATCGTCATTACCAATCCAAACCCCTACCACAAAATCATCGTCAAAACCGATAAACCAAGCATCACGAAAATTTTGACTGGTGCCGGTTTTTCCGTAAATTGACGAAGAAATATTAGCATTTTTTCCCGTCCCATTTTCAACAACTTCGCGCAAAAGTTGTTTTATAGAAAGTAAAGATTCCGGCAAGAAAACCGACTCTAAACCTGATGACTGACGCTGATATAAAACCTCGCCATCATTATTTTTAATTTCATTAATCGCGTAAGGAGAAACTGGTGAACCATTATTGGCAATTGTGGCGTAAGACGATGTCAATTCAAGCAGCGAAACCTCTGTTGTGCCAAGCGAAATTGTTGGATCATTAGCGTCGATTTGTGAAATTATTCCGCAATTTTTTGCAACTTTTGCAATTTCTTTGCCACCAATCTTTCTCGCTATTTGCACCGCAACTGAATTAAGCGAGTTTGCAAAAGCGTTTTTTAGCGTAACTTCTCCCGCATAACGATTATTATAATTTTCTGGCAACCAAGTGCCAATATTAATTTTCTTATCTTCAACCACATCGCTTGGCTTAAATCCTTTTTCAAAAGCAGCCAAATAAACAAAAGTTTTAAAAGCCGATCCAGCCTGCCTTTTCGCCTCAACTGCGCGATTAAATTGACTTTTTTGATAATCCTTGCCGCCAGACATCGCCAAAATTGCACCATCTTTTGCCATCACAATAACCGCGATTTCGGCGCTAGAAATTTTTTTTGCATTTTCTTCGCTAAATTCATCAACAGCGTCTTCAACCTTATTTTGCAAGGCTTCATCAAGAGTTGTGGTAATTGAAAAAAGATTATTTTTTTGCTCTTTTTTCTCAAAAATTTCAGCAAATTGTTTATAAACAAAGTCGGCAAAATAAAGCTTTTGCGCGTGATCTATTTTGTAATCAGCATCAACATCAATTTCTTTCAGACTTTTTTGATCCAAAAATCCAGCATCAATCATTGCGCTAATCACAATATTGGCGCGCTTTGAAGCTAGTTCGCGATTATTTTTTGGAGAAAATTTCGAAGGCGCCTTCAATAATCCTGCCAAAATCGCCGCTTCGTTCAAATTTAAATTCGAAACATCCTTACCAAAATAATGCCTCGTTGCATTATTAACGCCGTAATTGCCAGCGCCAAAATAAGCGCGATTCAAATAAAAAGTTAAAATTTGTTCCTTGGTAAAATTGCGTTCGAGCTGAATAGCTAAAAGGATTTCTTGCACTTTACGCTTCATTGTCCTTTCTGGATTCAAAAATAATAATTTTGCTAATTGCTGCGTAATCGTGCTGCCGCCTTGGACAATTTTTCCAGCTTCGCGATTAACCAAAAAAGCACGCGCAATTCCAAAAACATCAATACCAAAATGGTTAAAAAACCTTCTATCTTCAATTGCCACAACTGCATTAATCAAGTTTTGTGGCAATTCAAAATAACTAATTTCGCTACTATAAATTTCGCCACGATTCGTTATTCTTTCGCCATCGACATAATTGATTTGTACAATTTCTTTGCCATTTTGCGCCTCAAGATCAGACAAACTAGGCAAATCGCGCAAGTAATAAATCAGAGCCAAACTGCCAAATATCAAAATCCAAATAAGCAGAATAACACTCCATTTAAGGAGAAATTTCAAAAATTTCATAACTAAAGTGAAAAAATTTATCCTAAAAAACCGACAATTTATTAATGAAGATCAGGCTGCAATCTCAATAAAAGAGCGCGCTTTTATGTTTGGCGATGGCGCCTTTGAAACTTGTAAAATTTTTAACGGGAAAATTTACGATTTTCACTCACATCAAAATCGACTCAAAAAAACCCTCAAAACCTTAAAAATAAAGGCTCAAATTGAAGATCTAAAAGAACAGGCGCAAGAATTAATCAGTAAAAATAATAGCAAAAATGGAATTTTACGAATTTCAATAAGTCGCGGAATTGGCAGCTCTGGCTATCTTCCAACCAATGAATCTGAAGCCTTAATTATAATTGAAACCCAAGAGGAGCGCACAATTTCAGCAAAAATTTCACTCGGAATTTCGAAATACAAAACACCTTCAACGCCAATAGGCAAAAGCCTTAACGCCATACCTTATATTTTAAATAAAATTGCTGCCAGCGAAGCAAATTTATTTGATTTAGTAATGCTTTCGCCAAAAAAATTTATCGCCGAAACCTCTTCAGCAAATATTTTTTGGGTTAAAAATAATAGAATTTATACCGCCGATAAATCATGCTCAATCATTGAAGGAACAGTGCGCGCAAGACTTCTAAAAATCTCCCCTTACAAAATAAATTTAGTTAAAAAAGGCGTTAACGCCTTAAAAACAGCTGATGAAATTTTTTTAACAAATTCATCATTTTTAATATTGGCTGCTGATGATTTTTTAGGACGCAAATTAGAAAAAAAATGGTCAGAAAAACTGGCACAAATTTTAAAAAACGATCTTTTTAAATCATGCCAAAGCTAGAATTAAGTTGGGTTGAACCAATTCAAACAGCCAATTTAATTTCACAAAATCACCAAAATGATCCTTGGGTTTTTCTTTATTCTGGGCTGAATTATGAAGTAAAAAAATCGCGCTCCTATATTGCTTTTTTTGCTGAAGAAAAAATTTGTGGCGATGATTTTTTTGCTGCCGAAAAAATAATTAAATCAAGTAATAAAAAATGGTTTGGCTACCTTTCTTATGAGGCAGGAAGAGCTTTTGAAAAAATGGCAAATAGCGAAAAATCTTTCATTAATTTGCCAGAAATTTACTTGATTAGATTTGGCTTAGTTTTGGAATTTAATCACGACAAAAAAAAATTAATCGCCAATTTTAGCAAAAAAGAATATTTGACCGAATTTTTATCTTGGCGCAAAAAAAAATGCCAAAAAAGTCAAACCAAAATTTTAGAAATAAACTCAAATTTTAGCGACGAATCTTACTTAGAAGCCATTTCTGACATTAAAGAAAGAATCGCCGAAGGCGATTTTTATCAAACAAATTTAACAAGAAAATTTTTTGGAAAAATTAGCCAAAAAAACGATTTTCAACTATTTTGCGATCTAGTCAAAGCAAGTCCAGCCAACTATTCTTCTTTTTTAAAATTTGGCGAAACCGCAATAATTTCTTCCAGCCCAGAACTTTTTTTAAAAAGTAAAAATCGTCGGATTCTATCACGACCAATCAAAGGAACGGTGGCACGCGGCAGTAACAAAAGAGAAGATCAAAGAAATAAAAATTTCTTACAAAAATCGGTTAAAGAATGCGCCGAAAATTTAATGATTGTTGATTTGGTTAGAAATGATTTAGCTAGAATTTGTAAGGCTGGAACCGTTAAAGTGAAAAAACTTTTCGCCATTAATTCTTACAAAAATGTGCATCACATGTCGAGCGAAATTTATGGCAAAATTGCTCCAGAATTTTGCGCTATTGACGCAATAAAAACATGCTTTCCGGCCGGATCTATGACAGGGGCGCCAAAAATTAAAGCCATGGAAATTGCCGCCAAAAAAGAATTGTTAAATCGCGGAGTTTACAGTGGTGCAATTGGAATTTTTGCCAAAAATGAAATTAACTCCGCCGTGGTCATTCGCACCTTGATTTTGCAAGAAGAAAAATTCGAATTTCAGGTTGGCGGCGCCATAACTTTTGACTCTAATGCTAAAATGGAATTGGCTGAAATTTTCAATAAAGCCAAAGGTTTGCAGCAAGTTTTAGGCATTTCTTATTTGCTAAAAAATTAGTCTTATTTTCTTAAATTTTATCACAAAACCTTCTTTTTTTTGAAAAAATTTCAGCGCCAAAATTAATTCTAAAAAATGATTTAAATCACCTAGACAATTTATTTTTGTAAAAATAAAAATTCCGCACTACACAATATATAGTGTTTTCTTTCTTCATCTGGCACTAAATCTAGACGAATTCCAAATTATTTGCGATGAAGCTACGCTCGCAAATCAAGCCAAGAAAAAATAAAAATCATGACACAAAACAATTCTGCCACTGAAAAATTTCTTATCGAAATTGATGTCAAAAAAGATGAAAAATTAAGCAATTTCGGCAAAGCCGTTTTAAAAGATCGCTATTTAATGCCGAATGAATCTTATCAAAATTTATTCGCCCGCGTTGCCGCATATTACGCCGACAATCAAGATCACGCCAATCGCCTTTACGATTACATATCAAATTTATGGTTCATGCCAGCAACGCCAATTCTAAGTAATGGCGGCACCGAGCGCGGTCTACCAATTTCATGCTTCTTAAACGAATCTAGCGACTCACTTGAAGGAATCGTTAGCCTTTGGAATGAAAATGTTTGGCTCGCTTCAAAGGGCGGTGGAATAGGAAGTTATTGGGGAAATTTGCGCTCAATTGGCGAAACGGTTCGCGGCAATGGCAAAACTTCTGGCATCGTGCCATTCATTAAAGTTATGGATTCGCAAACTTTAGCAATATCACAAGGCAGCCTAAGAAGAGGTTCCGCAGCAGTTTATTTACCAATTCATCACCCTGAAATTGAAGAATTTATTGATATTCGTCGCCCAACTGGCGGCGATCCAAATCGTCGCTCATTGAATTTGCATCACGGAATCGCTGTAACTGATGATTTCATGAAAGCAGTTGAAAAAGATGGCGATTTCGAACTAAAAAGCCCTTATACTGGCAAAACAGTTGAAACCGTTAAAGCCAGAGCTTTGTGGATTAAGCTTTTAACAGCGCGAGTTGAAACTGGCGAACCTTATATTTTATTTATCGACGCCGTAAATCGCGCCATTCCACAACATCACAAGCAGCTAAATTTAAAAGTTAAAACCTCAAATCTTTGCAGTGAAATCACCCTCCCAACTGGCATTGATCATTTGGGAAACGATCGCACAGCTGTTTGTTGTCTATCTTCATTAAACTTAGAATTTTACGACGAATGGAAAGATAATTCACAACTCATAGAAGATGTGATGCGCTTCCTTGATAATGTGCTGCAAGATTTTATCGAAAAAGCGCCAGATTCAATGTCGAAAGCACGCTATTCAGCAATGCGCGAACGCTCGGTTGGTCTTGGTGTGATGGGATTTCATTCATTTTTACAAAGCAAAAATGTGCCGATAGAATCAGCAATGAGTAAGGTTTGGAATAAAAAAATATTCCAATATATCAAACAAGAAGTTGATAAAGCTTCGCTAATTTTGGCAAAAGAGCGCGGAGCCTGTCCTGACGCGCTTGAGGCCGGATTCGAAGAGAGATTTTCGAATAAATTAGCAATCGCCCCAACCGCTTCAATTTCAATTATAGCCAACAATTCTTCACCTGGAATTGAGCCATTTGCAGCTAACTCTTTCACCCAAAAAACCCTAACCGGATCATTCAATGTTCGTAACAAAAATTTGGTGAAATTGCTTGAGTCAAAAGGTAGAAATACGGAAGATGTTTGGTCTTCCATCACAATAAGTGAAGGCTCGGTTCAACATTTAGATTTTTTAGACGAACATGAAAAAATGGTCTTCAAAACCGCACAAGAAATTGACCAAAGATGGATGATTGATCTATCGGCCGAAAGGCAAGAATATATTTGCCAAGCGCAAAGTTTGAATGTTTTTGTTCCTGGAAATGTTTCAAAAAAATATTTACATGAAATTCATTTTCGTGCTTGGCAAAAAGGCCTAAAAAGCCTTTATTATTGCCGCTCAACCTCAATCCAGCGCGCTGATAAAGTTTCTAACAAACTCGAAAACCAAGATCTTTTTCATCAAGAAAAACCTGAAAACGCTCCAATTTCACAAAATTCAAATATCGAGAACTCTGGCGACAAATATGAAGAATGCTTGGCTTGCCAGTAAAATTCCGCTAAAACTCAAATTAATAAAAAAGTGAATTTACTCAGTCTATCTTCGCAAAATTTTACTGAAATTTTTCACCAAATGATTGATGGAAATTTTGACGAAGATACGGCTAAAAAATTTCTTTTAGATTTAAATTCAGCAAATTTACCGCAAAACGCTTTCATCGGCGCAACTTCCGCCTTACGAAGTAAAATGAGAAAAATTAGCGCCCCAAAAAATGCAATTGATGTTTGTGGCACTGGCGGCGATGGCTTAAACACTCTAAATGTTTCCACCGCAGTTTGCTTTGTAATTGCTGCCGCCGGAATTCCAGTTGCAAAACATGGCAATAAAGCAATTTCTTCAAAATCAGGATCCGCTGACATTTTTTCCGAATTAGGCATAAAAATTTCCGCCGACATTTCTGAAATTGAAAAAAACTTACGCGAAAAAAATTTATGCTTTCTATTTGCCCCCTTTTTTCATGAAGCTTTAAAGAATGTCGCAGCCATAAGAAAATCATTAGCCGTTCCAACTATTTTTAATTTTTTGGGACCAATTTTAAATCCCGCGAACACAGATTTTCAGCTAATTGGCGTTTCTCGTTATGATGTTATGTCAAAGTTGGCTCAAGCCCAAATTTCAACCCAAAATAATTCCAACAAAACTTACTTCATTCACGGATTTGATGGAATGGATGAAATAACAATTTGCAACAATTCGCACTTATTAAGACTCGAAAATGGCAAAATTTTTGCCGAAGAAATTATTAATCCGCAAAATTTTGGCTTTGAAAAAACTAAAATTGAAAAAATTCGTGGCAAAGACCCAAAGTATAACGCGCAAAAATTAATCGAATTGCTTGAAGGAGAAAAATCTGAATATCGCAATATTGTTATTCTTAACGCCGCCTTTGCTTTAAAATTAACTGGAAAAATTAGTGAAATTTCTGACGGAATTGATTTGGCAAAAAGTTTAATAGATTCAGGAATGGCGCTAAAAGTTCTAAAAAGCTTACAATCCCTTTAACCAAAATTAAAAATATGAAAATCAAATTATGTTTAATTGCTGCCATTGTGATGACTTTAGGTAGCTGTCACATTCATCGCGAAACCAGCGCACAATATGAAAGGCTGCCAATTAAAGTTAGTAAAAAACCAGAAAAAGAAGGAAGATCTTGCGGCTCTTATCCGTTATTTTTTAGCATTATTTACACAAATAACGATTTTACGATTGAATCAGCTAGAAAAAATGGCGAAATTTCCGAAATTATTAGCATAGAAAAAGAAGTAACTTCCAGTTTGCTAAATACACAAATTTGCACAGTAGTTCGCGGCAACTAATCTTCACAAATTTGCAGCATTTTTTCTTGTTATGCAGCGCAAAATGTGACATCATAAAAGAATCATCTTTTGATTTTGCTAAATCCAGCATCCAAGAGTTACAAAAAATAAATTTCTGAAAGCAGCGGGCATAATGAAAAAAATGGGTGGCTAAAAACCTGATTTTATTCTTTGATTAACTAGCTTTTATCCCGAATTTTTCTTGCGGCATATTTTATAAAATCAGCGAGAGGCATTGATTTTTGACCATCTTCACCAAGTTTACGCACCGAAACCGAGCCATCTTCAGCCTCTTTTTTACCAATCGCTAAAATATAAGGAATTTTTTTCAAAGAATGTTCGCGAATTTTGTAATTAATTTTTTGCGCATCTAAATCGGCCTCAACTCTAAATCCGTGATCTTTTAATTTTTCTACAACCTCTAAAGCGTAAGCATCAGATTCATTAGTAATTGTTGCAACAACCATTTGAATTGGTGCAAGCCAAAGTGGAAATTTTCCAGCGTAATTTTCGATCAAAATTCCAATGAAACGCTCAAAACTTCCTAAAATTGCACGATGCAACATAACAGGACGCTTTCTGGTTCCATCCGATGCAACATAATGAGCGTCAAGCCTTTCTGGCAAAATAAAATCAACCTGCAAAGTGCCACATTGCCACTCACGACCAATGGCGTCAATCAATGTAAATTCAAGCTTCGGACCATAAAAGGCACCCTCACCCGGATTCATTTCGCATTCCAAGCCAGCAATTTTTACTGCCGCAGCCAAAGCTCCTTCGGCCTTATCCCAAGTTTCATCTGATCCAGCGCGCTTTTCTGGACGAGTTGAAAATTTAACTTTTACATCTTCAAAACCGAAATCTTTATAAACCGACTTCAACAATTCACAAAAAGCGATTGTCTCAAAATTAATTTGATCTTCTTCGCAAAAAATATGGGCATCGTCTTGAGTGAAAGAACGAACGCGCATAATGCCATGAAGCGAGCCAGAAGATTCATTGCGATGACAGGAACCAAATTCAGCCATTCTAAGTGGAAGTTGGCGATAAGATTTCAAATCTTGATTAAAAATTTGCACATGACACGGACAGTTCATTGGCTTAATCGCCAAGATTCTGTCTTCGTCACTTTCGGAAACGAACATATTTTCACGAAACTTTTCCCAATGACCCGACTTTTCCCACAAAACCCTGTCAACCAATTGCGGAGTTTTAACTTCGACATAACCAGCTTTTTCAAGCCTTTGACGGATATAATTTTCAATTTCGCGGAACAAAACCCAGCCTTTCGGATGCCAAAAAACCGAACCAACCGCCTCTTCTTGAACATGAAATAAATGCATTTCGCGACCCAATTTGCGATGATCGCGCTTCGCAGCCTCTTCCAAAATATGCAAATAATTTTTCAAACTTTCTTCACTTTCCCAAGCGGTTCCGTAGATGCGCTGCAACATTTCATTTTTAGCATCACCGCGCCAATAAGCGCCAGCAAGCTTCATCAACTTAAAATATTTAATATGCGAAGTTGAAGGAGCGTGAGGGCCGCGACAAAGATCAACAAACTGACCTTGACGATAAAGCGAAATATCTTCATTCGCTGGAATTGAAGCGATTATTTCTGCCTTATATTTTTCGCCAATCGATTGAAAAAACTTAACCGCATCATCACGCTTCCAAACCTCGCGCACCAACTTTTCATCACGCTTCACAATTTCGCGCATTTTATCTTCTATTTTCTCCAAATCATCCAAAGCGAATGGCTCTTTGCGCGCAAAATCATAATAAAAACCATTTTCGATTGCTGGGCCAATTGTAACTTGCACTTCCGGAAATAACTCTTTCACCGCCTCAGCCATTATGTGAGCAGCATCGTGCCTAATTATTTCTAAAGCATCGGCGCCAGATTTTGGCGTAATAATTTCAATTCGAGCATCTTCTTGAATTGGCCTTGAAAGATCTCGTAACTCCTCATTAACGCGAATCGCTAAAGCTGATTTAGCTAAAGAAATAGAAATTGATTTTGCAATTTCAGCTCCGGTTACGCCGCGGGGAAATTCGCGAATTGAAGAATCTGGGAAAATTATATTAACTTGAGACATTTTATTAAAAATTAATTGTGAAGTTAGGCTTGATAAGGGTTTTTAATTGCCAAAAAATGAATTTTTGAAAACGCCATCATTTTAAAAATAGCGATTTCACATCATTTAACGTTGTAAATAACATCAGAGTTAAAATCAGGGAAAAGCCAATTCGAAAACAAATTTCCTGAGTTTTATTTGATAACGGCCTGCCTCGAATCGCTTCAATTATATAAAAAAACAAATGCCCGCCATCCAAAACCGGAATTGGCAAAAGATTCATCACGCCCAAATTTATTGAAATAACCGCAGCAAACCAAATCACCATCAAATAACCCATTTCAACACTTTTGCCGGAATATTTAGCAATTTTGATTGGACCACCCAACTCTTTAAAATCGCGCTGACCGCTAATTAATTGACCCAAAGCTGAAAAAGTAGCTTTAATCATGCTAAAAGTTTCAAGATTTGCGCGCACAAAAGATTGTCCGAAATTCAAATCTTTACGAACACCTTCGCTTGCAATAACACCAAGAGTTCCAACCTTAATTTCTTCACCAAAAATATCGTTACGAACTTGATTTTTTGGCATAATTTCTTGCTCAAAAAAACTATTTTCACGCTCAATTTTAAATAACAGTTTTTTATCAGCAGAAACCGAAACTATTGCCCTTAAGTCGTCAAAAGATTCTATTTTCTGACCAGAAATTTCTAAAATTTTATCACCTTTTTTTAATCCCGCCTCAGCAGCAGATCCGCCATCAACAACTTGATCAACTATCGGCAAAACAACATTATAGCCATTAAACCTAAATAAAGCGGTAAAAAGAATAATCGCCAAAAGAAAATTAAAAATTGGACCCGCAACAACTATGGCCGCACGCTGATAAACATTTTTCCCCACAAAAGAAAGTTTTTGCTCAGATTTTGTCATTTTATCAAAAGCTTTCAAATTTGGCATTGAAGCACCATTGCGATCTCCAAACATCTTCACATAGCCACCAACTGGCAATAAACAAAATTTCCAGCGCGTGCCTTTTTTATCGCAGAAGCCAAAAATTTCCTTTCCCATGCCAATTGAAAATTCTTCAACCTTAACGCCGCAAAAGCGCGCCACCAAAAAATGACCCAATTCATGAAAGAAGACAATCGCCGAAATAATTAGGACAAAAGAGAGTAAATTATGCAAAATAAGCTGAGACAATTCCATTGCGGCAATTAAGAAATTAAGTTGATTAAAGTTGAAATTTTGACTCGTAAAAAGATAAAAAAAGAGTGCATTGCAGCATTTATTTAGCGATTGCAGCAAATTCTCGAGCTACAAAATCGTAATGCAAAACTTCATTTAGCGAATCGACATTTTTATGCGGAATTTTATCCAAAGTTTTAGCGACAATTTTGGTAATTTTATCAAAAGTAATTTCGCCACTTAAAAACCTTGCAACAGCGATTTCATTAGCTGCATTCATTATTGCCGGAGCATTTCCATCAAATTCCAAAACTTCACGACAAATTTTTAAAGCCGGAAATTTTTTCTCATCCGCTGCAAAAAATTCTAATTTCTGCAATTTCGCAAAATCCAACTTTTGATGTTTTATTGGCATTCTATTTGGAAAAGCTAAAGCATATGAAATTGGCACTCGCATATCTGGCTTACTAAGCATTGCAAGAGTTGATCCATCGGCATAATTAACCATACCGTGAATAATTGATTGCGGATGCACCAAAATTTGAATTTGCGTCTTTTTTAGCGGAAAAAGATGAAAGGCTTCAATCGCTTCCAAACCTTTATTCATCATGGTTGCAGAATCAATTGAAATTTTAGCGCCCATTGACCAGTTTGGATGTTTTAAAGCTTGCGCCACAGTAATTTTTTTAAAATCAATATCTTGCGCAAAAAAGGGACCACCAGAAGCGGTTAAAATGACCTCTTCTATTAAATTTAAGTTTTGATTCTCAAAAATTTGAAAAATGGCGTTATGTTCCGAATCAACAGGAATTATTTTTGCGCCACTTTTTTTTGCTTCCACAAGCAAAAATTTTCCTCCGCAAACTAATGATTCTTTATTTGCTAAAGCAATATTTGATCCAGCTTTAATAGATTCTAAAGTTGGCAACATTCCAGCGGCGCCAACAATTGCCGAAATCACCAAATCATATTTTATTTTGGCCACCTCCAAAATTGCTTTTGAGCCGCAAAGAATTTCGCAATTTTGTAAATTTTTTAGAAGAGATTTCAATTCAAAAAAATGCTCTTCATTTTCAATCACAACATATTTTGGCCTAAGCTCCAAAGCCTGATTAGCGAGAGTTTTGAAGTCATTTTTCGCAATTAATGCTTCAACTCGAAAAGCGCTCAAATTGCTTTTTATAACCTCAATTGCGCTTTTTCCAATTGAGCCGGTTGAGCCAAAAATTGCGATAACTTTCATGCGTAGATTATTTATATTTCTTAGAATTGGCGACTAAGCGATTATTTTCTTTTTGATCGAGATGACTTTTTTGGCTCTTGATATTTCAAAGCTTCTTGCGCTATTAAATTTTCTAAATTCATCGCCCTTGATTGAGTTTTATCAAGGATAAAAACCATTTCTGGCATAACTCTCAGACTAACTTTTTTTGCCAATAAAAAACGAAAATGCGGCATATTTTCATTCAGCTTTGCAACAATTTTTTCGTGCATTGCGTCATTACCAAAAATATCGATAAAAATTTTCACATTTTTTGCATCAGGACTAACATCAGCCTCAAGAATAGTGATGTAACTTCCAGGAACTGACAAAATATCTTCGCGCAAAAAAATTTCCGACATTTGACGCTTGATCGATTCTCCAATTTGGAGCTGGCGCTGAGATTTCATAATTAAAAATTTTTATATTGATGAATACCCTTCATCACGATGTTGAAGGTGCAAAGCTTTATTGATTCAGTGTTAAAAATATCAGAATGACGAACTGTTGCGGTGAGCATTTTTTGCTCTTTTTTGCTATAAGCTAAATATTGGTAGTCGGTTTTATTGTAAGGATGATCCTCAAAATACATTTCGGTTTCAAGCTTACCAAATTTTGGATGATAAATATTAAAATTAATATGCGGAGCTCTTCCAGCAGTGCTTCCGGGCATTATGGTAATAAAATGATAATTACCCAAATTATCACTAATAGCCCGACCCGACATGCTAAAATATTTATCAATATATTCACTGTCAGGCTCAAGCAAAGTATGATATTTTCCTGCGGCGTTTGCTTGCCAAATTTCAATAACCGCACCCATAATTGGCAAATTAAAAGAGTCGGTGATTGAGCCCTGAATAAAAATAATTTCCCCAAAAGCGCGATAAAAAGAGCCAACTTTTTTTGCCAAATTATTTGTTGAAGCAAAATTTTCTGGAATTGAAAGATCGGCAACAAAAAACCTAGAAGGCGTTGGCATTAAAGGACTAAATGCACTTGGCGTTTCTTTATTAAAATGATTTATTTCTTCGCCATCAACGCGAATGAAACGCGACGAAGCGCGCTTTTTCTCAAAATTATCTTCTTGCGCCGAAAGCTCTTGAGCAGCAGCAAAATCTGAAAAGAAAGCAATTAAAACAAAAACAAAATTTACAACAAAGCTTGAGATTTGTGAAATTTTCATCAACTAAACCTTTGGCAAAGTTACTCCAGTTTGACCCATATATTTACCAGATCTTTTATCGTAAGATACTTCGCAAGGTTTATCGCCTTTGAAAAATAAAAACTGACAAGCACCTTCGAAGGCGTAAATTTTCGCTGGAAGTGGGGTTGTATTAGAAAATTCAAGAGTTACATGACCTTCCCAGCCCGGTTCAAGCGGAGTTACATTAACAATAATTCCACATCTAGCGTAAGTTGATTTGCCAACGCAAACCACCAAAACATCTTTTGGGATTTTAAAATACTCAACGGTACGAGCTAGAGCAAAGCTATTTGGCGGAATTATGCAAACATCCGTAGTGCGATTCACGAAACTATTTTCTGAAAAGTTTTTTGGATCAACAATCGCCGAATCTATGTTTGTAAAAATCTTAAACTCGCTAGAAACTCTTGCGTCATAACCGTAAGAAGAATTTCCGTAAGAAATTATTTTATTGCCATTCGCATCGATTTTAACCTGATTCGAGACAAATGGTTCAATCATTTGCTGAGTTTTTACAAGCTCCGCAATCGATTTATCGGACAAAATTGACATTTTTTTGATTTTTAATTTGAGAAACCAATTCCAAACGAGACTTTCGTAAATATTTACAACAAATATTGCTTTCGGAATTGGTGTTTTGAGATTTTACTTTCTAAAAATCTTACCCTCATTTCTTAAATCAATCACAAACTTAATTCTTAATTCAATTTGCAATGCACGACATAACCTATCTTCACGACATTCTGATTCTGCTTTTTGCCTCGGTTGCAATTGTTATTATTTTTAAACAGCTTGGATTAAGCCCAGCTTTAGGATATTTAGTGGCTGGGGCTGCAATTGGACCTTTCGGATTTGGGGTTTTAACTAGCACCGAAACAACAAAATCAATTGCTGAACTTGGAATAGTTTTTCTGCTTTTTGCAATTGGTCTTGAGCTAACTTTTAGCCGCCTAATGGCGATGCGAAAATATGTTTTAGGATTTGGAAGTTTGCAGGTTTTATTAACCTCGGCGGCAATTTCTGCAGTTTGTCACAAATTTTTTCATCTCAATATTGAGCCATCTATCGTTATTGGAAGCGCACTTTCACTATCTTCGACAGCAATTGTAATGGGCGTAATCGCCGAACATGGCGATCAATCAACGCGCGTTGGTAGACTCTCTTTTTCAATTCTTTTGATGCAAGATTTGGCGGTAATTCCAATTTTAGTTTTGCTACCACTTTTAACTAAAGACACAGAAATAAATGTTTTTAAAGCCCTTGGTGGCGCCGTTATTGATGCCATAATCGCAATGGCAATAATTGTAATTGTTGGACGCTCGCTTTTAAAACCAATTTATCGCCTAATAGCTCAATCAAAAAGCGATGTTTTATTTTTAAGTTTTACTTTGATTGTAATTCTTGGATCAGCCTATTTAAGCAATCACATGGGTCTTTCTTTTGCTTTAGGTGCTTTCGTTGCCGGCCTAATGGTTGCTGAAACTGAATATAAATATCGCGTTGAAGAGGAAATACTTTCGCTAAAATCACTGCTTTTGGGCTTATTTTTTATGACCATTGGAATGTCGTTTGATTTCGACCTTCTAATTCACAGCTTACCATTCATAATATTAGCTTCTCTCGCTCTAATCATTACAAAAACTGCAATAATAATGCTTTTATGTGCATTATTTCGATTTCCAATGGCTCCGGCAATTCACGCCGGACTTTTACTTTCGCAAGGCGGTGAATTTGCCTTCGTAGTATTTTTAATGGCGGTGCGACAAAAATTTATCGACATAGATTTGTCACAATTTTTGATGACCGTAGTCACTTTCACAATGGCTTTAACGCCATTGTTAGCGGCCTTAGGTCGTAAAATAAAAAGCCATATTTACACCAAAGAAGTTTTACAAGACTCGAATTTAAAACAAGAAATTGGCGACATCTCAAAGCATGTTATAATCATCGGATTCTCAAAAGTTGGGCGCATTGTTTCTTTTATTTTACGCAAAAAATCGATGAATTATTTAGTGCTTGAGAGTAATCATCGCGTGGTTCGAATGGAAAAGAATAATGGTTACAACATTTATTATGGCGATGCTATGAATGTTGATATTTTGAAATATATCGGAATTGAGCGCGCCGATTCAGTGATTATTGCCATGGAAGATGAAATTGCTTGCATCAAAATTACGCGCTTTATTCACGAAAATTTTCCTAACACTTTAGTTATTACCAAATCAGAAACCATCAATAACGCCGATCGTTTCAAGAAAGTTGGGGCCACAATGGTGGTATCAAAAAATCTCGAAACCGGCTTACAATTAACTCATGCCGCACTTTCCTCTTCCGGCGTTAAAGACAACGAAATTAAAGAAACCTTAAATTCATTTCGTGAAATAAATTCCGAAGTAATCAAAGACATCATATTTTACGACGAAGATCGCGAGGGTTAAAAACCTCGCGCTCTGCCAATAAATCAGTTTTTTAGAAACAAAATTTCATTTTCTTTAGCGCTAACTTCCAGCTTCTCGCCTTCCAAAATTTCGCCACGCAAAATTTTTTCAGCCAAAATATTTTCTATTTCACGCTGTATAATTCGCTTTAAAGGCCTAGCTCCATAGAGCGGATCAAAACCTTTGTCAGCAAGATATTCTATCGCATTTTCTGCAAGCGAAATCTCGATATTTTTCAGCAACAATCTTTTCTGCAACCTTGCAAACTGAACAAGCACAATATCGGCCATATTTTTTCTGCTCAATTTGTTAAAAATTACAATCTCGTCTAATCGATTTAAAAATTCTGGCCTGAAATGCATCTTTACGGCCTCGAGAACTTTTTCTTCGATTAAACTTTCTGAATTTTGCTCGCGATCAATTTGCATAAATTGCGAACCCAAATTCGAAGTAAGAATGATAATTGTATTAGTAAAATTTACGACATGACCTTGTGAATCAGTTAATCTGCCATCATCAAGCACTTGCAGTAAAATATTAAAAACATCTGGGTGAGCCTTTTCAACCTCGTCAAATAATATAACTTGGTAAGGACGACGACGCACACTTTCGGTTAAAATTCCCCCTTGCTCAAAACCAACATAACCCGGAGGAGCGCCAATTAACCTTGCAACTGCGTGCTTTTCCATAAATTCACTCATATCAACGCGCAGCATCGCGCTTTCATCGTCAAAAATAAACTCAGCCAAAGCTTTTGAAACTTCAGTTTTGCCAACTCCGGTTGGGCCTAAAAATAAAAATGACCCAATTGGGCGATTAGCATCTTGCAAACCAGCTCTTGACCTTCTTACGGCATTAGAAATCGCCTGCAAAGCCTGATCTTGACCAACAACTCGACGACGCAACAAATCTTCCATTTTCAACAATTTTTCTCTTTCACCTGATAAAATTTTATCCAAAGGAATTCCGCTATTTTTTGCGATTATCGCTGCAATATCATCTTCCGTTACGGCCTCTCTAACAATTGCCGTTGAAACTGAATTCTCTAAGGACAAAAGCTCTTTTTGCATCTCGGGAATAAGGCCATAAGTTAACTGACCAGCTTTCGCCAAATTTCCTTCACGCTGCGCTTTTTCAAGCTCAAATTTTGCCGAATCAATCTTACTTCTAAGGTTATTGATTTTCTCACGCTTCATCTTTTCCGACTGCCACAAAGACATCATTTCGCCAGATTTTTCTTCGATATTTTTTAGCTCATTTTTAATTTTTTCTAAACGATCTTTTGAAGCTTGATCATCCTCCTTTTTCAGAGCCTCCACCTCAATTTTTAGTTGAATAATTTTGCGCTGCGCCTCGTCAAGCTCGGCTGGCTTTGAATCAAGCTCAATTTTTAAACTACTTGCCGCCTCATCAATTAAATCAATCGCCTTATCTGGCAAAAAACGATCAGTTATATATCGATCCGATAAAGTTGCCGCAGCAACCAAAGCTGAATCTTTAATTTTAATTCCATGATGAACTTCGTATTTTTCTTTAATGCCGCGCAAAATTGAAATCGTATCCAGAACATTTGGCTCTTCGGTATAAACAGCCTGAAAACGACGCGCCAAAGCTGGATCCTTTTCAATATATTGACGATATTCATCCAAAGTTGTAGCGCCAATGCAATGCAAAGTTCCACGCGCCAAAGCTGGTTTCAAAAGATTCGAAGCATCCATCGCGCCATCAGTTTTTCCGGCGCCAACTAAAAGATGAAGTTCGTCAATAAACAGCACAACATTATCATTATTTTCAACCTCATTTAAAACCGCTTTTAAACGCTCTTCAAATTCACCACGAAATTTTGCACCAGCAATTAAAGCACCCATATCAAGAGCCATTAAACGACGATTTTTTAAACTTTCCGGCACATCACCATTAACAATTCTTTGCGCCAAACCTTCCACAATCGCTGTTTTTCCAACTCCGGGCTGACCAATCAAAACTGGATTATTTTTGGTTCGACGCGACAAAACTTGCATTGCTCGACGAATTTCATCATCACGCCCAATCACGGGATCAATTTTGCCATCAAGAGCCTTTTTGGTTAAATCAATCGCATATTTTTCAAGAGACTGATAAGTATTTTCTGCTGAAGCTGATGAAGGTTTTTTGCCGCCGCGAATTTTTTCTATCGCCTGCCGCAACGCGCTAATTGTAACGCCAGCTAATTTTAAAGATTTTGCAGCAACATTTTTATCATCCTCCAAAATGGCCTGCAAAATTCTTTCCGAAGTTACAAATTCGTCAGAATTTTGGTCACAAATTTTTTCAGCCAAAACCAGAACTCGCGCTAAATCTTGCGAAAGCGAAACCGACCCAACACCAGAACCCTCCACAACTGGAATATTTTTCAAACTCCGCTGATTTTCAGCTTTTAAAATTTCCAAATTTGCATCACAGAAAGTGATTAATTTTTGCACCAAACCATCTTGATCACGCAACATTTCAGCCAAAATATGTTCTGGTAAAATTTTCTGATGACCATCACTTAAAGCCTTTGTTTGAGAAGATTGTAGTAGGTTTTGCGTCTTGGAAGTATAGCGATCTAAATTCATATTTATTTTGGATTATGGTTAGAAATTTTTTCCAAAAATATGTTTTTAAGAACCTAATTCAACCCAGATTCATCATCAAATTTTACCAAGATGAATTTGGGTTGAAAATATTCACAACAACATTTGCTAAATTTGACAAAATTTGACTGTCTAAAAATGCAAAGCGTCAGCTCAAATTTAAGCTATTAACGATTTACATTCTGTCTATCCACTGCTGCCACTGGTGAAGCTGTTACGCCACTTACTGCTGTGGATGGAGCTGAAATTCCCCTATTGCGCGTAGTCAAATCTTCAATTCGCCTTAAATTCTCTTCAGAGATTCGATTGCCTGAAAGATTAAAATGCGTCTTGACATCTTGTTGTTGATCCAAAATTCCGCTAATAACTTCAGCAAAGTTATCATTTAATTCGTTACCACTCAAATCAATTTCCATTATGGATTTCTTCATTTTAAAAAGCGATTCCCAATCAAGCTTGAAAATTTCTAAATTACTAAATTTATTATATGAGAGATCAATTTTTGTTACACATGAATTTGTAGGAAGTACTGTAAGCATATGACCAACATCCGAGTGCTCTAATTCTTGATTAGAAAGATTAATTTCTTGCAAGGTTGGATCATTGCGTTCAATTCGATCAATAATTTCTTTATTGAGTTATTCATATTTTAGTTATTAGTTGGTTGTTAAAATTGATGTAGAGCAAGTTTTTTAAAATCGTCCGAGCGCATTTTTAAATATCTACAAAAGATATTTTGATAAATCACAAATTTAAAATTCCTTTAAAGCAAAAAAAATCTTTAAAAAAGCAGCAAATATTTCTTGAGATTCTCAAGGGAATTAGTTGCAATTCAATTGTGGCCAGCGCGCCACGCAGATATTTCATCTCATCAGCATCACTTCTCCTAAAATCCAACCCAAAAATTCAACATTTTAATGAGCATTTTGAGCAATATTTTTGTTAATAAAAACGGCTTCGTTTTCGACTCACGCAGCGGAAATTCTTATCAAACTAATGCAATTGGCGAAATTATTATTGCCCTTTTGCAAAGCGGAAAAAATGACGAAGAAATAGCCACAGCTATTACAAAAAGCCACCTTGTAAGTTATGAAGACGCCCTGATTGATGTCTTAGATTTCAAAAATCATTTAACAATTTTTGGCTTAATAAAATGAGTTTTATTGTCGGGATTTCAGCAATTAATGCCACTGACAATCCCGGATCTGGATGCGGAATTGCGCGCAGCTTATTAGAAATTAATCCTCAACCAAAAATTATTGGCCTAAGTTACGACATCGACGATCCCGGCCATTACATTCCCGATCTTTTTTCCAACAGCTTTATTTTACCCTACCCAAATCGCTCTTGGGAAATTACCAAATCTTCAATAATTGAAATTCAGCAAAAAACTGGCTTAAATTTTTTAATTCCAGCGCTTGATGTTGAATTGCCAATGTTAATCGAAAATCAAAAAGACTTAATTGATTTAAAAATTGGCACCATTTTGCCAACGCAAGAACAATTTAATTTGCGCAACAAAGCTAATTTGCCAAAACTTGCACAAGATTTAGGTTGCCTCTGCCCACAAACAATAACCGTTTACAGCATTGATGATTTGGTTAATTTTTTGCACCAAAAAAACCAATTTCCAGTAATTATAAAAGGTCAATATTACTCAGCTTACGCGGTTCATAACATTGAAAGCGCCATATTACGCGCAACCGAAATTAGCGCCATGTGGGGATTTCCAATTTTGATTCAAGAAAAAATCGAAGGGCAAGAAGTTAATATTATCGGCCTTTCTAACTTTGAAGGCTCTCTGCGAGCTTCGGTTTCGATTAAAAAACAATTAACAACTCAACTAAATAAAATTTGGACAGCCGTAACTATTCGCAACGAAGATTTGGATAAAATATGCCAAATTTTCGCTTCCAAAACCAAGTGGCGCGGGCCTTTTGAGTTGGAATTAATGGTTAATGAAAAAGGAATTTATTTAATCGAAGTAAATCCACGCTTTCCTTCTTGGTCTTATTTTGCCACCGCGCTAGGAATTAACTTGCCGCAAATGATGTTGCAAATTCATACCCAAGGTGATTGCGCAGCTAAATTTGATTATGAATTAGGAAAATTATTTATTCGCTATCCAGCGGAATTTGTTACTGATTTAAACTCATTTCAAAACCTAGTTTCCAAGAAAAATCGCAACGGATTATGAAATATCAAAAACCTACAATCGCCCGAATTGGCAATCCGCTTTACCTAAAACACGGCATTTCCAAAAATAGTTACGAACATATTCGTGATGAAATTGATGGCGTTAAAATCAGCGATTTAATTTCAAAATTTGGCTCGCCTTTATTTGTTTTTTCTAAGTCAATTTTGCAGCAAAAATTTCGTGAGGCAAAAAATGAAATTGATGCCATTTATCCAAATAATCAGTTCGCTTGGAGTTACAAAACCAACTATTTAAACGCCATTTGCCAATCATTTCACGATGAAGGCGCTATTGCTGAAGTTGTAAGCGAATTTGAATATGAAAAAGCGCGAGCTCTTGGAATTGAGGGCAAAAATATAATTTTTAACGGACCATATAAATCAAAAAAATCTCTTGAAAGAGCGATTTGCGAAGAAGCGCAAATTCACATAGATCATTTTGGCGAAATTTCCGACATTGCCGAAATCGCAAAACGCCTCGACAAAAAGGTAAAAATTGGCATTAGAATTAATTTTGACGCCGGAATTTATCCAGCTTGGTCGCGATTTGGCTTTAATTTAGAAAGCGGTCAAGCACTGATGGCGGTAAGGCAAATCATGCGAAATCCATATTTAAAAATTAGCGGAATTCATTCTCACATCGGAACCTTTGTCACCAACTGCCAAGCCTATCGTCAAGCGCTACAAAAAATGATCGAATTTATCAAAGAAATCGAAAACTTACTTGGCTACAATATTGATTTTATTGATATTGGCGGCGGCTTTGCCAGTAAAAGCTCGTTAAAAAGTAACTACTATGGTCAAGAAAACTCAATTCCAACAATAAAATCTTACGCTCAAGCAATCGCCGAACCTTTGGCCGAAATGTTAAAGCGCCAAAATCCACCAAAATTAATTTTAGAATTAGGTCGTCATTTAATTGACGAATCGGGCTTTTTAATCACCACAATCGTTGCCGAAAAACTTCTTGCTGATGGTCGTCGCGCCTATGTTTTAGACGCTGGCGTAAACCTACTTTACACCGCAACTTGGTATAAATTCAAAATTGAACTCGAAGAAGAAACCAGCGGCATTCCTGAGCCAGCAATTATTTTTGGGCCATTATGCATGAATATTGATGTAGTTGATGAAGCAATTTTATTACCAAGATTGCGGCGTTTTCAGCGCTTAATTTTATCGCCTGTTGGCGCTTATAACATCACTCAATCAATGCAATTTATTCAATATCGCCCAGCGATTGTAATGATTGAAAATGGCATCGCAAATTTGATTCGTCGCGCCGAAAATTTAGAAGATATTAATCGTGCGGAGATTTGTTAAATGACCAAATTAAAAGAATTTTTTTCCGCTTATTCGCTAATAGTTTTTTTAAACTCCCCAATTTTGGGTTTTATCTTTTTTTTGTTAAGCTTCATTAATCCAAATGCAGCAATTTCAGCAATTATCAGCGCCGCAATCACTAACTTATTCCTAAAAGTAATCAGAAATAATGAGGAAAATGGCCGCTTTTTAGCAAAAGTACTTTGTCGCAACTCTTTGCTTTTGGGATTTTTAATCGGAAATTTATTCGCCTTAAATTGGCAAATTTTCTTATTTCTAATCGCAATCAACTTCTTTAATTTTATTATTTCCAGCGCTTTGGAAGTTAGTTTCGAAAAGCAATCATTGCCAATTTTATCGCTGCCTTTCTGCCTTTCGGCATTAATAATATTTATTTTACTGCCTCAGCTTTACGCCTTAACCATCCTTCCAAAATCTTATTTTAATCTGAATTTATCGACATTTTTGCCTGATTTTGCGCTGCATTTTTTTCACTCAATTTCGTCAATTTTTCTTTTCACTAACCCACTTTTGGGATTGCTTTTTTGGCTAGGAATTTTTGTTTTTTCGCCAATTTGCGCATCATTTTTATTAATTGGCTTTTTGCTTGGAAACGGCTTCGAATCAACACTTCACAGCATAAATAATAATCCAAATTTCTATTCTGACAGCCTTAATTATTCATTAATTTTTACTGCAATTGGTGCGATATTTCTAATTCCTTCGCGCTTTTCAATTTTACTCGCAACTTTTGTTACTTTGGCCGCCGTACCTTTGGTGATTACAATGGCGCGCATCATGAATTACTGGTCATTACCAACGCTTTCTCTGCCTTTTTGCTTCATAAGTTTACTAACCTTAACCTTGTTGCGCAACTTACGCCCAAGCTGCCTTAGTTGCAATTTCTTCAACTCGCCTGAGCAAAATTTTGCCATTTCAGAAATGCTCAAAAAACGCCATAAATTTGGCGAAATTGGCATTTTTCTTCCCGTAAAAAATCTCTGGAAAATTGAACAAGGATTTAATGGAAAAATTACGCATCGCGGTCAATGGAAATACGGATTAGACTTTGTGGCCGTAAATGAAAAAGGTGAAAAATTTTGCAATCGCGGCTTTGAAATTGGCGATCATTTTACTTTTGGACAGGAAATATTTTCGCCAATCGAAGGTTGGGTTTTCGATTGTTTTGACGGAAATTTAGACAATGAAATTGGCCAAGTTTCCTCTGAGCAATACGGAAATTACCTAATTTTACACAGCGTTTACGGCTATTTTGTGGCTTTACTTCACCTAAAAAAAGATTCATTATTGGTGAAAAAAGGAGATTTTGTCAAAGTTGGTCAACAATTAGCGAAATGCGGAAATAGCGGCTATTCTCAAGAGCCGCACCTTCATTTGAATGTACAAAAAACTGCAAAATTAGGTGAGGCAAATATGCCTTTTCACCTTTTAAATTATAGCGCAAATTCAGAAATTAATTTTCATCGTAGCCCACAAGAAAATGAAATTATTGCGCCGCTAAATATAAACCAAATTAGCCGTAAAATTTTCAATTTTCATATTGGGCAAAAATGGCTTTTTAAAGACGCTAATAACAAAATATTTAGCCTTGAAAACCAAATGGATGAAGTGTTGGGGGAATTTTATTTAACCGATGGAAAATATCGAGTTTATCACTCAAAAAACGGAGAAAGTTTTTATTTTTACAATTTACAAGCGCCAAAAAATTCAATTTTAAGTTATTTATTTATTGCAGCTTCGCGCTTTGCATTCACTTACGGGGAAGAGTTTTTTTACAACGATCATTTGCCAGATTTTTTAACAAAAAAAATATCGTCAAATTCTTTAAATTTTTTGGCAAAAATTTTACAGCTCAAAGGCTCAAATAAATTCAGCTCTAATTATCTTTTAAAATCTTCCGGTTTCTACTTAGAAGGCACTCACAAAATTTGCGCTCGCAAAATTTCCAGCTTTTTTAAAATCGATCCGGCAATTGGAATTGAATCCTTTGGCGTTGGTAAAGAAAAATTTACACGCCATTTCTGACTTCAAAAAAATTAAGAAGCTGAGATATTTTTTTTCATTTTCTTTATAACCGATTGCAAGCCGGAAATTATGGCCTCGCCAATCAAAAAATGCCCAATATTTAACTCAATTATTTGCGGAATTTTAGCGATAATTTTTGCAGTTTCATAATTCAAACCATGTCCAGCGTGACATTCTAAGCCAATTCTTTCAGCAAATTCAGCGCATTTTGATAATCTCAAAAACTCCTTTTTTTGCGCCACCCCTTTTTGATGACAAAATTCACCAGTATGTAACTCAATAATATCAGCACCAAGCTTTTGCGCCATTTCTATTTGCTTTTCATCTGGATCAACAAAAAGCGAAACGCGAATTTTTTTTGCGCGAATTTTTTTAATCATTTCGCCCAAAATTTTTGCATTTTTTATTACATCAAGCCCACCTTCAGTAGTAACTTCGCGCCTTTTTTCTGGAACAATGCAAACCGCATTTGGCTTGGTTTTTAAAGCAATTTCGAGCATTTCTTGCGTTGCCGCCATTTCCAAATTTATCGGCAATTTTATTTCTTTTTTTAAACGCTTTAAATCTTCATCGCGAATGTGACGACGATCTTCACGCAAATGAATGGTGATTCCATGCGCACCACTTTTTTCAGCAACAATAGCCGCCAAAATTGGATCTGGATGGACTCCTCCACGAGCATTTCTAATAGTTGCAACATGATCAATATTGACCCCGAGACGAATTTTCTTAGCGATATTTTTTGTCATAAATTACCAAAAAAGTTAAATAAGTTATACAGCTTAAAACGATTGAAATTGGAAAACCTAAAGCCTCAAAATTTTGAAACATAATTCCACCAAAAAGACTGCCGAGCAAAGATCCGATTGATCCGATCATTTGAAAAGTTGCATTCGCGGCAACTAATTTTTCTTTCGCGTAATCGTCATTCACAACTTTAAAAACCGTGACATAAATACAGGCAATTGAAAGCCCAAAAACAAAGTAACTAACCAAGAGAAATTGATAATATTTGTGAAAAAAAATGATAAGAATGAAGCACCATAAACAGCCAATAAATCCAACATTAATAAGTTGATAAGGCTTCATTTTTTTCAAAGCAAAACCAACCCAAACATCAAAAAAACCACTAGCCATATAAGCAGTAATTAAAAGGCCAGCAGCCTCACTACTTAGACCAATCTTGATGCCAAAAATAACGGTTAAAGTGAGTAAAATATAAGTTTGAAAATCGAGAAAAAAACGCGCCAAAAAAATCCGCGGATTATTCTTAAAAAACTCTTTCAAGCCAATCCTTTCACTGGAAACAATTATTTTCCCTTTTTGTTCTATTAACTTTAAGCAAAAGAATGAAGCCAAAGACAAAGCGGCAGAAATCAAAAATGATAAATAATTTTTTGCCCCGCTAAACTTTACAACCAAAGGGCCAATAGCAATTCCAAAAGAAAGCAACATGCTGAAAATTCCAAGCGCAATTCCACGACGCTTATTATCAATCAAAATATTAATCCAAGATTGACGAATTATCATTTGCGAAAACCACAAAGCGCCCATTGCCAAAGCCAATCCCAACCACAAAAAATAACTGCGATAATAAAAAATTGTCGCGATAATTGCGGCATAGCCAAATGTGGCAATTTTTATTGTTTTTATTATTCCAAATCGCGCCACGATTTTGCTTAAAAAAAATGAAATCAAAATTCCGCCAAAAACATCAGCGGTAAATGCAAAACCAATTTTAGCGCTATCAACACCGTGAAGATTTAAAATAGTTGGAAAAGTAACTAAATTGATTCCAACCGCGATTGCCGACAACAAAATGCTTAAAAAAAGCAAATTTAACTCTTTTGGAAATTTAAAATCTGACAACATTGAAAAGGTTATTTTGAAAGGTTTTTGCAATTTTCAAGAATCGATATTTATGATTTGCCAATCCCAATAAATCCAACTTAAAAACAATTTTGTGAAAAATTTTTACAGCCAAAAAATCGCGCAAAAAAAAGAGGAAAATCTTTATCGAAAATTAGTAAAATCTGATGTTGAAAATGATATATTCATCAAGCGCGGCGCAAAAAAATTAGTCTCATTTGCCTCAAATGACTATTTTAATTTATCACAAAATTTACAGGTAAAAAAAGCAGCAATTTTGGCGATAGAAAAATTCGGCACTGGCGCTGGCGCTTCACGCTACATCAGCGGCAATAATTCACTTTACAGCAAACTCGAAAAGCAAATTGCCAAATTTAAAAATTGCGATGAGTCAATCGTATTTTCTTCGGGATATTCATGTGCCATTGGCGTTATTCCAGCCTTGGTTTCAAAGGGCGATCTCATTATTGCAGATCGATTAATTCACTCATCTTTAATTGATGGCGCCAAATTATCTGGCGCTAAATTATTGCGCTTTCCGCATAACGACATTCATTTTGCTGCAGAAATTTTGAAGCAGAATCGTCATCAATTTAATAAATGCCTAATCATTACCGAGACAATATTTTCAATGGATGGTGACATTGGCGAAGTTACAAAATTAGCAAAACTTGCGGCAGAATTTGATGCAATTTTAATTTCCGACGACGCTCACGGTTTATTTGAATATCAATCAGAAAAATGTGATCATTTTCACTTGAAAATTGGCACACTCTCAAAAGCTTTAGGATCAATTGGTGGCTATGTCGCAGGCGATAAAATTTTAATCGATTACTTGCGCAATTTTGCTAAATCGCAAATTTACTCAACCGCTCTGCCGCCAGCGGTTTTAGCTTCAGCCAGCAAAGCGTTACAAATTATTAAGAAGAAAAATTTAGCTCAAAAAACTTTGGAAAATGCGCGCTATTTTTGCAATTTGATGAATTTGTCAGAACCGCGATCAGCGATAGTTCCGATAATTATTGGCGATTGTGCTAAGGTTTTAGAAATTGCTCACAATCTTGAAAAAAACGGCTTTTTAATTGGAGCGATTCGCTATCCAACGGTTGAAAAAAACAAAGCCAGATTGCGCCTAACTTTCACGAATAAACACACCAAACAGCAAATCAAAAAACTTACTGAAAGCCTACTAAAACTGCTTTAAATATTATTTCGCAGATCACTTAAAAATTCTTCCAACTTCTCTTTTGTAATACCTGGCATACAAAGAATATGCGACCAATTGCCGTCTGACGCCAATTGCCATTTTGCGATAATTTCTTGCTTTGGCCTTGGAAAAACCACAGTAATTGAATATGGATTACGCCAAGCATCAACACCTATTTCCCTCATCCTTTTTTCCAAATATTCAGCCAAATCCAAACAAATTTCGGCGCGTCTTTTTAAACCTTCGCGACCCATTTTATTAATCGCATACCATAAAAAAACCGGAGAATGACCATTTCTGGAACCAGTTATTGTAGTGTCCAAGGTGCCAATATAAGGAATCGCTTGCCCAATTCTGTCTTTGTAACTTTTTTTCACCACCACAACGCCACAAGGAATTGGAGAGCCAATAAATTTATGACCAGAAATCGCCACTGAATCGGCGCCATTTTCAAAATCAAATTTTGGCCCTTTTTCCAAAAGCGCCAAATAAGCCCCCGCCAAAGCACCGTCAGCATGAATATAATGGCTACGAATCGCAGAATTTTTTAGGCATTTTTTAATTTCTGAAATGTCGTCTTTGGCTTCAGTCATCGTGGTTCCAATATTTGCAATCACAATCGCTGGACGATCGCGATGAGTATGAACCGCATCTTTCAAATCTTCATAATCCATCTCGCCATTATCTTGAGCGCGAATCAAAATTGACGGCATGTTCAACAAATTTATATTTTTTTGAATGCTGTAATGCGTGCTTTCTGAATAATAAACCATGCCATTTGGGTAAAGCTCGCGCGCCACATAAAGCGCATAAAGATTTCCTTCCGAACCGCCATTTGTAACATAGCCCCAAGAGTTTTCTTTTGGCGCCTTAAAAATTTCAGCAAAAAATTTCACCACTTCGCGCTCAATTGAACGCGAATTTAAGTCATAAGTTGATTCAATTAAAGGATCGCCAAGATTATTTAGTGGATAATGCAATAAAGGAAAAAGCTCAGAATAATCAAAATCAATTGCCACCGGATAGCCCAAGAAATTTTTGGAACGATCTCGAACTTTATTAATATAAACCTCGAGACGAGATGCAAAATCTTGGCCGTGAATTTGATTCATAAATTAAGTGATTTTTTGACTATAAACCTTCTTTCGCTTTTTTGCTCAATTCAATATTAAGCTCTTTTAGCTGCTTTTCAGAAACATTTGCTGGAGCTGCCATCATCAAATCTTGCGCTTTGCCATTCATTGGAAATGGAATAACTTCGCGAATATTTGGCTCATCAGCCAATAACATAACCATGCGATCAATCCCCGGAGCCAATCCGCCGTGCGGAGGAGCGCCAAATTTAAATGCGTTTAACATGGCACCAAATTGCTTTTCAACAACTTCTTTGCCGTAACCAGCAATTTCAAAGGCGCGATACATAATTTCAGGCTTATGATTGCGAATTGCGCCAGAAGACAACTCAACGCCATTACAAACAATATCATACTGAAAAGCATTTATTGTTAGAGGATCTTTTGAATTTAAAGCTTCGAGGCCGCCTTGCGGCATTGAGAATGGATTATGTGAAAAATCAACTTTTCCAGTTTCCTCATTAAGTTCGAACATTGGAAAATCAACAATCCAGCAGAATTTATAAATTGATTCATCAATTAATTTTAGCTCATTACCCAACTTAATACGAACTTGCCCAGCAATTTTGGCAGCTTCAGATTTTTTGCCGCAAGAGAAAAACACGGCATCACCATTTTGCAAATTAGCTGATTCTTTCAGTTCTGCCAATTTTTCTGCCGATAAAAATTTAGCAATCGGACCCTTCGCCTCACCATTTTCATCAAAAATAATGTAAGCCAAGCCTTTTGCACCAACGCTTTGTGCAAATTCTATTGTTTTGTCAAAAAATGATCTTGGCTGAGAAGCGCATTTTGGCGCTGGAATTGCACGAATTGAAGCGCCCTGCTCAATTTGTTTAGTAAAAATTGAAAAATCTGAACCACGAAAAATTTCAGTTGCATCAGAGATAGTAATTGGATTACGCAAATCTGGCTTGTCGATTCCATATTTTAACATCGCATCCTCATAACGAATATGCGGAAATTTATCGTCAGAAATTTTTTTGCTGCCAAATTTTTGGAAAATAGTTTTTAAAACTGGCTCAATTGCTCCAAAAACATCTTCTTGCGTAACAAACGACATTTCCATATCGAGTTGATAAAACTCTGGAGTTCTGTCGGCGCGTAAATCTTCATCGCGAAAACATGGTGCGATTTGAAAATAGCGATTAAATCCAGAAACCATCAAAAGCTGCTTAAACTGCTGTGGAGCTTGCGGCAAAGCATAAAACTTTCCTGGATGAAGACGAGCTGGAACTAAATAATCACGAGCGCCTTCTGGTGATGAAGCAGTTAAAATTGGCGTTTGAATTTCCAGAAAACCTTGCTTGGTCATTTCTTCACGAATCGTTGAAATCACATTGCTTCGCAATACAATATTTCTATGCATTTTTTCACGACGAAGATCGAGGAAACGATATTTTAGGCGAAGCTCTTCGGGATATTCGTTATTGTCGTTAATTTGGAATGGGATTTGTTCGGCAAGCGACTCAATATTTAATTCATTCACCCTAACCTCAATTTCACCAGTAGAAATTTTTGGATTTACCGCTTCTGCCGCACGCTCAACTACTTCGCCAACAATTGTAATTACCGATTCAAGCTTGATTGAAGAAATTTGATCTAAATTCAATGCCTGATTTTGTTGATCTATCACAATTTGCGTCAAACCAAAATGATCGCGCAAATCAATAAAAATAAGCGAACCGTGATCGCGTTTTGAATGAACCCAACCTGAAAGTTTTACAGTTTGTCCGACATTAGATTTATTAAGCTCGGAACAATTGTGAGAGCGATATTTATGCATAAAAAATATTAAAATGCCTTCTGCAGAAAGTTAAAACACAACCCAAAAATCATCGCGAACCCAAGTTTTTGCTCGCTTGAATTAAAATTTATCAATTAAATTTTTGGAAATTTGAAAATTGAATTTTAGCAATTCCACAAAACTGCTTTTGAAAAAATTTTGAAATAAAAATGCCAATAATGGCATTAACTTTGCTTAATATTGATCGTAAGAATTGATGCCGCCGTAATAATAACGATTGCGACAAATGCTGCATTTTGAAGAGCGGGCAATGAAAAGCTCAATAGCACGAGGTTCATTTAAACAAATAAACCACCCAATCATGTGCAAACCTGGCAACAACACCAAAAGATAGAAAAATTTATTGGTGATAACGAAAGCCAATAAAGACGCGATACCATTCAAAGCTGCGAAAGTATAACTAACTCCGAGCAATAAAGGTGGTCTGGTCAAACCCAAGAAAAGTGGGTCGGTTCCAACAACTCCTGACATAATGTTTTAGGGGATTAAAGCTGATAAAAAAATTGACAAAGACAAGTGGGCGCATAAAACGCGCCAACTTCAAAAAAGTCAACCACGATTAGGCGCAACAGATCTTCTAAATTCTTCGCGCTACCTTCATTTTCAAATCAATAAATTTTAACCAAAATTCCTAATTTATGTCCTTTTTAGCTGCCTCACTTTCAAAAATTAAACCTTCGCCAACAATCGCAATTTCAATGAAAGCTGCCGAATTAAAGGCTTCTGGAAAAGATATAATTTCACTAAGTATGGGCGAACCTGATTACGACACCCCAATAAATATCAAACAAGCCGCAATTTTAGCTATAAATAATGGCGACACAAAATACACCGCAGTTGACGGAACCGCCGCTCTAAAAAAAGCCGTAATCAATAAATTTAAACGCGAAAATAATCTGGAATATAAACCATCAGAAATATGCGTTTCCACTGGCGCCAAACAAGTAATTTACAACGCTTTGGTTGCTTCAATAAATCCTCTTGATGAAGTAATAATTCCTGCCCCTTATTGGGTTTCTTATCCAGACATGGTTTTACTTTGCGGCGGAACTCCCGTAACTGTTGAATCTTCATCTGAAAATAATTTTAAAATTACCGCCGCCGCCTTAGAAGAAAAAATTACCACCAAAACCAAATGGCTTATTTTAAATTCGCCAAGCAATCCTTCTGGAGCCTGTTATTCCGCCGCCGAATTAAATGAATTAGCGCAAGTTTTACTGCGCCATCCTCATGTTCACATCATGGCTGACGACATTTATGAACATCTCACTTTTGATAATCTAAAATTTGCCACAATTGCTGAAGTTGAACCAAAATTAAAAGATCGAACTTTGATCGTTAACGGCGTTTCAAAATCTTACGCCATGACTGGCTGGCGAATTGGCTATGGCGCTGGCCCAGAAAAACTAATAAAAGCAATGTCAATGATCCAATCGCAAAGCACTTCAAGCCCTTGCTCAATTTCTCAAGCAGCAGCCGTTGAAGCTTTAAACGGACCACAAAACTATATTCACGAAAGTAAAGCTGTTTTCCAAGCGCGTCGCGATATGGTCGTAAAAATGCTTAACAATATTGCTGGAATTGAATGCAATACTCCGAATGGCGCTTTTTATGTTTTCCCTTCTTGCAAAGGCTTGCTTGGTAAAAAAACTCCCGAAGGAAAAATCATCGAAAATGACAGCGATTTTGTTTCTTATTTGCTGGAAGAATCTTTGGTTGCCGCAGTTCAGGGTAGCGCATTCGGAACTCCAAACTGCTTCCGAATTTCATATGCCGCCAGCGAAGATTTCTTACAAAATGCCATGCAAAGAATTGCCGCCGCTTGCGCTAAACTAAAATAATTTTAAGCGACAAGTATAATTAAGAACTTGTCGCAACCCTTCCCTCACCTATCGCTTTCACTTAATAATCATGCTTTTAGCTCTCGATGTTGGAAATACGAATATCGTAATCGGACTTTTTCACGAAAATAAACTTACGCATAAATGGCGCTTGCAAAGCAATAGCAAAAAATCAGTCGATGATTACGCCGTTGACATGATTGAATTATTTCTAACTGAAAAAATTGATTGCTTAAAAATTAATGCCGCAATCATAGCTTCCGTGGTTCCAGCTTTGAATGAAACCCTTAAAGAAGCGATCAAGAAATTCACCTCGGAAGTCAAGTTTTTTGAAATTGGTGACGAAAAAACCAACCTCAATATTGAAATCACGCTTAATAACAAAAACGAAATTGGTGCAGATCGTCTAATAAATTCAATCGCCGCCTATAAAAAATTTGGCGGAAATTTAATTATTATCGATTTTGGCACCGCCACAACTTTTGATGTTGTTGGAAAATATGGAGAATATCTTGGTGGCGCAATTTCTCCGGGGGTAAATTTAGCCTTAAAAGCTTTGCACGACATGACGGCTCAATTACCAAAAATCACCGTCAAACCGCAAAAAAATGTTATTGGAAAAAACACAATCGAAGCAATGAATTCGGGGGTTTATTTTGGCTATATTTCAATGATCGAAGGAATGATCACTAAAATTGAAAATGAATTAAACTGCAAAACAACTTGCATCATAACCGGCGGCCTTTCTGAGCTATTCAAAGACGCTTTAAAAGAAACTGTAAAATATCACGAACCTAACTTAACTCTCGATGGCTTAAGAATGGTTTACGAAGACAATAAAAACAAAATCAAAAACGAAAGAAATTAACTCTTAATTCGCCATCGCATTTATCAAATTTATATGGATCTTAATCTAAAAAAACATCACGACGAGCTTCTATTTTTGCCACTTGGCGGCGCCAATGAAATTGGCATGAATGTTAATCTTTATCACCTAAACGGTAAATGGTTAATGATTGATTGCGGCATGGGATTTGCTTACAACATTCCGGGCGTTGACATGATGACCGCCGATATTTCATTCATAAAATCTCAGCGCAAAAATCTTCTTGGAATTGTTTTAACTCACATTCATGAAGATCATTTAGGTGCGGTGCAGTATTTATGGCGCGAATTAGAAGCTCCTGTTTACGCCACAAAATTAGCGGCCAATTTTTTACGCACAAAATTAGATGAATTTAAATTGGCGCCACAAGTTCCGATTAAAATTATTGACGGCTCAAAAGAATTAAATATTGGTCCATTCACCCTTGATTTCATTGGCCTAACTCACTCAGTTCCAGAAATGCAAGCTGTGATGCTAAAGACATCAAAAGGCAATATTTTGCACACTGGCGACTGGAAATTTGATCCAGATCCAGTCGTTGGCTCAGTTTCACAAAAAGATAAAATTCGTGCTTACGGCGACCGAAATGAAATTCTGGCGGTTGTTTGCGACTCAACAAACGCTTTATCTGAAGGGCATTCGCGCTCAGAAGGTGATCTTTACAAATCTTTAAAAGCCTTAATTGCCGGCAGAAATGGCTTGGTTGGCGTTACCACTTTCGCCTCAAACTTAGCGCGCATTCATACTATTGCACGCATCGCGCGCGATCTTGGTCGTAAAGTTGTATTAGCCGGCTTTTCGCTGCATCGACTTTATGAAGTTGGCAAAAAAAGTGGCTATTTTACCGAAGATTTTGAGTTTATCTCTGATCGTGAAATTAAATTTTACGACAAAAAAGAATTGCTGGTAATTTGTACTGGCTGCCAAGGCGAACCAAATGCTGCCGCAAGAAAAATCGCTACCGATAATCACCCAACAATTCGATTCAGCAAAGGTGATTTAATGATCTTTTCTTCAAAAATCATCCCCGGCAATGAACTAAAAATTTTTGAATTATTTGACGAATTGGCTAAGAAACAAATTGATGTAATGACTGAAAAAGATCACTTTGTCCATGTTTCTGGCCATCCTTCGCAAGATGAACTGAAAGAACTTTACGCACTAGCTCGCCCTCAAATTGCAATCCCAGTTCATGGCGAATTTATCCACACCAAAACTCATTGCGAAATTGCAAAAGAATGTGGCGTTCCAAGAGTAATCCAAATTGAAAATGGCGCTGTTATTAAGTTTGAAAACGAAGATCCAAATTCAACCTCAACAATTGCAAAAGTTAAAAGCGGTTATTTTGGCGTTGATGGTAAACAACTTCTTGATTTAAATGGTGAAGTAATTCGCGAACGCAAAAAATTACAATTTGGCGGAATTGTTATGGTTTCGCTGGTAGTAAATGATTCGCTAACTTTGCAATCAGAAATTCGCCTTACCGCAGTTGGTTCTTACGACTTAAAAAAAGATCGCGACGCAGAAGATTTAATAAAAAAAGAAATTCAGCTAATTCTGAAAAATAAATCTCGAGAACTAAACTTAAACTCTGGATTTGGCCTGCGTTTCTTACAAAAAAAGAAGAAATCAAAAAAACTAAAAGAAGGCAAAATCATTGGCGAAATTGAAAAAACTTTACGCTCAAAATTACTCAAAATTTTTGAAGATTTAATGGGCAAAAGACCAGCCTTAGAAGTTACGCTACATTTAATCTAGAACCCATTTCTTCAAACGAAAATTCTAACAAAATATTCACAAATTTGTTAGAATTAAGTTAGCAATTATTACAAATTCATATGAGAGCAGAATTTAAAATTATCGCCGATCACTTACGCTCAACTTCATTCTTAATTTCTGACGGCATTCTTCCAAGTAACGAAGGGCGAGGATATGTTTTGCGCCGCATTATGCGCCGCGCCATGCGACAACTTCATAAACTTGGCGCCAAAGAAGCAAAAATGTACAAACTTGTTGATGCGTTAATCAATGAAATGGGCAATGCTTATCCTGAACTTTCTCGCGCCAAAGCTGTTATTATCGAAACTCTAAAAAACGAAGAAGAGAAATTTCGCGAAACTTTGGAAAAGGGCTTAAAGATTTTGGAAGAAGAAATCGTCAAAACAAAATCAATAAAATTTTCCGGCGAAACAGCCTTCAAGCTTTATGACACTTACGGCTTCCCGCTTGATTTAACTCAAGATATTTTAAAAGAAAAAAATCTCGAAGTTGATTTAGAAATTTTCACTCAAGAAATGGAAAATCAACGCGAAAGAGCGCGCAAAAACTGGGCTGGAAGCGGCGAATCTGCTGAAGAAAAAATCTTTTTTGATTTAAAAGAAAAATTCGGCGAAACCAAATTTTTGGGTTACGAAACTTTGAGCGCCAAAGCCAAAGTTTTAGCGATCAATGAAGGCTTTGTAATTCTTGATCAAACCCCGTTTTACGCTACTTCTGGCGGCCAAAAAGGCGATGACGGAAAAATTGGTGGCGTTGAAATTTCTGAAACCAAAAAATTCGCTGGCGGTTTATTTGCTCATTTCTTCAAAGAACAAAAACAAGAAGAATCTCAAGCAAATATTTCCAAAATATCGCTAAAAGTTGGCGAGGAAGTTGAGGCAATTGTCAATGCAAGAACTCGTCAGGCTCGTGCCTGCAATCATTCAGCAACTCACTTGATGCACAAAGCTCTAAAGCAAATTTTAGGCGATTCAATTTCGCAAAAAGGTTCAAATGTTGATTCAGATCGATTTACTTTCGATTTCAATTTCAACCGCGCTATGACAGCAGAAGAAATTCAGAAAGTTGAAAAAATGGTGAATTTGCAAATCAAGAATTCTACTAGCGTCAGTACAAAATTAATGAATCTAGAAGATGCTAAAAATAGTGGCGCCGAAGCTTTATTTGGCGAAAAATACGATGCCGAAGTTCGTGTTGTAGCAATGGGAAATTCAGTTGAGCTTTGTGGCGGAACTCATGTTAAAAACACCGCCGACATCGAGATTTTCAAAATTATTTCCGAAAAGTCAGTTGCCTCTGGGATTAGAAGAATTGAGGCTGTAAGCGCAAAATCAGCACAAGAATATTTCAATCAACAAGCCGCAAAACTACAAAATTTAGCTAATGATTTACTAAGTAAAATTAACCTCAAAAACGCTGAAATTGCAGCCTTGGGCGGAAAAATTGATGAAAAAAACAATTTAGCCCAAAATGATTGCAAAAATTTGGAAGAAATTCTGAAAAAATGTGAAAAAGAAATTGAGCGACTGAAAAAACAAAAACTTTTAAATTCTTTAGAAAATTTAAATATTGAAAAATTTGGCGCCGTTAATTTTATTAGCCACACCTTTAACGACGCGGAAGCAAAGGATGTTCGTGAAATTCTAATTTCGGCAAAAAATAAGGAAAATCTTCAAAATAATTCCATTTTTATTTTCTTTGGCTGTAACGAAGAAAAAGTTGCGGTTTGCGTTTCGGTAAGCGCTGATTTATGCGAAAAATTTGATGCTGCAAAATTAATCGCACCAGCAGTTGAGGCCATTGGCGGCAAAGGCGGTGGTGGCAAAAAAGATTTTGCAATGGGCGGCGGAATCAGTAAAAATGGCATCCCAGCCGCAATAAATGCCGCAAAAAATTTAATCAAAAACAAATCATAAAGATTACCAATGCTTTATTTATCTGTTGGCATGGCAATTATTTAACAAAACCTGCTTCTTACAAAAGCGCCTTTCATCATCAAAATTTTCATCAAAATATGATTCGAAAATACTTCGGAACCGATGGCATTCGCGGCACGGCGAATAAATTTCCCATGACAGCAGAAATTGCCTTAAAAGTTGGCATGGCGGTAGGAGCAAAATTTAATGACAAAACTCATCGTCATCGCGTTGTAATTGGCAAAGACACTCGCCTTTCTGGCTATGTTATTGAACCAGCATTAACTGCTGGCTTAGCGGCAGTTGGTATGGATGTTTTTTTAGTTGGCCCAGTGCCAACGCCAGCAGTTTCAATGCTTACGCGTTCAATTCGCGCCGATATTGGAATCATGATTTCCGCCTCACACAATCCTTATCACGATAACGGAATTAAGATTTTTACGCGCGATGGCAACAAATTAAGCGATCAAATTGAAATGGAAATTGAGGAAATGATTGATTCCGACATTTCTTCTAACTTGGCTAAATCAGAAAATTTTGGTCGCGTAACAAGGCTTGATGACGCCTCAAATCGCTATATTGAATTTGTTAAAAGCTCATTTCCGCGCGAATTGAATTTAACAAATTTAAAGATTGTCGTCGATTGCGCCAATGGTGCTGCTTATAAAATTGCCCCAAAAATTCTTTGGGAACTTGGCGCCGAAGTAATTGAAATTGGAACCGAACCCAATGGTTTTAATATAAATGAAAAATGCGGCTCAACTCACCCAGAAGCGCTTTGTAAAAAAGTAATCGAAGAAAGAGCCGACATTGGTATTGCTCTAGATGGCGATGCTGACCGCTTAGTTATTGTAAATGAAAAGGGTGAAGTTGTTTCTGGTGATAAGTTAATTGCCGCAATTGCTGAAAAATTGCATGACGAAGGAGATTTAAAAGGAGATCGCGTTGTTATTACACAAATGTCCAATTTGGCCTTAGAAAATTTTTTGGGATATATTGGCGTTTCAACAATCCGCTCGCAAATTGGTGATCGCTATGTTTTAGAAGAAATGAAAAAGAATCGCTGCAATTTTGGTGGCGAGCAATCCGGTCACTTGGTTTTGTCAGACTATTCCACAACCGGAGATGGTCTAATTGCGGCCTTACAAATTTTAGCGATAATTTGTAAAAGCAAAAAAAAGGTTAGTGAAATCACCAATCTATTTGAGCCATTTCCTCAAATTTTAAAAAACACCAAATTTAATGGCACAAACGGCAACCCGCTTGAAAAAACAGAAATTAAAGAATTTATTCTAAAAAAAGAGCGGGAATTAGCTCAATCTGGTAGAATTTTGGTTAGAAAATCTGGAACTGAAAATTTAATAAGAGTGATGGCCGAGGGAAAGGATCAGAAACAAATCGAAAATATTGTTGATGCCATCATTCAAAAAATTGCCGATAATTAAGCAATAAGGCCATAAAAGCACTCATAAAATATGCTTTTTTGCTTTTAATTACCCTGCGCAAATTAATTAAAATAACATTCCAATTCACCACAAAGCCTAGATTAGCCTATTTCTTTTTTACCTGATTGGGAACATTTTTACGATATTTGTCAATTTCAGCTTTGCTAGATTCAAATCTGGCCATTTCTTTACCGAGTAATTTTATGCCAGAAGTTGCTTTAACTTTTGAAGGATTGATTTGGCCACCGCGATATAATAATTCAAAATGAAGATGTGGTCCAGTTGATCTGCCGGTAGTTCCCACATAAGCCACAACATCACCCTGCTTAACCTTAGAACCTAAATGAAATTTCTTATTAAATCTGCTCGCATGTCCATAAGCTGTTGAATAATCGGCATTATGCTTGATTTGCACATAATTTCCGTACCCACCCTTAACGCCAAAATGCACTATCGTTCCACTTCCGGCGGCAAGAATTGGAGTTCCGGTTGAGGCAGCAAAATCAATGCCTTTATGCATTTTTGAATAACCTAAAATTGGATGCCTTCTCATGCCGAAACCAGATGAAACTCTCGCGCCATTAATTGGAGTGCGAAGCAATGATTTTCTCACGCTATTTCCTTTCGAATCGAAATATTCAATGCGCCCATCAATTTTATGCATGTAAATTTCAATTTGTCGGTTTTGTAAAGTTAGAGATGAGAATAAAACATTGCCGTCGCGCACTTTTTTACCATCTTCTGTATAAAAACTTTCTACCAACATTTCGAACTTATCGCCACTTCTGATGTCGCGCTGAAAATCAATCTCATAACTATAAAGATTAATCATATTCATCATTGATGTTGGTGAAATTCCAGATTCAACACCATCCGCATAAAGACCATTTTTTAAAGTGCCAAAATAACGAGAAACATAACGAAGAAGCTTAACATCAAGCTCTCTTGCGTCATATTCATCATCGCTTTTGCGGGTAATAACGATCTTTTTTTCTGCAGAAGGCGCGATCTCAACTGAGTCTATCAAAATTTTTCGATCAATATTTTGTAAGTCTTTTTCTTTTTCACCGTAGCCAATTTTAAGGTGGTAGCGCACCAATATTGAGTCGCCGGTAGAAATTGATTGTGGATCAAAAATTTTTTTTGCAGCAGAAAGTACCGAAAAAACATCTTTTTCATTCGCGCCAACATTCATCAAAACCTTCATCAGGGTGTCGCCAGATTTAACTTTGTAATCTAAAATTTGCTCTTCTTCTATATTAAGATTACCGCCATTAATGCCGATATTGATTGCGATTGGAACTTCTTGCCTCTTTTTCAACTGAGATTCTTTGTAGTCGTGAATAAAAAAATTAACATAATTAGCGCCACGAAACAGCACGAAGCTTGTGATTATAGCAATTACAACTGGCTTAAAAATTTTATGCTCAATTATTGAGTCAATTTTTTGCAGCAAAGTTGGCGCTAAATTATGCGCAATATTTTTTTTAGTTTTGTTAAGGAGTTTTTTCAAAAAAAAGGAAAATTAATTCTTAGGAACATCAACAACTTCAAAGCAAAATAAGCTTTCTAATTTTTCATGTTAGGCTATTTACGGTTTTTTAAATTAGAATATTTTTTTTAAAATCTTACTTGAAGCTTAAGATTAAGTAAAATCAACTAGTTGCAGAGTATTTTTTTCTTCAAAATTGCTAATTTTCACAACCAAAAAAGCAAAATAACATGCCGAAAAACACAAAAAAAACCGCAAAAAAATCCAAATCCGTTAAGGCAAAAATTACGGCAACAAAAAGCACAAAAAAAACAGAAAAAGTAACCAAAAAGATAGCCACCAAAGACCCAAAGAAAACTGAAAAAAAAGCAGTAAAAATAAAAAAAGAAGACAAAAAAACAGAAAAGAAAGCAGCAAAAAAGCCAATAAAAGAAGTTAAAAAAACAGAAAAGAAAGCAGCAAAAAAGCCGGCAAAATCAGAACCTAAGGCAGCCAAAAAATCAGAATCGGTAAAAAATAATAGCAATCTTGCCAAACAAATTTTAGCAAAATCAGCAGAAAAAAAAGATCACCAAGAGCCTAAAATTGAGGTTCTGCAAAAAATAACTTTTAGCAAAAAAAGCGAATCCAAAAGCAAAGTTTCATTTAAAGTTGGGGATTTTGCCGTTTATCCTTCGCATGGAATAGGAAAAATTGTTGAAATTGAACAAATTTCAATCCGAAACCAAGATTTCAGCTGCTATTTAATGTATTTCGAAAGAGAGAGATTAACCGTTAAAATCCCCGTTAATAGCGTCGATAAAATTGGCCTTCGTCACCTAGTAAATAAATCGCAAATGGATGAGGTTTTTGTAATTTTGCGTAGTGGAGTCAAAAAATTAAAAGGAATGTGGAGCCGTCGCGCCCAAGAATATGAAACAAAAATCAATTCTGGTGACATAATGCTTTTGGCTGAAGTTTTGCGCGACCTAACTCGCGACATTGAAGATGGCGAAAGATCTTATTCTGAAAGAATAATTTACGAAACAGCAATTATTCGATTAGCAAGTGAATATGCCGCAATTTACGGAGTTCCTTTTGAAGAAGCTAAAGACAAAGTGGTTTTAACCGCAAAAGATAAAATTAATTCTGAAGGAAGAATTATTCAGCACGATGATTTTGATGATATCGATAATTTCAAAGATCTGGAATCTGACGACGAAAACGAAGAAGATGAAGATGATGAGGAAGAGGAAGATGAGGATGACGATTATTTCGACGATGATGAAGATGACGCCCCAAAAAAGAAAAAAAGGAAATAATCAGAATCAGAGTCCTTATGAAAAATGTGTTAGAGTTACTTAATGTAAAAAAAAATTACTCCCAAGCAAGCCATAAAATAGAAGCCCTAAAAGGCATAAATTTAAGCTTAAAACAAGGAGAATTTGTAGCTCTAACAGGTCCATCTGGGTCAGGCAAAACAACATTATTGCAAATTGCCGGACTGCTTGATTCACCCTCTAGTGGCGTAATAAAAATTAATGAAATTGATGCCTCGAATGCAAATGACCAAATACGCACCGAGTTACGCAAAAATCACATTGGATTTGTTTACCAATTTCATCATCTCTTGCCGGAATTTTCTGCTCTTGAAAATGTTATGCTTCCCTTGTTAATAAAGGGTGAAAGCAAAATAAATTCACAAAATTTGGCAGAAAAATTATTGGCCGAGGTTGATTTACAAAATCGAATTCATCACAAACCATCTGAACTTTCTGGAGGCCAGCAACAACGCGTGGCAATCGCTAGGGCAATTATTGCAAAACCATCTCTAATTTTAGCCGACGAACCAACTGGTAATCTTGATTCGGAAATGTCGCTAAAAATTTTTCATCTTTTACAAAAAATGGTTAAATCTCACAACATTTCTTGTTTAGTCGTTACTCACAATAATGAATTGGCAAAGCAAACTGATCGCTCTATCGCAATAAAAGACGGCATAATTTTTAACTAAATAAGCAAAAAATTAGAATCTATTTTGCTTAAACTAGTCCAAAACCAAAAAACCGTGATCGCTTAAAATCCAATTTTGCGCCTCGCTAATTCGATTATACTTAAACAGCTTAACTTCAGAAGAAACTTTGCCTCGCGCCACTCTAACCACAATTTTTATAAAAAAACCACCCATTAAAAACGCAACTTTCTTAAATTTATTATGATTCTGTTGCGCAAAGTGAAAATATTGCGCTCGATTATGAATATTTTGCCAATAAGGAAATTTTTTAGAATTAACTATAACGCCAGAAAGCTGACCAAATTCTTCAAAATAAGGATCAATTAATGATGATATCGCAACAAAATCTTCTGAAGAAAAAGAATTTTTGACATCAAGAAATAATATTCCGTGCTTCTCGTCAAATTGGCAAAAAAGACCATTTTCAGTAACAATTTCCTTAAAAAATAACTCAATATTAGCCATAAATATTTACTAAATTTTATCGCGACCTGCTAACATGCGTGTTATCTCTATCGCACAATTCTTCTAACTCATCTTGAGTAAGTTTTTTGTATCGACTTTTGTTATTCTTAACTTCTTCAGAATTCAAATCTTTCTTTTTTATTTCATTAAAAACGCCAGAGTCTCGAAGCGCTAGATCAACAAAACAATTTTTTATAGCATCTTCAGGAATAAAAAAATTTACATCTGAAAAGGTGTTTTTGCCACCAAAATAACAATTTGTGTAAATAGTGTTAAAAAAATCGTCAGGAGATAATTCGATGCCATCAATTAGACAGTTTTGTATAGAAATTTTTTTACTATCAAGTTTTACATTTGTGGCAAATATTGGCCCTCTTAGAGATCGATTAGGACTAGTGCTTTGAGGAAAATTATATTGATCCAATGGCAATGGATCTTCAAGACTTGCATTATCAAAAATTCCATTGCCGGCAATCGTATCGCATGTATGCAATGTTGCTGCTGATTTGACGGCATTTAAAGAACGCTTTTCTAAATCTTTCGGGCTTTCTTTTATCTCCGTATTGTAAATAACCTTCTCAACAATATCCCTAACTAATTGATTGAATTGATCATCATAAGGATTTTGAGTAGTCGAAGGCTTATCATTATCAATCCAGTCAATTTGACCTGGGAAAGCATCAACATAAGTTGAAAAATTAAGCATTTTGACGCTTTGATCCTTCTCTTTGCGATCCTCATAACTATTTACCTGATCCAACAAATCACTATAAAAACAGTAAGCTCTGATAATTAGCGTTTTCTTTTTATCCTCACCATTTAACTGGTTATCTTTAGTATACGACTTAAGAGCATATTCTCCCTTATCATCCTTCACCAAACAATATTCACCCTTAGCAATTCGAGCCTTTAAATTAAGCTTATCTTCATCGTACTGCTGACTATCTTCTAATTTTTTGAATATTGAATCATAAAGCTTTTTCGGTTCTGAATTACCATCAAAACATTTTTTTAACTTTTTATTTTCATAATATTGTTTCGCATCTTTTAAATCGCTTATATAAGATGAGGTTTTGAGCTCTTGATAATAAAGCTCTCGATTAAAACTATGCGAATCTGCATTTAAAAATTTTTCATAAATATCTTTTTTGAGAAAAATCTCAGCCTTTACAGGATTGTCTTGAAAAAATGATCTATTTCTGCCCAAAAATTGTTCATGCTTCCTGTCATCTAACTCAGTTTCATCACCTAGAAAAATAACTTGGCGATCACCATCATTCTTTACCAAATGACTATAGCCACCAAAGTCACCACCAACAACATTTTCATACCTACCTTCATAAATCATCACAATTGGACGATTGCCAAAACTTTCCTCATTTTTAAAATCTTCCACTGTCTCACTTTCTGAAAATATTTTTTTTCTGTTTCCCGCTTCATCAAAAAACAACATCACCGGATTTTCATAATATTTCGATATGTTACGATAAATTTCTTTATAACGATTATAGGCATTATTTGCGTTACCATCATTGCTATTGCCATATTTGTCAGCCTTATTCGGGAAGATAAATTGAAATTTTCCTGCGCTTATTTTTTTGCCTTGTTCATTATTTGAGTGAGCAGCTTTCAGCATTTCTTCCCATTTATTTAATGAATCACCTGAGATAGAGCTAAAACTCACTAATTCAGAATCACCTTCGCTTTTTATTGTTTTTTTGACCGCCTTTTCACGAAAATTTATTTTATCCAACGCCTCTTTGGCACCTGATATTTTGTTTTCTCTATTTTCATGCCTTAAAATCTCTGCATCAATTTCTTCTTCTGTATCAAATTTTGCAGAATGATTAGCAAAAAAAGAAAGTTCTTGTTTATAAAAATTTTGAAAATTACTTAGAAATTTTTCATTTTTTTCTAAAGAGGAATTTCGTTGCATAAGCTCGTCAATCGAAGCTTCAAGAGTTTTCTTTTGTGCTGTAGAAAGATTTTTTGTTTGTTTATTTGCTTCAATCTTAAATCGTGTTTCATTTATTTTATTTTTATTTTCAGTTCTAAGAGATGCGATTTTTGTCTTTTTATCCCCAAAACCTTTTACTAATCTTTCAAAATAACCCTTTTCGCGCTGTAAAAAAGCATAATCGTAAAATTTCCCACTATTATTATCTTTTAAGCTTTCTATTGCTTTTTGTTGGCATCCTTGTATGTCTTCATCTCCTTGCCACACACCTTGATTGTCTGATAAAAAACTCAGGAATTCATTCAACGCAACAGATGCCTTTTCAAAATTGTCTAGATTTTCTTTCGATCCTTTATGCTTTGCACAAAGATTGGCAATTCTTCTTTCTAATAAAACCTTGTTTTCATGAGCTCCAAATAAAACAACTTTTCCACCCTTGCTGCATATTGAATTAACAATCTCGTAAGAATCTTCCGCTTTATTATCTTTTTCCGTTCTGTAAATCCTTTCATCCAATATAAAAACTTCGCCATTAAATTCTTGTTTACCATTCAAATTCGGTAAATTTTTATGCAAATCTATTATTTGAACATCAAATCTATCTCCATTATAAATCTTTCTCTGAAGATCAGTTTTTGCTTTATTAATCTTTTGCTCTTTATCAAGCTCATCAAACTCAATCAATTTTTTGTAAGCTTCATTAAATTTATTTATCGCTTCCCAACTCTTTTCAGATTGTTTTGATTCTTTATCTGATTTGCCTTTGTAAAATTGACAAAAAATTCTAAAAGCTACGTCGTTTCCTTCTTTGTCACGCGCTACACTTGGAAAGCATTGATTAAATGCTGTAATTACATCACTATCTCTAAGCATAGCATCAACATTGGTTCGAGCATCTTCTTGTAACTCAACATAATTACGAAAGTATCCCTTCAACCCTTCAAATTTTTGATTATAATCAACGATACACAACTTTAATTCTTCCAACTTTTTTTCCCGCTCCGTTATAACCTCTTGATAACCTTTTATAACTTTACTTAAAAAAGTTTTTCCCGCTCCGGTTCCTAAAGTAGCAAAGGTTTTTGCATGCGATTCGTTTTTTGATGCAACATTTAAAAGCATCGATTCAAACTGCTCAAGAACAATAACCTGATCAGCAGAAAGCAAATAATCCGACACATCCATCTCAGGATATTTGCCAACAATTACATCATTAATAAAGTTTTTAGCTTTATTAAGTTTTTCTAATTTATCTTGTGGCAAATTAGCTTCCTTGGATTCTTTTTCTATTTTGGTTAAATAAGATTGAAGAGTTTTTCGAAATTCATTCGAATAAATTTTATTATTTTTTTTATTATTTTCTTCGGCCGTTCCCGGCTTTAAAAAATCCCCGGCCATTTTTCCTATTTCTGAGTGAACTTTATCATACACATCTTGGCTTATCTCTCTTCTTAAAATTTTATCAAGCTGATCGGGAAGTAAAATTTTTGTTTCAAATTTTTGAATGGCAGGACTCGCTTCGGCCAAAGACAAATTATTATTTTTCAAGCCAAGAAACTGGCGCTTTTCTATTTCATTAATCCTTGTAACTAATTCATTCCAGTTCTCTGTTTCGTCGATTAATTGATCATTTGCAAACCGCATTAATTGCAGAGTTCTGCTAAAAAAGTGTTCGTCTCGTTTCTTAGTTTTAGGGAAGTAATGTTCTCTTTTGTTATAAATAAATTGCGCTGCTTGGCTCAATTTTTCCAAGCCATTAGCCACATAAACAGCTTTATAAGAACTGGTTAACAAACTTCTTTCTTCCTTTGCAAATTCATTTGCACAAACCCTTAAAAAGGTAACTATCGAATCACTTACTTCTTCCTGATTAATAAATCGTGAAAGATATTCTTTCCTGCTTTTGATTAGTTCTTTTTTTGCTGTTTCTAGTTCTTTTTTTGCTGTTTCTAGTTCTTTTTTTGCTGTTTCTAGTTCTTTTTTTGCTGTGTCTAGTTCTTTTTTTGCTGTGTCTAGTTCTTTTTTTAGTTTTCGTATCTCTTCCTTTTGTTTTGTTTTTTCTTCTGTTGTTTTATTATTACGCTTATTCAAGTCGAACAATTTATTCTCATTGCCTATAATGCTTAATTCAAGTACTTTACATTTTTCTTCAAATTCTTTGCAAATTTTTTCCTTTTTGTCTTTATTTTTTTCAGCTGAAGAAGCTTGTTCTTCAAGCTTTTCAATTCCTTCCTCTCCTTTTTTATTTTCCAATTGGAGATGTTGGAGTAATTCTAAAAAATTACCACTCTCATTACTTTGTGTTGTAGAATTTTTAAGCCCAAGAGCAATTATATTAGGCCCATTTTCACCACTCAAAATGTTAAGTAAGGTCTGCTTTTCTTGCGCCTCATGGCCATTTAAAATATTTGTTAATATACAAATTTGTGCTTGATATTTATTATAATTATTTTGTGAAATTTTAGCCGAAAAGCTAGTCGGAAGTATTCTGTCAAATTTTAATTTATCTTGTAATACGCCATCTTTTGATACGCGTTTTGATGAACAGAAATTTTTAAAATTTACTTCTTCCTTTGTAGGCAATGTTATACCACTCTGCAGTGCTTGATAACCAATTTCCACACCAATATCGCTCAAGAAGTTTATAGCAACATCATTAGGAGCTGTCACGGTTACAGTGTTGTTATCGTCTTTAAGTTCGTCATTACAAGTAATAGCACCATATGTCGAATTAAAAAACTTATCAGAACTAACTAACAAAGCCTTATTAAGGCTATCTTCAAGAGTTTTTGTATCCTTAAATCTTTCCACCTTATCTTTTATCTCTTTCCTTCTGTGTACTCCATAACTTTCATGGCTACAATCAAAAGAAAGGTTTTCCGGAGAAACTGCCTTATTAATTTGCACTTCTGATTTCTTAACAGCTCTTGCAGCTTTTGCTCCCGAACCAGCAGCTAATGACGATTTATTATTAACACGAGATGGGGTTGTCATAATTTTGTGAAATGATTAAAAGGGCTTAAAGCCCAAAAGAAGCATGTTGAAACGATTATTTAATTACATTCGAACCCTTCCAACTATATCGGCTAAATTTTTTTCTAAAGCTTGGTAAGAATATTTTTTAAGCAATTTTTTTGTGGCATTTTTTACCAAATTTGTCGCTAAATCTTCATCAGAAGCCACTCTTAACAAGGCTTTCGCTAATGAATGCGAAAGTAAAGTTTCCGGCTGCAAATTTACAATTATCGCATCTTTTTCTGATGACAAAATCTCTGCAGGGCCATCGGCGTTAGTTGCAACAATTGGCTTACAATATTTCATAGCCTCAAGAAGAACAATTCCAAATGGCTCATTTTTTGAAGGAAGGCAAAAAATATCAATTCCAGCAAAAAACTCATTTTTATCAGAAATCCAACCTAAAAATTGAACTTCTTCCTCGATCTTTAAATTCCGCACCAATTCTTTTAAACTATCTTCAAAATAACCAGAGCCAGCAAGCTTTAAGACAAATTTTTTATTGGTTATTTTTTTTAGCTCTGAAATCGCTTCAATTAAAGCGTCAAAACCTTTTGTTCTATCGAATCTACCGAGCGCACCAATGGTGATTGTATCTTTTTTTACAAAATTAATTTCAGAAATTGTCATATCCAACAAATCAATAGCATTTGGAACAACAAAACTACGCTGTGAATCTTGCCCAAGATCAACCGTTTTTGCCAAAATTTTTGAATTAACTGAAATAACAATGTCGGCGCCAATTGAACGCTTAACATTAGCGCTG
>JACCDX011851675.1_pt1 | contig 85448 bp, 80 predicted proteins | sample 7449681 | NCBI WGS metagenome assembly JACCDX01 (sample SAMN15323450, study PRJNA562643) | freshwater metagenome | isolation source: river surface water | place: USA:Blue River Watershed | collected 2017-08-18 | reverse complement strand
CGACGCCTGGACGCCGTGCGTGCCTTTGCCGCCTTGCCGCAAGCTGCAGCCCTCGCGGCGGCCAACAAGCGCATCACCAACATCCTCAAAAAAGCCGATCAAGTGCAGCCCGAGGTCAAGCCCGAGTTGCTGCAGGAAATCGCCGAACAAGCCCTGTATGAGGCCATGCAAGATTTGACCCCGCAGGCTCGGCAGCAGTGGAAGCAGGGCGACTACACCGCCTCGCTGCAAACCCTGGCGGCCTTGCGTGAACCGGTGGATGCCTTCTTTGAAGATGTCATGGTCAATGCCGAGCAACCCGCCCTGCGCCTGAACCGCCTGGGCCTGTTACAGCAGTTGCACCAGGCCATGAACCGCGTGGCCGACCTGTCTCGTTTGGCGAGCTGAAGCACACCATGAGCCTCAAACTGGTCATTCTGGATCGCGACGGCACCATCAACCACGACCGTGACGACTATGTGAAGTCGCCCGAGGAGTGGATCCCCTTGCCAGGGGCCCTGGAGGCTATCGCGCGTCTCAACCACGCTGGTTGGCGGGTGGTGGTGGCCAGCAATCAATCCGGCTTGGGCCGGGGGCTGTTTGATGTCGCCACCCTCAACGCCATGCACAGCAAGTTTCACAAACTGCTGGCGACCGTCGGGGGGCGGGTGGATGCGGTTTTTTATTGCCCGCACGCCCCTGATGAATCCTGCGCGTGCCGCAAGCCCCTGCCGGGTCTGTTCGAGCAAATCGGCGAGCGCTATGGGGTGGACTTGCACGGTGTGCCGACCGTCGGCGACAGCTTGCGCGACCTGCAAGCCGGTGCCGATGCCGGTTGCATGCCGCACCTGGTGTTGACGGGCAAGGGCGAAGCCTTTCGGGATCAGCCGCTGCCCCCCACGTTTCCCTCGGGCACCCGTGTGCATGCCGACCTCAGCGCCTTTGTCGATTGGTTGCTGGGAACGCACAGCGACGGCGGGCCGATGCGACCGGCGGCGGCCTGATGGACTTCATTCGCTCTGTCCTCCATGCAGCCCTCATGCTGCTCACAGTGGTGCCCTATGCTCTGTGCATCCTTGGCCTGGCGGCGGTGGGCGTGCGAGGTGAACGCTTGTATTGGGTGGCTGCTGCCTGGTTGCGGTTGTGCATCCAAAGCGCGCGGGTGCTGATTGGCATCCGCTATCGCATTCACGGGTTTGAGCACCTGCCCACGGGCAAAACCAGCCCGGCGGTGCTGTTGGTCAAGCATCAATCCACCTACGAAACGTTTTTGATGCCGGCCATCATGCCGCACCCCTTGGCCTATGTGTTCAAGCGCGAGTTGTTGAGCATTCCCTTTTTTGGTTGGGCCATGGGCCGGCTGGACATGATCCACATTGATCGCAGCCAGCGCACCCAGGCGTTCGCCAAGGTGGTGTCGCAGGGCAAGAAGCTGCTCGATCAAGGCGTCTGGGTCATCATGTTTCCCGAGGGCACGCGCATTCCCAGAGGCGAGGTGGGCACCTACAAAACCGGCGGCACCCGCTTGGCCATCGAAACCGGTGCCCCGGTGATTCCGATTGCGGTGTCCTCCGGGCGTTGTTGGCCTCGCCGTGCCTTCATCAAGCATGCGGGCGTGGTGGATGTCTCGATTGGCGAGCCGATTCCCAGCACTGGCCGTCAGCCCGACGAATTGATGCAACAGGTCCAGCAATGGATCGAGGCCGAGATGCAGCGCCTTGATCCGGATGCGTATCGTTCCTGAGCGCAAGAGCAAGGGCAAGGCCATGGCGGGACTGGTTCAGTTGGTGCTTGACTTCTTCAGTCCTGCGCCTGCGCAGCCTTCCACATCTGCGACGCCCTCAGAGCCTTCCCCGGCCAAAGCACCTTTCGCGTCGACGGTTCCTTCGCAACCTGCTTTCCCCGCGCCCATTGATCTGCTGGAACATCCCGAGGCCTCGCGGCGCATCTTGTTGCGCGGCAGCCTGGTGCTCTACCAGTTTCGCCGCTCGCGCCGCCGCACCATCGGCATGGTGGTGGGGCCGCAGGGGCTGGAAGTCAGCGCGCCGCGCTGGGTGCCTGTGAGCGAGGTTGAGGCGGCCTTGTTGGAAAAGCAGGACTGGATCCTGCGCAAACTGCAGGAAATGCAACAGCACCAGCAGCGAGTGCACAGTGCCCGCATCGAATGGCGTGATGGCGTCATCCTGCCCTACCTCGGGCAGCGCTTGCGCGTGGTGCTGGCGCCGGACCACCCTTTCCGCGAGCGCGGGGCACAACTGCAGGCGCTACCCATGTCGCTCCCCGACGAGCCCTCGCACGAATTGCGGGTGGGTTTGCCGCACCAGGCCAATGCGCAACAAATGCGGGACGCCGTTCAGGCCTGGTTGATGCGACAGGCTCGGCAGCATTTTCAGCAGCGACTGGAGCATTTCGCGCCCCAACTCGGGGTGGAATGGAAACGGCTGTCACTGAGCAGCGCCACCACCCGCTGGGGCAGCGCCAGTGCCGACGGTTCCATCCGCCTGAATTGGCGCCTGGTGCATTTCAAACCCGAGGTCATCGACTATGTGGTGGTCCATGAGTTGAGCCATCTGCAGGTCATGAACCACAGCCCAGCCTTTTGGGACACGGTGGGGCAGGTGCTGCCCGACTATTCGCAGCGCCGAGCGCAACTCAAGGACGAGTTGCTGCCTCGCTGGGACTGAAGCGCAATACCCCATCGGCTTCGCGTCGACGCACCAACAGACCATCGTGCCACAGGGCATGCAGGTGGGCCACCGACTCGCCCAGTGCGAAGGTGGTCTGGTGCAAGTCCAACGCTCGCTTGAACAGGATCGGCATCACATCGGCGGCGCTACAGGGGGACTGCGAACACGCATGGATCACCTCATCCAGTCGTTCGCGGTGGTGCTCATGCAATTGCCGGATGCGCGTTTGCAATCCGGTGAAGGGCTTGCCGTGTGAGGGCAACACCAGGGTGCGTTCGGGCAACTCGACAAAGCGGTCGATGGATTGCAAAAACAGCGTCAACGGATTGGCATCGGGCTCGGAGTTGTACACACTGACGTTGGTGGAAATGCGCGGCAGCACCATGTCGCCACTGATCAGCACATCCAGCTCGGGGCAGTGCAAGGACATGTGCTCAGGGGCGTGTCCGTAACCAGCGATGGTGTGCCAGGTCCGACCGCCGATGCGCAGGCGATGCCCATCCAGCAGGCGGCAAAAATCGGGCGGCACATCGGGCACCAGGCCTTTGAAATACTGTTGACGTTGCCGCACCTCTTGCAGCGCGGCCTCGTCGCGCAAGCCGTTGCGGGCAAAAAAACCTGCAGCGCCTTCGCCGCCGAAATGATGTGTACCAAGCGAGGCGATGCGAGCGGTGTAGAAGTCGGTGGCACTGATCCACAAAGGCGCATCAAAGCGCTTGCACAGCCAATGCGCCAAGCCAATGTGGTCCGGATGCATGTGCGTCACGATCACCCGCAAGATCGGCAGCGCCTGCAAGGCCTGGGTGAACAAGCCCTCCCATTGGTCTCGGGACTCGGGGCGGTCGATGCAGCAGTCCACCACCGTCCACCCGGGCGTTCCATCGATCTCGTCTTGCAGCAACCACAAGTTGATGTGGTTGAGCGCGAAGGGCAGCTCCATCCGAATCCAAAACACCCCTGGCGCCACCTGCTTGCACTCCGAGGGGCCTGGCAGGCTGTCGCCCCAGGGGTAGTGCAATTCCAGTTCTTGGGTGTTCATGGTTGGGAATTTTCCTTCATAATTGACGTTTACGTAAACGTAAACTTGTCATCATGGCGACCACCTACAGCATCAGCGACCTGGCGCAAGAATTTGACCTCACGACGCGGGCCATCCGCTTTTATGAGGACATGGGTTTGCTGCAGCCCGAGCGCACCGGTCCTGGCGGGCGTCAGCGCGTGTACAGCGCACGGGACCGCACCCGGCTGCGACTGACCCTGCGTGCCAAACGGCTGGGTTTGTCGCTCAACGAGGCCAAGGACATCATCGAGATGTACGACAGCCCCATGGACACGGTACCTCAGTTGCAGAAGTTCCTGCAGGTCATGGCCGATCATCGACGCCAGCTGGAGTCGCAATTGCGTGAAATCGAAGCCAATCTGGATGAGCTTGCCGAGCATGAAAAAGAAGCCCGGGCTTTATTGGCCAAGCACGGTCGCAAGACCACCAAGGTGAATGCATGAGCGAACACGCCGAACTTTTCGAACGCGTCCAGCAAAGCTTGCTGCGACAAGGCTTGATGCAGCACCTGGGGGCTCGTCTGTTGCGTGTGGTGCCTGGCGAAGTTGAAATCGCGCTACCGTATTCCGACCGGGTGACCCAACAGCAAGGCGGTTTCCATGGCGGGGCGATGGGTGCTTTGGCCGACATCGCAGGCGGATACGCGGCGCTCACCGTGGTCGACCCCAACCTCGAGGTGACCACGGTCGAATACAAAATCAATTTTCTGGCCGCATTTCAAAATGGCGAATTGCGTGCCACCGGACGGGTGTTGCGCTCGGGTCGGCGTCTGATTGTCACCACCGCCGAGGTTCGTCACCATGGGCCGGATGGCAAAGTGTCGGATTGCGCCGTCATGCAGCAAACCCTGGCCCCGGTGCCCAAGACCTACGACTGAAGCCGTCAGGACGCGCCCCCCGATGGATAACCCACTACCCCTGAGACGAGGAGACCCCCATGACCCACTTGCCCGGCCTTGACTTCGATCTGGGAGAGGACATTGACGCGCTGCGCGAAGCCGTGCGGGACTTTGCCCAAACCGAGATCGCCCCGCGTGCGGCCGAGATCGATCGCAACGACCAATTCCCGATGGACCTGTGGCGCAAGATGGGCGATCTGGGTGTGCTGGGCATCACCGTGCCCGAGACCTATGGCGGTGCCAACATGGGCTACCTGGCCCACATGATTGCCATGGAGGAGATTTCTCGAGCCAGCGCCAGCGTCGGCCTGAGCTACGGCGCTCACAGCAATCTGTGTGTCAACCAGATCAAGCGCAATGGCTCCGAGGCCCAGCGGCAAAAGTACCTGCCCAAGCTCATCAGCGGCGAGCATGTGGGTGCCTTGGCCATGAGCGAACCGGGGGCCGGCTCGGACGTCATCAGCATGAAGCTCAAGGCCGAGGACAAGGGCGGCTACTACCTGCTCAATGGCAACAAGATGTGGATCACCAACGGTCCCGACGCCGACACCCTGGTGGTCTACGCCAAGACCGAGCCCGAGCTGGGCGCACGTGGCGTCACCGCCTTTTTGATCGAGAAATCCATGAAGGGTTTTTCCGTGGCACAAAAGCTCGACAAGCTGGGCATGCGCGGCAGCCACACCGGCGAGCTGGTGTTCGAGAACGTCGAGGTGCCCGCCGAGAACATCCTGGGCGGGCTAAACAACGGGGCCAAGGTGCTCATGAGTGGGCTCGATTACGAGCGCGCTGTGTTGGCCGCCGGCCCGATCGGCATCATGCAATCGGTGATGGACAACGTGGTGCCTTACATCCACGACCGCAAGCAATTTGGCCAAAGCATTGGCGAGTTCCAGCTGATTCAAGGCAAGGTGGCGGACATGTACACCGTGCTGCAAGCCGGTCGAGCCTTTTGCTATACCGTCGGCAAAAACCTGGACAAGCTGGGCGCCGAGCATGTGCGCCAGGTGCGCAAGGACTGCGCCAGCGTCATTTTGTGGTGTGCCGAAAAAGCCACCTGGATGGCCGGTGAAGGCGTGCAAATTTTTGGCGGCAACGGCTATATCAACGAATACCCCCTGGGTCGTTTGTGGCGCGACGCCAAGCTGTATGAAATCGGTGCTGGCACCAGCGAAATTCGTCGGATGCTGATTGGCCGTGAGCTCTTTGCGGAGACTTGCTGATCACAACGCCAACACCACCGCGTAGAAGCACAGCGACAATCCACCCCATGACCCACGCACTGCAACACCTTTTTGACAACAACCGCACCTGGGCGGAGCGCATGGAACGCGAGCAGCCCGGCTTTTTCAGCCGCTTGGCCAATCAACAGTCGCCCAAGTACCTGTGGATCGGCTGCTCGGACAGCCGGGTGCCGGCCAATCAGATCACTGGGTTGGATCCCGGTGAAGTGTTCGTGCATCGCAATGTCGCCAATGTGGTGGTTCACTCCGACCTCAATGCGCTGTCTGTTATCCAGTACGCAGTCGATTTCCTTCAGGTCGAGCACATACTGGTCGTTGGTCATTATGGTTGCGGAGGCGTGTTGGCCACCCTGCGCGGAGCCCGCGTGGGCCTGGCCGACAACTGGCTGCGCCATGTGCACGATGTCAAGATGCGGCATCGCAAACGGATCGATCATTTACCCGTCGCCGAGCAAGAGGATGTCTTGTGCGAGATGAATGTGATCGAGCAGGTGGGCAATGTGGCGTTGACCAATGTGATCCAGGACGCCTGGTCGCGGGGTCAAAAGGTGTCGGTGCATGGCTGGTGTTATGGCCTCAAAGATGGCTTGGCCAAGGACCTGGGGGTGAGCATGAGTCGTCCCGGCGAGGTCATGGCGGTGTTTCGCAACGCTTTGAAGCGCTACCCGCGCGGGGGCGCTTTTCCTGCCGCGTGACCTTCGGGTCTGACGCGGTGATGGTTTCATTTATCGCAAGGAGATTTCCATGTCTGATCCCATTGTCATCGTCAGCGCTGCCCGTACGCCCATGGGCAGCTTTCAAGGCGACTTCGCCAGTCTGGCCGCCCACGACCTGGGCGGTGTGGCCATTCGTGCCGCCGTCGAGCGGGCGGGGATTGCGCCTGAACTCGTGACCGAAGTCCTGTTCGGCAATTGCCTGATGGCCGGGCAAGGGCAGGCGCCGGCTCGTCAGGCCGCGCTCAAGGGCGGCTTGCCGCAAAGCGCGGGTGCGGTCACCTTGTCCAAGATGTGCGGCTCGGGCATGCGTGCCGCCATGTTCGCGCACGACATGTTGATGGCCGGCAGCCACGAGGTGTTGATCGCCGGCGGCATGGAGAGCATGACCAATGCGCCGTATCTGCTGCCCAAGGCTCGGTCTGGTTATCGCATCGGCCACGACCGCATCTTTGACCACATGATGCTCGATGGTCTGGAAGACGCCTACGAGCCGGGCCGCAGCATGGGGACGTTTGGCGAAGACTGCGCGGCCAAATACCAGTTCACCCGCGCCCAACAAGATGCTTTCGCCACCACCAGTGTGCAACGTGCGCAGGCAGCCACCAGTTCGGGGGCTTTCAAAACCGAAATCGCTCCGGTGACCGTCAAGGGACGCGGTGGCGAGGCCGTGATCAGCATCGACGAAGGTCCGGGCAAGGTGAAGCTGGACAAAATTCCCACGCTCAAACCGGCGTTCAAAAAAGACGGTACGGTGACGGCGGCCAGCAGTTCTTCCATCAACGACGGCGCAGCGGCCATGGTGCTGATGCGTCAGAGCACCGCAGCCCGATTGGGTTGCAAGCCGCTGGCACGCATCGTCAGCCACGCCACCCACGCGCAAGCGCCCGAGTGGTTCTCCACCGCGCCCATCGGCGCGACTGAAAAGGCGCTGGCCAAGGCCGGCTGGGGCGTGGGCGATGTCGACCTGTGGGAAATCAATGAAGCCTTTGCGGTGGTTCCCATGGCGCTCATGCACGACCTCAAGGTGTCGCATGACAGAGTCAATGTGCACGGTGGTGCATGCGCCCTGGGGCATCCCATCGGTGCCAGCGGCGCGCGCATCATGGTCACCCTCATTCATGCGCTCCAGACCCACGGCAAGCGCAAGGGCTTGGCCACGCTGTGCATCGGCGGTGGTGAGGCCACGGCCGTGGCGCTTGAGCTGATCTGACTTTTCACACGAGGTGTTTCATGCTGCTGAGCCCCGACCAGGAAATGATCCGCGACGCGGTGCGCGACTTCGCCCAACGCGAGTTGTGGCCGCGTGCCGCCGAGTGGGACAAGACCCATCACTTTCCCAAGGATGTTCACCAGGGCTTGGCGGATTTGGGGGCTTACGGCATTTGCGTACCTGAGGGCCTGGGCGGTGCCGGTCTCGACTACCTGACCCTTGCGCTGGTGCTGGAGGAAATTGCCGCGGGCGATGGCGGCACCAGCACGGCCATCAGCGTCACCAACTGTCCGGTCAACGCGATTTTGATGAAGTACGGCAACGCTGCGCAACAGGCGCAGTGGTTGCACCCGCTGGCACAGGGCCAAATGCTCGGTGCGTTTTGTCTGACCGAGCCGCATGTGGGCTCTGACGCTTCGGCGTTGCGCACGACGGCTGTCAAGCAAGGCGATGAATATGTGATCAATGGCGTCAAGCAGTTCATCACCAGCGGGAAAAACGGCCATGTGGCGATCGTGATCGCCGTGACCGACAAAGGGGCGGGTAAAAAAGGCATGAGCGCGTTCATCGTGCCCACCTCAGCGCCAGGATGGGTGGTGGCCCGCCTGGAAGACAAATTGGGTCAGCACAGCAGCGACACCGCGCAAATCAACTTCGACAACTGCCGTGTGCCAGCGGAGAACCTGATTGGCGAAGAGGGCGAAGGTTACAAAATCGCTTTGTCCGCGCTCGAGGGCGGTCGCATCGGCATTGCCGCCCAAAGCATTGGCATGGCCCGCAGCGCACTGGACGTCGCTATCGCCTACGCCAAGGACCGCGAGAGCTTTGGCACCTCGATCATCCACCACCAGGCGGTCGGTTTTCGGCTTGCAGACTGCGCTACGCAGCTCGAAGCGGCACGTCAACTCACCTGGCATGCCGCCAGTTTGCGCGATGCGGGGCGACCTTGTTTGAAAGAGGCCGCGATGGCCAAGCTGTTTGCCAGCGAAGCGGCTGAAAAAATTTGCAGCACCGCCATCCAGACCCTGGGCGGCTATGGCTATGTCAACGATTTCCCCGTCGAGCGCATTTACCGCGATGTGCGCGTGTGCCAAATTTATGAGGGCACGAGCGATGTGCAAAAAATCATCATCCAGCGGGCGTTGGCTTGATCTGGTGAATCACACCCCAGCGGCACGACTGGCTGCGCGCACGACATGCTGACGTCGAGTCGGTGTCCCTGCGGTCGCCAACAGGGTAAGGCTCAGCCCCTGGCGTTCGATGACTGTTGCGGTCCCTACCTGAGCGGTGCGCGCTGGGCTCCAGATGCGCAGGTGCTCATGCGCTCTCGCTACACGGCCTTTGTTCGTGCGGATGCGGCGTATTTGTTGGCCACTTGGCATGTCTCGAACCGACCTGCAGCCCTTGAGCTCGACGCATCTGTCCGCTGGTTGGGCTTAGAGGTGCGTCTGAGCCGGGTCACAGGTGAAGACAGCGCTGAAGTGGAGTTTGTGGCCCGCTATCGTGTCGCTGGACGTGCCGTTCGGCAGCACGAGCTCAGTCGCTTTGTCCGTGAAGGGGAGCGCTGGTTTTACAAGGACGGCGATGCACGCTGAGTGAGGCTGCGAAGGTCGTGGATGCTTGCCCACGAACCCTTCAGAGACCGCGCACCTCTTCCACCGTTTTGCCCGTCCATTCGCGGAATGCACGCATGAAGCTTTTGTCGGTCGCAAACCCCACCTCGGCGGCCACTTGCTTGATGGGCTTGCGCGTTTTGAGCAGCAAGCTCATGGCGCGGTCTCGACGAACGCTGTCCTTGAGCTGTTGCAGGCTGGCCCCTTCCTCCTTGAGTTGACGGTGCAAGGTGCGCGTCGACAGGCCGAGGTGCGCAGCCACCTCATCCGCGTTGCGAGCCTGCTCCAGATGCTCGGCCAGGACTTGTCGCACCTTCTCGACCAACAAGCGGTCGCGGCGGTACGGGCGCACGGTCAGCAGCAGCGCCCGTTGCAGCATGCGTTGTAGGGCCGCTTCGTCGCGCCGCACAGGCAGGCTCAGGTAGCCCACGTCAAAGCTGATGCGACTCACCGGCGGTGTGGCCTCAGGCTGAAATTGGACGGGGCCTTCAAACAGCACCCGATAACAGTCCGCATGTTTGGGCGCTGCGAAATTCAGCCGCGTGTGGGCCAGGGAGATGCGCGAGTCCGTCAGCCAGCAGGCCACGCCCAGCGCATTGCGCAGGATCGACACGATGCAAAATTCTCGAAACTGCCCCAGGTCGTGCTGCTCGGGGCGCTCTTGCAACTCCAGGTGCGCAAGCCCGTCCCCACTGTTCAGGCGCAGCTCGACATCGTCGGTCAGCAAGTTGTGGTGACGGCACCAGCGCTTCATGGCCACCGCCAGGGTGGGCGCGGTGACGCTGGCGCGCGCCAGCATGCCGTAGCTGCCCCAGGGCAGGCGGCGACGAAACCAGCCCAGGGCCTCGTCATCGAGTTCGCGCATGGCCGCCTCGGACATCCACTCCATCTGCAAGGCCGTGACACGTGCTTGGTTCTGTTTCAGAAAGCTTGGCGCAATTTGTGCCTTGGCCAGGGCATGGGAAGGGTCCAGGCCGCGTTGCCGATACGCCTCCACCATCGCCTGGATGAAGGCGATGGGGGTCTCGGCTCGGTTGCTGATCTCGGGGTAGGCCATGGCAGAGATATTTTGGCAGGATTTGCAACCGTTCTGACCGTCCTGCGGTGCTGCCTCTGCGTATGCTGTGGGCCATTGCGATATTCACGGACCGATCACCATGACCGTCTTGTCCTCCCAACTCAATCCCCGCTCGGCCGATTTCCAGGCCAATGCGGCCGCCATGCAAGCGCTGGTGGATGACTTGTCCCAACAACTCGATCGCGTGGCTCTGGGCGGCGGTGAAGCGGCCCGGGCCAAGCACACGGCCCGTGGCAAATTGCTGCCGCGCGAGCGCGTGCAGCAGTTGCTCGACCCAGGCACGCCGTTTCTTGAAATCGCGCCGTTGGCCGCCTTGCACATGTACAACAACGACGCGCCCAGTTCGGGTGTGATCGTGGGCATCGGTCGTGTCAGTGGTGTCGATTGCATGATCGTGTGCAACGACGCCACGGTGAAGGGCGGCACCTATTACCCGATGACGGTGAAAAAGCATTTGCGGGCGCAGGAAATCGCGCAGCAAAACCGCTTGCCTTGTATTTATTTGGTCGACTCGGGTGGCGCCAACTTGCCCAACCAGGACGAGGTATTTCCCGATCGCGATCACTTCGGCCGCATCTTCTTCAACCAGGCCAACATGAGCGCGCAAGGCATCGCGCAAATCGCGGTGGTGATGGGCTCGTGCACCGCCGGCGGTGCTTATGTGCCGGCCATGAGCGATGAAACCATCATCGTCAAGAACCAGGGCACCATCTTTCTGGGCGGTCCTCCCCTGGTGAAGGCGGCCACCGGCGAAGTCGTGAGTGCTGAAGACCTCGGGGGCGGGGACGTGCACACGCGACTGTCGGGTGTGGCCGATTACTTGGCGCAAAACGATTTGCATGCGCTGGCGCTGGCACGCCAGGCGGTCAAGAACCTCAATGCCCGCAAGGTGCCCAACATCGCCACGCATGCGCCGTTGCCGCCGAAGTTCGATGCCAAAGAGCTGTACGGGGTGATCCCCACCGACACACGCAAGCCGTTTGATGTGCGCGAAATCATCGCCCGAGTGGTGGATGGCAGCGAGTTCGATGAATTCAAATCGCGCTTTGGCACCACGCTGGTGTGCGGCTTTGCACGCATCGAAGGCATGCCGGTGGGCATCATCGCCAACAACGGCATTCTGTTTTCCGAGAGCGCCTTGAAAGGCGCGCACTTCATCGAGCTGTGCTGCCAGCGCAAGACGCCACTCGTGTTCTTGCAGAACATCACCGGCTTCATGGTCGGGCGCAAATACGAGAACGAAGGCATTGCCCGCAACGGCGCCAAGATGGTCACTGCTGTGGCCACGGCGGCGGTGCCGAAATTCACCATCATCATCGGCGGCAGTTTCGGCGCCGGCAACTACGGCATGTGTGGTCGCGCCTACAGCCCAAGGTTTTTGTGGATGTGGCCGAACGCGCGCATCAGCGTCATGGGGGGTGAGCAGGCGGCCAGCGTGCTGGCCACCGTCAAGCGCGACGGCATCGAAGCCAAAGGCGGCACCTGGAGCGCGGAAGAAGAGCAGGCCTTCAAAGCACCGATCAAAGAGCAGTATGAACACCAGGGCCATCCCTACTATGCCACGGCGCGTCTGTGGGACGACGGCGTGATCGACCCGGCCGACACGCGCCGCGTGCTCGCGCACGGGCTCAGCGCCTCCCTCAACGCCCCGATTCCCGAGACCCGCTTCGGCCTCTTCCGCATGTAAGGAGCAACACCATGAGCGATATGCTGCTGCAAAGCACCCACCAGGGGGTGCACACCATCACCCTGAACCGCCCCGAGGTGCGCAACGCTTTCAACGATGTGCTGATCAACGAGATCCGCGCCGCTTTCGAGGCGGTGTCTCGCAACGACCAGATCCGCTGTGTCGTGCTGGCGGCCCAGGGCCCCGCGTTTTGCGCTGGCGGTGACCTCCATTGGATGCGCCGCATGGCCGACTACACCCGGGAACAAAACCTGGCCGACGCCGGTGGGCTCGCGGCCATGTTGCAAGCCATCGATCAATGCCCGCACCCCACCGTGGCGCGCATACAGGGCGATGTGTTTGCAGGCGGTCTGGGCTTGGTGTCGGCTTGCGACATCGCCGTCTGTACCGATACCGCCACCTTCTGTCTGAGTGAGGTCAAGATCGGTCTGATCCCGGCCACCATCAGTCCCTACGTGATCCGCGCCATCGGGCCCCGTGCATCGCACCGCTATTTTCTGACCGCCGAGCGCTTCTCGGCGGCCGAGGCGCACCGCATCGGGCTGGTGCATGAGTCGGTGCCCATCGATGCCTTGGACGCCACGGTGCAGTCCCTGGTGCAAGCCTTGTGCGGCAACAGCCCCATGGCCGTGCGCGATGCCAAACGCCTGGTGGACGGCGTCACTGGTCAGCCCATCGATGCCGATTTGATGGCCCGTACCGTGGCCGGCATTGCCGACAGCCGCGCCAGTGCCGATGGCAAGGAAGGTGTGCAAGCCTTCCTCGACAAACGCAAACCCTCGTGGCTGCAGTGAGGAGGCCCCCCATGTTTCATACCCTCTTGATTGCCAACCGAGGCGAGATCGCCTGCCGCGTTGCAGCCACGGCCAAACGCCTGGGCATCCGCACGGTGGCGGTGTATTCCGACGCCGATGCACAGGCCAAGCATGTCCACGCCTGCGATGAGGCGGTGCACATCGGCGGCAGCGCACCGCAAGACAGCTACCTGCGCTGGGAGCGCATTTTGGAGGCGGCACGCCGCACCGGCGCGCAGGCCATCCACCCGGGCTACGGTTTTTTGAGCGAGAAAGAAGCCTTTGCCCAGGCCTGCGCCGACGCCGGCTTGGTCTTCATCGGCCCGCCTGCATCTGCGATTGCGGCCATGGGTCTGAAGGCCGAGTCCAAGCGGCTGATGGCCCAGGCGGGTGTGCCGCTGGTGCCGGGCTACCATGGGCAGGACCAGGACCCGGCACTGTTGCAGCGCGAAGCCGACCGCATCGGTTACCCGGTGCTCATCAAGGCCAGTGCCGGCGGTGGTGGCAAGGGCATGCGCGCGGTCGAGCGGCCCGAGGACTTCGCGGCAGCGCTCGCCTCCTGCCAGCGTGAGGCTCGCAACAGTTTTGGCGATGACGCTGTGCTGATCGAGAAATATGTGCAGCGTCCACGGCACATCGAGATCCAGGTGTTTGCCGACAGCTTGGGCAACTGCGTCTATTTGTTCGAGCGCGATTGCTCGGTGCAACGACGCCATCAAAAAGTGCTGGAAGAGGCGCCTGCGCCAGGCATGACCCCTGAGATGCGCCAACGCATGGGCGAGGCAGCGGTGGCGGCGGCGCGGGCGGTCGGCTACGTGGGCGCTGGCACCGTCGAATTCATTGTCGAGCAGTCGGCGCGCGGCATGGACTTCTTTTTCATGGAAATGAACACCCGCTTGCAGGTAGAGCACCCGGTCACCGAAGCCATCACCGGCCTGGATCTGGTCGAATGGCAGTTGCGCGTGGCCAGTGGAGAACCCTTGCCCCAGGCGCAACATGAATTGAAGATGCAAGGGCATGCCATCGAGGCCCGCATTTGCGCCGAGAACCCCGATCAGCAGTTCCTGCCCGCCACCGGTACCTTGCAGGTCTATCGCAAACCCCTTGCCGCCTCCTTTACCCTGGGCGATGTGCGCATCGACGACGGCGTGCGCGAGGGCGACACCATCAGCCCGTTCTACGACTCGATGATCGCCAAGTTGATCGTGCACGGCGACACCCGCGAGCAAGCCTTGGCCCGGCTGGACCAGGCTCTGGCGCAAACCCAGATCGTCGGTCTTTCGACCAATGTGCAGTTCCTGCGCCATGTGGTGCGCAGCCACTCGTTCTCACAAGCCGAGCTCGACACCGCGTTGATCACGCGCGAGCAGGCCGTCCTGTTCGATCAGGATCCGGTGGGTCTGGACCGTGCCGTCGCGATCGTGGTGGCCGACACCTTGCAACAAGAGACAAGCTCCTCACTCGCCACATCGGGCTGGATCGACCCGTTGTCCCGTCGCGATGGCTGGTGGTCGCATGGCCTGACCGTGCGGTCCTTCACTTTCGATTACCAGGGCCAGACGCAGTCAGTGGCACTCACCTACGGTCGGGACGGACAATTCCGCCTGCAGATCGGTGCTGGCGAGGTGCAAGACTTGCAATGGCAATCACTGGCCGACGGCAGCTTGCGCGTCACCGGACCGGGCGGGCGTTGCAGTGCCCGGGTCTACCGCCAAGGCGAATGGGCACATGTGTTCACTCCCCAGGGGGCCACCCGGGTGCGGTGCATAGATCAGTTGGCACATGCCGGCGAGTCGGCGGTGGAGGGCGGGCGACTGACCGCCCCCATGCCAGGCAAGGTCGTGTCCTTTGCCGTGCAGGCCGGCGACCGGGTCAAGCCCGGACAGGTGCTGGCGGTGATGGAGGCCATGAAAATGGAGCACACCCTCACCGCCCCTGCCGAGGGCGAGGTGCTGGAGTTGCTCTATGCCCCTGGCGATCAGGTGGCTGAGGGGGTCGAGTTGCTGCGTTTGTCAGCTGTTGCCGCATGAGCCGCCTGAAAATTCTCAATTGCCAAGCCGACACCGAGGCCCAACCTTGGCTGGACGGACTGCGCGCGGCTTTTCCAGAGGCCGAGGTGTATGACTGGGTGCCAGGGGCCCCGTTGGCTGACTACGCCGTCGTCTGGGCGCCGCCGCAGCAAATGTTGAATGAGCAGACGCAACTCAAGGTGATCTTCAACACCGGCGCCGGTGTGGACAAACTCATGGCCCTGAACATTCGCCCCGACGTGGCGGTGGTGCGGTTGGAGGACGCCGGCATGGGCGTGCAAATGGTCGAGTACGTCCTCTACGCCGTCACCCGGCACTTTCGCGAACTCGCGGCCTACGAGCAGGCCCAGGCCGCATCACGCTGGGTGCACCGAGAGACGCTGCGGCGTTCGGACTTTCCGATCGGCGTGCTGGGGCTGGGGGTGTTGGGCCAGCAGGTGGCCCGGGGCCTGGCGGCTTTCGAGTATCCGGTCCATGGCTGGAGCCGACGACAGCGACAGGTCGAGGGCATTCGCTGCTTCCATGGCGATTCGGGCCTGCGCGAATTTCTGGCGGCCTCGCGCATCTTGGTGTGCCTGTTGCCGCTCACGCCCGACACCGAGGGCTTGCTGAACCGAGACACACTGTCGCAGTTGCAACCGGGCGCTTACCTGATCAATGTGGCGCGAGGCGGTCATCTGGTGGACCAGGACCTGCTGGACCTGTTGGACACTGGCCATCTGGCGGGCGCCATGCTGGATGTGTTTCATACCGAGCCCTTGCCACAGGATCACCCCTTTTGGCGCCATCCCCGCATCGCGGTGACCCCGCACACCTCGGCGCGCACCTTGCTCGACGAATCCATCGCCCAAATTGCTGGCAAACTCCGTGCTTTGACCCAGGGGGCCGATGTGGCTGCTCTGGGGGGCGTGGTCGATCGCCAACGAGGTTACTGACATGATTCCTACCCGTGTTTCGCTGCTCGAATCGGGCCCGCGCGATGGTCTGCAAAACGAGGCCCAGCCGGTGGCCGCTGCCACCAAAATCGAACTGGTGCATCGCTTGCAGGCCGCCGGGTTGCGCAACATCGAGGTGACCAGTTTCGTCTCGCCCAAGTGGGTGCCGCAAATGGCCGACAACGCCGAGGTCATGGCCGGCATCCAGCGGCAAGCTGGTGTGCGGTACTCGGTGCTGACGCCCAACCTCAAGGGCTATGAAGCGGCGGTGTTGTCGCGCCCCGATGAGATCGTGGTCTTCACCGCCGCCAGTGATGCGTTTTGTCAGCGCAACCTCAACTGCACCGTGGCCGAGAGCATTGAACGCATGGCGCCCGTGGTGGACGCTGCCCGCGCGGCGGGCATTCATGTGCGGGGCGTCATCTCCACCACGGTCGGGTGCCCCTACCAGGGCGAGGTCGCGCCCAGTGCCGTGGCCGACGTTTCGCGCCGCATGAAAGCCTTGGGTGTGCAGCACCTGGGTGTGGCCGACACCATCGGCGTGGGCACCCCCCGCAAGGTGCAGGCCGCGATGGAAGCCGCCTTGCAGCACTTCGACCTGGATGCCGTGTCCGGTCATTTCCATGACACCTATGGGCAGGCGCTCAGCAACACGCTGGCCTGTTTAGAGATGGGCATTTGGCAATACGACTCCTCGGTGGCGGGTCTGGGCGGGTGCCCCTATGCCAAAGGCGCGACCGGCAACGTCGCGACCGAGGACGTGGTCTTCATGCTGCACGGCATGGACATCGAGACGGGCATCGACCTGGACGCCCTGGTGGACGCGGGCGCCTTCATTGGCGCCGCCCTGGGGCGAGCCACTTCCTCACGCGTGGGCAAGGCCTTGCTGGCCAAGCGGGCGGCATGACCATGGCCCATCCCGTCCCCCTGTCACAGCATGCCTTGCTGCGCCGACGTCTGCATCAAGTCAAGACCTTGCCCGACAACGAAATGCTGCCGTCACCTTGTGTGTCGGTCTGTACCATGAGCCCCGATCAAGGCTGGTGCCTGGGCTGCTATCGCACCCTGGATGAAATCGCCCGTTGGCCCCGCTTGAATCCAAGTCAGCAACGCGAGGTCTGGCTGCGCGTCGAGCAGCGGCTCGCGGGCTGACCCCCATCGCCACGGTTGTCAGGCCACCCAGGAACCGCATGCACGCCATCACCTTTTATCTCGACTTCATCAGCCCCTATGCCTATCTGGCCTTCGAGGCCCTGCCGCGGGCCTTGCAAGGGCACTCGGTGCAGGTGAGCTACCAGCCGGTGCTGTTTGCCGGCCTGTTACAACACCATGGTCAACTGGGACCGGCCGAGGTGCCGGGCAAGCGTGAATGGACCTACCGTCAGGTGTTGTGGCTGGCACAGCGAGCGGGTATCCCGTGTCAAATGCCCGAACGCCATCCCTTCAATCCGCTGTCTCTGCTGCGGCTGGCGGTGGCCACCGATCCGCAGGGGCTGCCGAACCGGCATGTCTGTGAACGCATCTTTCATCAAGTGTGGCGCAGTGGGCTGGCCGCAGACGACCCGGTTCGTCTGCAGTCCTTGCAAGAACAGCTGGCGCCGGCACGCTCCCCGTCGGACGACAGCGTCAAGGCACAGTTGCGTGCCCACACCGAATCGGCCCTGGCTCGCGGTGTGTTTGGGGTCCCCACGATGGCGTGGAAAGATCGCTTGTTTTGGGGCTATGACGCGCTGGAGATGTTGCGCGACGCTCTGGATCAACACCCCTGGTTTGAGGGGCCAGACTGGGATCAACCCGCGCGGATGCTCTCGGGGATAACCCGCGCCAAGCGCTGAAAAGCCGTATTGCGAAATCAGCGCAAAGGGTTAACCCTTGTGTTGTAAGAAACTGTAAAGATACCCGTCAGACACCGGAAAGCCGGTGCCTCAAGAATGCGCTCACGCCCCCACGTCGGGGGTTCAATCTTGGAGATCCTTCAATGGCAACTGCAGACAAAGCGCGACCGATGTCACCTGAGGAAAAAAAGGTGATCTTCGCGTCATCGCTCGGCACTGTGTTCGAGTGGTATGACTTCTATCTGTACGGCTCATTGGCCGCCATCATTGCGAAGCAATTCTTCAGCGGATTGGATGCCGGTTCGGCTTTCATCTTTGCTTTGCTCGCCTTCGCCGCTGGCTTCATCGTGCGCCCCTTTGGCGCGCTGGTGTTTGGCCGCCTAGGGGACATGATTGGTCGCAAGTACACCTTCCTCGTCACCATTTTGCTCATGGGCCTGTCGACCTTCATCGTCGGCATCCTGCCCAACTACGCCAGCATCGGTGTGGCGGCTCCCGTGATCTTGATCACCCTGCGCATGCTGCAAGGCCTGGCGCTGGGCGGTGAATATGGCGGTGCGGCCACCTATGTGGCCGAGCATGCCCCACATGGCAAGCGCGGCGCTTATACCGCCTGGATTCAGACCACCGCGACGCTGGGTCTGTTCTTGTCGCTGATGGTGATTCTGGGCACCCGGACCATTGTCGGCGAGGCGGCTTTTGCCGATTGGGGCTGGCGCGTGCCGTTCATTTTGTCGATCGTGTTGCTCGGGGTTTCCGTGTACATCCGACTGTCGATGAACGAATCGCCCGCCTTCCAGAAAATGAAGTCCGAGGGCAAGACCTCCAAGGCTCCGCTGTCCGAGTCCTTCGGTCAGTGGAAAAACCTGAAGATCGTGATTCTGGCGCTGATCGGCCTGACCGCTGGCCAAGCCGTGGTTTGGTACTCGGGCCAGTTCTACGCGCTGTTCTTCCTGACCCAGTCGCTGAAAGTGGACGGCGCCACCGCCAACCTGTTCGTGGCGGCATCGCTGGTGATCGGTACGCCTTTCTTCATCGTCTTCGGTTCGCTGTCGGACAAGATTGGCCGCAAGCCCATCATCATGCTCGGCTGTCTGTTGGCTGTGCTGACCTACTTCCCGGTGTTCGAGGCCCTCACCAAAGCCGCCAACCCCGACTTGCACGCCGCTCAGCAAAAGAGCAAGGTGGTGGTGCAGGCGGACCCGGCGGAGTGTTCCTTCCAGTTCAACCCGACGGGTACGGTCAAATTCACCTCGTCCTGCGACATCGCCAAGCAAAAGCTGGCGGCTAATTCGGTCAGCTACACCAACGAGGCCACCCCGGGCAAATCCGCGGTGATCAAAGTGGGTGAAACAGCCATCAACGTGGTGCCGACCGCCGATGAAATTGCTGCGGCCAAAGGCGCTGCCGAGAAGAAGCTGGAAGAGTTGAAAGCCGCCAGCCCGGTCGATGAGGCCGCTGTCAAGGCCACCGAAGAGCGCATCAAGGTCCTCTCCGACGACAAGCGCAACAAGGACGCGATGCTGACCTCTGCCCTGGCCGCCCAGCTCAAGGAGCACGGTTACCCCGCCAAGGCCGATCCGGCCAAGGTGGACAAGGTGACAGTCATCGTGATCCTGACCTACCTGGTGATTCTGGTCACCATGGTGTACGGCCCGATCGCCGCCATGCTGGTCGAGATGTTCCCGACCCGCATCCGTTACACCTCCATGTCCTTGCCCTATCACATCGGCAACGGCTGGTTCGGCGGCTTGCTGCCCACCACGGCCTTCGCCATCGTGGCGCAGACCGGCAACATGTACAACGGTCTCTGGTATCCGATCATCATCGCCGGTATCACCTTCGTGATCGGCACGCTGTTCGTCAAGGAAACCAAGGACGTGGACATTTACGCCAACGATTGATGGCTGTAAGCATTCCGGGGGGACCCGGATGCTAGAGTGAGGCCCTCCTCTGCGGAGGGCCTTTTTTTTCATCTGGAGAATGAGACATGTGGAAGATTGCTTTGGGTTTTATCGTGTTTGCGGCGCTGGCTTTGTTCGTCATCATGAAGGGCGGTGATTCGCTGGACATGGGCGGTGAAAAGCATGGTGCCGAGGCCGTTCACGCCCCCGAGCCCGCCGCCTCGGCAGCACCGGCTGCAGCCCCAGCGGCCGATGCCTCTGCCGCCCCTGCTGCAGCACCCGCCAAGTAAGCCGGTCAGGGCGTCTGACGCCCACCCGAATACCCTGGTCGTGTCATGTGTCACACGGGACTGCCTAGAATGGTTGCCCCACCTACGACACAGCATCGGTAGCTACCATGACCCAGGGTCTTATTCGCCTGCGCGGCGTTCGTCAGCACAACCTCAAGAACCTGGATCTCGACATCCGCACGGGCGAGTTGACCGTGGTCACCGGCCCCAGCGGCTCGGGCAAATCCAGCCTGGTGTTTGACACCCTGTACGCCGAGGGGCAACGCCGCTACGTCGAAACCTTCAGCGCCTACGCGCGCCAGTTCCTGGATCGCATGGATCGGCCGGCGGTCGATCGGGTTGAAGGGGTGCCCCCGGCCATTGCCATCGACCAGACCAACCCGGTGCGCAGTTCGCGCTCGACGGTCGGGACGATGACCGAGCTCAACGACCACCTCAAGCTGTTGTTTGCCCGCGCCGCTCAGCTGTTTGACCGCCAAACCGCCCAGCCGGTGCGCCACGACACCGCCGACACCATCTACACCGAGTTGCAGGCCCGCACCGCTGGCATCGACCCCCGCTTGGTGGTCACCTTTCCGGTGGAATTGCCGGCCAACACCTCGGCCGAGGACATTGAGCAGTGGCTCAGCGCCAGCGGCTTCACCCGTGTGCAGGCCCAGCGGGAAGTGGCCACGCCGACCGGGCCGCGTCAGGTGCTGGATGTGGTGGCAGACCGCTTTCGCCTGGGCAGCGTCGAGCGCGTGCGCGTGATGGAGGCGCTGGAAACCGCACTCAAGCGCGGCAGCGGCCGGGTCACGGTCTATGTGCTGGGGGAAGAGGGCGCGGCCGACACCGTCTGGAAATTTTCCACCGGGCTGCATTGCCCCGACAGCGACCTGCGCTACACCCAGCCCACCCCGTCGATGTTCTCTTTCAACTCGCCGGTGGGGGCTTGCGACACCTGTCGAGGTTTCGGCCGTGTGATCGGCGTGGATTACGGCCTGGTGATTCCCAACGACAAGCTCACCCTGCGCGCCGGCGCGATCAAGACCATCCAGACGCCTGCCTGGTCCGAATGTCAGGACGACTTGATGCGCCATGCCGAGAAGGCCGGCATTCCGCGCGACACCGCCTGGAACAAGCTCACGCCGGAGCAACAGGACTGGGTCATCAACGGCTCGCCTCACTGGAACGGCAAATGGAACCAGCAGTGGTATGGCATCAAACGCTTTTTCGAATACCTCGAAAGCAAGTCCTACAAGATGCACATCCGGGTCCTGCTGTCCAAGTACCGCAGCTACACCCCCTGCCATGTGTGCGGTGGTGCGCGGCTCAAGACCGAAAGCCTGCTGTGGCGAATCGGCACCCGCGAGCAGGCCAACGCCGCCCTGGCGCCTGCCTTGCGCTTCATGCCGCAAGGGGTCGAGTGGTCGCGCGAGCAGCTGGAAGTCTTGCCGGGCCTGAGCCTGCACGACCTGATGATCATGCCCATCGATCGTCTGCGCGCCTTCTTCGATTCGATGCCCTTGCCCGCCAGCGCGGGTGCGCCTGCCGAGCAGGTGGCCTTGCAACTGTTGCTCGATGAAATCTGCACGCGCTTGCGTTATCTGTGTGATGTGGGCATTGGCTACCTGTCGCTCGACCGGCAAAGCCGCACCCTGAGTGGCGGCGAGGTGCAACGCATCAACCTCACCACGGCGTTGGGCACCTCGCTGGTCAATACCTTGTTCGTGCTCGATGAGCCCAGCATCGGCCTGCACCCGCGCGACATGTCACGCATCACCGAGGCCATGCAGCGCCTGCGCGACGCCGGCAACACGCTGGTGGTGGTGGAGCACGACCCCGCCGTGATGCTCGCCGCCGACCGGGTCATCGACATGGGGCCGGGGCCGGGGGAGCGCGGCGGGCAAATCGTCTTTGACGGCACGGTCGATGCCCTCAAGCAAGCTGACACGCTGACCGGGGCTTATCTCGGGGCGCGCAAACACGTGGGTATGGGCTTCAAGCGTGCGGTCACCGATGCCACGCCGCGCCTGGTCCTGGAAGGCGCACGCGAGCACAACCTGAAAAACCTGGCGATCGAGTTCCCGCTGCAACGCCTGGTGTGCGTCACCGGTGTGAGTGGCTCGGGCAAGTCGAGTCTGATTCAAGATATCCTGGCACCGGCCCTGATGCGGCATTTCGGTCGCGCCACCGAAACCCCGGGGGCGCACGACCGTTTGCTGGGTGCCGATCACCTGAGTGACGTGGTCTTTGTCGATCAGTCGCCCATTGGCAAGACCGCGCGTTCCAACCCGGTCAGCTATGTGGGTGCCTGGGACGCCATTCGCGAACGCTTTGCCACCACACCGATGGCGCGCCAGCGCGGTTACACCGCCTCCAAATTCAGTTTCAACAGCGGCGACGGGCGTTGTCCCACCTGCGGTGGCTCGGGCTTTGAGCATGTCGAAATGCAGTTTCTGAGCGATGTTTACCTGCGCTGCCAGGACTGCAACGGGCAGCGCTATCGACCCGAAATCCTGGAGGTCAAACTGGAAAAATCGTCTGCCGCAGGCGCTCGTTTTTTCAGCGTGGCCGATATCCTGGAGCTCACCGTCAGCGAGGCGGCCCACGTGTTTGCCGACGACCGCGATGTCTTGCGGGCGTTGCAACCCATCGTGGATGTGGGCCTTGAATATGTGAAGCTTGGGCAACCGGTGCCCACCCTCAGCGGTGGTGAAGCCCAGCGCCTGAAGCTCGCCGGTTTTCTGGCCGAAGCCGCCAAGACCGCGGCCTCCAGCCGTCAGACCCTGGCACGCAAGGGCACGCTGTTCCTGTTTGACGAGCCCACCACCGGTCTGCACTTCGATGACATCGCCAAGCTGATGCGCGCCATGCGGCGCCTGCTGGAGGCTGGGCACTCCTTGATCGTCATCGAACACAACCTGGACGTGATGCGCGCCAGCGACTGGCTGATCGACCTCGGACCCGAAGGCGGCGAGGCGGGCGGCCTGTTGGTCACCGAGGGGCCACCAGAAGAGGTGCGGCACCACCCGACTTCTCACACCGGGCGTGCCTTGCGCGAGTACGCTCATTCGATGGGCGAAACATTCACGGTGCAAGAGTTCGATCCGGTCACCCTGGAGCGCTTGCCGCTGGCCGCTTCCGTGGCGGTGCCCCCCACCACGCCCAAGCGAGTCCCGCTGGCCCACGAACCGGCGCACAACGCCATTCGCATTCTCAACGCCAAAGAACACAACCTCAAAAACCTGAGCGTGGATGTGCCCCGCGGCAAGTTCAACGTCATCACCGGCGTCAGCGGTTCGGGCAAATCCACCCTGGCCTTTGACATCTTGTTCAACGAGGGCCAACGCCGCTACCTGGAAAGCCTGAACGCTTATGCCCGCAGCATCGTGCAGCCGGCGGGGCGGCCCGAGGTGGATGCGGTGTATGGCATCCCACCCACGGTCGCTATCGAGCAGCGCTTGTCACGTGGTGGGCGCAAATCCACTGTCGGTACCACCACCGAGGTCTGGCACTTTTTACGGCTGCTCTATGTCAAGCTGGGCACGCAGCACTGCATCCACGATGGCGCCGCCGTGGCCCCCCAATCGCCCGACAGCATTGCCGCGCAATTGATGCGTCAGTTCAAGGGCCAACACATTGGCCTGTTGAGCCCGCTGGTGCTCAACCGCAAGGGCGTCTACACCGAGTTGGCCGACTGGGCACGACCGCGGGGCTACACCCATTTGCGGGTGGACGGGCAGTTTCTCCCCACCCAGGGTTTTCCGCGCATCGACCGCTTCAAGGAACACACCATCGAGTTGCCGGTGGCCAGCCTGGACATCACGCCCGACAACGAAAGCCTGTTGCGCCAATCGCTGGCGCAAGCCCTCGAGCATGGCAAGGGCGTGGTCCATGTGTTGAGCCAACTCAGTGGCCTCAAGGCGGCCATGATGGCGGGTTCTTCGACCGTCGGCATCGGCCACCTGGATGTCTATTCCACCAAGCGTGCCTGTCCGGTGTGCGCCACCTCCTATGCCGAACTCGACCCGCGTCTCTTCTCCTACAACAGCAAGCACGGCTGGTGTCCGGACTGTGTGGGCACCGGCCTGCGTTTGTCGCGTGAACAACGCAAGTTGCTGGACGATTCGGTGCGGGACGACAACCAGAAAGGGCGTGAGCAAACCTTTGCCGAGCCCGAGGTCGAGGACCTGGTCGACACTGCCTGCCCCACTTGCCAGGGGACGCGCCTCAATGACACCGCGCGCGCGGTGCGCTTTGCTGGCACCGGGATTGCCGACATCGCCCGTCAGAGCGTGCAAGACATCCGGCGCTGGCTTGACACTCTCCAGCTGAGCGGACGCGAGGCCGACATCGCCCGCGATCTGTTGCCAGAAATCGGCAGCCGACTTGAATTTCTCGACCAGGTCGGGTTGGGGTATCTGACGTTGGACCGTGGCGCGCCCACCCTCAGTGGTGGCGAAGCGCAGCGCATCCGTTTGGCGGCCCAACTGGGCAGCCATTTGCAGGGCGTGTGCTATGTGCTGGACGAACCCACCATCGGTTTGCATGCGCGCGATAACCAGATCCTGCTCGGTGCCCTGCAGCAACTGAGCGACAAGGGCAATACCCTGGTGGTGGTTGAGCACGACGAAGACACCATCCGGCACGCCGACCACATCATCGATATCGGCCCGAGTGCGGGCAAGCGCGGTGGGCGGCTCATTGCCCAGGGCAGCGTTGCCGACGTGACCGCGCAAGCCGAATCGCAAACGGGGCGCTATTTGCTGCATGCCATGCGCCATCCCCAACAGCCGCGGCGTGCGGTGGAGGGGCATGCCGAGCAACGCATGCTGACGCTGCAAGGCGCGTCCCTGCACAACCTGCAATCGGTCACGGTGGATGTGCCTTTGCATCGGTTGGTGGCCATCACCGGGGTGAGTGGTTCGGGCAAATCCACGCTGGCGCGAGACGTGTTGCTGGCCAATGTGCAGGCGGCCGTGTCGGCCAAACGCGCTCCGACCTGGGTCGGGTGTGAGGGTCTGCAGGGCTGGCAGCAAGTCGATCGCGTGCTGGAAGTGGACCAGACCCCGATTGGCAAAACCCCACGCAGTTGCCCCGCCACCTACATCGGGTTCTGGGACACCATCCGCAAACTCTTTGCCGAAACCCTGGAGGCCAAGGCGCGCGGCTATGGACCGGGTCGATTCAGCTTCAACACCGGCGAGGGCCGCTGCCCCTCTTGCGAGGGGCAGGGCATGCGGACCATCGAGATGAGTTTCCTCCCCGATGTGAAAGTGTTGTGTGAAACCTGTCACGGCGCCCGCTTCAACCCCGAAACGCTGGCGGTCAGCTGGCGCGGCAAAAGCATTGGGGATGTGCTGCAGATGGAGGTGGATGAGGCCGTCGATTTCTTTGCCTCCATGCCCACCATCAGCCACCCCTTGCAGTTGCTCAAGGACGTGGGCCTGGGCTACCTCACCCTGGGTCAACCCTCGCCAACCTTGAGCGGCGGCGAAGCCCAACGCATCAAACTGGTGACCGAGCTCAGCAAGGTGCGCGACGACATCACACGGCGTGGTCAAAAGGCACCCCATACCTTGTACGTGTTGGACGAGCCCACGGTAGGTCTGCACATGGCCGATGTGGACAAGCTGATCAAGGTCTTGCATCGCTTGGTCGATGGCGGCCACAGCGTGGTCGTGATCGAGCACGATCTGGATGTCGTGGCCGAAGCCGACTGGATCATCGACCTCGGGCCCGAAGGCGGGCATGGGGGCGGGCGTGTCGTGGCGGCTGCTGCGCCCGAGCAGGTGGTGGCGCTGGGCACCCACACCGGTCGGGCCTTGAAGCCGGTGCTGGCGCGCTGAAACTCAGGCGGTCAACAACGTCTGCACGAATTCGGCAAAGCCTTCACCGCGCTCGGCCTGCGTGAGGTATCGCGGTGCCACCGTCATGGTGGGTAAAAAGCGGGCGATGTTGGCCACGCCGACCGAGTGCTGCAAATACTCGAACATCAGCGCGTCGTTGCTGGAGTCGCCAATGAAGGCCCAGTGATCGCGCTCGAGCCCCAGCTCGCGGCCCCACAATTCGCGCACGATCCACTCGGCCCCCACGCGCTTGTGGTGGTCGCCCAGCCAGCCATTGATGTGGATGCTGCTGACGGTGGCGTGCAAGCCCGCTGCGCGCATGTGCTGTACCACGGCGTCGATGCGGGCGGCGTCGAGATGGGTGAATTCGCTGTGGTCGATGGCGATGTCGGTCTCGCGTCCAGCGCTGTCCTGTGCCCGACGGGCGCCCGGGATCTGGTCTTCAATCGATTGCAGCACCTCCTGCAGCCGACGGTATTGCTGTTGACGCGTGGTCTCATCGGCTCGGTAGCGTTTCTCGATGCCGCCCCCCGCCTGCGGGATCAGCGCCACCGCACCGTTTTCAGCCACGATGGCGTGCAGCGGCCAACTGGCGGCAAAGGGCTCACTCCAGCCCACTGGGCGTCCGGTGATGGCCACGACTTGCAGACCGGCCGCGCGCAATTGCGCCAGGGCTTGCAAGGCGCTGGGGGTGATAGCCCCTTCGGTGGTCAAGGTGTCGTCGATGTCGGTGAACACGCCGCGAATCTGGCGACGCTGCGCCACCGGCCAGGCGCTCAGGGGCAGAGGGGGGGGGCTCATGGGGTGCTGCCCGTGTCCGATGCGGCGGCCTCAGCCCGCCGACTGCAAGGCCAGCCCTGCGTGTTCGCGCAAGGGATGGAAGTGGATGTGCGGAAACCGCTCCTGCGCCAGCCGCACATCGTAGGGCGAGGTGCACAGATAGGCCAGGGTGTTGGCGGCGTCCAGCGCCATGCGTTGCGGATAGGCGTGGGTGAACTCGCGCAGCTGCGCCGGGGTATCGGCCGTGATCCAGCGGGCACCGGTGTATTGGCAGCTTTCCAGTCGAACGTCACAGTCGTACTCGGCCTTCAGCCGGTGCTGCACCACTTCAAATTGCAACTGTCCAACGGCGCCGAGCAACATGGCACCGCCGATCTCGGGTTTGAAAACCTGGATCGCACCTTCCTCACCCAGCTGGGCTAGCCCCGTTTGCAGTTGCTTGGTGCGCAAGGGGTTCTTGAGGATCACGGTCATGAACAGCTCGGGCGCGAAGAAGGGCAGGCCGGTGTATTGCAGCGAGGCGCCGTCGGTGATGGTGTCTCCCAGCTGCACGCCGCCGTGGGTGGTGAAGCCAATGATGTCGCCGGCATAGGCCTCTTCCACCGCCTCCCGGCGCTGGCTCAAAAACGTCACCACCGAGGTTGGGCGCAACTCTTTGCTGGTGCGCTGCACCTTGAGCTTCATGCCTGGGCTGTAGCGCCCCGAGGCCACGCGCACAAAGGCGATGCGGTCCCGGTGGGCCGGGTCCATGTTGGCCTGCACCTTGAACACCACCCCAGAAAAAACGTCACTCTCGGGCGCGACCTCCTGGTGCACCGGCTGCTTGTTGACCACCAGCGAGCTGTGGCGCGGTCGCGGCGAAGGCGCCAGGTCGACCAGGGCATCCAGCACCTCCATCACCCCGAAATTGTTCACCCCCGAGCCGAAGAACACTGGCGTTTGCTTGCCGGCCAGAAACGCCTCGCGGTCAAAGACCGGCGAGGCCCCGGTGGCCAGCTCCATGCTGTCCATGGCCTGCTCCCAATCGTGGCCGAAGCGGGCGTGCAGCGTGGCTTGCTCGCTCAAGGGGACAGTTTCGAAATCCTGCGGGCGCCGCTCGGTGCCCGACTCGAACACGGTCATGGCCTGGGTGCGCAGGTTCACGATGCCGCCAAAAGACTTGCCCTGCCCGACCGGCCAGGTCATGGGCACGCACGGCATGCCCAGTTCGCGCTCGACCTCGTCCAGAATGTCCAGGGGGTCGCGCACCTCGCGGTCCATTTTGTTGACGAAGGTGATGATGGGGGTGTCGCGCTGCCGGCAGACCTCGATCAGGCGGCGGGTCTGCGACTCCACACCGTTGGCTGCGTCGATCACCATCAAGGCCGAGTCCACCGCGGTCAGGACCCGGTAGGTGTCTTCCGAGAAGTCTTTGTGGCCCGGAGTATCGAGCAGGTTGATGACGTGGTCGCGGTACAGCATCTGCATCACCGACGAGGCCACCGAAATGCCGCGTTGCTTTTCAATTTCCATCCAGTCGCTGGTGGCATGCCGGCTGGCCTTGCGGGCCTTCACCGAGCCGGCGATCTGGATGGCGCCCGAGAACAACAGCAGTTTTTCGGTCAGCGTGGTTTTACCCGCATCGGGGTGGGAGATGATGGCAAACGTTCGTCTACGCCGGGTCTCTTCAAGGAAATGCTGGTTCGACATGGGGTCATTCGATCATTGAGGTGCCCGCATGGGCACGCAAGCTTCCGGGGTGCGGCGCAAGGGCAAAGCCTTGGCGGCGAAACCCTGGATTATCGACTGAGACCCGATTCAGTCGATTCCGCTGATTCCTTGGATTTCGTCCACGCCGGCAGCCGCCGCAGCACCGCGCGCACCAGCCGATGCGGCTCCAGAGGCTTGGCCAGCACTTCGTCCAGCCCGGCACGTGCGCAGCGCAACAAGGCCTCGGGTGTGCGCAGACTGGTCATGGCCACGGCGGGCACTGCCCCGCGAGGCCCTGGGACCTGCTCACGCAGGTGACGAATGACATCGGTGCCGTGGCCGTCGGGCAACACCAAGTCGACCAGCACCAGCTGGTAGTCCCGCGCGGCCAAAAAGGCCAGAGCCTGGGCCACGCTGGAGGCCTCCTCGATCAGGATGCCCGGCATCGCCTGTTGCAGGATGACGCGTGCACACAAGCGGTGGATGGGCTGGTCATCCACCACCAATACCCGACAGCTGGGCGCTTCAGACACATGGTTGGCAAGCATGCGTCATGAGACCATGAGTCATGCGTGGGGACAATCACCTGAATTGGGTATCAGGTCTTAGCAATTCTGGTTAAAATACGGGCACCCGAGGAGCGCTGCAGCCTGCCCAGATCCTTCTGAACCGCAGGTGAGGCTCGGATATTGATCCAACCGCGCTCACCCACTGACGACGTGAGGTGAGCCCCTCGAGCACCCCTCTGTGCCAGCCTCGCATCGCAGTGGTTCACCTTCAAAAAGTCGAACCATGAACGCTGTACTTCAATCCATCCAAACCCCCGACCACCTCGTGGCCGATATGTCCCTCGCCGCCTGGGGCCGCAAGGAAATCCGCATCGCTGAAACCGAGATGCCCGGTCTCATGGCCATCCGCGAAGAGTTCGCGGCCAAGCAACCCCTCAAGGGTGCGCGCATCACCGGTTCGCTGCACATGACCATCCAGACCGCCGTGTTGATCGAAACGCTGCAGGCCTTGGGCGCTCAAGTGCGTTGGGCATCGTGCAACATCTTCTCGACCCAGGACCATGCCGCTGCCGCCATTGCCGCGGCCGGCACCCCGGTGTTTGCCACCAAGGGCGAAACCTTGGCCGAGTATTGGGACTACACCCACCGCATTTTTGAATTCGGTCCCGCTGGCTCCGCCGCTGAAGGCCCCAACATGATTCTGGACGATGGCGGTGACGCCACGCTGCTCATGCACCTGGGCAAGCGTGCTGAAAAAGACGCCTCTTTGTTGAACAACCCGGGCAGCGAAGAAGAGACCTGCCTTTTCGCCGCCATCAAGGCCAAGCTGGCGCAAGACCCGACCTGGTACAGCCGCAAGAGCGCTCAAATCATTGGCGTGACCGAAGAGACCACCACCGGCGTGCATCGCCTGAAGGAAATGTCGGCCAAGGGCACCCTGATGTTCCGCGCCATCAACGTGAACGACTCGGTCACCAAGAGCAAATTCGACAACCTCTATGGCTGCCGCGAGTCCCTGGTGGACGGCATCAAGCGCGCCACCGACGTGATGATCGCTGGCAAGGTTGCCGTGGTGGCTGGCTATGGCGACGTGGGCAAGGGCAGCGCGCAAGCCCTGCGTGCCCTCAGCGCCCAGGTGTGGGTCACCGAGATCGATCCCATCAACGCCCTGCAGGCCGCGATGGAAGGCTACAAAGTGGTGACCATGGACTACGCCGCCGACAAGGCCGACATTTTTGTCACCTCCACCGGCAACAAGCACGTCATCACGCACGACCACATGGTGCGCATGAAAGACCAGGCCATCGTCTGCAACATCGGTCACTTCGACAACGAGATCGACATCGCCTCGGTTGAAAAATACACCTGGGAAGAGATCAAGCCGCAGGTCGATCACATCATCTTCCCCGATGGCAAGCGCATCATCATGCTGGCCAAGGGACGTTTGGTGAACCTGGGTTGCGCCACCGGCCACCCCAGCTTCGTGATGAGCTCTTCGTTTGCCAACCAAACCATTGCGCAAATCGAGTTGTTCACCCATTCGGAAGGCTACGATGTGGGCAAGGTCTATGTGCTGCCCAAGCACCTGGACGAAAAAGTGGCTCGCCTGCACCTCAAGAAGGTGGGCGCCATGCTGACCGAGTTGAGCGACGAGCAAGCCGCCTACATCGGTGTGCCCAAGCAAGGGCCCTACAAGCCCGACACCTATCGCTATTAATGCGTTCGGCGCACGCGCTCTGAACACCGCAGGCGGCTGAGATGCGGGCCGATCAACTCCTGGTCGAGCGGGGCCTGGCGGCCTCGCGCTCGCAAGCCCAGCGGTTGATCGCCGCGGGCGTGCAGTGGCGGCTGGGGCCCGGTGTGGCTTGGCAGCGCGTCGCGAAAAATGGCGAGGAACTTGCGCTGGTTTGCGAATTGCATTTGCTCGACGTTGCTGAGTCGCGTTACGTGTCGCGTGGCGGTCTGAAGCTGGAGGGTGCCTTGCGTTCCAGCGGGTGGTCGGTTTCGGGCATGCGTTGTCTCGATGTGGGGCAAAGCACCGGAGGCTTCACCGACTGTTTGCTGCAGCACGGTGCGCGTCAGGTCGTCGGCCTGGATGTGGGCCACGGGCAGTTGCATGAACGCCTGCGTGCCGATCCACGCGTCGTTTGTGTCGAGCACTGCAACGCCCGCAGCCTGGTGCCTGCGGACACCCGCATCCCCGCAGCGGCCGACGGTTTCGATGTCATCGTGGGCGATGTGTCGTTCATTTCGCTCACGCTGGTGCTGCCTTTGTTGCGCCCCTTCTTGGCTGCGCAAGGCGTCCTGCTGATGCTGGTCAAGCCGCAATTCGAACTGCAGCCCGCCGACATTGGCAAGGGCGGCTTGGTGCGAGATTCTGCGGCCTACGCCCGTGTCGAGAGCCGGCTGCGCGACGCGTGTGAAGGCCTGGGCTTGCATGTGGACGGGTACTGGGAAAGCGTCATCACCGGGGGTGATGGCAATCGAGAATTTTGGTTGGGTGCGCGAGCTGCGGCCCGGGAGAACAGGACATGAGTGGACAGTCAGCCAGCGGGCAGCCGCACCTCAGCATTGAATTTTTTCCGCCCAAGACCGACGAGGGGGTGAGCAAGCTGCGTGCGGTGCGACAGGCGCTGTATGCGCTGCGTCCCGAGTTTTGCTCGGTCACTTTTGGCGCTGGGGGCTCCACCCAGTCGGGCACCTTCTCAACCGTCAAGGACATCCTTGCCGAAGGCATGCCTGCCGCGTCGCATCTGTCCTGCGTGGGGGCCAACCGGGCCAGCATGCGCGAACAGTTGCAACAACTCAAGGCCATGGGTGTTCAACGCATCGTGGCGCTGCGTGGGGATCTGCCCAGCGGCTATGGCGCGGGCGGCGAGTTTCAGTATGCCAGCGACCTGGTGGCCTTCATCCGCGCGGAAACCGGACGCGATTTTCATATTGAAGTGGCTGCTTACCCAGAGGTGCATCCCCAGGCGCGTTCACCCGAAGCCGATTTGCGTGCCTTCGCCACCAAGGTGCAAGCCGGTGCCGATTCGGCCATTACCCAATATTTTTACAACACCGATGCCTATTTCCGGTTTGTCGACGAAGCGCATCGCCTCGGTGCTGATGTGCCCATCGTGCCCGGCATCATGCCCATCACCAATTCGTCGCAGTTGCTGCGTTTCTCGGATGCCTGTGGCGCAGAGATCCCGCGCTGGATCCGCTTGCGTTTGCAGTCCTTTGGCGACGACACGGCTTCGATCAAGGCCTTTGGCCTGGAGGTGGTCACCGACCTGTGCGATCAATTGCGCACCGCTGGCGCGCCCGGCCTGCACTTCTACAGCATGAACCAAAGCGCCGCCACCTTGGCCATCTGCCAGAACCTGGGGCTGCTCTGAGCCCTGTGCAAAGGGTTGCGTTTACCGGTCGTCGAAGCTGACGACCACGTGCGGGGTTTTGGGATGCGCCTGACAGCTCAAAACAAAACCTTGCTGCACCTCGCTGTTGTCCAGACCGAAGTTTTTCTCCATCTCGACCTCGCCTTGCAGCACTTTGGTGCGGCAGGTGACGCAAACGCCGCCCTTGCATGAATAGGGCAGATCAAGCCCGTTGTTGAGGGCCACATCCAGCACGAACTCGCCATGGTGCATGGTCATTTCGTGTTGCTTGCCGTCCAGCACCACCGTCAGTCGCACCGGGGCCGTCTGGGCCGATTCTGAGGCGCGTGCGGTGGCCGTGCCACGCGGGGCCGGTGAGCCGGCGGTGACGAAGCGCTCGGTGTGGATGCGTTGCTCGGGTACGCCTGCGGCCAGCAGTGCCGTCTCGGTGGCTTCGATCATGGCCTCCGGCCCGCAAATGAAAACCTCATCCATGCTGCCAACCGGCAGCAGGGTGGCGATGATGGCGCGCACCTTGTCGCCATCGATGCGGCCTTGCAGCAAGTCAACCTCTTGCGCCTGACGCGAGAGGATGTGGATCAGGGTCAGCCGATCGGGAAAACGGTCTTTCAGGTCTTGCAAGGCTTCGTTGAACATCACGCTGCTCATGCGGCGGTTGCCATAGACCAGGGTGAACTTGGTGCCCGGCTGCTCCTCAAGGGTGCTGGCCATGATGGACAGAATAGGGGTGATGCCAGAGCCCGCCGCAAAACCCACGCGGTGAATGGCCCGCGGGCGCTGCACCACGAACCGGCCCTCGGGGGGCATGACGCTCAAGCGGTCACCGGCCTTCAGTTGCTGCGCCGCCCAATTCGAGAACACGCCACCCTCGACCGGGCGAATGCCCACTTGCACTTCGCCACGCTCGCGCAAACGGCTGCGCGTGGAGCAGATGGAGTAGCTGCGACGCACCTCCTGCTCCTGAACACGGGCGCGCAAGGTCAAAAATTGACCGGGCTCAAAATCAAAGGTCTCGCGCAGATCCGCAGGCACCGCCAGGGTGACGGCCACCGAACCGGCGGCCTCTTCGTCGATGCGTGAAACAGTCAGGTCATGAAATCGTGGCGTGGCGGACATGGTGGACCCAGGGAGTTGGTGGACAGGAGCGTTCAGTAGGGTTTGAAGTAGTCAAACGGTTCCATGCAGGCCAGGCATTTGTACAAGGCCTTGCAGGCAGTGGAGCCGAAGTGCGAAACCTCGGTGGTTTGTGGCGAGCCGCAGTGAGGGCAGGCAATCGCCTCGGAATGTGGGCGCCGCGCGGCGATGTGCACCACCTGTGAGGGGTTGCAGCGTTGCGGTGGTGCGATGCCATAGGTGCGAAGCTTTTCGCGGGCGACCTCACTCATCCAGTCGGTTGTCCAGGCAGGGGACAGACGCAGGGTCACCACGGCGGGCAGCCCTTGGTTGTGCAAGGCCTGGCGCACATCGTCCTCGATCTGCCCCATGGCTGGGCAACCGCTGTAGGTGGGCGTGATCACGACCTCGACGCCTTGCTCGGTGCGATGGACTTCGCGCAGAATGCCCATCTCGCGCAGGGACACCACCGGAATCTCGGGATCGCTCAAGTTTTCAAGCGCCTGCCAGGCTTGCTGAACCAGGGTATCGGTCACGATGGCAAGACCTTCACCAACGCCCATTCGGATGAGCGCGTGCCAGGCTTTGCATTTCACCCAGCAGGAACCCCAGATGCTCAGAGTGCAGCCCCAGCTTGCCTTGTGACAAATAGCCGTCTTCGAGGGGTTGGCGCAGGGTGGCTGCGGCCAGGCCGGCTTGCACGGTGGCTTCCCAGGCCGTGCGAATACGCTGCAGGTCCAGGCCTTGCGCCTGGGCGGCAGATTCCAGTGCCGAGGCGGACCAGAACTCTTGCGTGTAGGCCCACAGATGGTTCAGTGCGGCCTGCACCCGTTGATGCGATGCTTCGGTGCCGTCGCCCAGACGCACCAGCCAGTCGTGGGCATGGCGCAGGTGATAACGGGTTTCCTTGAGCGAGCGCTCGGCGATGGAGGCGAGGTCGGTGTCGTGGGCCGACGACAAGCCCGACCAGATCTCGACCATCAGCGCGCTGTACAGAAAGTTGCGCACCAGCGTGGTGGCGTAATCACGGTCCGAGGCGGCGGTGCCGGCCAACGGACCGCTGTGCGGCAGCTCCAGCAAGGTGTAGTTGCGAAACTCGGGGACATCGCGGAAATACGCCAGCGTGTCCTCGGTGGCGTGACCGCCCTGACGTTGCGCCACCAGTTGGTAAATCAGCCGGGCCTGACCAATCAGGTCCAGGCTGATGTTGGCCATGGCGATGTCTTCCTCGAGGATGGGCCCGTGGCCGCACCACTCGGCATTGCGTTGGCCCAGCACCAGAGCGTTGTCGGCCAGATGCAGCAAATAATCGGTGCTGGCTTGCACCGTGTCGGCGACCGCGTGCATCACATGTGCCCCACTTCGTCAGGCAACACGTAGAACGTGGGGTGGCGGTAGATTTTGCTGGCGGCTGGGTCGAACAGCTCACCCTTGTCCTCGGGTTCGCTGGCGGTGATGGTGGCCGAGGGCACCACCCAAATGCTCACGCCCTCCTGGCGCCTGGTGTACACATCGCGCGCCATTTGCAGCGCGTGCTGTGCATCACTGGCGTGCAGACTGCCGCAATGCTTGTGCTCCAACCCTTGCTTGCTGCGTACAAAAACCTCCCACAAAGGCCACTCTTTGAGGGCGGGGGCGGCTTGGTTGGGGGTGTTGCTCATGCGGCCTCCTGCAGGGTGTGTTGCTGTTGTTTCTGGGCGTGGGCCAAGGCGGCCTCGCGCAGCCATTGACCATCGTTCCAGGCCTTGACTCGGGTGGCCAGGCGCTCCTTGTTGCAAGGACCGTTGCCGTTGACCGTGGACCAGAACTCGTCCCAATCGATGGCGCCGTAGTCGTGGTGCTGGCGCTCTTCGTTCCACTTGAGGTCGGGGTCGGGCAGGGTGACGCCCAACACCTTGGCCTGGGGCACGGTGGCGTCGACAAATTTTTGTCGCAGATCATCGTTGCTGATGCGCTTGATGCCCCAGCGCATGCCTTGTGCACTGTTGGGGCTTTTGTCGTCGGGCGGCCCGAACATGGCCAGGCATTTCCACCACCAGCGGTTGACGGCGTCTTGCACCATGGCGCGTTGCTCGGCCGTGCCTTCCATCATGGCCAGCAGCGATTCATAGCCCTGTCGCTGGTGAAAGGACTCTTCCTTGCAGATGCGCACCATGGCCCGGGCGTAGGGCCCATAGGAACAACGGCACAAGGGAATTTGGTTCATGATGGCCGCGCCATCGACCAGCCAGCCGATGACGCCGACATCGGCCCAGTTCAGCGTGGGGTAGTTGAAGATAGAGCTGTACTTGGCTTTGCCGCTGTGCAGGGCCGCCAGCATCTCGTCGCGGCTGGTGCCCAGGGTTTCGGCCGCGCTGTACAGGTACAGACCATGACCGCCCTCATCTTGCACCTTGGCGATCAGGATGGCCTTGCGCTTGAGGCTGGGTGCCCGGCTGATCCAGTTGCCCTCGGGCAGCATGCCTACGATTTCGGAGTGAGCGTGCTGGCTGATTTGGCGCACCAGCGTTTTGCGGTAGGCCTCAGGCATCCATTCCTGGGGTTCGATGCGGCCATCGGCGTCGATGCGCCGGTCAAACGCGGCCTGCAAGGCTGCTTGCTCGGGGGCGGACGCCGATGAGGCCGAGGCCGCCAGGCGCACGGGGCCCGCATCGTCGGGCGAAGGGGGCAGGTCGAGGGCTTGGGTGTACATGCAAACGCTCCTTGATGGGCTGAATGGCATCAGTATAACCATTAACCGACCGATCGGTTGGTTAATTGTTGAGGGTATTCCCTGACCAGATCTTGCTGACAAATCTTTGGGGCGCCGATGGGCCGAATTCAATCAACACCCCGGCACGAGAGGGGGCATCCCGGATGTTCCGATTTCCTGGGACCGGCTAGACTGAAGCCATTCAGAACCCTTCAATTGACGTGTCCCGCCAGTCTGGCGCCCCTGCTGCCTTTGATGGGACAACTTCCGGAGCTCCACCCATGAACGTACTCGACTCCATCGTGACCCAGACCGCCAGCCTGATGGCCGTGCGGCGCGACATCCATGCACATCCTGAACTGTGCTTCCAGGAAAACCGCACCGCCGATCTGGTGGCCGACAAGCTCACCGAGTGGGGCATTCCCGTCCACCGCGGGCTGGGCACCACCGGCGTGGTGGGCATTCTCAAGGCCGGCACCAGCGACCGTGCCATCGGCTTGCGCGCCGACATGGATGCCTTGCCCATGCAAGAGTTCAACACCTTCGAGCACGCCAGTCGCTACCCCGGCAAGATGCACGCCTGCGGCCACGACGGCCACGTCGCCATGCTGCTGGCGGCGGCCCAGCATTTGTCCAAGCACCGCCACTTTGATGGCACGGTCTACCTGATTTTTCAACCGGCTGAAGAAGGCGGTGGCGGTGCGCGCGAGATGATTCGCGAAGGTTTGTTCGAAAAATTCCCCATGCAAGCTGTGTTTGGGGTGCACAACTGGCCGGGGCTGCCGGTGGGCCAGTTTTGCATCAGCCCGGGCCCGGTCATGGCTTCCAGCAACGAGTTTCGCATCACCATTCGCGGCAAGGGTGCGCATGCGGCGTTGCCGCACAATGGTATCGACCCGGTGCCCGTGGCCTGCCAGATGGTGCAGGCGTTTCAGACCATCATCACCCGCAACAAAAAACCGGTCGATGCCGGCGTCATCTCGGTCACCATGATCCACGCCGGTGAAGCCACCAACGTCATCCCCGACCATTGCGAATTGCGTGGCACAGTGCGGGCATTCACCGTGGAAGTACTCGACATGATCGAGCGCCGCATGCGGCAAATCGCCGAGCATGTGAGCGCTGCCCACGACGCCAGTTGTGAATTCCACTTTCACCGCAACTACCCGGCCACCTTCAACCACGCCGACGAAACCGCTTTCTTCAGCGGCGTGATGGCCGACTTGGTCGGGGCCGAGAACGTCAAGCCCCAAGAGCCCACCATGGGGTCGGAAGATTTCTCTTACATGCTGCAGGCCGTGCCCGGGGCTTACGCTTTCATCGGCAACGGTGATGGCGCCCACCGCGAGACCGGCCACGCCGAAGGCCCGTGCATGCTGCACAACCCCAGCTATGACTTCAACGATGAACTCATTCCGCTGGGCGGCACCTTGTGGGTCAAGGTGGTCGAGAAGTGGTTGGGCAAGTAGTCCCCAATTAGGGGCCGTTTTCTAAAAACGATCAGGCTTCGCGGCTACAGTCCTGACATGGGTCTGCCTTTTCAGACCCGCTCAGGAGACTGTCGTGACCGCTCGCAAACCATTTTTTGATTCGTCCCGTCCCGCCGATATCGGCGACAACGTCAAGGCCTCTGCCCAACAGATCTGGCTGGCGGGGCTGGGGGCTTTTTCCAAGGCTCAGCAAGAAGGCGGCAAGCTGTTTGAAACCCTGGTCAACGACGGCGTGTCCATGCAGCGCAATGCGCAGCAGGCGGCCGAGGCCAAGATCGCCGAAGCCACCGAAAAAATGACCTCGATGGCTCAGCAGTTCACCCTGCAAGCCTCGCAAATCGGCCAGAAAGCCAGCGGCCAGTGGGACCGTCTGGAGTCCATTTTTGAAGAGCGTGTGGCCAAAGCGCTGGCGCGCATGGGCGTCCCGCAGGCCGACGCACTGGCCGCGCTGGAAGCGCGTGTTGCCGATCTGGAGGCTCAACTCAAGGCCGCGCGCCCGACGGTCAAAACCCGTCAAGCCAAAACTTCAGTGGCCAAGACCGCAGCGACCAAGGCTGCAGCGACCAAGACCGCAGCGGTCAAAACCCCCAAAACAAAAACCGCCTCGAAAACGGCCACAAAGGCCGTTCGCAAGGCGGTCTGATCCCGAGCGGCCCGCGCTTCAGCGCTTGAAGGCCACCACTTTTTGCTGCTGTTGGCCCAGGCCCTCGATGCCCAGGGCCATGGTGTCACCGGCTTTCAGGAACACCGGAGCGGGCTTGCCGTCCTTCTTGACGCCCATGCCCACGCCCGGCGGGGTGCCAGTGGTGATGACATCGCCGGGGTTCAGGGTCATGAACTGGCTCACATAGCTCACCAGCTTGGCCACGCCAAAAATCATGGTCTTGGTGCTGCCGTCTTGCATGCGCACGCCATTGTGGTCCAGCCACATGTGCAGCTTTTGCGGGTTGGGCACTTCGTCGCGCGTCACCATCCAGGGGCCGATGGGGCCGAAGGTGTCGCAACCCTTGCCCTTGTCCCAGCTGCCACCGCGCTCGAGTTGGTACTCGCGCTCGCTCACATCGTTGACCACGCAATAGCCGGCCACATAGTTGAGGGCATCCTTTTGCGACACATAGCGTGCCTCGGTGCCAATCACAATGCCGAGCTCGACTTCCCAGTCGCTCTTGACCGAGCCCTTGGGCAGCATCACATCATCGTCCGGACCTTGAATGCAATTGTTGGCCTTCAAGAACACGATCGGCTCTTTGGGGATGGGCATGTTGGCCTCGGCGGCGTGGTCGGCGTAGTTCAGGCCAATGGCGACGAACTTGCTGACAAAGCTGATGGGGCAACCCATGCGCGGCTTGCCTTTGACCAAGGGCAGTTTGTCGGTCTTGAGCTTGCGCAGTTTCGCCAGGGCTTTGTCGTTGAGCTGATCGGGGGTCACGTCCTTGATCACCTGGCTCAGGTCGCGCAGTTGGCCTTGCGCATCGATCAGGCCGGGTTTTTCTTTGCCAGGTTTGCCGTAGCGAACGAGTTTCATGGGTTGCCTCTTGGGTTGATGGTGAACAGTTGAACAGGAGATCAGTAGGTGGCGCGTCCACCAGAGAGGTCAAACACGGCCCCCGTGGAGAACGAGCAATCCTCGGTGCACAGCCAAGTCACCATGGCGGCGATTTCCTCGGGTTGACCAAAGCGCGCCAGCGGGATTTTGCTGAGCATGAACTGAATGTGCTCGGGCGTCATTTGATCAAAGATGGCGGTCTTCACAGCCGCCGGTGTCACGCAGTTGACGCGCACCTCGGTGTCGGCCATCTCTTTGCCCAGTGATTTGGTGAAGCCAATGACCGCCGCCTTGCTGGTGCTGTACGCGCTGGCGTTGGGGTTGCCGTCCTTGCCGGCCACCGAGGCGATGTTCACGATGCGGCCGTAGTTGCGCTCCCGCATGTGCGGGGTCAATTCGCGGCAGCACAAAAACACGCCATTGATGTTGACGTCCATCACCTGCTGCCAAGCGTCCACGGGATAGTCCCACACCTTGGTGTTGGGGCCGGTGATGCCGGCGCAACACACCAGGGCATCGACCGGTGCAAACGCAATGGTTTGCTTCGTGGCCTGGGCCACGGCCTCGTGCTTGGACACATCGACTGGCACACAGGCCACCACGGCACCAGCGTGCTTTTGTTTGAGCTTTTCGGCGGCGGTGCCCATGCCGCCAATGTCGCGGTCCCACAGCGTCACACGAGCGCCGGAGGCCAGCATGCGGTCGGCGATGGCAAAGCCCAGGCCAGTGGCCCCGCCGGTGATGACGCCGTGGCGTCCTTTCATGTCAAGTTGATTCATGCAAATTCCTTTCAGATGGTCATGCCGCCGTCCACCATGAAGGCGTTGCCGGTGGCGAATTGTGATTCGTCCGAAGCCAGGTAGACGATGATGGGTGCAATCTCATGGGCCTGCGCCAGGCGCCCCATGGGCTGGCGGGCGATGAAATTCTGCCGCGCCTGCACCGGGTCGGCATAGCTGTTGATGCGGTCGCCCAGCGACGGCGTGTCCACCGTGCCGGGGCAAATGCAGTTGCAGCGAATGCCTTGGGCCACATAGTCGGCGGCCACGCTCTTGGTCAAGCCAATCACCGCGGCCTTGCTGCTGCCGTAGATAAAGCGGTTGGGCAGGCCACGCACACTCGAGCACACACTGGCCATGTTGATGATGCTGCCGCCGCCTTGCGCCAGCATGCGCGGCACCACCTGCTGAATCATCCAGAACTGCGAACGTGCGTTCAGGTTGAACGCGAAATTCCAGTCGTCGTCCGTCGCCTCCAGAATGGTCCCGTTGTGCACATAACCAGCGCAATTGAAGACGGCGTCAATGCGTTCCATCGACGCCACCTGACGCGCAATGGCGGCTTTGTCCAGCACATCGAGCGTCGCGGTGTGGATGCGCTCGACGCCTCGATAGGACTCCAGCAGTTGGGGGTTGACATCGGTGGCGTGGACGGTGGCGCCTTCGGCCGCCATGGCCAATGCGGCGGCCCGACCGATGCCCTGACCGGCGGCGGTGACGAGAACGGTTTTGCCTTGGAGTCTCATGGGAGTGGGGGTGTGAAAGTAGGGGGGATGCGGGTTTATGCGGATCGTCACCGTCTTGACCATGTCGTTGACGGCGTGGGAAGATTGTGCAACTGGTCTGACCACTTGTCCAATTCGCGTTATCCCTGATTCAGTCATGCCCCTGCACGCCGTCGAGCCCCAACGCCTGTATCGGCAAATCGCCGATCAGTTGCGTGCGCTCATGACCGAGGGCGAATTTGCAGTTGGTCAGCGCTTGCCCGCCGAGCGCGACCTGGCCGCTCAACTCGGCGTCAGCCGCCCCTCGGTGCGCGAGGCCCTGATTGCGCTCGAAGTCGAAGGCATGATCGAGGTGCGCACCGGGTCTGGCATCTACGTGCGTACCTGCAATTCTCCCGGGGCCACTTCGCGCAACGACCCGCCCGACTGGGGGCCGCTGGAAGTCATGAGCGCGCGTTTGCTGGTCGAGGCCGAGGTCGCGGCACTGGCGGCGGACCACGCCACCCGAGCCGACCTGCAAGCCATGACCGCCGGCTTGCGGCACATGCGTCAACAAGCCAAGCGCGGGGAAGTGCCACGCGATGGTGACGAGGCCTTTCACTTGGCCATCGCCCGTGCTTGCGGCAACAGCGTGTTGCTTGAAACCGTGCAACGCTACTGGACTGCCCGACACGGGCCGCTGTTCGAACGCCTGGGCGATTATTTTGAAAGCCCGGACTCCTGGCAGGTGGCCATTGCCGAGCACGACGCCGTGCTTCAGGCCATTCGCGAACGAAACCCCCGTGCCGCACGCTCGGCCATGCAAAAACACCTGCGCCTGGCGCACAAACGATACAGCGCCAACTGGCGCTGATGCCCTGCGGACATTTCATCACCTGTTTCACCCCTGTTCCATTCACAACACGAAGGAGACTTTCATGAGCAAAAGAATCAGCCTCAAATTGCTGACCGGCGTGGGCGCCATCGCCCTGACGGCGCTGGGCCTGCTGGGCAGCGCCACGGTCCATGCGCAGCAAAAACTCAAGTGGGCGCATGTCTACGAAACCTCCGAGCCGTACCACAAGTGGTCGGTGTGGGCGGCAGAGGAAATCAAAAAGCGTTCGAACGGCAAATTCGACATTCAGGTGTTCCCCGCCTCCACCCTGGGCAAGGAAACCGACATCAACCAGGGCCTGACCCTGGGCACGGTGGACATGATCATCAGTGGCCCCTCGTTTGCAGCGCGCACCTATCCGCGCCTGGGCATTGCGTATTACCCGTTCATCTTCCGTGATGGTGACCACCTCATCGCCTACTCCAAGAGCCCGGTGTTCCAGGACATCGTCAACGAGTTCCGGGCAAAAACCGGTATCCAGATCACCGCCTACACCTACTACGGTGCCCGCCACACCACGGCGCAAAAAACCTTCACCAACTGCGAAGGCGTCAAGGGCTTGAAGATCCGCGTGCCCGATGTGCCGGCCTACACCGCCACCTGGCAGGCTTGCAACGCCAACCCAACCCCGATCGCTTTTGCCGAGGTCTACCTGGCGCTGCAAAACGGTACCGTCGATGCGCAGGAAAACCCGCTGACCACCATCGAAGCGAAGAAGTTCTTCGAGGTGCAAAAGGCCATCATGCTGACCGGGCACATCGTCGATGGTCTGACCACCCAAGTGGCGCCGCATCTGTGGAACCGCCTGAGCGAAGCCGAGCGCAAGATGTTCACCGACGTGACGCGCGAAGCCGCCGACAAGTCCACCGCCGACATCAAGAAACGTGAAGCCGAGCTGACCGAAGAGTTCAAGAAAAAGGGCTTGCAGGTGGTGAGCGTGGACCGCAAGAGCTTCCAGGACGCGGTGCTGAAGAACAAGCCGCTCGAGTCGTTGGGGTTCACCCGCGCCGACTTCGACAAGATCCAGGCCGCCAAGTAATCTCAACCCCCGACGCTTTGACATGAACACACCACGCGAAACCTCCGTGTTGGACGACATGCCCGCCGTGATGGGGGAGGATGGCCAGTTCCATGCCGTCGACGAAGAAGTCGATCTCTCGGGGACCACGCCCGAGGCCTGGGTGGCGCTGCTGTTCTTCTGGGCGTTGGGGTTGACGGTTTTCTATCAGTTCTTCACCCGGTACGCGCTCAACAATTCGGCTGCCTGGACCGAAGAAATTGCGCGCTACCTGCTGATTGCCACCGTCTTCACTGGCGCGGCCATTGGCGTGGGCAAGAACAACCACATCCAGGTGGACTTCTTCTATCGCTACATGCCCGCGGCCCTGAGTCGCTTCATGGCGACCCTGGTTGATGTCATGCGCATCGCCTTTTTTGGCGCCGCCACGGTGCTGACTGGGCAGATGATGGAAAAACTCGGCAGTTACAAAATGACCATCATCGATTTGCCCATGAACATCGTGTATGGCATTTGCATGGGTGGCTTTGCCGCCATGTGTCTGCGCTCCATCTGGGTGGCCGTGGTGCACTGGAAGCGTGGCTTCAGCGTGCTCGAGCGCCCCGAGTCGAGTATGGAGGATCGGACCTGACGCCTGTGGGCACCCCCGAACGGTCCCGGTCCCTTTTTGTTCGCAACTTCCATCGATCCATTCCATGCTCAAAATTCTTTTTTTGTTCCTGATGAGTGGCGGCATTCCGGTCGCCATCGCCATGGCCGGCGCGGCCCTCATCTATTTGCTGGTGGTGCCGGGTTCGCCGCCTTTTGTGGTCATTCACCGCATGGTCTCGGGCATCGACAGCTTTCCCTTGCTGGCCGTGCCCTTTTTCATTCTGGCCGGCAACTTGATGAACAACGCCGGCATCACCAACCGCATCTACAACTACGCGCTGTCTTTGGTTGGCTGGCTCAAGGGTGGTCTGGGCCATGTGAACGTGGTGGGTTCGGTGGTGTTTGCGGGCATGAGTGGCACGGCCATTGCCGACGCCGCTGGCTTGGGCACCATCGAGATCAAGGCCATGAAAGACCATGGCTATGACACCGAGTTCGCGGTGGGCGTGACGGCAGCTTCGGCCACCCTCGGCCCCATTATTCCGCCCAGCCTGCCCTTTGTGATCTACGGCATGATGGCCAACGTCTCGGTCGGTGCATTGTTCCTGGCCGGCATCCTGCCGGGGGTGCTGATGGCGCTGTTGATGATGCTCACCGTGGCCTATTTCGCGCACAAGAACAACTGGGGTTCGGACTACACCTTCCAGTGGCCACTCATCATCAAGGCCCTGGGCGAAACCGCCATGGTCATTGGCTGGCCGCTGGCGTTGTGGTGGCTGGTGCAATCGGTGGGGCTGCCGCCGCAGCCCACGGTGGTGGGGGCGCTGATCGTGTTGTTCGTGGCCGACAAGGTCTTCAATTTCCAAGCCGTGTTGCCCATCATGACCCCGGTGCTGTTGATTGGTGGCATGACCACCGGCGTCTTCACCCCGACCGAAGGAGCCATTGCAGCCTGCGTCTGGGCCTTGGTCCTGGGCTTTCTTTGGTACCGCACGCTCAACCTCAAGATGTTCATCAAGGTCTGTCTCGACACCGTCGAGACCACCGCCACGGTGCTGTTCATCGTCGCCGCCGCCAGCATTTTTGGCTGGATGCTCACGGCCACCGGCGTGACCACCGCCATCAGCGCCTGGGTGTTGGACTTCACCCGCGAGCCCTGGGTCTTTCTGTTGCTGGCCAACCTGCTGATGCTGTTTGTCGGCTGCTTTCTGGAACCCACCGCAGCCATCACCATCCTGGTGCCCATCCTGGTGCCGATCTGTCAGCAACTGGGCATTGATCTGGTCCACTTCGGTCTGGTCATGGTGCTCAACCTCATGATCGGTCTGTTGCATCCGCCCATGGGCATGGTGCTCTTCGTGCTGGCCCGCGTGGCCAAGCTGAGCGTGGAGCGCACCACCATGGCCATCCTGCCCTGGCTGGTCCCACTGCTGGGCAGCCTGATCGTCATCACCTATGTCCCCAGCCTGGTGCTGTGGTTGCCCAAGATGGTTTACTGAAAGATTTGCATGACTCCCTACATTCGCCTTCATGCCGCCGATGATGTGGTCATCGCCCGCAGCCAACTGTTGGGCGGCGCTGCCATTGAAAACTTCAAGGTGCGCGGCCTGGTCCCGCCCGGTCACAAGGTTGCCAGCCGTGACATTGCCACCGGTGAACCGGTGCGCCGCTACAACCAGATCATTGGCTTTGCCAGCCAGCCCATTGCCGCGGGCGAACATGTGCATGTGCACAACCTCAACATGGGCCCCGAGAAGGGCAGCTTCGCTCGCGACTATGCCTATTGCAGCGACGTCAAGCCCGAGCCCGCCCGACAGGAAGCCAGCTTCATGGGCATCGTGCGGCCCGATGGCCGCGTGGCCACGCGCAACTACATCGGCGTGCTGTCTAGCGTGAACTGTTCGGCCACCGTGGTGCGTGCTCTGGCCGACCATTTTTCGCGTCGCACCAATCCCTCGGCGCTGGCGGCTTTCCCCAATGTCGATGGCGTGATTGCACTGACCCACGGCACCGGTTGCGGCATGGGCTCCGAAGGCCTGGGCATCACCTTGCTGGAACGCACACTGGCCGGCTATGCCACACACCCCAACTTTGCTGCTGTGGTCGTGGTGGGCCTGGGCTGCGAGTCCAACCAGATCAACACCTGGCTCACCCGCAGCGGTTTGCAAGAGGGCAGCACGCTGCACACCTTCAACATCCAGGACACCGGTGGCACCGCCAAGTCGGTGGCCAAGGGCATTGCCTTGATCGAGCAGATGCTGCCCACCGCCAACGCGGTGCAGCGGGTGCCCTGCAGTGCCAAGCACATCGTGGTGGGCTTGCAGTGCGGAGGCTCGGACGGTTACTCGGGCATCAGCGCCAACCCGGCACTGGGGGCGGCGGTCGATTTGCTGGTGGCCCATGGTGGCACCGCTATCCTCAGCGAAACCCCCGAGATTTACGGGGCTGAGCACTTGCTCACACGCCGTGCCGTCACCCGCGCGGTGGGCGAGAAACTGGTCGAGCGCATCAAGTGGTGGGAGCACTACACCGAGATCAACCAGGGCGAAATGAACAACAACCCCTCGCCCGGCAACAAGGCAGGCGGCCTCACCACCATCCTCGAAAAATCTTTAGGTGCCGTGGCCAAGGGCGGCACCACCAATTTACAGGCCGTCTACGAATACGCCGAGCCAGTGAACGCGCACGGCTTTGTGTACATGGACACCCCCGGCTACGACCCGGTCAGCGCCACCGGACAGGTGGCTGGCGGTGCCAACCTGATTTGCTTCACCACCGGGCGTGGATCGGCCTATGGCTGCGCCCCCTCGCCCTCGCTCAAGCTGGCCACCAACAACGCACTGTGGCAGCGCCAGTCCGAGGACATTGACATCAACTGCGGTGACATCGTGGATCAGGGCGTGTCCATTGAGGCCAAGGGCCGCGAGATTTTTCAGGCCATCCTGGACTGCGCCTCGGGCCGTCCCAGCAAGAGCGAGCAACACGGCTATGGACAGCAAGAGTTCGTGCCCTGGCAAGTGGGCGCTGTGATGTGACTGTGTGTCCGGGCAGCGTGTCTGTCCCGGTCTTCTTCCTCTTTTTTTCAAAGCATTGCCATGGCGCATCTTCTTCAAGCCACCGATCTCGAAAACACCATTGCCGGCATCTTCATCGCCGCCGGCAGCTTGCCCACCGAGGCGCGTCAGGTGGCCAGCAACCTGGTGCTGGCCAACCTCAGCGGCCATGATTCGCATGGCATCGGCATGGCGCCGCGCTATGTGGACGCCATCCTTGAGGGCGGGCTGATCCCCAACACCTCAATCGCCACGCGCGTGGATGCCGGCATGCTGCTCGGGCTGGATGGCCAGCGCGGCTTTGGTCAAATCGTGGGTGTCCAAGCCATGCAAGCGGCGTTTGCCAAGGTCGAGCAGCACGGCGCCTGCATCTTCTCGCTGTCGCGTGCCCATCACCTGGGCCGCATCGGGCATTTCGCGGAAATGGCGGTGGCTCGTGGCTGGGTGTCGCTGCATTTCGTCAACGTGCTGTCTCGCCCCGTGGTGGCGCCGTGGCAGGGCGGCGATGGCCGCTTTGGCACCAACCCGTGTTGCATCGGCATCCCGGTCGGCGTGGGCGACACCCAGCGCGAGCCCTTTGTGCTGGACTTTGCCACCAGCCGGGTGGCGCAAGGCAAGATGCGTGTGGCCCACAACGAAGGCAAGCCAGTCCCCCCCGGCACCCTGATCGACGAGCATGGCCAACCCACCACCAACCCTGGCGTGGTGGTGGTGCCGCAAAGCAATGGCGGCTATGGCGCGTTGATGCCGTTTGGTGAACACAAAGGCTTTGGCATGGCGGTGGCTTGCGAGTTGCTGGGCGGCGCACTCAGCGGCTCTGGCACCTGGCACCGTGAGGCCGACAACCAGCGTGCGGTGCTCAATGGCATGCTCACCATCGTCATCGACCCCAAGGCCCTGGGCACACAAGCCGGCTTTGCGCAAGAAACCCTGGCCTTCATCGACTGGCTGCGGCAAAGCCCGCCCGCCCCGGGCACCGAGGGCGTGCAACTGGCCGGCGAGCCCGAGCGTGCCGCCCGCGCGCAACGTCGGCGCGACGGCATTCAGGTGGACGACACCACCTGGGGTGAAATCGTCAGCGCCGGTGCCAAAGTCGGTGTGAAGGTTGGGGCATGAGCGAGCGCCTGCACCCCAGCACCCTGTCGCGCTTGCCGGCCTTGGTGCGTCGTCCACCGGCACGTGCGGCCAGCACACCGCCCGGCGTGGTGCATCTGGGCCTGGGGGCGTTTCATCGCGCCCATCAGGCGGTGGTGTACGACGCTTTGGCCGCCCTCGGCGATGATCGCTGGGGTGTGTTTGGTGTGGCCATGCGCTCCTCGGCGGTCATCGATGCCCTGCGCCCACAAGGCCAGCTCTACGCTGTCGAGATTGCCAGCGCGGCCGAGTCGTATTGGCAGGTGGTGGGCACCTTGCGCGACACCGCCAATGCAGCCCTTGAACCCGAGCGCGTCATCGCTGCCATGGCCGCGCCCTCGACCCGCTGGATCACCCTCACCGTCACCGAGAAAGCCTACACCCCCGAGCTGGCCCGCTTCCTGGTGCAAGGGCTGCAGGCCCGTGCCCGTGCCGGCGCGCCCGGCGTCACCGTGGCGTCGTGCGACAACCTGTCTTCCAATGGCGATCAGTTGCGTGCACTGTGCCTGAGCGCGGCGCGCGAGCTTGACACCGACACCGCCCGCTGGATCGAGCAACACTGCCGCTTTCCCAACAGCATGGTGGACCGCATCGTGCCGCAAAGCGATGCCCGGGTGCTTCACGCGGCCGAACAGGCTTTGGGGCAGCAAGACCAGGCCGCGCTCAGCACCGAAGGGTTTTGGGAGTGGGCCATACAGCGTGACCAGCTGGATCCGGCCGATGCCCAGGCCTTGGCCAGCGTTGGCGTGATGGTGGTCGATGACGTGAAGGCTTTTGAAGAGGCCAAGCTGCGCATGCTCAATGGCGTGCACTCGGCCATCGCTTGCATCGGTGCGGTGGTGCCGCAAAACACGGTCCGTGAAACCGTCAGTCTGCCCTGGGTGCGCGAGTTCGTGCGCGGTTTCCTGGATGAAGTCGCCCCCGTGGTGCGGCGCCCCCATGCCGACGTCTACCGCGACGCCTTGCTGCAGCGTTTCGTCAACCCGGCCTTGCACCACCGTTGTCACCAAATCGCGATGGACGGCTCGGTCAAAATCACGCAGCGCTGGGTGCCTGCCACCTTGGCCTTGCTGGCCTTGCATCGACCCATTCCTCATCTCACCCTGGCCACCGCGTGCTGGGCCCGGTACTGGCAAGGGCAAGACGAACAGGGCCAGCCCTATGGGTTTTCCGACCCGTATGCCAAGGAGTTGCAAGCGCATGTGGCGGCGGCACGCGATGCGGACGAGTGCCTCGACTGCTTGATGCACTTCGAGCCGATCTGGGGCACCGAGCTGCCGCGCAACACCGCGTGGCTGGAGGCGGTGCGACGAGACTTTCATCGCATTCGCGAGCAGGGTCTTCAACGAGCACTGTCGAGCCTGTCGGCATGAAAATCACCCGCGCCCGTCTCATCATCTGCTCGCCTGGACGCAATTTCGTCACGCTCAAAATCGAGACCGATGAAGGGCTGGTGGGCATTGGCGACGCCACCCTCAATGGGCGCGAGCTGTCGGTGGCCAGCTACTTGCAAGACCATGTCATTCCCTGCCTCATTGGCCGTGACGCTCACCGCATCGAAGACATTTGGCAGTACCTGTATCGTGGTGCCTACTGGCGGCGCGGCCCAGTCACCATGACCGCCATTGCCGCGGTGGACATGGCCTTGTGGGACATCAAGGCCAAAGCCGCAGGCATGCCCTTGTACCAACTCCTGGGTGGACGCAGCCGCGACGGCGTGATGGTCTACACCCACGCCAACGGCAGCGATATCGAGGCCACGGTCGATGAAGTGCTGAAGGCCAAGGCCGAGGGTTACAAAGCCATTCGCGCGCAGTGCGGCGTGCCCGGACTCGACAAGGTGTATGGCGTCGGACAAGGAGGGCACTACGAGCCAGCCGACGCCAGCCTGCCCAGCGAACACGACTGGGACACCGCCAAGTACCTGCGTCACACGCCCAAGGCCTTCGAAACCTTTCGTGAGGCCCTGGGGCCAGACATCCATTTGCTGCACGATGTGCACCACCGCCTCAGCCCCAACGAGGCGGCACAACTGGGCCGTGCGCTGGAACCCTGCCAGCTGTTCTGGATGGAAGACCCCACCCCGGCAGAAAACCAGGCGGCATTTCGCCTGATCCGCGAAAAAACCACCACCCCAATTGCGGTGGGCGAAGTCTTCAACTCGATCTGGGACTGCAAGCAACTGATCGAAGAACAACTCATCGACTACATCCGTACCACTGTGTTGCATGCGGGCGGCATCACGCACCTGCGTCGCATCGCCGACCTGGCGGCGCTTTACCAGGTACGCACCGGCTGCCATGGCGCCACCGATCTCTCACCCGTGTCCATGGGTGCTGCCCTGCATTTCGACACCTGGGTGCCCAACTTCGGGATCCAGGAATACATGCACCACTCGGCCGACACATTGGAAGTGTTTCCGCACGACTACGTGTTCAAGGACGGCTTCCTGCACTGCGGTGAAAAGCCCGGCCATGGGGTCGAGATCGACGAGGCGCTCGCAGCCCGGTACCCGTATCAACGCGCGTATCTGCCCGTCAATCGACTGCAGCGCGATGGGGCGATGTGGGATTGGTGAGAGAGTGCGAGTCTCGGTTGGCCCTTAAAAAAACAAAGGCAAGCTCGCGTCCAAATATTCCAGCGGCGATTTCTTGAAGCCGGAGCGGGCAAACCGATGCAGGCGCCCCTGAGAAAAACTGACCAGTGCCGAGGCCCGAACCTGTGCTTCGACCGTGGGTGTGGGTGACTGCTTCACCACCTCGGACTCGCGCAGCACCTGGCGCAGGCTGAGTTCGATGCGATCAAAAAACTGGTTCATGCGCTGGTGCAGGCGGTCGTTCTCGAACACCAGGGCGTCGCCCACCATCACACGCGTCATGCCGGGGTTTTTGTCGGCAAACTGCAGCAGCATCGAGATGATGCGAACGGCCTTTTGCTCGCCCGGTTCTTCGCGTTCGGCGATCTGATTCACCAGGGTGAACACGCTGTGCTCAATGAAGTCGATCAAGCCCTCGAACATCTGCGCCTTGCTCGCAAAATGCCGATACAGCGCGGCCTCGCTCACCTGCAGCTTGGCCGCCAGTGCGGCGGTGGTGATGCGTTCGGCACCCGGCTGCTCCAGCATGACCGCCAGGGTTTGCAGAATCTGCACCCGACGCTCGCCGGGCTTGGGGCGTTTACGGGTCGGTGCCTCGGCGTCGGGGGTGGCCTGGGTGTTGTGTTCTTCTGCCATGGTCTTCCTCGCAGGGGGTGGGGTGATGGTGAGAGCGGTGGCGTGGCTCAGCGGCTCAGTGCGAGCGGATCATGGTGCCAAAGGCCTGATCGGTCAGGATTTCCAGCAACATGGCATGGGGCACACGGCCGTCGATGATGTGCACCGAATTGACACCGCTCTTGGCGGCATCCAGAGCGCCGCTGATCTTGGGCAACATGCCGCCGCTGATGGTGCCGTCGGCAAACAACTCGTCAATACGCCGTGCGGTCAGATCGGTCAACAATTGGCCGGACTTGTCCAGCACGCCCGGGGTGTTGGTCAGCAGCACCAGCTTTTCCGCGTGCAGCACCATCGCCAGTTTGGCGGCCACCACATCGGCATTGATGTTGTAGCTCTCGTTGTTGTCGCCATAGCCCAGCGGGCTGATGACGGGAATGAAGGCGTCGTCCTGTAAGGCCTTGACCACGCTGGGGTCGATGCTCACGATGTCCCCCACCTGGCCGACGTCGTACTCTTTGCTCGGGTCCTGGTTGTCCACCATCTTGAGCTTTCGGGCGTGAATCATGCCGCCGTCGCGGCCGGTCAGGCCCACGGCCTTGCCGCCGGCCTGGTTGATCAACCCGACGATGTCTTGCTGCACCTCGCCGGCCAACACCCACTCGACCACTTCCATGGTCTCGGCGTCGGTCACGCGCATGCCTTGAATGAACTCGCCTTTTTTGCCCAGACGATTGAGCGCGGTTTCAATTTGCGGGCCGCCTCCGTGCACGACCACCGGGTTCATGCCCACCAGTTTCAGCAAGACCACATCTTCGGCAAAGTCGGCCTGCAAAGCCGGGTCGGTCATCGCGTTGCCGCCGTATTTGATGACCAGTGTCTTGCCGTGGAATTTGCGGATGTAGGGCAGGGCCTGCGCCAGGATCTCAGCCTTGTCGCGCGGGGCAATGGAGTGAATATCGGTCATGGTCGGGCGTGCAGAAACAGGCCGGGGATCGGCTTTGCACAGATTGTGCCCCAACTTGAGGCTCGGTCAGTGATCGCTTGCCCTCGGTGCGACACCCGTGGTTCATGGTGTTGGTGGTGGGGGCCTGGTGGGCCAGCGCACTCAGGATGCCGTGCTGGTGCCGGGGGTGGACAGGTACTCCTCCCAACCCGGTGCGGCAGCGTCTTTGGCCGCCAACTGCGGCGAGCTCAGGCCCGTCTCAGCCAAGGGCCAGGCAATGTCCAGCTTGGGGTCGTCCCAGCGCAGGCTGCGTTCATGAGCGGGGTACCAGTAGTCGGTGGTCTTGTACAAAAACTCGGCCGACTCGCTCAACACCAAAAAGCCATGCGCCAGGCCCGGCGGAATCCACAACTGCCGCTTGTTCTCGGCCGACAGTCGCACCCCCACCCAGCGCCCAAACGTGGGCGAGCCCCAACGGATATCCACCGCCACATCAAACACCTCGCCCGCCGTCACCCGCACCAACTTGCCCTGCGCATGCTCCGCCTGATAGTGCAAGCCCCGCAACACCCCCCGCGCCGAGCGGCTGTGGTTGTCCTGCACGAACGGCAACCTCACCCCCGTGCAGCGCTCAAAGTCCCGCGCATTGAAACTCTCGAAAAAATAGCCCCGCTGATCCCCAAACACCTGCGGATCCAAAATCATCACGCCTTCCAGCGCCGTCTGCGTCACCGTATACGCCATAGGTTTCCCGATAGTTTGATGGATTAATTGGGGTCAGATTCCAATTAATTTTTGATGAGTTGGAGGAGGTATTGGCCGTAGCTGTTTTTGGCGAGGGGTTGGGCGAGGCGCTGGATTTGGGCGGCGTCGATCCATTGCTGGAAGTAGGCGACTTCTTCGGGGCAGGCAACCATGAGGCCCTGGCGTTTTTGCAGGGTGGCGATGAAGCTGGCGGCTTCGAGCAGGCTTTCCTGCGTGCCGGTGTCGAGCCAGGCATAACCGCGGCCCATGATTTCCACGTTCAGTTCGCGCTGATCGAGGTAGCGGCGGTTGACGTCGGTGATTTCCAGTTCACCCCGGGCCGAGGGGCGGATGTCGGCGGCGATGTCGCACACCTGCCGGTCGTAAAAGTACAGGCCGGTCACCGCGTAGTTGGACTTCGGTGACTTGGGTTTCTCTTCGATGCTGATCGCCCGCTGCTGGTCGTCGAACTCGACCACACCATAGCGCTCGGGGTCGTGCACATGGTAGGCAAACACGGTGGCGCCCTCGGTGCGGGCCCGGGCGCTGGCCAGTTGCTTGACCAGGTCATGGCCGTAAAACAGGTTGTCCCCCAGCACCAGCGCACTCAGGTCGCCGTTGACGAACTCGCGCCCGATGATGAAGGCCTGTGCCAGGCCGTCCGGGCTGGGCTGCACTGCGTACTGAATATTCATGCCCCACTGTGACCCATCACCCAGCAACTCGGCAAAACGTGAGGTGTCCTGCGGGGTTGAAATGATCAACACGTCACGAATGCCACTCAGCATCAGCGTGGTGAGCGGGTAATAAATCATGGGCTTGTCATACACCGGCAGCAGTTGCTTGGACACCGCCTGCGTGACGGGATACAGCCGTGTGCCCGAGCCGCCGGCCAGGATGATGCCCTTGCGGGTGGGCAAATTGTGGGTTGTCATGGTGCGGTCGCTTTCAATTCGTCCAGGGTGGCCAACACGCCTGCTTGCCACATGGGCAGCAGCACGTCGAAGGTATGCGCAAAGCGCGAGCCGTCCAGCCGTGAATTGGCCGGGCGTCGTGCCGGGGTGGGGTAGTCGGCGGTGGTGATGGGTTGAATGTTCCCCGGCCCCGCCTTCAGGGGCCAGCCGCGCGCCTGTGCCATGCCGATGGCAAAGCAGGCGTATTCGAACCAGTTGGTCTCGCCCCGGGGCACCAGGTGGTACAGGCCCCACGGGGCTGGCGCGGCGCGTTGTTCGGCGTTCAAGCAATGTTGCAAGGCATGCCAGCCCAACTGGGCCAGCATCCGCGCCGGTGTGGGCACGCCCGTCTGGTCGCCCACCACCCGCAGGCTGTCACGCTCGGCGGCCAGCTTCAGCATGGTCTTCAAAAAGTTGCCGCCATGCACCCCCATCACCCAACTGGTGCGCAACACCAGATGCCTGGCCAGGTGCTGGCGGATGCCCGCTTCACCCTCGGCCTTGGTGCGTCCATACACCGACAGCGGGTGAACCGGGTCATCCTCTCGGTAGGGCCGTTGCCCCAGCCCCTCAAACACATAGTCGGTCGAGTAATGCAACAGGCAGGCTCCGCCAGCCTGCGCCACCTCGGCCAGCACGGTGGGGGACGTGGCATTCACTGCGTGAGCCAGCGCGGGCTCGGACTCGGCGCGGTCAACCGCGGTGTAGGCGGCCGCATTCACGATGATGTCAGGCGCCTGTGCCCGCACCCAGCTCCGCAGACCCACTGGGTCAGACAAGTCGACGGTCTGGCGTGACGGTGCCAGCACCTCCAACGAGCGCTCCCCCGTGGAGGTCTGCACGGTCGAAGTCAAGCGCTCGTCGCTGCCCTGGGCAGCGCCCCCCAGCAGCTGGCGCCACTCGGCCCCAACCTGGCCACGGCTGCCCAGCAACAGCAGCTTCAAGGGGGGGGCTTCAGCCATACTGGGTGCTCACCCATTGACGGTATTGACCGCTGGTCACATCGGCCACCCACTGCGGGTGGGCCAGGTACCAATCGATGGTTTTGGTGATGCCGCTCTCAAAGGTTTCGCGCGGCTTCCAGCCCAGCTCTCGCTCAATCTTGCGGGCATCGATGGCATAGCGCCGGTCATGCCCGGGTCGGTCCTTCACAAACGTGATCTGGCTGGCGTACGAAGCCCCGTCGGCGCGCGGCCGCACGGCATCGAGCCGACGGCAAATGGTGTGCACCACCTCCAGGTTGGGCTTCTCGTTCCACCCACCGATGTTGTAGGTCTCACCCACACGCCCCGCCTCCAGCACCCGCAAAATCGCTCGGCAGTGGTCCTCCACATACAGCCAGTCACGCACCTGCTGGCCGTCGCCATAAATCGGCAGCGGCTTGCCCGCCAGGGCATGGTGGATGACCAAGGGGATGAGCTTTTCCGGGAAGTGATAAGGCCCGTAGTTGTTGCTGCAGTTGGTGGTCAACACCGGCAAGCCGTAGGTGTGGTGCCAGGCCCGCACCAGGTGGTCGCTGGCCGCTTTGCTGGCCGAGTAAGGGCTGTTGGGTTCGTAGGCATGCGACTCGGAGAACGGCGCATCGGTCGGGCCCAGGCTGCCATACACCTCGTCGGTGCTGACATGCACAAAGCGGAAAGCGGCCTGGGCATCTGCGGCCAGCCCTTGCCAATAACCGCGCACCGCCTCCAGCAACTGAAAACTGCCCACCACATTGGTTTGAATGAAGTCGCCCGGCCCGTGGATGGAACGATCCACATGCGACTCGGCTGCAAAGTTGATGACGGCGCGCGGCTGATGTTCGGCCAACAAACGCTCCACCAGGGGGCGGTCGCCAATATCCCCTTGCACAAACACATGGCGTGGGTCGCCTTTGAAGGCCGCCAAATTGGCCAGATTGCCCGCGTACGTCAGTTTGTCGAGGTTGATGATGGTTTCGTCACTGCCGGCCAAGGCCGTGTGGACGAAATTGCTGCCAATGAAACCCGCGCAGCCAGTGACGAGGAGGGACATCTCAGAACTTTCTTTCTCAAGTACACGCGCCCTGGGCGCAACGCACGACCCAATTATCAACCCGATAGACATCACCCAGCGCCGGGTGACGAATCTTTGCGTGTATTCTTACACCATGAACCCCGCCACGACGACACCGCCCTCGACAAGCCCCGATCGCTCTGCGGCCCCCCTGATTTTGGTCACCGGCGGCGCGGGCTACATTGGCTCTCATACCGTGCTCGAGCTTTTGCCTCATCACCGCGTGCTGATCCTGGACAACCTGTGCAACAGCAGCCCCCGGGTGCTGGAGCGTCTGCGCCAACTGGGGGGCAACGGTTTTGAATTTGTGCAAGGGGATGTGCGTGACACCGCGCTGCTGGATCGGCTGTTCCAGACGCACCCGATCGAAGGGGTGATTCATTTTGCCGGCCTCAAGGCGGTGGGGGAATCGGTGGCCCAACCGCTGCGCTATGTGGACAACAACCTGGGCAGCACCGTGGCCTTGCTCCAGGCCATGGACCGTGCCGGCGTGCGACGCATCGTCTTCAGCTCATCCGCCACTGTTTATGGCGACCCCGACCAAGTGCCCATCCCGGAAAGCGCGCCCTTGCGCGTGACCAACCCCTACGGACGCACCAAGCTGATGTGTGAGGACCTGCTGCGCGACCTGCAACAGGCCGACGCCCGTTGGCATTGCGCCATCCTGCGTTACTTCAACCCAGTGGGCGCACACCCCAGTGGTTTGATCGGCGAAGCCCCGCAAGGCGTGCCCAACAACCTCATGCCCTACATCACCCAGGTGGCGGTGGGGGTGCGGCCGCAGCTCAATATATTTGGCAACGACTACCCCACCCCCGACGGCACGGGGGTGCGTGACTACATTCACGTGGTTGACCTGGCGCGCGGCCATTTGGCCGCCTTGCGCTATCTGGCCCAAGCGCAACAGTCCATCACCGTGAACCTGGGCACGGGCCGGGGCGTCAGTGTCAAAGAGCTGGTGGACACCTTTGCCGCTGTGACCGGCCAGCCCATCGCGCATCAGTTTGTGGCCCGCCGCCCTGGCGATGTGGCCGCCTGTTATGCCGACACCACACGGGCGCGCGAACTGCTGGGCTGGCAAGCCGAATTCAACGTGGCCAAGATGTGCGAAGACGCCTGGCGCTGGCAAGAACGCAACCCGCAGGGCTACGCCGCTTAAGCCTCTGGGGCTTTTTCCAGCACGGTGGCGCGCACCATTTCGCGCAGCAACTTTTTTTCCTGAAAGCTCAAGGTGCGCTCCAGCACCTTGCGCACCTGCAACAGCAGGTGACGGTCCACCTCTTGCGGAATGCCACGGCTGTCTTGCAGCTCTTCGCGCAGGTCCATGCGCAGGTCCTCGGGCTCTTCGTCCCACCAGGACTGCACCACCTCGTTCAGTTTGGAGCGAATCAGCTCGGGGTCGGGCGATTCGCTGTCGGGGCCGAAGCTTTGCAGCGGCGCGCTGTCTGCGCTGCCGTGGCGCGGCACCAGAATGTCACGCACGGCTTGTGCATGCATGATGATGCGGCGATCGGCCTGCTCCAGCATGCGGGCCCAGCCCGGATCGGTCTCGGACAGCTTGGCCAGATTGCGTGACGATTCATCCGAGATGAGATGCACACTGAGGCCGCACAGTTGCGCCTGATCGATGAGCGGGGTGAGCCGATCGTCGTCGGTGACCAGCAGAATGTGTTGGCAAGCGCGGTTTTGCACCAGTTGCGACAAATCGCTGCTGAGGGTGCGCAGCATGGACGCGCCACCGTCCAGCTTGGGTGACAGCACGGTGCGCACCACCTGGTCGTTGGGGTACTGGCCGTCGTGCTTGTCGCTGTACCAGTACACGCGCTTGATGTCGGTGTTCACCCCCCATTGCTGCAAGAGCGCGCCGAACACGCTGTGCATGGCATGGCGGTTGAGTTTGTCCTCGGCATGGGCGTCCGCATCGGCGCTCAGCAGCCAATTCAGGTAGCGACCGTCGACCAGGGCGATGCAGTCAGAACCGTCGTGGCGTGACACGTGGTTGTGGTGGTGGTATTCGCGTTTCAAGGGATGACTCGTAAAAGTTAATCGGAAAAACAAGGGATGACCCAATGCAGATTGCCTATAGGTGGGTCGGTAGCACCGGCGCATTATAGGAGTGGGAAAACGCCTGCTGCTGCGCCTTCATGACACCCAACAGTTCGACATCGGACGGATGGGCAAAGTCGGCCGGGGTCACATAATGGTGCGCTTGCGGCTCTAGCACCACACCGGCCCGGGCATAGCATTGCGCCACATACTCGGAACATATGAAGGCGCGCTGAGGAGGGCTGTCCTTGGCCAGCAGGGCGGAGGGCTTGAGGTGCGCGCTCAACACCCGCGCGGCTATGCGCACCAGGTCTTTTCGGTCGTAGGCACTGCCAAACTGGTCTACCGCAAACTGCAGCATGGCCTGGATGTGGGTGGCACCGCATTGCTGCGCAAAGCGACGATGGCGCACCACGGCCAAACCGCCCGGATAGGGGTTGCCTTCCTGGTCATAGTCCAGCAAATAGCGAGACAGCGGCAAGGTGCGCACACCATGGGTCTCCACGCTTTCCATCAACATCACACGGTCGATGGCGTCAACCCGCACGATCAGGCCGACATGGCTCCAGGGACTGTCCGTGGCTTGTCGGATCAGCTCGGAAAACAAGCCCGTGCCCGAGCACAGCAGCAAGTCACCGGTTTGAAGCAAGGGCCGCAGTTCGTCCTGATAGGACAGCGGCCGCGAAGAGGGGAAGGATTGCGATGAAATGGTCATGCAAGGATCATGCGTTCGCCAACCGCGCTCCACAAGGGGTGCGGGCTGTTGCACTTGTGATCCATTCACGTGATCTATGCACCTCCTGATGGCCCCCCTGTTAGGATTCGGGCCATGTCTGTTTCGTCCCCTGCCCCCTGGTCTGTCCCAGCTGAACCCCTGTCGGGCGCACAACGGTTTGCCGTGGTCGCCGTGTCCTGTTTGGCAGTGTCAGTCAGCCTTGGCGTGGCGTTGGTGTCGCTCAGCAAGGTGCTGCTGTTGTTGGCCGTGTTGCTCAAGCTCTTTCAACGCTTCAAACGTCCATCGGGCTCTGCAACGGCCCAATCACCCGCAGCATTCCCCGTTCCCCTCACCGTGTGGTGCATCCTGTTGGCGTTGGGCTGGATGGCGGTCACCGCCGGCTGGTCCGAGGCACCTGCTGAACTCATCGGCCCCACCCTCATGCGGCATGCGCGGTTTTGGGTGCTGGTGGCGGTGTGGTACCTCATTGACACGCCGCGCCAGGCCTGGACAGTGATTCGGTGGTTGTTGGTGGGGCATGTGTTTCTGGTCTTGACGTCCTGGCTGATGTGGCTGGGTGTGCCTGTGCCTTGGGCGGTCGGTATCTTCTCTGAGGATCTCTCGCAAGGCATCCCCTTTGCATCGCGTCTGGAGCAACCTATTTTTTACACCCTGGCCATGACCCAAGTCTGGTACTGGCGCGAGCACCTGCATCCTCGCGCCCGGCCCTGGGTGCTGTGGGGTTTGATGGGACTCACCCTGGCCAATTTCGCTTGGGTCATGACCGGTCGCTCGGGCTATGTGTCTTTGTTGCTGGCCTTGTCGCTGGCGCTGTGGCTAGGCCTGCCACGGCGTTGGCGAATCGGCGCGGTGTTGCTGCCTTTGCTCACCGCATTCGCGCTGTACCACTTGTCTCCGCGCATTCATGAAGGGGCTAACCTGGTTTACTCGGACGTGGTGAAGTACCAGCAGGGCGACATCAGTACCAACCAAGGCCAGCGGCTCGAGTTCTGGCACCGCTCGCTGCAAGCCATTCAGGATGCGCCCTGGCTGGGTCACGGCGTGGGCAGCTGGAATAAAACTTATCTTGAACGCGGTGGGGCTTATCCCACGGTGTCCAACCCTCACCAACAATTCTTGTTGTGGGCGGTGGAGGCTGGGCTGATGGGGTTGTTGGCTTTTCTCGCCATCTTCTGGGCATTGTGCCGGGATGCGCGGCTCTTGCCACGATCTGCCGCTCACGCCCTTTGGGTGGTCACCGGTGTTGCTGTGGGCATGGGCTTGATGAACTGCCCGTTCTTCGGGGCAGGTTTAGGTGAGTACTTGCTTATGCTGATGGGCTTGCTGTTAGCGATGCAAAAGACCAGAGACAAGCGATTTGTGATCCAATAACGTGAATTTTCACCTTAATTTCAGGACTCTGAATGAACGCTTAAGGGTTATTTTCGGATAAGGTTCAGTCTTTCAATTTTTAGGAATGACATGAACCTCGCCATCATCATCGGTGTTTCCAAATATGCAATCGCCGGCCCCTTGCCAGGGTGCACCTTGGACGCGCACCACATGCGCGACCTGCTGATTGCCACGGGCAAGTACCGACGCATCATCACCATCACCGAGCGCACCAATTCGGCACAAATCAAGGCCGCGTTGAAGTCCATCGAGGACCATTACAAGAATGAATCTGTCGATGAACTGTTCTTCTATTTTTCCGGCCACGGGGTGTTCAAGGAGCAGGCGCTTTTTTGCTGCTCCGACTTCAACCCTGCACAACCTGAAGAGACTTCTATCGAAAACAGCTTGATTGACCGTATGTTTCGCAGCATCAATCCACGCTTGGCCGTCAAAATTCTGGATGCCTGTCATTCGGGTGAGCCTTACATCAAGGGCCCAAATGACGCACTCAAAAAAGCGCTGTGCAGTCAGCCATTGGAGTCGTTTATTTGCATGGCCTCCAGTCGGTATAACCAACCCTCTGTTGCAACGCCACAAGGCAGTGTCTTCACCAACCGGTGGATTGACTCAGCACTGCGGCATAAAAAGGGGTTTGTTCGGTACAGCAGCATTCAGGAAGATTTGGCCCGTGCCTTTGCCAAAGACCGGTCGCAAACGCCCTTCTTTGTCAATCAAGGGCATGGCATGGATATTTTTTCAAAGGTCACGCATCAAATGAATCTTCTGGCCAAGAAGTTGTGGAGTTACATCTATCTGTGAGTGACCGGAGCTCGGGGGCCACTGGCCCCCAGCCCCTATTCCAAACTCACGGTTGGCGTGTATCCGTGCTTTTTCAGCAGCGCGTGTTTCTTGGCCTCTTCCAGGTCGGACGCCACCATTTCCCGGATCATTTGGTCAAGGGTGATCTCGGGTACCCAGCCCAACTTCTGTTTCGCCTTGGTCGGGTCGCCTAATAGCGTCTCTACCTCGGTGGGGCGGAAGTAGCGGGGGTCAATGCGCACGACCGCCTGGTTGCCGCTGTAGCCCACCTCATTCACGCCCGCACCCTCCCAGCGCAGGGGCATGCCCAACTCGGCAGCGGTTTTCTCGATGAACTGGCGCACGCTGTATTGCACCCCGGTGGCAATCACAAAATCTTCGGGGTGGTCTTGCTGCAGCATCAGCCACTGCATGCGCACATAGTCTTTGGCATGGCCCCAGTCGCGCAGGGCATCCAGGTTACCCATGTACAAGCATTCCTCCAACCCTTGGCTGATGTTGGCCAAACCGCGGGTGATCTTGCGGGTCACAAAGGTCTCGCCACGGCGTGGGCTTTCGTGGTTGAACAATATGCCGTTGCAGGCATACATGCCATAAGCTTCGCGGTAGTTCACCGCAATCCAGTACGCATACAGCTTGGCCACCGCGTAGGGGCTGCGTGGGTAAAAGGGAGTGGTTTCCTTTTGGGGGATTTCTTGCACCAGGCCATACAACTCAGAGGTAGACGCCTGGTAAAAGCGGGTCTTTCTTTCCAGACCCAAGATGCGGATGGCTTCCAAAATGCGCAGCGTGCCAATCGCATCGACATCGGCGGTGTACTCGGGCGACTCAAAGGACACGGCCACATGGCTCATGGCCCCCAGGTTGTAAATTTCGTCGGGTTGGGTTTCCTGAATGATGCGGATCAGGTTGCTGGTGTCCGACAAATCCCCGTAGTGCAATTTGAAATGTGCGTTGTTAACGTGCGGGTCTTGGTAGATGTGGTCCACGCGCTGGGTGTTGAAGGAAGAGGCACGGCGTTTGATGCCATGAACCACATAACCCTTCTCCAGCAGAAATTCGGCCAGGTACGAGCCATCTTGCCCGGTGATACCGGTGATCAATGCAACTTTGGTCATGAGTAATGCTTTAAAAAATCTGCGTAAGCGTTTTGCAGCCCCGTGGACAGCTTCACGGTGGCCTTCCAGCCCGTTGACTCCAGCCGACTGCTGTCCATCCATTTGCGGGGCGTGCCATCTGGCTTGCTGGTGTCAAAGGCCAAGGTGCCTGTGTAACCCACCGCTTGACTGACCGCCTGCGCCAGTTCGCGGATGGTCACATCTTCACCGCAACCCACATTGATGTGACTGAGCATGGGCAGTGTGTGCTGGTCGTAAACCGATTTGTCCACATTCATGACATGCACCGAGGCGGCAGCCATGTCGTCCACGTACAGAAACTCGCGCCGAGGCGTGCCGCTGCCCCACACCGTCACCGTGGGGGACTGATGGACTTTGGCTTCATGAAAGCGCCGAATGAGCGCCGGGATGACATGCGAATTTTCGGGGTGGTAATTGTCCCCAGGGCCATACAAATTGGTGGGCATGACGCTGCGGTAATCCAGGCCGTGGCTGGAACCGTATTGACGGTTATAGCTTTCGCACAACTTGATGCCCGCGATCTTGGCAATTGCATAAGGCTCGTTGGTCGGCTCCAGGGTGCCGGTCAGCAGCGCATCTTCACGCATGGGCTGAACAGCCATCTTGGGGTAAATGCAACTGGACCCCAGGAACAACAGTTTTTTGACCCCGTGCTGAAAGGCCGCATGAACAATATTGGCCTCCATCATCAGATTTTGGTAGATGAATTCGGCAGGGTAGGTGTTGTTGGCATGGATGCCCCCGACCTTGGCCGCAGCCAAATACACCTGATCGGGTTTTTCGGTGGCAAAGAAATCACGCACCGCCGACTGCTCGGTCAGATCCAGCTCGCCGTGGGTGCGGGTGACGATGCGGTTACCCGGGTGACCCAACTCCTGCAGGCGGCGCACAATGGCCGAACCCACCATGCCTCGGTGGCCGGCGACATAAATCTTTGGGGGGGAACTCATGCGGTTCTCAGTCCTTGGTCCGTTTATTTCGGGGCACGCCCGTAAGTATCTTCGAGACGCACGATATCGTCCTCGCCCAAATAGCTGCCCGACTGCACCTCAATCAACTCCAGGTCGACTTTGCCCGGGTTGTGAAGACGATGCACTTCACCGATGGGAATGTAGGTCGACTGGTTTTCGCTCAACAAAAACGTCTTCTCGCCACAGGTCACCTCGGCCGTGCCTTTGACCACAATCCAATGCTCGGCGCGGTGGTGGTGTTTTTGCAAGCTCAAGCTGGCGCCGGGTTTGACGCCAATGCGTTTGACCTGAAAGCGCTCACCGTTGTCAATGCTGTCGTACCAGCCCCAGGGCCGCGCCACCTTGCGGTGTGTGACGGCCTGTGTACATTGCGCAGCCTCCAGTTTGGCCACCACATCCTTCACCGCTTCGGCTTGGTTGCGGTGCGCCACCAGCAATGCATCAGGGGTGTCGATGATCAGCAAGTCTTGCGTGCCCAAGGCCACCACCGGTCGATGAGGCGCGTGCACAAAGGTGTTGCTGGCCAGGTGGGCCAGGGCCTGACCTTGCAGTCGGTTGCCTTGCGTGTCGGCGGGGCTCAGGTCGGCCACAGCGTTCCAGCTGCCGACATCGCTCCATTGACCATAGAAAGGCACCACGGCCACTTGGTTGAAGTGCTCCATCACCGCATAGTCAATGCTTTGCGAGCGGCACGCCGCAAATGCAGCATTGGCCGGGCGGACAAAACGATGTCCGCTGGGGGCCATGTCGCTGGTGGAGGCTGCCATGGCTGCACGGCAACTGGCCAGAATGTCGGGCGCATGCTGATCCAGGGCCTGCAGCAAGGTACCTGCGGTGCAAAGAAAAATGCCGGCATTCCACAGCGCGAGGCCCCCCAGCAACAGCTCTTGCGCGACAGCCTGCGAGGGTTTTTCCTGAAAGCGCGCAACGCGGCGGCTCCCATCGGCTCGGGCATCGCCCTGCACAATGTAGCCGTAGGCTGTGCTGGGAAAGCTGGGCGACACCCCATAGGTGACGATGGCGCCCGAGAGTGCCGCCTCCACCCCTTGCTGGATGGTTTGGGCAAACGCTGCGGTGTCGGGTATGTGGTGGTCAGCTGGGCAAAACAGCAAGAGGTCTTGCTCGGCAGCGTTCAATGCAGCCAATGCCATGGCTGCCGCGGTGTTGCGGGCCACGGGTTCGAGCAGAATTTGGCTTTCAGTGCCGGCCGATTGCAAGGCGTCCACCACCATGAAACGGTGGTCTTCAGAGGCAATCAACCAGGTCTCGGGCCCCAAGGCAGCGACGCGCTCCAGCGTGAGTTGAAGCAGGCTTTTGTTGCCCAGCAGAGGCACAAACTGCTTGGGGTAGCTTTTGCGAGACAGCGGCCACAAACGGGTGCCCGAACCGCCGCAGAGGATGACCGGGGTGATGGTTGCGCGGGCAGTGTCTGAGGGCGTGTTGGATGAGGTGGTCATGAGAGCACCAGGGTGTGGGTTGGGGGTGGTGACTGATGAAATTGAGAAGAGATTATCTCAGGGAGTGGTGATAACTTACGCACGGTTGGCACGAAGGAAAGATTTGGCCGTTGTCAGCAACACACCCATCAGCCAGCGAATATCTCTGGTGACCAGAAACTGTCTCAGTTGAGCTGCGGCCACATTGCCATAAGCTTCTCTGGATCGACGCGCCTCGCCCGCGGGGCTCAAGTTGTAAGAGAGCAGGGGTTCAGGAAGGTTCGCAAACTGCCATGAAGAATCCATTGATAATCTTGACCATAGGTCGTAATCCTCCGCATTTTTCCCTCCTAGATACCCACCTGCTGCCAACACTGGGGCAAGTCGCATCATTATCGAAGGATGGCAAAAAGGGTTGCTAAATCGCAGTGCTTGGCGAATGGCCCGATCCGATTCGGGCAAGTCGACTTGTCCATGAACGTCACCTTCCGCATCAACCAGTAAGTATGACGTTCCCAGCACGATCACATTGCGATGGGCTTCCATGAATTCCAGCTGTTTAGCCAGGCGTTCTGGGTGTGATACATCGTCAGCATCCATGCGAGCAACCAGGGGGGCTCGGCAATGATGTAACCCAAAGCTCAGGCTGAAATTTAACAAGTGAACAGGTGTTCCTATCACCCGCACACGATCTTCATTGGCGTAGGCTTTTGCCAGGCGGGGGAGGAGGACATCAACATCCGCCCCATTCACCACCAGTAGAAGCTCGAAATCTTCCATGGTTTGCGTCAGGCAAGAGTGAATGGCACGATGCAATAGAGCGTCTTCGCGGTGCGTGCACAACAACCAGCTCACACGCGGCCTTTCAGAGGTTGTGCCAGCAATGGTTAATGAGGCATCAAAATTATTCGCATTTTCTGCAGTCATGGCCGTTTCATAGCCTTACCCAGCTGTCTGGCAACAGATCAGACACATCTAAGGCTTTCGCAAACCACTGCTTTGGAGCTACAACGATCTTTGAATTGGAGTCATTGAGCCATGCCCCCCACCAACTGAAGGAACTATTGGCAATCACATGATGTGAACAAAGACTCATCAGACGCATATCGTTATAGCTCTCACTTCCTCTGTTGTGGTCAACATAGCAAACGGGATAATCCATTTGCAGAGTATTTCGAACCCAATCAAGATCATCGGAGAAAACAAAAAAAAACGGATCTGTTACACGCTCGATGATGTATCTGATTGCTCTTTCGTAGTATTCCAAAGGACACACTCCATGATAAGAGAGAGCCCCAGGGTTACTCACGTAATCACCACGTCTGACATGCAGACTCACCGCATTGACTGCCTCTATTTTTTGAGCAACATCTCGATTCTGGTCTGACATGGGCAATCGAAATGCAAGGTCCTGACGTATCGTGTTCGAGATATCAAAAAAATAGCGCTCAGATTGCCAGCACCCCTTCAAATAACTGGAGGAGAGGGCATTGTGAATCCCTTGATAATAATGGAAATGCGGTTCGACGATCAAATGACGACTACGAAGAAAACTTAATTCATGACGGCCAAGCAACCGTAAAGCCAAACGAGACGATTGCCAACCCAATATGTTGCGCATGTCTGAAGGCGTAGCGAGAACCATAGGTGCAGAAAAAATGCGCTCCAACTCAAAACCTTGATGAACGGTTTGATGGGAAAACATTTCAACATCCAGTCGAAGGGGGACACCATGCTTCAGGGCAAGCATTCTCCCCACAGCGTATTGGAACATTTGGTTCCCGAGACCTCCGAAGATGTTGCTAACGATCACTATTGAACCTATGAGCTTTGATGAGTAAAGTCATATTTGCTTTCCCACTGTCGCCCATCAACAAATATGGTATTGATGAACGTATCAGCATAGACAATGTAATTTTGCTCGGTTAGGTAGTTGAGAATGCCTGCGTTTTTTTTCGGTTCCCTACCTTCCTCGTAAGTGATTGTTTCAACGCAGAGGCATGTGGGCCTATGGGTATTCCAATCGATTTTTTTTAATACTGCCTCGTCCAATCCTTCGATATCTAGATTCAGTAAATCGATCTGACCAGCCATGTTCAAGACCTGGTTGATATCCATAAGCTGTACGGTCAGTGTGTCTACTAGGCGATGTCCCATTGCCACGTAGCGATCCTTCTCTTCGGGTGAGAAGGTGTTCAAAGTTGGTGTATTAAATATGTAAAAACTTGAGTGCATTTCACCAGAAAAATGTACACCACAGTCCAGTACCGTATCTCTGGGGCGCTTTTTTGATAACAGACGTGCGTACGTGGGATCTGGTTCTACGACTATGCCGCTAGAGCCTTTGGTGTAAAGCAACGCAGTATTCGAAAGATAGTATGGATGATTGGCGCCGACATCGACATAACGCTTGGGACGACTTCCATGAATCAGTTCTAATAGAAATGTGATTAATAGGTCCTCACCACATTGTGAGTACGATCGCTTGCGAAAAATGAATTCTGGTGAAAGCAGTCGAATGCGATTTTTGAATTCAACGGAAAGATGTCGTTTAATTATGTCGAGCATGAGTCAAGCCTCAAGAACGTTTGACTGCCACACAATGCCAGCCAAAACATCCAACATCTTCAGCGACCGGGTCCTTCCTGAAGCGTAACCAGAAATAGAGCAAGCCAAGGGCTGTAACGACATAGGCCAGTGGCCAACACCAGTCGCCATAACGGCGAGCCATTGATGGGAGCCGAATCATCTCTTGGCGCGCATAGGAAAACCAGTCGCCATTAGCGGTCAGCTCTTGAATGCCAAATCCTTTATCTGGCAGGTGATGTTCATACCAATATCGGCTGAACCCCGTGGAGTAGTGATAAGGGGCAAAATGAACAAACGACGCAAAGGGTGCGGTCAGTATCAGAATTCCACCTGGTTTTAGCAGCCGGGCAAACTCGTCAAGAGCCTTAAGCGCATCGGGTAAATGCTCGAAGACTTCGCTACACAGGATGACATCAAAGGAGGCGTCAGCTTCCGGAATATCAGCAATGTCGCAGACCAAATCTATATTGCTGGTGTCCCAGGTTCCCATTTGCAGTCCTTTTGAGTCACCTGTTCCCTCATATTCACAAACATCCTGCGAAACATAATTCAAATGTGAGCACAGGGGCTTATTTCGCAATTGCCCTGCTCCGGCATCTAATATACGCAAGCCAGAAGGGATTTGCTTCAGAGTTTGTTGCAGCCATTCGTTACGTTTGCCTTCATTTTCATTGATGTCGAACAGCTGGACAATATGTGTTTTCAGATCCATGTGATCAATACCTCCAATGCCTGATTTTGTTATGCAAAGTAACGGAGCAAGCAATAAAAAATAAAAAAGTGGCAACCATAAAGGGGAATCGTGAATAAATCAACTCCCTCTGCTTTACAAGAAAAGTGATGTGGTCAATCTTTCGCTTTGAAAGCGAGTAAGGTTGTCGATCGCCTTTGGTACCGGCTATATAGAGAAAATCATCGATAACTCTAATCCTCTTTCGGCTGGCCAACTCTAATACATAAAAGACATCAGCGTAGTCAAAGGATTGTGAGAGAATTTTCGTATCCATTTCTTCCCTGCGATAAATTCCATAGATCATGGAGGGGCACATTTTTATTAATTGCACCATGTATTGCCGAACTAATGAGTCTGATTTGGAATTGGAAACTTGATGAAAACTTTCGGAACCTGTGTCCAGGTTTTTGACTATATAGTTTGAAAAAGAAAGAGCAGATTCAGGGTTGCTGTCCAATGTTAAGGTAAGCCGCTTTATGAAATCAGGATGCCAACGATCATCGTGAGCCGCCCACATGAAGTACTTGCCAGAAGCTTCGGAAAGTACATGTTGAAAATTGGCTAATGGACCAATATTTTCTGAGTGGCGGATATATCGGATTCTTGAGTCTCTCGTCACATAAAATCGACATATGTCCTGAGTGTTGTCCGTAGAGGCATTATCAGAAATAATCAATTCGAAATCAGAAAGAGTCTGTCTTTGCAAGGAGAGCAGCGCTTCCTCCAAGTATTTCCCCCCGTTGAAAACAGGCATCCCTATACTGACTAGTGGGGTTTTGTTGGTCATGTACTGGGACGAGCTCATGTAAGGAGTTTGCTCAAGGGCGGACAAACTTTTGGAAGATATAATTTTTTGAGGAGGGAACGACAGCCATGACTATCGCCAGTGTCACCAAGCCAATTGCAGATAATATAATTGATATCTGCAGCCGGTCTTCTGGGAGTGTCAGAAAACTTCGTATGATCACAATAAATATAGTTGCAGCGAAAAGAGGGCGCACTATTGCATTTTGATACCATTTCCATTTTTCATGATTCATTATTTTTTTATGCATGAAATGCACACTGAATAAAACGTATCCTACATTGAGTAGAAGCCATGCCCATGCGGCAGCTGAGGCACCGTACTGTGGCACGCACCAAAGAATCGCGGGAATAAAAAGGCATACTGCAATCACGTTGATTCGCACTGCTAAACTTGTCCAGCCATATGCGAGTTGTGTTGCGTAAGGAATGTGCATAAAACCATTAAACATGTTACCTAGGGCTAGTAAAGTCAACAATGGAGCGGTTTTTTCAGCGACATCCATATCGCCCATCCATGCAAAAATTAAAGGTTTGGAAAATGCTGCTATGACTAACGAAACGGGTATAAGCGCGACAGCAAGCCATTGACTTGCTGAATGATAAGTCATTAAAACGGATACTTTATCCGAGCGAGACAAACACTCAGTCATCCGTGGCAGAACCGCCGAAGCGATTGGAGCGACGAGAAACCCAAGGGACGAAGCAACGCTTGTGGCGACAATGTAATATCCAAACTCATCAAGTGATACTAGCTTGCTAAGTAATAATTTATCGACCTGCGTTAGCATCAGAGCAAGCAATGTCGTTGAAGCTATACCGCCAGCAAATCCTTTGATGTTGTTTAATGACTTTAAATCAAAATAAATTGGATGATCGCACGAAGGTAAAACGATGTAAGTGTATCGGGCAAGTACAGCGACCGAAAACAGAGAGATCAAGCCTTGCCATAGGAAAAAATTTTGAATATTTGAATCGACAAGCAATAGAACTGGAATGACGCCTGCCCACCTTAGTGTGGCCAGAATAGCCAAACATCCGTTCAACCATACCTGATGCTGGAGACCTTGTATCGCACCTCGATATACTTGCTCGCACATTCGCGCAGCAACTACCAAGCCCATGATAGCCAATGCATGCTGAACAGTCGAAATCGGCAATTGATTTGTTTTTAACCAGTTTTCTGACATCCAGTCCGCAGAAAACCAAACAAGCAAGCTAACTAATACTGCAATAGCACTATAGATGATTTCTAGTGTGCGAAGAGTTGTACGAATAGAGTAGGCAGTTTCCTTTCCGCCTGTAAAGCGAGCCATTTCACGACTTAATGCAGGCGTCAACCCCATATCCAATAAGAGGAACCAACTCTGCAGCATCGCCATGAAGCCTACCAGCCCCCAAGCATCAACTCCCAGCGTTGTAATGTAGAAGGGAATAAACGCAAGTCCCATCAGGGCAGTCCAGCCCTGTCCCAGGTAATTGGCGATGATATTCTTCGTGAGCGGCACGACGTAGAGTAAGTTATCTCAATCGTTTCAAATAGCCCGCTGGCGCTACGGTGATTAGTAGCTTATTCTGGATGCTTTCGTCAATCGCAAACTCGTTATGACTCTTTAGATATTCTCTTACCGCCGTTTTAGGGTTGTCTCCGGGCCCCCATGGTCGATCTTTGGACATCTCAGCAGGCAGGTCCTCGACTACCGTATCAAAGACTACGCAATAACTCCCCACACTGGTCAATTGAGCGTATGCTTGTAATTCAGATAAAACATGGTCATGTGTATGATTACTGTCAAGACACACCAATACCTTCTTGTAGTCTTTAGCAATGTGTTGCACTTGATTGATGATCTCAGGTGCAATGCTAGAGCCCTGAATCATTTGGATACGCGATGAAAGAGGATGTGATTGAATCGCAGCACGGTTGTGCGATCGGATATCAATATCAAGCCCCAAGACTTTACGCTTTGATTCAGACGGGTTTAATGTGGATCCTGACTGGATGGCATCGCACAGATCTAATAATGCGAGCATTGAAGCGCTCAGCACAAGTGAGCCACCATGAGCAATGCCGGTTTCTATAATGAGATCGGGTCTGACCTGCCAGATGATCTCCTGCATTGCTACCATATCTTGTGGATATTGAATAATGGGACGACCAAGACAGGAAAAATTGTAGGAATATTTTGATGGAATTGACAGTCTGGTGAAATCTACCGCGGCCTGCATCAATTCTCGATTTAATCCATTATCGTGGATACGACTTTGCACTTCTTTTTCAAACTCATTCATTGATCAACTCCTATGTAATTGTATTGGTTGTTAGACATTGCTTTGATTTCATCGAGGTAATTTGAATTCATCACATAGATAGTACATCCAGCAGGCAAGCTCTCAAGTAATTCACTTGGTGACTGAACTCTCAAACCTGTTCCGGGTAAAAACTTTCCTTGTTTTTGGGGGTTTACATCAACGACGTTCATGACGGGTTTGCCTAATCGTTCACGCAGAAGCGAAAAGATAACACCTTTTGATGCCCCTCCCCAGACCCCTACGGGGCCCAGCTCCGTTCTGTTGTTCTCGCTGTAATTCATTCGATCTATGAAGTCAGGGATGGGCGTATGTTTACTGTAGTCACTGACTTTTGGCATTTGGAGGCTGCTCAAATCAGCTACTACAAAAAGATATTGATTTCCGAATAATTTTCCTCTAGCAATAATTTTAGAAAACATTCTATGAAAGTCAATCATTCGAAAGTAATTCACATGTTCATAAAAAATATCAAACCACGCTTTCTTCTCGCAAATCCAATCAAAACATGGAACTTCGATGTAAATTAAACCACCTCCGCCGTTTGATTCTTTGATTTGATTCAGAAAGTCAATTGGGTTTACCACATGCTCCAGGACATGTCGAAGAATCACACCTCTGGATGTTCGCATGACTTCTGGTCGAAAATACTCCTTTAAAACTCGTGAATTATTTCCTTCATAGGTGGGATCAAAGCCGGTTATGTCATACCCGTAAGATAATAACATTTCTAAAAAGAATCCCTTGCCGCAACCGACTTCAACCAGATTTAGGCGTCCAAGATGCGTGCTGATAATTTGAGCAACTTGATCTAAATGTTCTCTGAAATGATGACTCACACCTTGTTCATTGTTGTAGTTGGAGTCGTAGACCATCAATTCAGGTTGAAAAGCGGCATTATAAATTAAGCCTGTGACAGAGTCCTCAATAATTTCGATATTGCCTTTAGGGCAATTTCTAGCTTCTTCGGCAGTATCGTAGACTCTATTCTGTAACACCGGAAAGTTTTTTTGTCGGTATATTGTTCTTGTCATGGTTCAGCCTCGACATCGGTTATATTGGGAATGCCTAAAACACACCTAGGGTCAATCTGGTTTTCTGGACGAGCTCCAAACTTCAACAGATCGCGGCGTCCATATTCATCTGCTATTTTCTCTGCGATTTGTCGGACAGTCACAGGGACTCCGGAGCATATATTTACAGGCCCTTGTTGCTTGCCGAGGGCAATTTTAGTAATTAATTGTCCGGCACTAGCGACATCTTCAAAGTCACGAATTTGATTTCCAGTGCTCAATTCAGCAGGTTCGCCCTTTGACAATCGGTCGCGTAAAAATGGCACCAATCTACGCGGGTCCTCTCCTTCACCATAAAGATAAAATAGTCGGCACCATGCAAACTCAACTGAGTGTTGTGGCAGCCAATGTGAAGCGCTCAGGTATAAAGCAGTTTTTGCGTCGGCATAGGGAGTCAATGGTTTTAGGGGGGTTTCTACCGACAGTACACCTAAGGAGAGATCATATTCGAAGCAGGTGCCAACTCCAATAAAGCGTCGAACGCCAACCTTTGCTGCGGCCTTTACAAGATTTAACGAACCAATTAAGCAATCCAGATTTTTTGGTGACTCAAGGTATAGCCCTGGCTGAGCGAACCAGGCTAAGTGAATAATGGTGTCCATACCCTCGCATTGTTTGGCCCACCAACTGACATTTTCCGTAAATAAGTCTTTGGTGCTGATCACCTCTTTTAGCTTTGATATGGGTTCAATTTGGCTTTCTTTCCCCTCGCGAACAACAAGGCGCAGTTGTACATCGTGCTTGTCCAAGGAGCGGATAACCTGCCGACCAACAAATCCTGTGGCACCAGTGACTAAGATGCTCTTGCTCATGTAATTGTTAAATGGGGGACAGCTGTGACGAACTGGGTATTCGTTGGTAATTTTGGAGCTAGTTGCTGCTTGACCTCTTCAGCTATATTCCATGGAAGAATCAGGACAAACTCTGGCATTTCTGTCATGATCGCTTCAGGCGCCAATATGGGAATATGGCTACCTGGCATGAATTTGTTTTGTTTTGCGGCTGCGGCATCATAAACAAATGGCAACAAGTCGGGCTTTACTCCGGCATAGTTCAAAAGCGTGTTCCCCTTGGCGGCTGCGCCGTATGCGATCACCTTTTTTCCGGCGCGCTTTTGCTGAATGAGAAACTCAACGAGATCATTTTTGATGGTTTCTGCTCTTGGCTGGAAATTAAGGTAAGTGTCTAAGCTCTGCAGCCCAGATTTTTTTTCCAGGTCCAAAAGTAGACTGACGGTAGATGTGGATTTTCGTAAATCTTCTGCATGACACCCGTATATACGAAGGCTACCACCGTGCGTAGGTAATTCTTCAACATGCCAAACACGCAAGCCTGCGCGCTCAAATATTCGGCTTACTGTAAAAAGGGATAAGTATGAAAAATGTTCGTGATAAACAGTGTCAAATTGTGCCTGCTTAATAAGCTGCAGAAGGTGTGGGAATTCCAGGGTAATGGTCCCGCCTGGGCGAAGTGCAGCAGCCAGACCTTTGGTGAAGTCGTTGATATCAGGCACATGAGCGTAGACGTTATTGCCGACGATCAAGTTTGCCTGCTGATTCGATGCGGCTAACCTTTGACCCAGTGCTTTCCCGAAAAACTCTCTCATCACCGGTATGCCAAGTTCCTGCGCAGCTTCAGCTGTGCTTTCTGTGGGCTCAATACCCAGGCAAGGAATACCAGCCGCGACAAAATTTTTGAGTAAATAGCCATCATTTGAGGCGACTTCGATGACTAAGCTTGTCTTGTCAAGCCCCAACAGCTCTGTGATTTCTTTCGCATATCTAGCCGCATGTGCAAGCCAACTGGATGAGGTGCTGGAGAAGTAAGCGTAATCTGGCTGAAAAAGCTCGTCAGCCTGGGTGTAGTCCTCGGTTTGCACCAGCCAGCATTGTTCACAGACCTTTATCTTCAGGGGATAATATTTTTCCGGGATGCAAAGATCGGCCTCTGTCAGGTAAGCGTTGGAGGGAGGGGCAAATCCGAGATCTAGAAATGTGTGGGCGAGTTGAGTTTCACAATGTCTGCATTTCATAGGTAAATTCCATCGAAGTTTGAATCGATGAGAGGGTGACTGGCATCACGATCTGATAGATCCGTGACCTTCATAGGCCAAGGGATGGCAAGTTTGGGGTCATCAAATCGCAGTCCACCTTCAGCGCTGGGTTGATAGAAAGCAGTATGGAGATAAAGCAGTTCGCTAGCGGGCTCCATAACCTGAAATCCATGCGCAAAACCTTCAGGCAATACCATCATTTGACCATTGGCGGGTGTTAATTCTTGCGCATACCATTGAAGATAGGTTGAAGATTTCTTTCGTATATCAACCGCTACGTCCCATACCCTTCCCTTCAAGCAGCGAATCAACTTCATTTCGGCATGAGGTTGATGTTGGAAATGAAGACCACGTATAGCACCAGGGGTTAGGGTGCATGAGTGGTTAATTTGTAAAATTTTTCTTGAGCCTATTAGTAAACGTAATTCGCGCTCGCAAAAAAGCCTGGAAAAACTACCGCGAACGTCTACCTTGGTTGCGGTTTCAACCACTTTAAGGTCAGGAATGGTAGTGGGCAGAATATTCAAGATTGAGCCCATTCGATTTTCGCATTTATTGCATCAGCCACGTAATCATCGATTTGCTGGTTGCTAATCGCCATTTGACTTTCCGACCAAGTCTGATACCAAGAGGCGGTTTTTTCAAGGGTAGTGTCAATTCCCCAGACTGGAGACCATCTTAAGGTGCTACGTGCTTTAGCGTTGTCTAGATATAGCAACTTGGCCTCATGGGGTTGCATCTCTTGGGTGACATGCCATCGCACTTCATTCCAATGCTGGCTTAACTTGCTCAACACCTCGAACACCGTACGGTTTCCCTCAGGCTCGGGTCCGAAGTTCCAGGCTTCTGCAAAGGATTTGTCACCTTGTAGCAGTTTTTGTCCGAGTAGCAGATACCCGCTCAACGATTCAAGGACATGTTGCCATGGGCGGGTGGCCTGAGGTGAGCGGATTTCAAGGGACTGATTCATTCCATACGCTCGCACTAAGTCTGGAATCAACCTATCTTCCGACCAGTCACCTCCTCCAATGACATTGCCCGCGCGTGCTGTTGCCAATAATGGCGAGTTTTCTGTATTGAAGAAAGACTTACGATAGCTGACAACTGCAAGTTCAGCGCAAGCCTTTGATGCGCTGTAAGGGTCGTGTCCACCTAGCCGGTCATTTTCACGGTAGCCCCAAGTCCACTCACGATTTTCGTAACACTTATCGGTGGTCACGATAACGACGGCTTTCACGCTTTGTTGGTGTCGGCACGCCTCCAGCACGTTGGCTGTGCCGACGACATTTGTGGACCATGTTTCGAGTGGATCACGGTATGAGCGGCGGACCAACGGTTGTGCAGCCAAATGGAAAATGATTTCAGGCTCTTTTTCATCAAATATTTTTTGAACTGCGATGCTGTCGCGTATGTCTAAACGACGATCGTCAATAGACAAGTCAAGCAAGTCCCAGTGGTTAGGTTGAGTCACGGGGGGTAAAGCGATCCCCGTGACATCTGCCCCCATCAGACTCAGCCACAAAGAAAGCCAGCTGCCCTTAAAGCCCGTGTGTCCGGTGATGAGAACGCGCTTTTCCCGGTAAACGTTGTCGAACAATTTCATTCCCACAGTTTCCATGGCGCTTTTCCTGTAGCCCAGAGTTGTTCGAGATGATTCTTGTCACGCAATGTGTCCATGGGTTGCCAAAAGCCTGTGTGTTCAAACGCTTCAAGTTGCCCCTGTGCTGCGAGTGTTTCCAATGCGCCACCTTCCCACGAGCTGTCATCACCTGCTATGAAGTCGATCACCTTGGGGTTGAGAACAAAGAAGCCACCGTTGATCCAAGCGCCGTCCCCGGGGGGTTTTTCCTGAAATCCTGTCACACCAGTACCGCTTCGCAATAGAGCACCATATCTTCCTGGGGGTTGCACCGCAGTTACGGTTGCAAGTTTTCCATGTTGACGGTGAAAGGCAAGTTCGGACTGGATATCGATATTGGCCACTCCATCGCCATACGTAAAACAAAATGCCTCCTCTTCCTTGAGGTAGTGGCCCACTCGCTTCAACCGTCCCCCGGTCATGCTTTCCTCGCCAGTGTCAACAAGAGTGACTCTCCAGGGCTCGGCCTTTTTTTGATGAACTTCCATTTGATTGCTTGTCATGTCGAAGGTAACGTCAGACATGTGCAAAAAATAGTTGGCGAAATATTCTTTAATCAGATATCCCTTGTAACCACAACAAATAATGAAGTCATGCACACCATGAGCTGAATAAATCTTCATGATGTGCCACAAAATTGGCCGGCCTCCGATTTCAATCATCGGTTTGGGTTTCAAGTGTGTTTCTTCAGAAATGCGGGTACCCAGACCACCGGCCAAGATGACAGCTTTCATGTTGTGTGCTCGTTTAAAAAAAGGCTTCAAAACTTGGTTTCAATACAGCTAAAGCCACAGTCGCTGGTAAAAGTGATCGACGCCAATGACGAACTGATAGAGGCCAACATAAGGAAAGTCTACCTGACGGGCCTGGCGGATTCCCAAAAGTAAGTCACTGATATGGTCCTGACTGAACGGCAACCCAAAATCACCAGGGGTTTGGGGAAAATTCGACTAGCCAAACTAGGGTAAAGACGATGGGCTTCGTCCTCAGTGTGTTGGTTCAAGCCAACGTCCCCTGAAATACCCATTACTATCAGCCACTCAGCTTTGAACCCCATGCCCGAAACCTCCCCCCACCCTAGAGACAGACGCCCCAAAATAGCCGTCGTCCTGACCAGCGTGCTTCAGGTCCGGTTCTTCTTGATGCCGCACTTACGTGCACTTGCACAGCGCTATGACGTCACACTGATCCTCAAAAACGATCACCCCGATCTGCTGGCTAACCTGGATTTGCCAGTCAGGTTGGTCATCGCCCCCATCGAGCGGCCTATTCGTCCGGTCCAAGACATCAAGGGTTTGTGGTTTCTCATTCGACTGTTTGGGCAGGAGCGCTTTGACCTGGTACACACCCTGGCGCCCAAGGCGGGCTTGCTGGGCATGCTGGCTGCCTGGATCACCCGTACCCCGGTGCGTTGGCATACCTTTCAGGGGGAGGCCTGGGCAAGCAGAACGGGCCTGATGCGCTGGTTGTTGAGAACCTCGGACCGATGGGTGTCGCGCTTGGCCACCCACATCACCGCGGTCAGCCCCTCAGAGCGCGAACTCCTGATTGACGAAGGCATTCTGCCTCGGGCGAAGTCCTGTGTGCTGGCCAATGGGTCCATTGGCGGTGTCGATCTGGATCGTTTCAGCCCCAACGCCGAACGCCGTCAACACCTTCGAGCCGAGTCGGGGCTCAGTGATCAAGACGTGCAGTTTCTCTATTTGGGAAGGCTGAACATCGACAAAGGTTTGTTGGAGCTGGCACAGGCATTTGCCCAACTGGCGGCGGAGATGAAACATGTGCATCTCAGATTCGTCGGGCCTGACGAGGAGGGCATGCAAGAACGACTAGCCCCTTTGCTCGCCAGTTGTGCCGACCGCGTCAGTTTTGCCGCCTACACACCCAAACCCGAAGACAGCATGCAAGGGGCAGATGTCCTGGTCTTGCCCAGTTACCGTGAAGGCTTGCCGGTGGTGATCATTGAGGCAGCGGGTGTGCAAGTGCCCAGCATTGCCAGCCGCATCTATGGCACCATTGACGCCTTGGTTGATCAAGAGACGGGTTTGTTGTTCACCGTGCGCGACACCAGCGATTTGCTGAAACAAATGCGCTTGTTGGCCAGTGATGGCGCATTGCGGGAGCGATTGGGTCGGCAGGCGCGAGTTCGTGTGCAGCAGACCTTCGACCAGCGGTTGGTCATCCAGGCTTTCTTGGACCACTACGCCCAATTGCTGCAAGACGCATGAAACGAGTCTTTGATCTGTGGGTCGCTCTCACCTTGCTGCTGCTGTTCAGTCCCTTGTTACTGGCTGTGGCACTGCTGGTTCGATGGACGTCACCCGGGCCGGCGCTGTATTGGAGTGAGCGTGTTGGCCGTCACAACCAATTGTTCAAGATGCCGAAGTTTCGGAGCATGCGAATCGACACGCCCGCTGTCGCCACGCACCTCTTGCACGATCCTGCCTCATGGCTCACGCCCATCGGGTCTTTTTTGCGCAAATCCAGCCTGGACGAATTGCCTCAGCTGTGGAGCATCTTGGTTGGAGACATGAGCCTGGTGGGGCCGCGTCCGGCGTTGTTCAATCAGGCCGATCTGATTGAACAACGCACTTTGCTGGGCGTAGATGACCTGGTGCCAGGCTTGACCGGGTGGGCACAAGTCAATGGACGGGACGAATTACCGATTCCGCAAAAAGTCGCTCTTGATGCCGAGTACCTTCGACGCCAATCCTTCCTGTTTGATTTGCGCATTTTGTGGTTGACCGCGGTAAAGGTGCTGCAGCGGGACGGCGTGTCGCATTGAGCGACAATTCAGGCGACATGTTTCTAAGAAACCCTGCAGCTCCGCTTTTGGCACTTCCGCGGTTGGTCAAGCGCATCGTGGTGATGACGCTGGACGCTTGTTTGTGCGTGCTGACAGTCTCCTTGGCTTTTTACCTGCGGGTGGGTGAGTGGGTGCCACTGTCCGGCTTTCGTGAATGGGACCCCAAGTGGGCCATCGTGGCCTCGCTGCTCTTGTCCTTGCCCATCTTCAGCACACACGGCTTTTACCGTGCGGTGTTTCGCTATTCGGGCTGGTCCGCCCTGGTCACGGTGGCCAAGGCCACCCTGATTTATGGGGTGTTGTATTCGACATTGGTGTCTGCGGTGGGGCTTCCTGGGGTACCCCGCACCATTGGACTGATACAACCCATGCTCCTCTTGCTGGCGGTGGGTTCGTCGAGGGCATTCGCCCGATTTTGGCTGGGTGGGCTTTACAAAAGCCATCTGAGGCAAGCCAACTTACCCAAGGTATTGATCTACGGCGCAGGTTCTGCGGGGCGGCAACTGGCGGCTGCCATGGCCAACAACCAGGAAATGAGCGTGGTCGGTTTTATAGACGACGACGTATCCTTGCACGGGCAAGAGCTCAACGGCCTGACCATTTACAGCCCAGGTGACCTGGCGGGGTTGGTGAACTCACTGGACATCAGCAACGTCTTGCTGGCGCTGCCCAGTATCAATCGCCATCGTCGAAACGAGATTCTGATGCAGATGCGTCAGGCCCATGTCGCCGTGCGCACCCTGCCCAGCGTCACCGACCTGGCCCAAGGCAAGGTCAGCACCTCAGACCTGCGAGAACTTGACATTGACGACCTGCTGGGCCGAGAGCCCGTGGCGCCCAACCCCTCGCTGCTGGCCAAAAACATTGCGGGCAAGGTGGTGCTGGTGACCGGGGCAGGGGGCTCTATCGGCAGCGAAATCTGCCGTCAGATACTGGCTGTCGGCCCCAGCAAGTTGCTGCTGATCGAGCAAAGTGAATTCGCGCTCTATGCCATTCACCAAGAGCTTGAAAGCAAACTCGTGGACAGCCCCATCGTCTTGCTGCCTTTGCTGGCGTCGGTGCAAGACGAGCAGCGCATGCGCGAGATCATTGCCACCTGGCGACCCAGCACGGTCTACCATGCCGCCGCCTACAAGCACGTCCCGTTGGTAGAGCACAACCCGGCGGAGGGCATCAAAAACAACGTGCTGGGCACCTTGCGCACCGCACAGGCTGCGATGGAGCATGGTGTGTCCGACTTTATTTTGATCAGCACCGACAAGGCTGTGCGACCCACCAACATCATGGGTGCCAGCAAACGGTTGGCCGAGATGGTTCTGCAGGCGCTGGCTGCTGCCCCCTCTTTGAACGGCAACACCCACAACACCCAATTGAGCATGGTGCGCTTTGGCAACGTGCTGGGGTCTTCAGGCTCGGTGGTGCCCAAATTCCGGCAGCAAATTCGCGAAGGTGGCCCCATCACACTCACCCACCCCGAGATCACCCGTTACTTCATGACCATTCCCGAAGCCGCCCAGTTGGTCATACAAGCCGGCGCCATGGCCGAAGGTGGCGATGTGTTTGTGCTTGACATGGGACAGTCTGTGAAGATCATGGACCTGGCCCGTCGCATGATTGAACTTTCGGGTCTGACCGTCAAAGACGACAGCCAACCCGACGGCGACATTGAAATACAGATCACTGGCTTGCGCCCCGGTGAAAAGCTTTTTGAAGAATTGCTCATCGGCGACAACCCGCAGCCCACTTCACATCCCCGCATCATGAAAGCCCACGAGCATTTCTTTGACTGGGGGGCACTGCAAGACAGCCTTGTCGCGCTGCAAGCGGCTCTTGACAGCAACGATTTGCATACCCTGCGCCAACTCATGCGCCAGTTGGTCTCTGGGTATACCGGCAGTGAAGAGATCGTGGACTGGGTGTACCAGGAACAAAGCCCTATTGCACGGATTCAATAGCCGCCCCAACGGCTTGAATGATGGCCTCCCAAATGCCAGGCTCGGCCAACAAGGGTATCTCTTTGGCCAACACATTCGAGAGCTTGCCTGAGTTGGCATCCAAAGACCGAAGCAGGCGATCGATTTGATGGTCAGGCATCTCAACGATATCTTTGATCGCAGCCCGGGCTTTGGCCTGTCTTTGCAGATAGCGTGACTCTTCCCGCATGTCTTCACGGATGGTGCGCACCAACACATCCGCCAGATAGACCACGTGTTGCGTCAAATCCATGTATCGCCACACCGGCCGCGCATTGGCATCCCCCTTGAATACAAAATTCGATCGGATGCCATCGGGGTGAGTGGTCTGCATGGCGGCAAACTCGTAGGTACCCGCCAGGATGCCCATCAGTGGACGGGATATCGTGTCCAGGATGCGATCGTATGAGCGCCGCTGCGCAGAGTCGCTGGTGATCAGGGACGAGACAGGCAGGATCATGGGTTCCTTGACGACCCCATCACGTCGCAACACATCGTTGATCAAAAAACGATGCACCCGCCCATTGCCATCGGCCAGCGGGTGGATATAGACAAAACCAAAGGCCACCACGGCACTGCGCATGACAGCCGATTGCCCTTGGGTTCGTTGCCAAAACACAGATAAGCCTTCAAGCATGGCCTGCATGTCGCTTGCAGGGGGTGCCACGTAATGAACCACTTCTTGGTATCGAACTACCTCCCCCACAAACACGGGGGAATGGCGAACACCAAACTGCTGCACTGTGGTGCGCCGGCCCAAAATTTCGGATTGCAGCTGCGCCAGCGATGTGTCGTCGAGGGGTAAAGCCCCCTGGCCGGTTCGCTTTGCCAGCACATCGGCAAAACGCTGGATGCGGTCCGATTGATCCGCCTCGCCTTCGATCGCAAAGCTGGATTTGCTCTCGCGCAGCGTCATCCAGACGGCCGATCGCATGAGCACATCTTCCCCAAACTCCGTCGCCAATTCCTTCAGAAGGCCTTGCAGATCGACACCGACCGCCTGTTTCACATCACTTGTCTTGCGAATGATGGGGCAAAACGCAGGTGATCCGGGCAGGTTGTCCCGCACACGCCAGCGGCGGTTGGGGACAGATTGGCCGGGCGAGGCGGCCACCAGTTTTCGGTCATCCAGCACATCCACATAGGGGCCAGCGATGGGCGCTTGTACTTCCAGCTGTCGCCCCGTCAGCCACTCGTACAGAAAGCCAGACCTTCTGGCATATTGACCGCTGGGCTCATCGTGAATCCAAGCCACCAGTTCGGCCTTGTCCACCCGCTCGAAGACGCGGCTGAGCATTTCCAGGTGCAGCTCCTCGTGTTTGAGGTGAAAGGTCAGGTGCCCTCGCAGACTCTCACTGGGCCGCATGCTTTCTACAAAGGTCTCGGTCCGGATGCCTGAGGTCAGTTGCGTCGTGCGGCGCCCGCCAATGCGGCTTTGCACAGCCAAAGGCATGACAAGCTCGATACCATAACGAGCCATCAACCAAGCCCCACCGACTGCGTTGGAAGTCACCATGCGTCATTATGCGCAAAAATAGGTTTTCATGCGCAAAAACATGTCAAAAACCGACTCCGTGCGCAAAAACGTATTTTCCGGCTCTCGCCCAGACTACTGTCATCAGGCAGAGCTCACGGCGTCATCGCTGCTGGCTAAAACCGATGTAACCACAAGGATTTTTTAATCAGGTCCGTGATCGCCCATGAATCTCCAAACTAGTCAAAGACCCAGTTCGCTGTGCGAGCCCAAACGCACCAGCTGCAACGCCGCATCGTCAGGCTTGCGGTAAATCAGAACCAAATCCGGCTTGATGTGGCAGTCCCGGTGATCTTTCCAGTCGCCAGTGAGCGCGTGATCGCGGTGTCTCGGATTCAGTGCCTGGTCGTTGGCAAGTGCCTCGACCACAGCTATCAGGTCATCCGCCAGCGTTTGGCGATGTTGACCTTTGGATTCGCGTTTGTAATCCCGCCTAAATTGGACAGTACGCTCAATCGTCCGCATTCAAGTCGGCCATTAGGTCCTTGACACTGGCGAACGACTTCAAGCCGCCTTGGCGTGCCTCTTTCATCGCCTGGATCGTCGTGGCATTGGGCACCAGGGGCTCAAAGGGCAGCGCTTTTTCGCGTGCGATACGGGTCAGCATGATCCGAAAGGCATCAGACACTGTCAGCCCCATGGCCGCCAAGACAGCGCTGGCTTCCTCTTTGGTGTGCTCGTCGATACGGGCACGGACAACGGCATTTGCAGGCATTGCTTTCTCGCGAATAGATTGGGCCACATTGTAGCTCAGATGAGCTACTAAGGTACCATCGAATATGTTTTCGCCCCCCATTTGATCCATGCCCACCAACACCCCACCCACCTTCCTCCTCAACGGCAACTCCACCCTGAACGCCCAGGCCAGTTACCTGGAGGGCGGGCCTGCGGTGTTGATGGACAGCACCGTGCAGGTGCTGGATGCCGAGCTGACGGCCACGTCATACAGCGGCGCCACGCTCACCATTGCTCGCCAGGGCGGGGCGTGGTCGCAAGACCATTTCTCGGCCAGTGGCCCCTTGGGGGCGCTGACCGAGGGCGGTGTGCTCAGCCTTGGCGGGCAAGTCATAGGCACGGTGGTGCAAAACTCGGGCGGTCAGTTGGTGTTGCGCTTTGGTGCGTTGGCCACGCAGGCGCGTGTTAACCAGGCGCTCAGTGCGCTTCAATACAGCAACAGCTCCAAGGCCCCGCCCGCCAGTGTCGAGCTGGCCTGGGTGTTCAACGACGGCAACGCCGAGGCCCAGGGCAGCGGGGGCGCGCTGTCCACCACTGGCACCACCACAGTCTTGATCACGCCCGTCAACCAGCGCCCCACCGGCACAGAAAAACACCTGCGCCTGGAGGCCAACACCACTCTGGTGCTGAGCCCAGAGGACTTTGGATTTCTGGATGCAGAGGACGGCGCCGTGCTCTCGCAGGTGCGCATCGACTCGCTGCCCAGCTCGGGCAGTTTGCGCTATGACGGCGCTCCACTCAGCGCGGGCTTGTCCATCGGCGGGGCCGATCTGGCGCAGGGGCACCTCAGTTATGTGCCCGCCAACAATGCCAGCGGCCTGGATGCTGCGCGGTTCAGCTTCACCGTGTTTGACAGCCAGGGCCTGGGGGATGCCAGTGCGCGCACGTTGCACATGGATATCAAGCCTGCGGGCAGCCCGGCCAACCTGGCCCCCACGCTCAGCAGCGTGTCCACGGTGGGCAAGGCCAACGCAGGCTTGCCCTACACCTTGCGCTGGAGCGACATTGCCCAAGCCGCCAACGAGGCCGACTTTGAAAACGACGCCATTTCATTCCTGATCACCGGGGTCAGCAGCGGCAGCCTGACCCTGGGCGGTGTTCCCGTCACGCCAGGTCAATCCTTGTTGGGGCCCAGTGGCACGCTGGTGTGGGTCCCCAGCATTGCCTCCAATGGGGTCACCCCCGCGTTTCAGCTGAAGGCCTTTGACGGACAGCAGGCCTCGTCCACCGATGTGCAGGTAAACGTTCAAGTGGCGCCGCTGGCCGGCGTGCGGGCGCAAATCAAACTCAGCCAGGCCGCCATTGACGGTAACCTGGCCATCGAGCAGCTGTCCAAATCACAAAACGTTAACGGCACCTTGTCAGAGGTCATCAACAGCGTTGTGAAAGTGGATGCGGCCATTGGCAAGAACTATTACAGCTCCAGCAGCCGCAGCCAAACAGAGGATTCGCTGACGCTGACCTACAGCAACGGCGCCACCAAAACCTACATCGGCACGCAGGACAACCCAGGGGCCACGTCCGGCACTGCCACGGTGTCGCAATTCACCTTTCAAGAGCCCTCCAGCCTGAACGTGGTGGCCCGGGGGGCTTTGCGCTACACCTACAACAACAGCGCTACTTCGTCGTATTTTTCGGCCACCACCGGCGTCTTGAACCACTATGAAATCAATGTGCTGGACGCCAAGGTCATCCCCTTGTTGGGCACCTACCAAACCAGCATTGATGGGGGCATTGCCTACAACTACAGCGGCGGGTTGAGTGGCAGCCTGACCCAGCTGAAAACCACCGCACAAAAGTTGATGCAGTCCTCGGTCATTCAGGGGGTATTCACCGTCTCGGCCAGCAGCATGTCGGCGGTGGCCAATGGCACGGCCTCTGCGTCGGTCAGTGGAACCGTCACGTCGCTGGAGCAAAACTACTATGACGGCAGCTATGTCCGTTTAACCGCCGGCCCCGGCGGTGTGGCCGTGAAAAACGGAGAGTCGGTGCGCTTGGACGACTGGATCGGCACCCCGGCCATTTTTGCGGGGGATGATCAGATCGACATTGACATGCCGGACAACCCCGACAAGCTCGGCCTGCAGAACGGAACGTTTGGCACCTACGCGGGCAACGACGTCATCACCCTCAGCGGTGGGGGTGGGTTGTTGAATGTGGATGCGGGTGCCGGCAACGACCGCATCACCGCTTTAACTGGCAACCACTCCATGGCCGGTGGCGCGGGGCACGACACCCTGGTGGGCGGCAGCGGTACCGACGTGGCCGTCTTTCATGGGCCGCGGGCCAATTACCAGGTGCTGCGGGCTGCCAACAACACAAGCATCATGATGGTGGTGTCTGACGCCGAGGGCTGTGACACCTTGCTGGACATCGACCGGTTGGAATTTAGCGATGGCAGTTATGACACAGCGGTGTTGGTCAACAACACCGCCCCCAGCCTGACCAGCATCGATGTTCTGCCCGGCGGCACCGAAGACCAAGCCTACGCCGTGCGCGGGGCAGCCCTGTACGCCAACGCGGTGGTAACCGATGCGCAGGGTGACGCGGTGGTGTTCAAGGTTCAATCGGTGTTGTCGGGCAGCTTGACGCTGAACCAACAGCCGGTGAAACCGGGTGTCACCACCATTTCCCCTGGCGACACCTTGCTGTGGGTGCCCCCGGCCAACCAGTTTGGCCAAGTGCCGGCCTTCACCGTGTGCGCCAGTGACGGCCAGCTGGATTCCAGCCAAGTGCTGCCGGTGGTGATGACGCTTGGTGGTGTCAACGATGCCCCGCTGGCCAGCTCTAAAACCGTGGCGGTTAAAACCCTGGACCCAGTGGTGCTGCAAGCCCAACAGTTTGGCTTCAACGACCCCGATGGTGACCCCCTGGCGGCGGTGAAGGTCACCCCCGTCACCGGCCTGGGGCAACTGGAGATGAAAAACGCGCAAGGCGTATGGCAAGCGGTCAGTGCGCGGCAGGCCATCAGCAAGGCCGCGTTGGACGCGGGCCAACTGCGCCTCACCCCGGTGAAGGTGGACGGCAAAATCAAGGCGCAGTTGGGGTTTACCGTGAGCGATGCGGCCCTGGACAGCGCCAGCAGCTACACCTTTGGCTTGAGCGAGGGCTTTAACGCCCACGGGCGTGTCAGCTTCTGGAAACCCGGCGCCAGCGCCTTGCCCCTGGATGGAGTGACCCTGAAGCACGGCAGCACCGAACACACCACCAGCGCCAGCGGCCCACAAGCGGGGCAGTTTGCGCTGGACGGCCTGGCAGATGACGATGGCGTGCTTGAACTGACGGTGCAAAAAACACCGCCCACCAGCAGCGCCAACGCCAACATCACGCTGACCGATGTGCTGGCTGCGCTGAAGGTGTACCTGGGCAAGTCGGTGGGCAGCTTTGCCTCGCCCTTTAACCTGATTGCGTCCGACTTCAATGCCGATGGCACGGTCAACCTGACCGATGTGCTGACCCTGCTGAAGTACTACCTGGGCAAGGACACGGGCCAGGTGAAGCCGCAATGGACGTTTGTGGATGCGTCTACCTTGGTGGGCACGGGCGAGACGGCCACGCTGGCCAGTGACAACGGCGGGGTGATCAGCAAGACCCACACCACGCCGCGTGGCTTGGTGCATGACTTT
>JACCDX010143315.1_pt1 | contig 86366 bp, 78 predicted proteins | sample 7449681 | NCBI WGS metagenome assembly JACCDX01 (sample SAMN15323450, study PRJNA562643) | freshwater metagenome | isolation source: river surface water | place: USA:Blue River Watershed | collected 2017-08-18 | reverse complement strand
TTGCTGTAGGTGTTGGTTTCTTCACCGGTAAAGTTTCTTGGGGTTTGTTAGTCGGTGTAACTGCCGGTATCGCTGCAATGTTTGGTGCTCCAACCATCGTATCAGCTATCAGCGGTACATCTGCTTATAATTGCCAAGGCTAAAATACACTCTTTGCATTTTCCAATAAGGCGAATTCTATTCGGAGTTCGCCTTATTTTTTACCACTTCCACCATTCTCACTGATCTGCTATCAGAGTTGATGATTTTAAATTTTAGATTGTCTTTCTCTATTTCTTCCCCAGTTTCTGGAATTCTTTTGAACATCGCCATTACAAGGCCAGCAATGGTTTGATAGCTTTCATGGTTATGTTCAATCTCATTTTGCAAAATCTCTTCTACTTTTCTGATCTCAACTCGTCCGCCAAAATGGAAAGTGTTTTGGTTAATCTTTTTAATACGGAAAAAAGAGTTGTCAGAAGGTAAATCGTGTTCATCTTCAATGTCGCCGACGATTTCTTCCATTATATTTTCAATCGTAACGAAGCCATCAACACCGCCAAATTCATCTAATACAATGGCAACGTGAATACGTGACATTCTCATGCGTAACATCAAATCCAAAATCTTCATTGAACCCGGTACAAACAAGATTTTACGTAGGATTTTAGAGATAGAAAAGTCACTATCTTCTTCGCATAAAAATTTTGATAAATCTTTGCTGTGAATAAAGCCAATAATCTCATCTAAAGTTTCTTTAAAAACTGGAATTCTAGTGTGTCCCTGTGTCGTAATAACTTTTTTAACATCTTCCAAATCGGAATCATGTTTGATTGCGACTAAATCAGCTCGGGGAGTCATGATTCCGGAAACTTTTTTGTCGCTGAGAAATGCGATGTTTTTGATCATCTTTTTTTCTTCAAAGCTAATCAAATGCTCTCTTTCGTATGTATCGACAAGATGTGAAATGACAGATTTGAAAGATTTTTTAGATTTTTTCCCGATTAGATTGAAAAGAAATTCAAGTGGTTTTTTGAAGCTTGTTTTATCAGCGAGCTTAGGCTTTTCGCGCTTCGATCGATCGTTCATTTATTAGTTAAAATTGTTGATATGGGTTTTTAATTCCGAGCTTTTTGAGAATTTTAATTTCCAAGCTTTCCATGGTGTTTGCCATTTCTTCTTCTTCGTGATCATATCCGATAAGATGAAGAATACTGTGTAAAATCAAGTGTGTAAGATGATCATGAAAACTCTTTTTTTGTGCAAGAGATTCTTTTTTTAAAGTTTCGTAAGCGATTACAATATCACCAAGAAGCAAGTAAGGGAGTCCAGAAACGGCTTTTTTTAAGCCAATTTTTCTGATCATATTTTCGTCAAGGGAAGGAAAAGATAAAACGTTGGTTGCTTTGTTTTTTTGACGAAACTGTTGATTTATTTTTTTGATCTGGGCGTCTGAAACTAAGATTACACTTAGCTCTAATTCAAGATTTTGGGCAGAATTTTTGGTTATAACTTTTTTGATTTCAGTTAATAAAATCAAATCTTCGCAAGTTTTTTGAATGAATTCTTCGATATTTCTTTCAGCCAACCATTTTTTGCTACGAATATCTAATTCGATGTTAATCATTGTTTTTGCAGAAATTTTTATTTGGACATTTTGCGAATTTTTTTGGGCAAATTCTAGCGGCTTTTTCGACATTATTGACAGCGCCAAATTCTGTTTTGGCACTTTGTTCAAACTCATTTGATACAATCTGACAAATTTCTGATAAAGATTGGATAAATTGTCCGTTAGTGTTCAGAGCCGGAACCCGTAAGTAATTTTTAATTCCGAGTTCATGAGCCATATTTTTGAAATCGATATCAAGTTCGACTAAAGTTTCAGAATGTTCGGAAACGAATGAAATTGGCACCACAACTGGATTTTTACGATCTAGAGCCGCGCGTTTAATTTCAAGTTCTAGGCTTGGACCAGTCCATTGCAAAGGTCCTACTTTTGATTGATAGCAAACACGAAAATCAATTTTGTCTTCAGAAACGTTTAAAAGTTGACTCAAATTTTCGACAACTTTTTTAGTAGTTTGCTCGACTTGAAAAGCGTAAGGATCACCAGCATCAATAACTTTTTGTGGTAAACCATGAGCGGAAAATAGGAAGCGAAATCTGCTTAAATCTCCATCATAAATTGTCATCAAAGTTTGTTTGATCAAACTAGCATGAGAAGCTATAAAGCGTGCACTTACCGGATAACAACAAACCATTTTAGTTTCGATCTTTTTACCAAATTGTTGCTGTGCTTTTGTAAATTTATCGGCGAAATCGGATAAAGAAGATTCGCTAGTTGTGGTCGAAAATTGGGGATAAAGCGGTAATAAAATTGCGTGAGTTGGGTCATATTTCATGACTTGTTGTGCCACTTCTTCAGAGAAAGGTTCGGCGTAACGCATGGCAACAAAAACTTTAAAATCACCCAAGAAAGATAATTCTTGCTCTAAAGCATGGGCTTGACTCAGGGTAATTTCAAGCAGTGGCGATTTACCGCCAATTTGCGAATAAATTTTTTTAGATTTTTCGGCGCGACGACTGGAAATTAATTTGGCCAGTAAATAACGAAAAGGTTGGATTAAATTAATGATCGCTTTGTCGTTAAACAAATTAAACAAAAATGGCTGAACTGATTCGAGATTTTTCGGACCTCCCAAATTAAATAAAACAACGGCAGTACGACGTTTAGAATTAAACATTTTTAAATAATTTTTTGAAAGTTAACGAAGCAAAGAAAGTTAAACAAAATAAGGCAATTACTGTAGAGTTTGCCGCCAAATCGAAATTATCAGCTATTTTGAAGGAAGTGGCAGAAATTACGATTCCAAAACCTAAACTTAGCATCGCCATTTTTGTAGCTGAGTGAGAAAAAATTCGTGCTGTTGCAGCTGGCAAAATTAGTAGGGCTGTCATCAAAAAAACTCCAACAATTCTAACGCAGAAAGCTATAGTTAAGGCTAGTAAAATGGCGAAAGATAAGTTCCATAGATTGATTTTTATGCCTTCAATTCGAGCTAAATCTTGATTAATATTGATAAGCAAAATTTTGCGAAAAGCTAACTTATAATAGATTAAACTTATAATGCTTAAGATGGTCAAAGCCAGTAAGTCGTTGTTTTCTACGGTTAAAATATCGCCAAATATGTAAGAATTGAGCGACATTTTAACCTGTAATAGATCATTTAATATCAAGGCGACAGCAATGCAAAAGTACGAACAAATACCGATTAAAGTGCTTTTAGAGAAAATTTTATTCCATGAAGAGGTTTCAACCAAAAGGGCAAAAATTATGGCAAATAATGACAAAGTAACAATTTGTCCGGAGTTAAAAAATGTTCCTGAAATTATTCCTAAAATTATTGAATGAGAAAGACCTTCGCCGAAGTAAGCGAGTTTTTTCCATAATACAAAAATTCCTAAAATAGAACAGGAAACAGTAATTAGTAGAAGTGCCAAAAAAGGCTTGATAAGAAAGACCTCAATCACTTAGTTTTTTGTAAAAATTAGCAGAAATTTGAAAGAAATTATGTCACAACAAGTACAAGAAATATTGTCGCAATTACTGAAAACGCAATTGCAGAAAAAATCTACCATAAAAGTACAAACTAAAGTTAGTGCCTCCGAATTTAAGAAAAGAGACTCTAGGCAAGAAAATGAAAGGCAAAAATCTAAAAATGATCTCATAAGACAAAAAGATAAAATGTTGCGAGATCACGAAAGAGAACAGAAAGTTGTCGAAAAAATAGAAGAAGAAAATTGGGCTTTTTATCGTCGAATAATTGTCGAAAACGCTGCGAAAATTTTTATGATTTTACTTTATTTCATAATTTCGAGTATTGCGATTTGTAAAGCGGGAATAATTATTTTAACGGCATTTCAGAATTTATTGTATGACGCTTTAATTTCAGTTCCTCCTTCTTCGCTTCCCCCAAAATATTAGCGGGCTGCCAATTTGACTTTTATTTTTCGATCCTTAGAAGGTCGCCTTTTTTAAAACTGAGCTAGAATTTAACTGTGTAAATTGGTCATAAAATAAGGCCAAAATCTTCAAATTCTCACACTTTAACAATAATAAATATGAGCAAAAAATCAGGCGTGAAGCCAGAAGTTGCGGCATCAAAAAAAGAGATGTCGAATATGTTCAGCAAAAAAGAGTTGTTGGGCTTTTATCAAGAAATGTTGTTGATCCGTCGCTTTGAAGAAAAGGCTGGTCAACTTTACGGCATGGGCTTGATTGCTGGTTTCTGCCATTTGTATATTGGTCAAGAAGCTATTGCTACTGGTATGCGCCACACCATGAAAGATGGCGATAAAGTTATCACAACTTATCGTGATCACGGCCACATGATTTCTGTTGGTTCTGATCCGAAAAAAATTATGGCGGAATTGCTTGGTCGTTCTGATGGTTCTTCAAAAGGTAAAGGTGGCTCCATGCATTTGTTTGATTTGGAAAAACATTTCTACGGTGGACACGGAATCGTCGGAGCTTCAGTTCCAATCGGTGCTGGCTTGGCTTTTGCTGACAATTATTTAGGCAATAAAAAGGTAACTTACTGTTAGTTCGGTGATGGGGCGGCGCATCAAGGTCAAGTTTATGAAGCTTTCAACATGGCGAAATTGTGGAATTTGCCAGTGCTTTTCATTATTGAGAATAACCATTACGCGATGGGAACTTCGCTTAAACGTGCTTCTTCAATTGATGAACTTTACAAACGCGGTATTGGCTTCAACATTCCGGGTGAAAAAATCAACGGTATGGATGTTTTCGATGTGATTAAAGGTGCGCAAAAATGGGTTGATTATGCGCGTTCGGGCAACGGTCCAGTTATTTTGGAATTAGACACTTACCGTTATCGTGGCCATTCAATGTCTGATCCGGCGACTTATCGTTCAAAAGAAGAAGTAAATTGTAAAAAAGAAGCTGATCCAATCGATTCACTTCGTTCATATATTTTGGATAACAAAATTGCTGGCGAAGATGAGATCAAAAAAATTGACGATCACGTCAAAAATGAAGTAAATGAAATTACTGAATTCGCTAAAAACTCTCCAGAACCGGATGAGTCTGAATTGATGACTGAAATCTATAACTAATTTATCACAAAATTATGGCACTTAGAAAATTAACAGTTCGTGAAGCTCTTCGTGAAGGAATGGCAGAAGAAATGAGAACTACTCCGGAAGTTTTTGTTATGGGTGAAGAAGTCGCGGAATATAACGGCGCTTACAAAGTTACCCAAGGTTTGTTGGCAGAATTCGGTGCTAAAAGAGTAATCGATACTCCAATCACTGAGCATGGTTTTACTGGTATTGCTGTTGGTGCTGCCTTTGCTGGTTTGAAACCAATTGTTGAATTTATGACTTTCAACTTCGCTATGCAAGCAATTGACCAAATCGTCAACTCTGCTGCTAAAACTAACTACATGTCTGGTGGTCAAGTTCGTTGTCCGATCGTTTTCCGCGGTCCAAATGGTGCGGCTTCACGTGTTGGTGCGCAACACTCACAATGCTACGCGGCTTGGTATGGTTCAATTCCGGGTTTGAAAGTTGTTGCTCCTTACTCAGCAGCTGATGCCAAAGGTTTGATGAAAGCTGCAATTCGTGATCCAAATCCAGTTGTGGTTTTGGAAAATGAAATCACTTACGGCTTCAGTTTCGAAGAAGAATATGATGACGATCACGTTGTCGAAATTGGTAAAGCAAAAGTTCTTCGCGAAGGCAAAGACGTTACGATTATCGCTTTTTCTTTGGTGGTGAAATACGCTTTAGAAGCTGCAGAAGAATTAGCCAAAGAAGGTATCGAAGCTGAAGTTATTGATTTGCGTACAATTCGTCCTTTGGATCATGAAACTATTGTTGAGTCAGTAAAAAAGACTTCGCGTTGCATAACCGTTGAAGAAGGTTTCCCTTTCGCGTCAATCGGCAGTGAAATTGCTTCGGTCTTAATGGAACAAGCTTTTGATTATTTAGACGCTCCGGTGAAAAAACTTGCAAGTATTGATGCGCCACTTCCATATGCAGCAAATCTTGAAAGATTAGCTTTGCCAAAAACAGTGAACATCGTTGCGGCAGCTAAAGAATTAATGTATCGCAATCAAGAATAGCATGTTTTTATACAACTTCGTCAAAAAACATAATATAACAAAACCGCTTTTTATCGGCTATTTTATTGGCATGGCGGTTATTTGTTATTTTGTTTTTTGCACGTTGTTTGGTGCAAAAGGATATATTCAATATTTAACTTTGCGTCATCAGGTTGTTAATAAAGAAAGCATCAAACAAGATTTGGTGAACAAGATGCAAGTGAAACAAAATATGGTTGAGGGTATGAATCTGAATTCACTAGATCTCGACTTATTGGATGAGCAAGCCAGAAAAGTTTTGGGTTACGCTGGCAAAAACGAAGTTGTGGTTTATCAAGATAAAAAAACGTCACAAAATTAACTTATTTCTCCTATTTTTATATCTTGTGGATATCAGAAGATAAAATTTTAGCGCATAATTAAAATTTCCCATGTCACAAATTTCTCTCAAACGCGAAACTTATCGCAAACTTTTTCACATTTTGTTAGTTATTATTCCTATTGCTTACGTTGTTTTAGGAAAATGGCTTAGCGTTGCAATTTTTGCCTCAGCTGCTGCTGTGGTAGTTTCTCTTGATTATTCCCGTCGTAAGAATGCGACTGTGCAAAATATTTTTATAAAAATTTTCGGAATTATTTTGCGGGAGCATGAACGTGATGGTTCAAAGCTTTGTGGCGCAAGTTGGGTAGCTTTAGCGGCAACAATCAACTTTTTGATTTTTCCAGCAGAAATTGCGGTTGCGGCATTTTTTATTTTAGCGATTTCTGACGCTTTGGCGGCAATTATTGGACGAAATTTTCCGAGTGAACCATTTTTCGAAAAAACTAAAAATGGCTCGATTGCTTTTGTAATTAGTGCTTTGCTGGTTTTGATTTCATGCGGAATTTATTATCACTCGAGCTTTTGGTATTATTTCTTTGGAACTTTCGCAGTTATAATTGTAACTTTATTGGAAGCGCGTCCTAGCTTTTTGAGAATTGACGATAATTTTTTGATCCCGATCACTTTTTCAATTACTATGATGATTTTCAATTTGATGTGGCATTTTTCTTACTAGGTAATTGATGATTTTTCCTAAAGATTTTCCTGATAAGTTAAGATCCTCAATTCTGGTCTCAGAAGTTGTCGGCAAGAAAGTTAAACTGAAATTGCGTGGCAAAGAGTTCAGTGGTTTATGTCCATTTCACAACGAAAAGTCACCATCTTTCACGGTTAATGATCAGAAAGGTTTTTATCACTGTTTTGGATGTGCGGCGCATGGCGATGTGATTAGCTTCGTCATGCAAAATGAAGGTATGGCTTATCCTGATGCGGTAGCGAAATTAGCGGCTGATTTTTCAATTCCGATCCCAAAAGTTCAATTCGACGAAGTCAAAGAAGAGAAGCTATCACGCGATTTATTGATTTTGGAAACAATCTGTAAATTTTTTGAAGATAATCTAATCTCAGATTCCGGCCGTGCGGCCTTGTCTTATTTGCAAAAACGCAAAATTTCTTCGGATAATATTAAAAAATTCCGTCTCGGTTTTGCCCTAAATTCTTACGAAGCCTTAACAAAATTTTTACAAGCCAAAGGTTTTTCAGAATCTGAAATAGCACGTTGCGGCGTGGTTGGGCGTAATGATCAGAAAAAACTTTATGATAAATTACGCAACCGTGTGGTTTTCCCAATCACCAATAAAAAAGGCCAAGTTATTGCTTTTGGCGGGCGCACAATCGCTGACGATTTGCCCAAATATTTAAATTCCGCTGAAACAGAAGTTTTTAAAAAAAGCCAAACTCTGTATAATTTTCATTTCGCGCGTAAACCAATATTTTCAAAAGGTTACGTTGTTGTGGTTGAAGGTTATATGGACACAATTTCTTTGGCGATTAACGGTGTAGAAAATGTGGTTGCTGGCCTTGGCACAGCTTTGGGCGTTGAGCATTTGAAGGAATTATTTTTTACGACTGATAAAATTGTAATTTGTTTGGATGGTGATTCCGCTGGTCTGCGTGCCGCCAAAAGAGTTGCGGAATTGGCCTTACCTTTGATTACAGCAAAAAAAAATATCGCTTTCGCATTTCTACCAAATCAGCTTGATCCTGATGATTTCATTAAACAGTTTGGCGCTGCTGAATTAGAAAAACAATTTGCTGAAGCGGTACCTTTATCTAAAAGCTTGTTTGATTTTGCTTTGATTGATTTGGCAATCGATAAAAAAGATAAAATTAGTGCTGAAGCAAAGGCTAAACTGGAAACTAGCTTGATGACTAAGGTTGAAGCCATTAAAGACGCTACTTCTAAAAAACATTTTTCTTATTTTTTTAAAGATCAGCTTTTCAATTTAGGACGTGATTTTGGTGCAAAAAATAAAAATTTTGTCGTTAAAACTGCACCTAAAATTAATAATTTACAAACTGCTGTAACTAATCACGCGAGTAAAAATATTGCGAAAGCAATTGTGGCTTTATTGATTAAATTTCCTGAGTTGGCGAGTTTTAGCGATGATAATTTTAATTTGCATGAAGTGCATTTTTTTAGTGATGAAATTACTCAAATTAAAGATGCAGTGATTACTTTGATTGAAGAGAATCAAGGTTTAGAGGCGATAGAAATGATAAAAGCACTTGAAAATTCAGCTACTAGTAATGATTTAAGAGACATAAAGAATGTACTTGCAAGCATTCAAACCCTTAGCTTAGACTTAGCACAAATCAAATTAAGCACTCTACTTTTGAAAGATTTATTACTTCAAGTAGACCAGCAATATAAAGAAGCTTTGGGTAAAATTGATGAAATTGAAACTCATCAAAGCGCAATAACGAATCAGAAAATCAAAGAAATTTTCGAATATAAAAACTCACTTGAGCGCAAGATTTTAGCGCTTGAGAAAGACATTGCTTAAAATTTTTCAGAGGAAATATGGCAACAAAAAATAAAGCTAAAAAAGTAATAAAAACTGTAGCGAAAAAAGCAGTCGCTAAGAAAGCCGAAAAAAAGAAAGTAGTAGTGAAAAAACCTGCGCCAAAAAAAGTTATAGCGAAAACTCCGGCTAAGAAAGTTTCTAAATCATCAGCAAAAGTTGCTAAAAAAGTTGTAAGCAAGCCTGTAAAAAAGATCACTAAAGTCGCTTCTCAGAAAGTTGTAACTAAGCCAAAGAAAGAATTAAAACAAAAAGCTGTTAAAGTTGCTAAAGAAAAGCCAGTTAAAGAGAAAAAGGAAAAAGTTGCGAAGCCAAAAGTAGTGAAATCAAAATCAAAATTAGCTACGGCAATTCATGATAAAACAGTCGCCTTGGCTGAAAAGTTTCAACTTATTCAAGGTGTAAAATCGGCTTTACACCAAAAAGATGAAGAAGGTAAAAAGCTATCAACTGAACTTGGCGATAAACTAAAAGCTTTGATGGCTTTGGGTAAATCCCAAGGTTTTTTGACTTTCGACCAAATTAATGAACATATTGATTCTGATATCGATCCGAAAAAATTAGATCGTATTTTAGATATTTTGGGCGAGTTCAAAATTCAAATCGTCGAAAAAGAAGATGATTTAGATAAATTAGAAGATGGCTCTTTGGCAAAAGATGACGAAAAAAGCCAAAAGCGTTCAGAAGATTCGGTTAAAACTTATCTGAAATCGATGAGTACAGTTAAACTTCTAACTCGTGAAGATGAAGTTGCGATTGCGATGCGTATCGAAGAAGGTCGCAATAAAACTGTTCAAGCTTTGTACCAAAGCCCGATGATTATGAAGCATTTTATTGAGTGGTACAACGGTTTGTCTGGCGGTACAATTCTTCTTCGCGACATCATTAGAATTGATGAAACATACAATTCTGAGTTGGAAGAAATGATGAAGAATAGCGAAAAACAAGCTTTAGAACTTCTGCAAGATCCACAATCAGGCGTTGAAGATGTGACCGCTATTATTAACGATCAAGTTGATGCTGCGGAAGAAGAATCAATGTTTGAAGATGAAGAGTTAGAAGAAATCGACGAAAGCGTGGTTTCATTCGTTTCAATGGAAAGAATCTTGATGCCGAAGATGCTCGATTTGTTCCAAAAAATTGCCAATATTTGCCAAAAAATATTAGATAAAACTGCTGATAAAACTCGTGAGCAAATTGAAGCCGACAAAGACATCCAAAAATTGAAAGCTGATTTCTTGCGAATTTCTGCAGAAGTAAGTTTCAACGATTCTTTGATTAAAGCTTTGGTTGATCAACTTTACGAAGCTTATGATAAAATTATCGGAATTGAGATCGAATTACTGCGTTTGTCGCAACAACACAGCGTTGATAAAACTGACTTTTTGAAACATTACGTTGGTTTGGAAGCGGGCGAAAAATGGATTGAAAAAATCGCTGCTGTTAAAGAAAGAAGATGGGCGGCATTTTACGAGGCTGAAAAAGAAAAGATTTTAGATATTCAAACTCGCATTTTGAAAATTACTAAAATCATGGGTTTGAATTTACCAGATTTCAAAGCGTTGATTAACACAGTCAGAAAAAGCCAAAACGAAGAGTTAAAAGCTAAAAAAGAAATGATTGAAGCCAACTTGCGTTTGGTTGTGTCAATTGCCAAAAAATATACCAATCGTGGTTTGCAATTTTTGGATTTGATCCAAGAGGGCAATATTGGTTTGATGCGCGCTGTTGATAAATTCGAATATCGTCGTGGTTATAAATTTTCGACCTATGCCACTTGGTGGATTCGTCAGGCGATCACTCGTGCTATTGCCGATCAATCACGCACAATTCGTATTCCAATTCACATGGTGGAAACGATTAACAAAATCGTCAAAACTTCTCGTCAATTAACTCAAGAACTTGGAAGAGCGCCAGACGCCCAAGAAATTGCCGACAAGCTTTTGATGCCAGTTGATAAAGTTCGTAAAGTTTTACGTACTTCGAAAGATCCGGTGAGCTTGGAATCTCCGGTTTCAGGTGACGATGAAGATAGCATTTTGGGTGATTTTATCGAAGATAAAACTGCGGTTATGCCTTTTGATGCGGCTTCACACTCGAAATTGAAAGAAGTTACAGCGCAAATGTTGTCGTCTTTAACGCCGCGTGAAGAACGTGTTTTGCGTATGCGTTTTGGTATTGGAATGGTTACGGATCACACTTTGGAAGAAGTTGGTAAACAATTCTCGGTTACTCGTGAACGTATTCGTCAAATCGAAGCCAAAGCATTGAAAAAGTTGCAACATCCAAAACGTTCAAAACTTTTGAAAAGTTTCTTGCAAGACGCGTAAATATTGAAATAAAAAATTTTCAGATTCCTGTTTTTGATTTTCCAAGATTGAAGACAGGAATTTGAAAAAACCACTAGTTAAAATGGTGACCAAACAACATTTTGGTTGTAATTTTTGCGTCACCGAAACTAGATGTGGATCTTGTTTCGTAGGCTTGCTACAAAAGAAATAGCACAAAACAAATGAAACAAACCTCAATCTCGCTTTACCCATCAAATGTTTGAAGAAAAGACAGGATCAAAAGAGCAATTACAAATCTCTCCTTTTCCACCAGATGGATTGAGATACCAAGGGTTTTACAAAGAAGATCTCCTTAGAATCAGTAGATTAGGACTGAATCAAGAACAATTAAACAACCTACTCAAATTCAATCTGTGTGGTATTAATCTCGATATTAATGAGGATCGAGATTTCTTCGCTAATGTTGGAATACTAAGTGCTGCACAACAAAATCAAAAACTCTCTGAGCAAGTCAAACTTTGTCTTAAGGGAATAGAAGGAGCAAAGTCACTAGACGATATTCAACAATTAGAAACATTAGAATTATCGCATTTTTTTAAACGTTTTAAAGAAGCTAATCCACAAGCTCACGAAGCACCATTAGTGTTTTATCAATATGCTTTGATACGTGAATTCCGTTTGATAATGAAGCAGGCTCTGAGACTTGAAGGACAAAAAAGCAATGCCTTTTTAGACACTACAAAAGAGAATAGAGCATTTAGTGTTGCAAAAAAATCTTTAGCTGAATTGTTAAATGGTCCTCAAGAAAATGGCCTAACAACACCTATTGGTAAAAAGTCTAGAAAGAAAAAAGAATTTATTGGCAGTCAGAATCTTTTGGATTCGCAAATATCTTATCCAAGAGAGATATTTATGGAACAGATAAAAGTTTTAAAATCTGGCGGTGCAATGAACATAGCGTTGATGAATCCTTCTCTAAAAAAGATAGAATTTAGAAGCGAGATTGGACTAATACAAGATTCACAATCTTCTGAAGCAGTTGCATCTGCTGAATCGGAAAGTCTTAAAGTATTGTCTTTTGATCAAGCAATTGCATTGCAAGAAATTGATCGAATTCTCTTTAGAAGAAAAGGTAAAGCTGATATTAGAATTACTAAAGGTGGCGGTAAAACAAAAATTAATGAAGTTATTTCTAAAGCTATTCAAAAAGCCAATGAATCACAAGGTTCAGAAATTAAAGTTATAAATGTAGATCTTATTAATGGGTTAGAAAAGTTAGAAGAACTTAAGAAAGAAGAAGATTTGAGTTCTCATCTAATCCAGCTCGATGAATCATATTTTTATGCTCATTTTCTTGGAAATAGTGAAATAGAGCGCAGCAAACTGATCAAAGATTTGACAAAAAAAGGTGCGATGGTTGTCACTTATGGTGCTAGTGAAAGTTTAGATAAAATTGAGATTGAGATAGAGCGAATCAAAGCCAAGATTAATAGGATTCAGCAGGATTTAGCAAATAATCCAAGAGACACTTCATTACTATTAAATAGCATCCAAAAATTTAGAGAAAAATATCGTTATAAACCCAAAAATCCTGAATCTGAAAAATATTGGGATACTGCTTCTAATGAAGTAGTCAAATTTCAAGGACGTGAAAAAGATCTATTAAAGGAGCTAGCGGATTTAGTGATCAAGAGTCAAATAATTGAAAAAACAGAAATCGAAAGGTTAGAAGTATTATTGCGCAAAGAGGGTTTTAATGCAGTAACTCCATATCAAGAAGTATATAAATTTTTATCACAAAATTTAGAGCGTATAGAAAGTATTGCTGAGAAATTTGATTCAAAAAAATTGGAAGAAAGTTTGCAAAAATACGATCAAAAATTACGTGATCGACAACAGCAAAGATTAGATCTTATTAAAAGAAGAGAAAGAACACAAAAAGAGTTCGAAGCAGCAGATATTTTGATTGAAATTACAGATGAAGAGCTGCCATCAAATAATGCAAACCTAAAAGATGACCAAAATGAAAGTTTGATTGGTAAGATTCCATTAGAAATGGCTGGTCTGGCAGATGGTCAAAAGATGCAATATATTTTGATGGATTTTGAAATTAATCAAAGAAATCAACCTTTAGAAGAGGATTTAGAACAAATTGCAAATCGCTGTAATGCTGATATCATAATTTTACCGTATTATGAAAACAAAACGACATCTTATCGAATATTTAAGAAAAATAAAGTTGTAGAACTAGATGATGATATCTCCGATTTAACAGAGCCAACGTATTACGTAGAAAAAAGCTCGGTTAATACACACGAAGTTACGTCAGCTGAAGAAAGCCCGAATTGTAAGATTTTTAAAACGCGAGAAGAATTAAACGAGTTCTTAGAAGAAAATGGTAATTCTAAAATTTTAAGTTTTTTTGATGCGAATAATTATATTGGTGGTGACTACGGAAGTGCCAGTCTTGGCATAACTCATCAATATATTCAGGTTCATCACTTAGAAGGATTGACTTGGAATACATTAATGCAGGCAAATCGTGATAGGACGGCAATAGAATTTGATCAGCAAGACAGTGTTTCGCGCTTTATAATTATTGAAAGAAGTCAATCTGAAGCCAATCAAATAGGCGATAGAGATTCTTTAAAAGCAATAATTGATCTAAATACAAGACAAGATGACTTGGCTCATGCTGTTGGATATCTTGAGGCAAAAATTGCAGATTTAAATTCTCAAAAAGGAGAAGATGAATTACAGAAGGGTTTATATGCAAAAATTTTAGAGGAATTACGTCAGAAATTTCAGCCGTATTTAGACCAAGAAGTAACGCAAGTTCTTGAAGAAAAGTCAGAGAATAACAATCGTTGGAACAACTATGAGTTTGAAAATAATTTCAATGTGACGGGAGATGAGCAAACTGTCTTCTCTGCTCAAGATTCAATTAGCACAAAAAGTTACTTAACGAAATATTTTGATCTCTCATCAACATCTAGTGCTACTTTCAAAATTGGTGGAAATTTACCATCGCAGCCAAATATTGAGATTCCGGCGAAGAATGCTGAATCTAGTTCAAAAGAAATTACAGGAATAGAAAAATTACAAAAAACTACAGAAATAGAAAATCCAAGAGTCGAGACAATTTTGGCACAAAATCCTACTCAGAAGAAGGAATCAGAAGAAGGAAGCGTGGAGAAAAATAATAAGTCTGTTGTTAATCCCGAAGATTTAAAACAAAAAAACGATGATTCAGAAAGGAAGATAGAGTTAAAAAAAGAAATCCGAAAAGCGGCGAAAGAGATTTATCAAGTATGTAAACAAAACGAAGAACTGAAAGAACGATTATCAAAGGCTGATAGTAATTATATTAATTTCGATACAACGGCTTACGGAAGAAAAAACGATTTGGTAGTTTATCTTCAAAATGGTCAGAATGATGAAAAGAAATATAATTATGCAATATACATATCAGGGATAGAAGCTAAGGCGCCAAAAATCTATAATCAAAAATCCGAATTAGATTCTTTAGATAGGCTAGAAAAAACGGCACTTTTTTTGTCATCTTTGTTACCAATCGTAGCTGAGTACGTAAAAAAACCAGAAGTTGAAAGCCAACAAATTTCAGAACAATTGGAATTAACAGAAAAGGATAAGTTGGAATCTAAAAACTTAGATCAAGATGAAGAAGTTTACGAAGTTGAAGAAGTTCAAGAAATGGCTAATGATAAATCACAATCGGAAAATATTGTCGTCAGCAATAACCCTAAGATTTTTAAAGAATGGCTTCTTTATTGGATGTGGGAAAAAGCAGAAGCTAAGTTAGATGAGTCTATTTCTTATAAAAAAATATCAGAATCGGATTTCGTGATAATAAAAGATGGTATCGAATATAATTCTAGTTCTGCAGAATATGCAAAACTTCCAGACGATGTAATAATGGAAATTTATAAGAAATTTGAGAAATTTTTGTTAGCTGAATATAAATATGAAGAGGATATCAAAATATTGTTTGAAAGGTTAATCCCACAAATTGGATCAAGCTTACAAATTGGTGAATATAGTTTGAAAAGACAAACTGATGAGGAAGGAAGGAATATAGTTAAGATATCAAAAGGTTCTGAGGAATATACGTTTGGTGACGAATCATCTCTAAAACCATCATTGGAGTTTCTCGATCAGGCTATATCAGAATTCCGGGCTTACGATCAGGAGAAAGTCATAACACAACTAAAACATGACGAAATTTATCCAAATTCTAATGCAATAGATACGGCAAATTCGCATTCTTATGATTGGTTTTCAGTATTTATTCTTGAAACTATGAGTCTTATCGAGGCAACATCATTAGAAATAGATGATATTAAATATGAAAAAACGTCGGACTCAAAACTCATAATCATAAAAGAGGGCAAAGAATATGAGTTTGATGGTGAGCGATATCCTAGCTTTTCAGAAGAACAGATTACAGAACTGTATGACAGATTTAATAATTTCTTGATAACTCAATATGGTTATGAAAACGAGGTCATAAATTTGTATTCCAGTTTAATCAAAGAAGAAGGCGAAGAATTAAAAGTAGGAGATTATAATCTTAAAATAACATCAGATTCTTCAGGCGAAATTATATTTCGTATCACGGGATGCGAGGGTAATAGAGAACAAGTATTTGAATATAAGGAGAGTGATAAATTATCTCGAAAACCTGATTTGAATGCCTTTGCATGCATTATTGAACAACTTAGAGAAAAAACCAATTCATCACCTAATATTGAAGATGCTGAGACAAAAGAATCAGATGAATTAAGCATATCTTATTCTGATTCTCACCAAGATTTAATTATAAGACAAAAGTTTATTGAATCCTTAGTAGAAATAAAAAGATTGGCCAAAAGCGATTTTAATGATGAAAAAAATTCCTACTATCGTGGAATCCACATTTCTGATGAAGAAGGTCAAAATATAACCAAATTCAGATTTACTTACGATATTGACAATAAGCCAATCTACATCTGCATTACTTACAACCATGATTATATAGATAGAAAAAATAGTAATAAAATTTTAGTGGAACAAATAGGTAATACGGAAGATCAGACAAAGCTTTTATCCTTAAATAACCCAATCTGTCAGAAAATTTTAGAATATTTGCAAAAAGCAAAAGCAATTGAAGATTCACATATTACTGACTTAGGTAAATCTAGAGATTATGACGGTTATATGAAGGGAACATACGATGATGAAAAAGAAGACAGTTCTTTTGAAGGAGATCCATCTATTGCAGAAAAAAGTTTGCTGTCATCAAGACCTAGTAAAAATCCAGAAGATGAATCTAAACAACGAAAAATATTAAAGGAGTTTGAACTAAAAAAAGGTCAGTTACTAAATAACTCGCTTAGAAACAGTAAGTTACGCGTTCCAAGTACTCATATCACTCCATCAGTTGCGGAAAATTTGGAAGAGTCACAAAAGTATTCTGGCAATAGCAAATATTCTTTATCAGATCGTAGTTCTTATCAAGATAGTTCTGTTTCGGAAGATATCAGAATTGCGACTTCATTAATAGCGGAATATTACCATAAAGGATCTTCAAAAAGTTTTATTCCTAAAAGCTCAAACAAAAATGTTGCACAGATTGCTGTAATAAAATTAATGAATCCAAATCAGAAAGGTGAATTATTTGAAATGGCAACAAATAATGAACAGATTTTTAGTGAAATTGCTAAAATTAGAGATGCACAAAAAACAATTAAGATAGATCAAAAAGTAGAAGAATTAGAAAAAGAAATTGAGAACAGAAAAAGTAATATAACTTCAACCCTAAAACTCATTATTGGTAGAACAATTATACAAGCTGCTAGAGAAGCTGACATTATTGGTGATTCACGTCTGGAACCAAATGAGGATGAAAAAGAAAAAATTAATAAGTTTATAAAAATAACGATCCTTAATCAGGGCAATATTGTACAGAGCAATCGACAAATTGATGAAGATATAAAATTGCTCTTTGGGCATACAGATAATACAGAAGATTTACAGAAGAGTATGATTAAATTTTCCAAAAGTTTTAGATCAAATGCTTACGCAGAAGGATTATTTACAGCGAATAGATCATCTGATAAATTGCTTGGGATATCTCTTAAAGCCTTGAATCCGGATTTATTCTTAGAAACTTTTTCCACTAACAAAATTGAAAAGACTGAAGGCGAAGAACAATTCGATCGGAAATTTAATAAATTCTTGGAAAGAGAAGAAGCTAGAATTAGTTCTCAATCTAGAAGCAGAGGTTCGAGCAGGTAAAATTTTAAGAAAAATTGCGATATTTTCCTTGGAAATAAAGTAAAGGCTGAGATTCATTTAATTTAGCAAAATCTATTATCTCGCCAATTACAATGTGGTGATCTCCAGCTTTAATAATACGGTGTTTTTTGCATTCAAAATAAGCTAGAGAGTTTTCAAAAATAGGGTTGCCATATTGTCCTAGAGAATATGCTTCTATGTCCCATTTTTTGGTGTTTTTGGGAGTGGCAAAACCGCTTGATAAGTTTTGTTGTTGTTCGCTTAGGATATTGAGCGAGAAAGTTCTGTTTTTCTTAAATAGTTCTAAATTTGACGATTTATTATCAATGCAGAATGAAACTAAGGGTGGATTCAAAGAGACGGAACTGAATGAATTAATAGTCATACCGAAAAATTCATCGGCAAAAATTTCTTTGAGTTTTTCAAGCAATGTTTTGCCTAGGTTAGTCTCATTTATTAGTTTATTGTTAAGGATTTTTTCTGAGAAAATTTTGTTGTGGAGAATTTTTTCGGCATCGATTTTATCAGTCAGAAAGTTTTTACGACGTGCGCAGGCAATTATTATTCCTGTCGAAAAAAGTCCTAAGCAGTCACGCAATTTTCTTGAATCCATATTATTCTTTGAAAGGTATAAAAAATAAGTCTTTAGCAAATATTAAAGCATCTGCGCTAATTGCAAAAGGAGTTAAAATAACATCTTCAACTTTTCTTGTGAAAGTAAGCGGTCGTCGAATTTCAATTTCGTATTCATCTTCCTGCTTTTCAAGATTCATGATGTAAGCCTCGAATTCTTCATTGTTTGGGTATTTATGACCAATTATTTGCAAATCTAGAATCCATGAATTTTCTTCTTCCGACTTCTTAAACTGCATTTGCGTAAGTTCTGCAATTTCTATTTCTGAGAGTCTTAGATCAAAAGTTTTGAAGCGAATCAGTGCTTTAAAACGAACTCCATCAATCATATTGAAATGGCTTTCTTCAGAGTCGATTTCAACTGTATGATTATTTTTTAGGGCTAGCAGAGTTTTTAAAAAGTTTTCGTGATCCTCAAAAACGTAGTGATGTTTTTCGCCAAGAAAAATTATGTAATTGTTATCGCGAGTAATGGCAATTTCTTTGATTTTTTCTTGATAAGAATTGCGCCACAAACATTTGGTAAATTCGCAAGAGGACAGAGCGAAAATCAGAGTAATAGAAAATAAAGTGGTGATTAATTTTTGTTTTTGAAATGGGTTATTCACCTTCTTAGAAAACCAACAAAGTTTTCAAAGAAGAAACCAAAAATAGTGCTAAAATCACAACTCCAAGTACGATTGCTAAGGCATAGTTATAAACGAAACCAGTTTGCAATTTGCTAGTGTAACTTGAGGCTTTTTTACATAAAGTGACCAAACCATTCGGCATTCCGTCTACAAACTTTATGTCGATTATACGCCACAAGAAATCGCCGATTTTTTTAGTTGGGCGCACAAAAATGCAGTCATAGATTTCATCGAAATACCATTTGTTCAACGAAAGTTTGTACAAAGGCTTCAAGCTGTTTGCTAATTTTGCCGGTAAATCGGTTTTAACTAGGTAGAATAAGTAGGCTAAAGCGATTGCTACAGCACCTACAATCAGCGGAGAAATTTTAACTAAAAATGGTGCGTGATGAATTTCTTCCAACAATTCCAACTTAGATTCTCCGACATAAATTACGTTTTCGAAGAAATTATGTTCTGCAGAAACCATGTTTAAAAATTTTGCGCCAACGAAACCGGCAGCGATTGAACCAATTGCCAATACGAATAGTGGAATCAACATCGCGATTGGTGATTCATGAGCGTGATCAAAAGTGTGATGATCAGCACGAGTTTTGCCGTGGAAAGTCAAAAACAGCAATCTCCAAGAATAAAAGGCGGTTAAGAAAGCGGCGGTGATTCCCATGAAATAAGCTAATTTACCGAAAGGAGAGTGCGACATGAAAGCCGCTTCCAAAATCACGTCTTTTGAATAGAAACCTGCAAATGGTGGGAACCCTGCCAATGCAAGAGAGCCAATCCACATCATGGCGTAAGTGATCGGAATTTTTTTCCAAATCCCACCCATTTTTTGGATGTCTTGTTCGTGATGCATTGCATGAATTACAGAGCCAGCACCAAGGAACAACAAAGCTTTGAAGAAGGCGTGAGTTGCTAAATGGAAAACAGCAGCAGAATAAGCTGAAACGCCACAAGCAAAAAACATGTAACCAAGCTGCGAACAAGTTGAGTAAGCGATAATTTTTTTGATATCGTTTTGAGTCAAAGCAATTGTAGCCGCAAACAAAGCTGTTGTAGCACCAACTAGAGTAACGATTCCTAAAGCGAAAGGCGAAAACTCAAAAATTGGGGAACAACGTGCAACTAAAAATACGCCAGCGGTAACCATTGTGGCTGCGTGAATCAAAGCTGAAACTGGAGTGGGGCCTTCCATAGCGTCTGCAAGCCAAACGTGCAAACCAATTTGTGCAGATTTACCCATCGCACCGATGAAAAGTAAAATACAAATTGTGTTGATAGTGTTGAATTCAGCTCCAAACATATTGAAAGTTGTGCCAACATGATGACATACAGAAGCAAAGACAGGAGCAAATTCGACGGTTCCAAAAGTGACGTAAATTAGAGAAATCGCTAAAATTAATCCAAAGTCACCAACACGGTTGGCAACGAAAGCCTTGATTGCAGCATTATTAGCTGATTCCTTTTTGAACCAAAAGCCGATGAGCAAGTAAGAAGCAACACCAACGCCTTCCCAACCAACGAAAAGTTGTAAGAAGTTGTCAGCAGTCACTAAAATTAACATGAAAAAAGTGAAGAGAGACAAATAAGACATGAAGCGCGCAATTGACTTATCTTCATGCATGTATGCCGTTGAGTAAATATGGACCAAGCTTGAAACCACTGTTACGACAATCAACATAATTGCGGTGAGGGAATCTAGTTTTAAGGCCCAATTAACAGCAAAATCGCCGGAAGAAATCCAGCTAAGTAGTGGTACAACTTGGTTAATTTTATTGTTGTGCACATCAATAAAAGTTAACACCGCGCATATTGCCGCGGCAATTAACATAGTGCTGGAGAAAATTTGTGCGAATTTGTCAGCGAAATTTTTGTTCAAAATTCTTGAGAACAAACCAGAAAATAAAAAGCCGAAAAGCGGCAAAAATACCGTAAGTTTTAAAAGCATTTTCAGTGAAATTTTAGTGAATTTTTAGATAATTTCTTCGAGGGAAAATTTTGTCGGCGCAATTTAGTAGGCGTGTAGGAAAAATCAAAGATCTTTTTGGGGAAAAATTGATTATTGTTAAGCGAATAGAAACAGGTTGTTACGAGAGTTATTAAGAAAAATGAGAAGACGTTGTCCCTCAAGTTTTGGGCCTAGGTTTTAAATCTCAGGCCGAAAACGTGCGTTTAGCACGTTAGATATTTCAAAAAAGAAAATGAGAAGACGTTGTCCCTCAAGTTTTGGGCCTAGGTTTTAAATCTTAGGCCGAAAACGTGCGTTTAGCACGTTTTCTCACCACATACTACCGTTTAAACCAAGACGGGCGTCTCTGGCAGTGATTTTGAAAACGTTGCCAACGCTATGAGCCATCATGTTGTAACGTTCTTCACCGGGTTTCGGTGGGTTCATAGCCGCAGTCAACAAAACACCAAGTACAGCACCGTGGCAAAAACCGTGAGCCCCCCAAAATATGGTATTATAGTCACTAAAATTCTTTTTAATTTCAGCTGAATTATTCCAATTTATATCTCGGAGTTCTTTTTTATAACGAGTGCGGATTCTGGTAATATTAGGATCTGCTGATGCGATGTCAGGATCTTTTTTCCAGCTGTAAAAAGACATATAGAAGGCACCGCCAAATTGGGTGGCTAATCCAGATTCGCAACCATGAATCCAACCTAATTTAAAACCAGGAGAACCATCTTGAGGCATTTGACTAAATAACAAATAGCCATAGGGCTTATACCAGTTAGGCGTTGAGCAGCTGCTTAAAAAAAGTAGTGTAAAAATTACGATAAGTCTCTTCATATTTTTGTAAATTAATCCCAACCAAACCACCAACCTTTTGAACCACCGGCCCAAAGAGGGTTTGTCCCAAATACAGTACCGCCAACGCCACCAACGCCAGTACCATCAGTACCTTTTTGGAAGACTCCAAACATCGAATCTACGCCATCTGCAGGTAATGTAGCAATTCCACCATTTACATTTGATTGGAAAAGTCCGGTACTGTTCACATTGGCTGGAGTATAATCTAATCCACCAGTTAAAGAGTCTTGTCCGTAGGGGAAAATTGTTTTATCAGGACCACCGAAAGAACCGCCTACACCAGAAACAATATTTTGGAAACACCAAGACCATCCTCTGCTGTAGCCGAAACGATATTCAGTGTTGCCAATCATAGCGGTGTTATATCGATATTTATAACGGCTGCGGTAAAAATCGTTACCACGGGCATAAAGTATAGAAGAACAGCCATCTTTGTAGCCTTGACGGAAGGTTGGAGTTCCTTCTGGAACTTTGAAGTTGGTAAAAGAAAAATAAGGTGTTGATGCTCCAGTAATCCAACGACAAGAAAATAAGACTTGGGAAAGAAGTATGATCGCAATAATCCGTAAAATAATATTCATCATCTAATACCTTCAAAAATACCTGACCATACCGCACTTCTTTGCTTTACCCAGTCTTTACGGTAGCAATACCAGTAAGCATTGTTCCATGCAATTTTATAATCGGGAGAGCCAACCATTTTATAGCCATCAATACGGTTCATACGGTAAAAAGTTTTATAAAATGTATTACTACCAACTGACATTCCTACTTCACAACCCTCAATCCAACCTTGTTTGAATTCGGGAGAGCTATTAGCAGTAAAACCAGGTATTTCATCACTGGGACGTTCTGGTAAGAATTTAGCAAAACGGCTTTCACAGGAACATAATAGCAAAGTTATGAAAATTAGGATAATCTGTTTTTTCATTTTATTGCAAAGGCGAAAATTGCATAGCAGGACGGTTAACAAATTCACCGATATAGTTGGCACAAACGTTGAAGCCTTGACCCCAAGCCATTTGGAATACTGGATCATGTGTATAAACACCACTGCCATAATCTGGCCCACCATTTTTTCTGTAAACACCATTATTAGCAAAGCTTTTCAGACTTGATCCAGTTTTACATCCATAATACCAGCCAGCTTTATATTCTGGAGGGCCATCAGGCACTTTCATTGATAAAGTGATCGGATTATAAAAGCCAGAATGGTCGGGCATTACGCAGTTTTGTAGTATTAAGAGCATCGTTAAAATTATGAGCGATGTTGTTTTTGCCATTTTACGTAACGTCCCAGTCCATGATATAAGTGCATTGCTCATAGCCATCCCACCATCCAGTGTTATAGTCTGGGCTTTTTTGCATACGTTTATAATCATATCTTTTTTCATTAATATCACTGAGTAATCCTTTGGTAACTGTATCGTAAGCACTATGACATCCATCTTTGAAACCTTTGCCATATTCGCTATTGGTTTCAGGAAAGCCTTTTATTCCACTGATTGGTCGTGGTTTAAAGTTATTGTTCCAACTATCAGGATATGACTGAATAAATAGAGAGCACGAAGATGAGCAGGCCAATAAAGAAAATAAAGCTAAAGTTTTAACCGATTTTCTTCGAATCATTTTTGACTAATTTGTTGTAGGATTTGTGTTAAATTTTTGCCCAAAGAATTAAAACTAAATTTATCTTCCAGATCTTTGAAAGCTTTGCTGGTTTTGCTGTTGTAAGAATTTTGATTTTCTAAAACTGCAATAATTTTTGTTGCTACATCTTTACTGTCCTCATTTGTAAAAAGTAAGCCGTTTTCATTGTGTTGAATCAATAATTTTCCACCGATCGTATCCGAGGAAATTACTAAAGTTGAATGTAAAAAACTTTCTAAAATTACAATGCCAAAAGGTTCTTCACGTGATGGAACGCAAAAAATATCAACGTCTTCAAAAAACTTTTGTTTATCATAAACCGTGCCGACAAATTGACATTTTTCTGTAATATTTGATTCCGCACACCAATTCTTAATTGCTTCCCACGTTCCGTTTAAACCGTTAGGCATTTCAAAGCCGCCAATTTTGAGACGGAAATCATAACCTTGCTGCTGCAAAATCTCGCAAGCTTTGATCAAAACATCGTAACCTTTACGCATTTCGATGCGACCATAAATTCCTATAACTGGCGGATTTTTCAAAGATTTGGCGCGATATTCTTGATTAATTTCTATGGCATTTTGCACAGTAAAACTTTTCGCCGGATCAAAACCTTTTTTTACGACCATCTGGTTTATTTCGTCATTGATGCTCAGAATATAGTCGCACAACACAGATTTCTCAAAAGCAATACCGTGATTAAGAGCGATAGTTTTGGTTTTTATTAAGCGAGTTTTTTGCAAAATTTTCAGAATTTTGCACCAATTCATTATGCGTCTGGAATGGCAAATCATAACATCTGGACGATAAAAAATAAGAATCACCATTAATTTCAAAACATCAAAAACTTGTGCGGTATTTTTGAGTTTAAAAATAGTTATTTTGTCAAATTCTTGATAGTTGTCGTATTTGTTATCTGAAATTAACAATGCCACTTTGTGACCCTTTTGCTGTAAAACTTTTGTATAATCGCGAAAAACTCGATCTACACCACCGATTGCTTGTCCGTGAATTGCGTTTAAAATTTTCATGTGAAAATGTGTTAAGAATCAAAAAATGTTAAAAGAATTTCAAATAATGAACAAACAATCAATCATCAAAGATGAGTAATTTAATTTTGCTATCAAAGCGTGCGATTATTGAAATATCTGGTGAAGACCGTCAGAAATTTCTCCAAGGTTTGATAACCAACGATATTTATAAAGTTTCGCCAAATTTGTTGATTTATTCTGCGATGCTAAATGCGCAGGGACGATTTTTATATGACTTTTTTATTTTTGAAAAAGATCAAATTTTGTATCTTGATTGTAATTTATTAAAGCGTGACGAGATAATCCAAAAGCTTAGTCTCTATAAATTGCGTTCCAAAGTTACCATCAAGAAGAATGATAATTTAAAAATTTTCTACAACCAATCCAAGCAAGGTTTTCCAGATCCACGTCATAATGATTTGGGATATAGATTTTACAGTGAAATTTCCGTTGCTTCATCAGATTTAGAAGGCGAAAAGCAATATGATTTAAAACGTATTTCATTGAAAATTGCCGAAGGGGAAAGCGACTTAACTAGTGATAAATCATTTATTTTAGAGTTTGGCTTCGACAATTTAAACGCCATTGATTACCAAAAAGGTTGCTACGTTGGACAAGAATTAACGGCTCGCACACATTATCGCGGTGAGATTCGTAAAAAACTAATTCACGTTAAAATTGAGTCTTTGCAAACAGTCGACAAAAACAGTGAAATAGCTTGCGAAGGAAAATCTGCTGGCATAATTCTATCGTCAGTTTTTCATGAAAATGAATTGCACGCCTTGGCTCTAGTCAAAGATTCGTCAGATATCGATGAGACGAAACTCGACCTTTCCGGCCACAAAATTTTTATCGTTGATTAATGTTTCAGATTTATCTGCCTATCGCTGAAATTCCGGTAAATATCTTGCTAATTTTATTGCTTGGCTTGCTCACGGGTTTCTTAGCAGGAATGTTCGGAATCGGTGGTGGCTTTCTGGCAACGCCATTTTTGATGTTTATTGGAATTCCGCCAGCAGTTGCGGTTTCATCTTCGGCAAACCAGATTATTGCTTCCTCCGTCTCGGGTTTGATGGTGCATTTACGTAAAGGCACAGTCGATATCAAAATGGGTTTAATTTTGGTGGGTGGCGGTTTTATCGGCTCAACTTTTGGTGTTTCGCTGTTTCGAATTTTACAAAAAGCCGGCCAAATCGATTTAGTAATATCATTGGTTTACGTGATATTTTTAGGTGCAATTAGTTCGATGATGTTGGTTGATGGCATCAAAACTTTGTCGAGCAAAAAATACGGAATAGTGTGGGAAAAAAAAGATTCCGACCGTTTAGAGCGACTTTTAGCATGGATCGACCAATTACCGTGGAAAATGCACTTCCCGAAATCTGATATCAACATCAGCGTTTTAGTGCCGATAGTTTTAAGTATCGGCATCGGCATTTTGGTTTCTTTGATGGGAATTGGTGGTGGATTTATGATGATTCCGGCGATGATTTATATTCTAAGAATGCCGTCTTCAGTAGTTGTAGGAACTTCACTTTTTCAAATTATTTTTATTGCCAGCAATGCTACGTTTTTACAGGCGATTACTAACAATTCTGTCGATATTGTTTTAGCTTTTTTGATGATTATTAGTTCGGCAATTGGCGCACAAATGGGTACGCGCGCTGGCTATAAAGTCGATGCCGATAATATGCGTTCATTTTTGGCTTTGTTGATTTTCATGGTTTGTTTGAAAATGTTATTCGGATTATTTGCTGCTCCAGAAGCACTTTACATAGTTGAGGTGCTCAAAAGATGAAAAATATTTTGGCTAAATTTTGTTGTGTAATTTTCATTTTATTTTCCAGCGAAAGCTTCTCCAGCCCAATCATTTCAGGCATTTCAACTAATGAAATTAATATCGATACTAAATTTCGCGGAGCGGACATTTTATTGTTCGGTGCGAAAGGTTACAGCGGCAATATTGTCATTGCAGTTCGTGGTCCAAAAAAGAATTTCTTAATCACAAAAAAAGAAAGGTTTCTAGGTGTTTGGCACAATGGAGAGCGTTTAAAAGTAAAAGATTTGAACAGCTATTATTCGTTATTCTCTACTTTCAGTGATAATTCAGCGAGTGATGATTTACTGCAAATGCTAGAACTAGGTAAAAATAATCTGCCTTTTAATTTTTCTGGTGATGTGGAAGAGGCAAAAAAAGATGAGTTCAGAATACAGCTGATCGATAAATTTGAAAAAACCAAACTTTACAGCGCCGGCAGCAAAATCGATTTTTTGGATGAAACTCTTTTCAAAGTAATGCTGCACTTCCCTAAAAATATTGCGCGCGGAATTTACACCGTCGAAATTTACTTGATTAATGAAGATAGTTTAACGTCATTTCAATCGATTCCAATCTACGTAAATCAAGTTGGTTTGAGTGCCAAGATACTAGATTTTGCCTATCAACAATCATTTCTTTATGGTCTGATTACAGTCTTTCTGGCATTGGTTATAGGTTGGTTGGCTAACTATTTATTCGTAAGATTTTTCGGCAAATAAACTATAAAACTATGTCTGAAATTAAGAGTTATATTCCTACTATCATTGCTTGCGTTGACATCGCTAATGCTTCAAATCGTGCGTTGCGTTATGCCTGTATTAAAGCCAAAAAAATGAATTTCGCGCTGACAATTTTGTCAGTAATGGAAGTTTCGCACAAAAATTTGATGTTTGGTTCAAGAGCAATTGCGCAAGACAAGCGCCAACAGCTCGATAAAAATATCAAAATTATCATGGATAAGCTGTTCTCAGAATTCCAAATTGTGCCGGCAATTTCAATTCGTGAGGGCGAAATAATGTCAGAAATTATCAATGAAATTAAAGCTACTCCAACTTGTGCAATGTTGGTATTGGGTAAGTCGCAAAATGCATTGAGCGATAACAGTTTATTACCAAAAGTAGCACAAAAAATAGGTAATAAAATTAAAGTGCCGGTTACCGTAGTTCCAGAAAATTTGAGCGACGAATTTCTGGAGAAATTAGTCTAAATATGTCGATTCTCCGCTCAGTTTTTACAATCTCTTTTTACATCTCCATCTCGCGAGTTTTGGGTTTTATCCGTGATATCACTATCGCCCAATATTTGGGTGTAAGCATGTTATCTGATGCATTTTTTGCAGCATTCCGATTGCCTAATTTCTTTCGTCGGATTTTTGCCGAAGGTGCTTTTAATTCAGCTTTTGTGCCGATTTTTATCGAAAAAATTCAAGACAAGAAAAATGGCAAAGCAGATCCACAGGCTGATTTACTTTTCGTCCGCAATATTTTTTCACTTTTGTTTTATGCGCTGCTCATTTTCACAATTATTGTGCAAATGTTCATGCCGTTTTTCATGAAATTATTATTCCCTGGATTCTTTGTTGATCTTGAAAAAGCTGAGCTGCTGATTGCTTTGTCGCGTATTACAATTTTTTATCTGATCTTCGTTTCTTTAGTTTCGCTGTTTTCTGGAATCTTGAATTCGATGGGTAAATTCGCAGTTCCTGCTTCATCGCCAATTATTTTGAATTTGACGATGATTGCCTCAACTTTCGTTTTCGGAACTTTGGTTCCAAACTATGCCTATGCACTTTCTTGGGGTGTTTTTGTTGCAGGAATTTTACAATTTATTTGGCTCTTTACTTTCACAACCAAGGCTGGATATCTGCTTTATCCAAAGTTGCCGCAGTTTAACTCTGATACAAAAAAGTTTTTCCGTAAACTTTTACCCGGAATTGTTGGCGCTAACGTGATGCAAATCAACTTGTTGGTTGATTCAATTTTTGCTAGCTCAATTGCCGGCGCAGTTTCTTATCTTTACTATGCTGATCGCATCAACCAATTGCCTTTGGCGATGATCGGAATTGCTATCGGAATTGCTTTATTGCCTGCTTTGTCGCGTCGTATCAAAGCCGGAGAAGATGAAGCCGCAATTAAACTGCAAAATGCTGCGCTGGAAGTGGGAATGATTTTAGTAATTCCTGCAACTTTGGCGCTTACGGTTTTAGCATATCCAATAATTTCCTCTTTGTTTGAACGTGGTCAATTTACGGCAAATGAAAGTGGTGTAGTTGCACAAGCTTTGATGTTTTATTCTTTCGGATTGCCTTCTTACGTTTTAGTAAAAGTGATGGAGCCTGCGTTTTTCGCGCGTGGTGACACTAAAACTCCGATGAAAATTGCCATTGCTTGTTTGATCAATAACGCTTTTTGGAACGTAGTTTTTTACTATCTCAAATTTGGTTATTTAGGAATTGTTTTGGCTTCAGTTCTATCAACTTATCTTAATTTAAGCATCTTGATTGTGGTTTTGATTCGTCGTCAGCAATTCTATTTTGAAAAAGGTTTCGCCAAAAAAATGATGATGATTTTGATCCCATCTCTTGTTATGGCGTTAACTTTGTATTTTATGCGGCAATATTTTCACCAAAGTGAGTATTTTATCAAAGTTATTGAGCTCGCGGTGATGGTAGCCGTTGGTATTTTAGTTTACGCAATTAGCGCTTATTTTTCTGGTAGTCTGAACATATTAGTCAAATCGCGCTTCCTTCAAAGAAAGAAAAATGATCCAGTCCCAACTTCATAATAATACATTGTCTCCGTGTCCATATTTTGGCAAATGTGGAGGTTGTGATTTTTTGGATTTATCCAGTCAAGATTATCAAAAATTAAAGTGCAGCCAACTCGAGACAGAAGCTGATTGGATTTGGGTTGGTCCCTCATCAAGGCGTAAAATAATTTTGCAAATTGGTAAAAAAAATGAAGTAGGATTTTTTGCTAAAAAATCTAACCAAATTGTTGAAATTGAAAATTGCTTTGTTGCGGAAAAGGAAATTTCAAATGCGATTTTGATCATCAAAAATTTCTTACAAAAACAAGAACAGAATCTCTTCATGCAAGTTGTAGTTACGTTGTTTGATAATGGTTTAGATTTGGTTTTTGGTGTGAATAAAGAACCAAATTTTACGCAGCTGCAAAAAATAATTACTTTCGCGAAAGAACAAAATTTCAACGCCTCTTATAAAATTAAGAATCACGTGACGCCGATTTTTTTGGCGCGTAAAAATCAAATTGTGATTAATGATTTAAAGATAGATCTCGCTTCGGAAATATTTATCCAAGCAACAAAATCAGGGCTTAAAGCAATTGTAAAAATAATTCGTGATTTTTTAAGTGAGCAAAAAGACCGCAAAAATATCGCTGATATTTACTCTGGATTTGGTGCTTATTCTTTTGCAATTTCTGACTTAGCTAAATCGATAACAGCGTTTGAAGGTGATAAAAAAATGGTCGAAATGATCAGTAAAAATGCTGCCTCCAATCAATTATCACACAAAATTAAAGCAGTGGAGTGTGATCTTTTTGCTAGTCCTTTAAAAGTAAAAGAGCTTAAAGATTTTGATCTAGTCATTATCAATCCACCAAGAAATGGCGCGTCTCCGCAGATTTTAGAAATTGCAAAATCTAACTTAAAAAATATTATTTACGTATCGTGTAACCCTGAAAGTTTTTGGCGTGATGCGAAAATTTTGGAAGCACAAAATTTTAAGATAATAAAACTTTTTGCTCTAGATCAGTTTTATTCCACCAAGCATTTAGAGCTGATTGCAATTTTCACAAAGTAACTGATTTCAATTCAAAATATGGCAAAAAAGAATCTAAAGACTCCGCCAAGCTGGGATTTATCTGATTTTTATTCATCTCCGAAAGATAAAAAAATCGCGGCAGATATTAAAAAAATTGCTGCGGAAACCGCTAAATTTGCGACAAATTTTGCCGGAAAAATTGCAAAATTGGATGCCAAAAAATTGTCTTTGGCAATCGCGGAATATGAAAAAATTTGTGAAATGATCGGCAAAGTTAGTTGCTACTCGCAATTGCTTTATGCCGCTGATTTATCGAATCACGACAACATCGCTTTTTATCAAAATACCAATGAAAAACTCAGCGAATATGAATCGCATTTGGTGTTTTTCTCAATCGAGCTCAATCAAATTGACGATAAAAAAATCGCTACTTTGTTGAAAGATGCGGCTTTGAAAAAATATCAGCCATTTATTCGCGACACGCGTTCTTTCAAAAAATATCAGCTCAGCCAAGAGTTAGAAAAATTCGATTTAGAAAAAAATATTACGGGCCGCAACGCCTTTGTTCGTTTGTTTGATGAGACAGTCAACAATCTGAAATTTTCTTATCGTGGCAAGATTTTGAACTCGCAGGAAATTTTTGATTTAACATCAAATTCTGATGAAAAAGTTAGAAAAGATGCGGCAAAAGCGATTGGAAAAACTTTCGAAGAAAACTCTAAAATTTTTGCATTCATCACCAATATTTTAGCAAAAGACAAAGCGGTTGAAGATAAATGGCGTGGTTTTGAGAAACCAATATCTTCTAGAAACCTAAGCAATTTTGTTGAAGATGAAATCGTCGAAACTTTGGTCAAAAAAGTTAAGGAAAATTACAAAAAAATTTCACACCGTTATTACAAAATTAAGGCGGAAATTTTAGGCAAAGATCACCTCAATCATTGGGATCGTAACGCGCCATTGAGCAAAGCTGAAAATAAAATTATTGAGTGGGAAGACGCTAAAAATCTGGTTCTAACTGCTTACGAAGAATTTCATCCTGAGATGAAAAAGATCGGTAAAATCTTTTTTGATAAAAAATGGATTGATGCTGATGTCAGAAGTGGCAAGGATTCTGGCGCTTTTTCTCATCCATGTGTTCCATCCGTTCATCCCTACATTTTGATGAATTACCAAGGAAAAGTGCGTGATGTGATGACTTTGGCGCATGAACTTGGACACGGTGTGCATCAATATTTAGCAAGTCGCCAAGGTTATTTAATGAGCGGCACGCCACTTACTTTGGCGGAAACAGCTTCGGTTTTTGGGGAGCAATTAACTTTCCAAAAAATTTTGAAAAACGAGAAAGACGTGAAAAAAAGAAAGCTGATTATTGCTGCGAAAGTTGAGGACATGATCAACACAGCTGTAAGACAAATCGCTTTTTTAGAATTTGAACGCAAAGTTCACGATGCCCGCAAAGAAGGCGAAATTCCACTCGAAAAAATCTGTCAATTTTGGTTGGAAGTACAAAAAGAAAGTTTGGGTCCAATTTTCAAATTTGATGAAGAATACAAATTCTTTTGGAGCTATATCCCGCACTTCATCCACTCGCCATTCTACGTTTATTCTTACGCTTTTGGCGAATGTTTAGTAAACTCACTTTACGGCGTTTATGCTTCCGGTAAAATTAAAAATTTCTCAGAAAAATATTTAGAAATGTTGACAGCTGGCGGCACTAGACATCACAAAGAAATGCTAGAGCCATTTGGTTTGGACGCACGCGATCCAAAATTTTGGCAAGCCGGTTTGAACGTGATTATTGGCTATATTGATCAATTGGAGAAGTAATGCTCGATCCAAATATTGCGTACACTTACTTCAATTATCTTTATAACAACATTGATGGCTATTTGGTATCGCATCAAGCGCGTGTTGGGTTTAATGATAAAAATGAAGTTTTATACGGTGAAGTTCCGCCAGAAACTTGGCTTAAAATTATGACTCGCGCTAATCCGAAAATGGATGGTGTGTTTTTAGATATCGGTTCGGGAACTGGTCGCGTTGTTGTGTTGTCGCACTTGCTTGGTGATTTTAAAAAATCTTTAGGCGTTGAGCTTTTGCAAGGTTTGTATCAAAAATCTTGTGAAGTGAAAGAGCAGTTTGAACGTGAAGTGAAACCACGAATCGCCAGTCATATCAGCAATCGCGAGCTGAGTTTTTTGTGCCAAGATATTATGCAGTTTGATTTAACTGAGGTTGATTTAATTTTTATGAATCATCCTTTCAAAGATCGCGATTTGTTCGTAGCGATGGAAAATAAAATGTTATCTGAATTAAAAAGCGGAACAAAAATAGTAACGACAATCAGAGCCCTTGATAATCGTGCTTTTAAAAATTTGGGCAGTGAAAAATATGAATTCAGCTGGGGTGAATCCACAGCTTACTTTTATGAGGTTTAAATGGCGAAGAAAGTTATAAAAAAGGCGGTAAAGAAGCCCATTAAAAAAGTGGTTAAGAAAGTGGCTAAAAAAGTAACTAAACAAGTGAAGAAAAATGTTAAATTGGTGAAAAAATCACCAGTAAAGGTTTCTGCACCAAAAAAAGTGGCGGTTAAAGAAATAAAAATCGCATATAATTACAAAGATAGAATGAATCGCATTGCCGGCCAAGTTGCTGGTATTAACAGAATGATTGATGCAGAAAAGAAACGTGTCGATATTTTGATTCAACTAAAGGCTGTAAGAGCGGCAATAAAATCTTTGGAAACGCAAATTTTGGAAGATTACTTACAAATTGCTGCGATGGAAATAGTTAACGAAGGTGATGCGCAAAGAGTAGAAAAAGTCGAAGATTTCAAAAAGATTTTCCTAAGATCTGAGTAAAATTAATTCGCTAATTTCTTTTAAAGTTGGCGATTTTTTGTGATCAAAACAGAATTTTTCGATCAATTCAACCGTGTGATTTATTGTTGAATAATTGCGTGAAATTGTAGTTGCGATAAAATTGATGATGCGGGATGAAACATTTAGCTGTTTGCGTCCGAAGCGATTCACTAATAACATTTCAATCGAAGATGGTTGCGGATTTTCAATCTCAATATTTACAATGTTTTGGATACGTGATTGCAAATCTTTTAGTTTAAACTGTGGTTTTTTTGCAGAGCTGAAAATCAAAAAAGATTTGGCTACAAACACACTGTTTATAAGGTGAAACAGGGCTTCTTCATCTGTAATTTTTTCTATATTTTCTACAATATAAAAATGATTTTTTTGCAAAATAGAGGTTGAATCTAGTTGCAAAAATTCAGCACTAAATTTTTGAGCGAAAATATTAAGCAAATGAGTTTTTCCACTAGCTGGCGCGCCAGTGATTATTAAAGCTGGAAATTGTGCGTTAGAGAAATTTTCTTGTGCAAAAAATTTATCTAGAAAACCGTGTGCTGAAGAGTTTTCTGGTAAAATTAAGAAATTTTCTTCCGTAAAATCGAATTGGTTTTGGAGTGCGAAACTTAGTTGTTGCAAGGTTTATTCGATTACTTTTGGAACAGTGAAATAACCATATTTTGCCGATTTAGCATTTTGCAAAACTTCTTCTGCTTTGTCGCCGTCGCTGATTATGTCTTGGTTAAGACGTAAAGTCATTTCATGAACGTTAGTTAAGGGCGCAACGTTGTCGGTGTTGACTTCTTTTAATTTTTCAACCCAATCAATAATACTGCCAACTTGTGTTGTAAGCTGTTTGCAAGATTCTTCGGTGATTGCAATTTTTGCCAAGCGGGCAACTTTTTTGATGTCTTTTTCGCTGAGTTGAGCCATAAATTTATGAAATTTTTTTGAAAAACTTTTAAGTAATGACAATTTTTAACTTTGAAGAGCACACAAATCAAGAAGTGCTAAAAGATTTGCCAAAGTTTGGTAGATTACTTGGTATTGATGTTGGCACCAAACGTATTGGTTTGGCTTTGTCTGATGCTTCGCGCTTTATCGCATCGCCAAAATTAATTATTAATCGTGTTGCTCAAACTAAAGATTTTGAAAAAATAAAAGATTTTATTGCAGAACAAGAAGTGGTTGCTTTGGTAATTGGAAGACCAGTTGATTTGCAAGATAATCCTTACGAAATGACGTTTTTTGCAGAAAATTTTGCCAAAAATTTGGATCAATTTTTGCAATCTAAATTACCAATATTTTTGTTTGAAGAACGCTACACTAGTGCTGAAGCACGTGATGTTAACACTTCAGAAATATCGCGTAAAAAAAGAACACGTCACATTGATGACATCGCTGCTAGTTTCATTTTACAGCATTTTTTGGATAGCATCTAAACCAATTTTGCCAAAGCTGAAACTAAGTCAGATATCATTTTTTCGGTGTGAAGTGGCGTGATTGTTATGCGTAGACGCTCATCGCCTTTTGCAACTGTCGGATAATTAATGTGCTGAACGTAAATATTATGTTCGTTTAAAAGTCGCTTCGAAATTTCTCTGGCCTTGACAGCATCGCCTATTTTGACCGACACAATATGTGATTGATTATCGACAATTTCGATATCGATTTTTTGCAACTCACTTTTCAACTTAGAGACATTTTCATGCATCTTTTTACGTTCAACATTGCTGTTTTGTAGATGCGTGATATTGGCTAGGGTTGCGGCGGCAATTACTGGAGGTAAAGCTGTGCTGAAAATAAAACCGGAAGCAACGCAGCGAATAGCATCGATAATTTCCGCTTTAGCTGTGATAAAACCGCCAATTGTGCCATAAGCTTTGGCGAAAGTACCCTGAATAATGTCAATTTCTTGACCTAAATTTAATTGTTCGGCAAGGCCGGCACCTTGATTACCGTAAAGTCCGACACCGTGAACTTCATCAACTAAAGTTAAGGCATTATATTTTTTGGCTAGTTGGCAAATTTCAGCTATTTTTCCGAAGTCGCCATCCATTGAATAGACTGACTCGAAGATGATTAATTTAGGTTGAGAAAGCGGGTATTTTTTCAGTAATTCTTCTAAATGAATAACATCATTATGGTTAAAAACTTCCTTTTCAGCCTTGCTATTTCTGATGCCACTGATGATTGAGGCATGATTTTTCGCATCAGAAAAAATTACTAAATTTGGAATAATTTTTGCTAAAGACTGAATTGTTGTATCGTTTGCTGTATAGCCGGAAGTAAAGCTTAAAGCGGCTTCGCGTTGATGAATTTGTGCGATTTTTTGTTCGAGTTTTATTACTTCATGATTTGTTCCAGAAATATTTCGTGTACCGCCAGCACCGGTTCCATAGCTTTGCAAAGCTAAAATTGCTTGGCTAATTGCTTCTTCATTTTGTCCCATTCCTAAATAATCATTGGAACACCACACTACAATTTTTTGACCATTTTGATTATTAATCGCATAAGGAAATTGTCCTTTGAGACGAGAAATATCAACGAACTCGCGGTAACGATTTTCGTTCTTTAAATCGGCAATAGTTTTTTTGAAATATTCGAGCATGTTATTTTGTGATTTGTCGCTTTGGTATCATTATGATTACTCCACATAAAATTACCAGCGATCCAATTACAACCCAGCTATCAATTATTTCACCAAAAGCGAAATAAGAAATGATAGCGGTGAAAATTAGACGGGTGAAATCAAAAGGTTGCACATAAGATAAGTCTGCTTTGGTGTACGCCAAAGAAATGGCGATATGCAACAGATTGGAAACTGCGCCCAGTGCGGCGAACCATAAGAAGTTAGTAAAGTTGATTGCTTCCATGTAAGGCATGGCGAAAGGAATTGAGCAGATCAGCATCACAAAAGACATATAAGCGACAATGGTTTGAGGCTTTTCGGTTTTAGTCATGATTTTGATAATGATGTTGGAAATTACCCATAAAATAACTGAAGCAAAAGAATAAAAATAAGCTGGATTAAATTCTTTAAAACCGGGACGTAAAATTATCAAAATACCGGTTAAACCAAGAAAGCTGGCAATCCAATTACGGGCTTTGACTTTTTCTTTGAGGAAAAAAATTGCCACAATTGTGGTAATTATAGGAATAATAAAACTGATAGAAACTGCTTCAGAAAGCGGTAAAACGCTGACAACATGGAACCATATCATCATTGATGCCAAACCATTTACACCGCGGAAAATATGCATTTTTATTTTGGTGGTATAAAAAACTTTTTTGTAGTCGTGTAATATTTGGGGTAAAAAGAAGGTTAATCCAAAAAAGTTGCGCATCATCACAATAAAGAATATGTGAAATTCGCTTGATAAATGGCGTACAATTGCGATTAGAACTGAGGCTAAAAAACATCCAATTATAGCGTAAATTATGCCCTGACTATTGTTGGAAAATTTTTGCAAACTGGTCATTTCTTCAAATTAAATTGCGATAAAATCTGATCGCTTCGTCATTTGAAGTAAGACGACTAAAATCAATAGATTCGATAAAAACACCGCTCAAAGACCGAGCGCGCGACAATGCTACGTAAATTTGTCCGGCGCTAAAGCTATCGGATAAATCGCACGAAATTTTATCCAAAGTTAAACCTTGCGATTTGTGGATGGTAATTGCCCAAGCTAAAATCAACGGAATTTGCTGCATTTCTGCATCAATTACTGTTTGTTTGTTAGTGTCGTTAAAGCGTTCTAGTAGCCAATCTTCAGGTCCGACAGTGATGATTTTATTGTCGGAAAATTCCACAATTGGAAAATTTTTACGCGGCGAAAAACCACGAATAATGCCAAGTGAACCATTAATAATTCCGTCTTTTTGGTAAGTATTTTTAATCATCATCACTTGCGCCCCAATTTTTAGCTTGAGATTGTCTTGGGCTAAACAGTTGCGACGTAAATATTCAATTTTCTCTGCAGTGCCTTTATATTGAGCTTGAAAGGAAATTTCAGTAGCCGGAATTTTTTTGAGTTGTTCTTCGTTAATTTTTTCAACTTTGTAATTGTGAGTTGTTAAAATTGTCGGACGAATTGTTTGATTGTCATCTTGGGCTCGTACTCTTGATTCTAAGATTTCACGGCCTTTTTTACTAATTTCGCCGAAACGTAAATCGTTTAAAATTCGGATAAAAGTCTCGTCATTTTGGCGAAAAGATTCTTCAAGTACGAAAGACTCAAACTTAAGTTCATGCCATACTTTTGAGGTAAAACAAAAGTTATGATTTTGGCTATCACGATTTACTGGCGGAAGCTGCAAAAAGTCGCCAAATAAGATAATTTGAATGCCGCCCATCGGCAAATCATTTTCGCGTACAGCTTTGAAAACTCGGTCAAGAATTGTAAAAACTTCTGAAGAAATCATCGAAATTTCATCAATTGCCAATGCGCGGGCTTGTCGAATGCGACGTCTTGCACGCATTGCTTTAGGAGAGAAAATATTTTCGATTATTTTTTCAATCGGCATATTTGCCAAACCAATTCCAGACCAAGAATGGATAGTTGATCCGCCAACATTTAGGGCTGCAATTCCAGTACTTGCAGTGATTTCTAGGCGAGAAATTGGATAATTGCGTTTGAGATAATTCAGTAAATAAGATTTGCCAGTACCGGCACCGCCAGTAACAAAGATATTTTTGCCGTCTTCAAATGATGAAATGACAGATTTTTGCTGGTCGGAAAGAAGAGAGAAATCGAGAGAGTTGGTGTTCATATCAAGCCCATTTGGGCGATTAAATTTGGAGCAATTAAAAAACCCGCATCTTTTGCAAAATGCGGGTTTAATTTTAACTATTTTTTAGCACGTAATGCTGCAACTTTTTCTTTGAAAGTTGCTACGTCAATTGCGCCAGGAATAAGTTCTTCGCCGATAACAAAACCGGGAGTTCCAGAAATACCGATTGAAGATCCAAGAACTGCGTTTGCTTGTAAAATTTTACCAATTTTTTCAGCATCATTTTTCAAAGTGCTTTCCAATTTTTCGCCGTTAATTCCAACAGATTTAGCAACTTTAATAGCTTCATCTTTGCTGTGAGCGTTTGATTTCATCATAGCATCGTGAAACTTTTTGTAAGCAGATGCGTCAACTAAATTTACAGCGATAGCAACTTGAGACATCTCAACAGAAGCTTGGCCAAGAATTGGATATTCTTTGTAAACAATTTTGATTTTTTTGTCTTGATCCAACAAGTCTTGCACAGTTTTTTGAACTTTTTTGCAATAGCCACAAGAATAGTCGAAGAATTCTACGATTGTAATGTCAGCGTCTGCAGGAGAATAAGTTGGAGAGTTTGGATCATTGAAAAGCTCTTCTTTTTTGCTGCCAATATTTTTTTGTGCATCTTGCATTTGTTTCTCCATAGCCTTTTTTTGCATGTTAGAAACGGCATTAATTATAGCTTGCGGGTTTGCTTCGATCCATTTTGCGATAACTTTTTCAACGTCACCAACATTTTCAACGTCAGCATCTTGGTCTAAACCACTTGGTTGAATTTCGACTTTTTCTTCTTGACCTTTCGCAGCTTCAGCAGACTCGTCTTTTTTACCAAAGAAAGAGTAAAGGCCACCAATGATAAGTAGCAGTACAAGGATTACTGCGATTGGCTTAAACAATGAAGGTTTATTATTAAAATTGCTTTGATTGAGGAACGACATAATTTGAAATTTTGAATTATTGAAAAGTGAAGGCCAAAAACTATGTCATTTGCGCTTTTTGGCCGAAATGACGAAGTAACCGAATTAAAATTAACCAGATAGTTAAATGCAAGAACAGATCAGCTCTCCAAGTTTTTTAATTGAAAACTCTTTTGATGAAGCAATTGTCGCCGGAATTGACGAGGCGGGAAGAGGGCCTTTGGCCGGTCCTGTAGTAGCTGCTTGTGTTGTGTTGAATCGCAATAACTATCCACAAAAAATTAATGATTCAAAAAAATTATCTGCAAAAAATCGCCGCTTAATTTTTACCGAATTAAAACAAAATTGTGCTGATGGAAATTCAGCTTTTGGAGTAGGAATTGTTGATGCGCAAACAATTGATCAAATAAATATTTTACAGGCGACTAAGCTAGCAATGCGTCTTGCTTACGAAGATATGTGCAATAAACATAAATTAGCACCAAATGTAATTTTAGTTGATGGTAATTTTGCGCCTTTTGATTTGCGTGATCAAATAACTCAAATTTTACCGGTTATAAAAGGTGATCAAAAAAGCTTATCGATTGCTGCGGCATCAATAATTGCTAAAGAAATACGTGATGAAATAATGCGCGACTTGCATGAAAAATTTCCGTATTATGGTTGGGATAAAAACGCTGCATATCCAACCAAATCACATGTGGAAGCAATAGAGAAATTCGGCATTTGTCAGTTTCATAGAAAATCATTTTCTCCAATTAAGAACATGATCTGATTAAAAATTTGTTAAAATTCGACTATGGCACCAACAATAATTACAGAACAAAATCCACAAGCAGTTGAGCAGGCAGTTTTAGCTTTGAAATCTGGCAAAGTGATCGCAATTGCGACTGATACAGTTTACGGGTTGGCAGTTGATGCTTCAAATCCGCAGGCAATTGAGGAATTGTACCTTTTGAAACAGCGCGATCCTAAGAAACCAATTGCGGTTTTTTTATCAAAAATTGACCAAGCCCACGAAATATTTGAATTTGATGAAACCGCTCAAAAAATTTCTCAAAATTTTTTACCCGGCGCTGTTACATTAGTTTTAAAACAAAAGTCAGAAACTGATAAAATAGCCAAAAATCTCAATTTTGCCGCTGATCAGTTTTTAGGTTTTAGGATAGTTGATCGTCAATTTATTGCCCAGCTTCTTGAAAAATTCGGTGGTATTTTAGCGGTTACTAGTGCAAACCCTGCTGGTTTAGAAGCTGCAAATAATGCTCAAGAAGTTGCTGATTATTTCGTAAATTCTAACTTGTCTTTGATCTTTGATGGAGGAACTTTGTATACCAAAATTGCTTCAACAGTGATAAAAGTTTTTGAACAAAAAATCGAAATACTTCGCCATGGAGCAATCTCAGAATCAGTTATCAGATCAATTTTATGAGAATTTTAGAAAACTCCTTATTCAAAATAATAGCTATTGTTGCGATTATTTATTTCGGTTTATTTGCCAATAAGCAAAGTCCGGAAAGTTTAGGAAACAGATTATCTACAGAAAAAATTAAAAAGAATTTAGGTGAAGCCCAAGAAAAGAGTAAATTTATTATAACAAATGTTAGGGCAGCACAGGATTACTCTGTGAATGGTGAAAAAGGATCTTTAGAAAATAACATAAATATTTCATACCAAGACATAACTTTAGGCACTGGTAAAGATCAAGTTTTGTGCGGAACGCAGGTTTCCGTTGTGGTCTCTTTATCATCTGAGAAAGGTGCGAAATTTATAACCAATCAAGAGATGTCTTTTATTGTTGGCAGCAACTTTAACGAGTTAATCGAACCGCACATTTATAACATGAAAAAAGGTGGAGTACGAGAAATTAAAATTCCCCGCGATTATGTAGTTAAAAGCCCAGAAATTGCTAAAATTTTACGAGAAAGTGATTCAGATCTGAAATATTCGATAACTTTAAAAACCATTAACCAAGCTACACTGGCAACAAATTTAGACTGCAAATAATGACAACAAAATCACATGAATCACTCGCCAACATTTTGTGCGACTATGTTCCGTTGGTAATATTTTTTATTTTTTACAAATTTATTCCCAGTTCAAATCCTTTGATTACCGCGACCATAGCCTTGGTTATCAGTAGTTTAATAGCAATTTTAGCGTCTTATTTATTGACTAAAAAAGTCGCAAAAGTCGCTTTATTTTCTGCGATTATTTTAACTTTCTTTGGTTCCGCGACAATTTTTCTTCATGATGATATTTTTATCAAAATGAAGCCTACGGTTGTGAATCTGACATTTTCAATGATTCTTTTTTACTGCTATTTTGCGAAGAAACTTTGGTTGTCTAATTTGCTTGGCTCAAAAATACAAATTAGCGAAAAATCTTGGCTGCAACTTAGCCTGAGATTCGCCATATTCTTTACCCTTTTAGCTATTCTTAATGAAATTATTTGGAGAAGCTTCTCAACTGATTTCTGGGTGCAATTTAAGGTATTTGGTATGATGCCAATTTCGATAATTTTTATGTTATCGCAGATGCCTTTCTTGATGAGAGAAATGGAGAAATTCGAGAAGAAATAAGCGGAATCAATTATTTCGCTTAATATTCCATGATTGTGACGATGTCGGTATTATTTATGTTTTCGACCATCGCAACTGCGGCGTAACCTTTATCAACTTTTTTTACCATTCCGATAAGTAATCCCGGAGGCAAAGTATCGCCATCTCCTGAAGTGAAAATCCAATCGCCTGCACGAATGTTATGATTTTTTTGTAGATACATAACTTCCATTGTTGAGCTATTATTACCACTTAAAACCCCGCGTACTCTGGCTTTTGAAGCTAAAACAGGAATTTTAGAATTCGCATCAGTAACCAATAAAAGACGTGATTTGTTTTCACCGACTTGGGCAATTCTTCCGATTACGCCGTGGTTGCCAGTAACGATGCTTCCTTCTTTTATTCCGCGATCTTTCCCAGCATCGATAAACAAAGTTTGGTTAAACATTTGATGAGAACGACCAATAATTCTAGCAACTTTGAAATTTGAGCTTTTAGAAGTGACAAATCGCAAAGTATCTTTCAGATCTTTATTTTCGCGATTAATGTTGAGTGATTTTATGTAGAAGCTGCGGAGTTTTTCATTCTCTTCTTTTAGGATTTTATTCTCTTTCTTAGCATCAACAAGTTCGCTAAAATTTGTTAAGAGATTAATCGTGGAGTTAAAAGGAAAAGCAGCAAATTTAACAATCGGCAGTGATACCGAAACAAATTTCATCGAGACTTCATCGTTGAAATCTTTGTTGATTTTAGAAGTGATTAGTAAAATGACGCACAAAAAGCCAAAAATAGCCAATTCAATCCGTTTAAAAACCTGACTGAAATTGTGTTGTAGGCTATAATTTGGCTTTGCTTGAGAGAGGTTAAGATATTGCTTCATTTTATTAGTGAAATTTCACCGGCAATTAATCTTGTCTAAATAATGTAGCACGGAACATTTTGATGTTTTCCAAAACTTTACCGCAGCCGTTAACTACACAAAGAAGTGGATCTTCCGCAACGAAAACTGGCAAACCAGTTGCTTGTCTAACAACTACATCAAGATTTTTCAAAAGCGCGCCGCCACCAGATAGAACAATACCTTTTTCAACGATATCAGAAGAAAGTTCTGGAGGAGTGCATTCCAAAGCAACTTTGATGGCATCAACAATTTGTTCAACTGGCTCCATCAAGCTTTCAGAAATCTGTCTTTCGCTTAGGATAATTTCTTTCGGAATACCATTTGAAAGGTCACGACCTTTAACTTCAATAGTTGCACCGTCGCCTTCAACTGGAGGACAAGCAGCACCGATAGTTTTTTTGATACGTTCAGCAGTAGATTCACCAATCAATAAGTTGTGATAACGACGAATGTAAGAAATAATAGCGTCATCCATTTTATCGCCGCCAACACGCACAGAACGTGAATAAACGATACCACCAAGTGACAAAATACCGACTTCTGTAGTACCACCACCAATATCAACGATCATTGAACCAGTAGGTTCAGTAACAGGAAGATTAGCACCAATCGCAGCAGCCATTGGTTCTTCGATCAAATAAACTTCGTTAGCACCAGCGCCTTCAGCGGCATCCTGAATTGCTCTTCTTTCCACAGGAGTTGAACCAGAAGGAACGCAAATAATAACCAAAGGTCCTAACCAACTTTTGGTTTGGTTAACTTCACGGATGAAGTGTTTAATCATTTCGGCGGCAATTTTGAAGTCGGCAATAACACCGTCTTTCAAAGGGCGAATCGCGTCAATTTTTGCTGGAGTTCTGCCCAACATCATTTTTGCAGTAGCACCGAAAGCACATGGAATCATTTTGCCATTTTCATTGATTACGGCAACAACTGAAGGTTCATTCAAAACTACACCTTGATCACGAACGTAGACTAAAGTATTAGCTGTTCCAAGGTCGATTGCGATGTCTTTTGAAGAAAATGAAAAGAGTTTAGAAAACATTTTATCTCAAATTTGATTGAAGTTTATCAAGACAGTTAATGTAGGCAATTGCAGACGCGGTTAAGACATCGGTGTCTGCACCGTTTGCGCTGAAAATCCTGTTATTTTGTTTTAATCTGACGGCGACAGTAGCTTGAGCATCAGTTCCTTCTGTGACTGCTTGAACTTGATATAACTCAAGACTGGAGTTGTGCGGAATTAATTGAGTTATTGCATTAAAAATCGCATCAACAGGACCATCTTTCGAACGGAAATTAGTTGCGACCACCTCATTGTCAATTTTTATTTTGACGTTAACTACTGCCTCTTCATCTGTTCCGCATTTTACTTCAAGGCTTTGCAATTGATAGCGCGATTTTTGATTGACTATTGAGTCGTCAACCAATGCTACTAGGTCTTCATCAAGTATTTCTTTTTTCTTATCGGCCAAATCTTTGAACTTTTTGAAAGTTTCATTCAAAGTTTCTTCTCCAAGTTCATAGCCCATTTCTTTTAAACGATCTTTAAAAGCAGCACGACCAGAAAGTTTTCCTAAAACTAACGATGATTTTTCTAAACCGACTGATTCTGGCGTCATAATTTCATAGGTTTCGCGATTTTTTAAAACACCATCTTGATGAATGCCGCTTTCGTGCGCAAAAGCATTGGCGCCAACAATCGCTTTATTGTATTGCACGTGAAAGCCGGTAATGCTTGAAACTAGTTTTGAAACTCGAGTGATCATTGTGGTGTCGATTGCAGTTTCAACTCCGTAGAAATCGCTACGAGTTTTAATCGCCATCACAATTTCTTCTAAAGCAGCGTTACCAGCACGTTCGCCAATTCCGTTAATTGTACACTCAATTTGACGAGCACCAGCGCGCATTGCTGCAAGTGAATTTGCAACTGCCAAGCCTAAATCATTGTGGCAGTGAGTTGAAATAATGGCTTTATCGATGTTGGAAACGTTGCTGCGAATTGCGCTAATTAAATCAAAATATTCTTCAGGAGTTGTGTAACCAACAGTGTCAGGAATGTTAATGGTATTAGCACCAGCTTTGATTGCAGTTTCGATCGCTTTAAACAAAAAATCACGTTCAGAGCGTGTGGCATCTTCTGGAGACCAATCAACTTCAGCAACCAAATCGCGCGCCAAAGAAACACTTTCTGTAATTGCGTTAAGCACTTGCGCTTCATCCATTTTCAACTTGTATTTCATGTGAATTGGTGAAGTCGCCAAAAAAGTGTGAATGCGCGGTTTTGCTGCGGGTTTCACGCTTTCGGCAGTGCGTTCAATATCTGATTTTTTAGCGCGCGCCAAACCACAAATTACAGAATTTTTAATCGTTTTTGCGATACGATTTACAGCTTCGAAGTCGCCATTTGATGCGGCGGGAAAACCAGCTTCGATGACGTCAACGCCCATTTTTTCGAGATTTTTCGCGATCAACAATTTTTCTTCTAAGTTCATTGTTGCGCCGGGTGCTTGTTCACCATCGCGTAAAGTTGTGTCGAAGATGATGACTTTTTCTTTTGTCATTTTTAACGGAGATTTTTTGATTGGAAATTTCTGCATTAAAATACAAATTTGCGCCGCTAATTGTAAACTAAATTCTCCCGAAAAAATGAATCTAAAATTTGTGCAGAAAAACGATGTTGTCGATGTGGTTTTTTTAGGCACTTCTGGCACTTCTGCTGAAGTAAAAAAAATCAAATATTTTGTCAAAAAAATTGGCTTAACAGCAAATATTTTTCTAGAAAAATCTACGGTTTTAAAAAAACCAGCAACTCATGAATTTCCTTCGTTTGACGCTGAAAAACGTTTTGAACAATGTCGTCAAGCGATTGAGTCGGATTCTAAAATAATCTGGTGTGCTCGCGGAGGTTACGGAAGTGCGGAAATTTTGCCTTTTTTAGAAAAAATGACAAAGCCAAAAAAAGCCAAAATATTCATCGGATTTTCCGACATTTCCGCTTTGAATAAATTACTAATCGAAAAATGGGGATGGCAAGTTATAACCGCGCCAATGCTTGCTCAAATCGCCTTGGACAAAGTTTCTAAAAAATCAATAAAAGCAATTTGTGATTTAATTTTTGGTAAAAAAACCGAACTAAAATATAGCGTAAAACCGCTGACTCCCAAATCCTCAATCCTAAATCCTACAGTTGTTGTTGGCGGCTGTATCAGCGTTTTAATCGGCCAATTCGGTACTAAAAATCAGCTCGATTGGAAAGATAAAATTCTATTTTTAGAAGATGAAGGTGAGACTGGCGAAAGGTTGGATCGGTACTTTCATCAGATTTTACAAATTAGTATCGAGCAACAAAAATTCCCCAAAGCAATTTTGCTTGGAAATTTTTTGGAAGCTAATCCGCATGGAACGCCGAAAGCTAAAAATATCGAAATGGCGATCAAAAGATTAGTGCAAAAAATTACCGAACAAAAATTGCCAATTGATGTTTTTTTGGAAAAATCCGGTTGTTTTGGGCATTCGAAAAATATGTTACCCATTGTTTTAGGGGCGAAAACCTCAATTTCTGCTAAAGGAATTTTAGTGCAGAAATTTTAGTTTGTTTTTTTGGCACTAAATTTTAAAAAGCCGCGCCTCCTTTCTTGTAAAAATAATCAAGCAAATATGACTGCTCAAACTGAAACCAAAAACGTTACGATAAACTTTGGTCCGCAACATCCTGCGGCTCACGGCGTGTTGCGCCTAATTTTGGAAATGGATGGTGAGGTTGTTACTCGTGCTGATCCGCACATCGGATTATTGCATCGCGGTACCGAAAAATTGATCGAATATAAAAGCTATTTGCAGGCTGTGCCTTACTTCGATCGTTTAGATTACGTGTCGCCAATGTCGCAAGAACATGCTTACGCTTTGTCGGTTGAAAAACTCTTGGGCTGTGAAATTCCACGTCGTGGTCAATTTATTCGTGTTTTATTCTCGGAAATTACTCGTGTTTTGAACCACATCATGGCGATCACAACACAAGCGATGGACGTCGGTGCGATGACTCCGCTTTTGTGGATGTTTGAAGAACGCGAAAGAATGATGGGTTTTTACGAGAAAGTTTCTGGTTCAAGAATGCACTCAGCTTACATTCGTCCCGGTGGTGTTCATCAAGATTTGCCAGATGGTTTGCTCGAAGAAATCGCTGAATTCGCTAAAAATTTCCCGAAATTAATTGACGATTTAGAAAATCTTTTGACTGAAAACCGTATCTTCAAACAACGTATGGTTGAAATTGGTGTGGTTTCAAAAGAACAAGCTTTGCAATATGGTTTTTCCGGTCCGATGATACGTGGTTCAGGAATCGCTTGGGATTTACGTAAATCACAACCTTACGAAGTTTACGGTGAGTTGGATTTCGACGTTCCAGTTGGCAAAAATGGTGATTCTTATGATCGTTATTTGATTCGTGTCCAAGAAATGCGCGAGTCGATCAAAATCATCAATCAATGTGTTGAAAAAATGCCGCAAGGCCCAGTTTCAACTTTAGATACCAGAATTGCGCCGCCGAAAAGATCAGAAATGAAACATTCAATGGAAGCTTTGATTAACCATTTCAAACTTTTCACTGAAGGTTATCACGTTCCGAAAGGTGAAGCTTATGCCGCAGTTGAAGCACCAAAAGGTGAATTTGGTGTTTACGTAATTTCGGATGGCGGAAATCGTCCACATCGTTGTCGTATCAGATCAACAGGTTTTGCTCATTTGCAAGGTTTGGAATTTATGGCTAAAGGTCATATGTTGGCAGACGTGGTTACGGTTATTTCGACTCAAGATATTGTATTTGGTGAAGTAGATCGCTAATGCTCGTCGTCTTTTGAGCGTCTGCTGCGTTAGACTGCGGACTCAAGCAGCTCAATGTATGTGCATACATTTTCGCTGCTTTAGCCTTGTCTGTCTTGCATCCATCTCAAAATACTTAGAGCATTAGTTCTCTGTTCTAAATTTTTATAATAAATTCTTAGTTACGTTACCTCATTTTGAGCGTCTGCTGCGTTAGACTGCGGACTCAAGCAGCTCAATGTATGTGCATACATTTTCGCTGCTTTAGCCTTGTCTGTCTTGCATCCATCTCAAAATAGTTAGAGCATTAGGTCTCCATCTTAAATTTTCTCTATATTCGGTCTTAACTACACCAGCCATAACAATAATAATATAACTGCTGTAAAATCTACTTATCAGCAGTTGACATTTTGTTTGTCACCTCTAAGGTGCGCCGCCTCTTTGAAATGCCGCTCTTTTTAGGAAGCTCTCAAATTTTTAAAAATCCCAATTTAAGGATCACAGATGAAAATTTATAACTCATTGAAGTCTGCAAAAAACAGACACAAAGATTGCAAAGTTGTTCGCAGAAAAGGACGTCTTTATGTAATCAACAAAACCAATCCACGCTTCAAAGCTAGACAAGGTTAATTCTCAAACGGCCCGTTAATTAAGAAAAATTACTTAAATAACGGGCCGTTGTTTTTTGGAAATTTATTGGCAGATGAAAATTCGTATTGGTACAAGAACCAGTAAATTAGCCCTAGCGCAGGTTGAAGAAGTTCGCGCTCTACTTTCCCCTCATTTACAAAATGCAGAAATCGAGATAGTTCAGATTAATACTTCTGGTGATAAAATTCTTGATCGCAATTTAGCTGACATTGGTGGTAAAGGTTTGTTTATCAAAGAGTTGGAAGAGGCTTTACTCCAAAATCGTATCGATATTGCTGTTCATTCAGCGAAAGATGTGCCGCCAGTTATTCATGAGTCGACTCATTTAGCGGCTTTTACTCAGCGTTTTGATACTCGTGATTGTTTTATTTCAAAAAAATTCAGATCCATTGCAGATCTACCGCAAAATGCTGTTGTCGGAACTTCTTCAGCACGTCGTAAGGCAATTTTGTTAAGTTTGCGCCCCGATTTGAAAATTGTGAATTTTCGAGGCAATGTCACAACGCGTTTGACTAAATTAGAAAATAATGAAGTTGACGCTACGATTTTAGCAGCTTGTGGTCTGGAAAGGATCAGTGCAAAAGCAACTTGTCCAGTTGGTCATAATGACAAAAATTACATCGAAAAATCAGTGATGTTGCCGGCTGGTGGACAAGGTGCTCTGGCAATTCAATCACGTACTGAGGATCTAGAATTATCGGCTCTTTTAGCAAAAATTAATCACCTTGAAACGCAAATTTGTGTAAAAGCCGAACGCAGTTTCTTGCGTGAATTAGAAGCTTCTTGTTCAACTCCCGTTGCAGTAAATGCAATGATTCAAAACAATATTTTGTATCTTGAAACTCTAATCTTATCGCATGATGGAAGTGAAGTTTTTGCAACAAAATTGCAAGCAGCAGCAAATTTAGAATCAGCTGTAGAAGTGGGCAAAGAAGCGGCCAATAAAACTAAAGATGAGGCTTCAGAATTACTCAAAAAAATTATCTGCTAAACTAAATTATCTTTTTCAGGGAATTTTTGAGACTTAACGTCAGCGCAATATTTCTCAACAGCCGCATTTATTTCAGAAGCCAAATTTGCAAAATGCTTAACAAATTTTGGTTTAAATTCTTGATTCAATCCCAATAAATCATCAATTACTAAAACTTGTCCATCACAATTCGCTGAAGCTCCGATGCCAATTGTCGGAATTTTTAAGTTTGCAGTAATTTGATCGGCAAGCAATGAAGGAACTGCTTCGATAACTGTCGCAAAAGCGCCGGCTTCTTGTAAAAGTTGTGAAACTTCCAATATTTCTTGTGCTGCTTGGGAAGTTTTTCCCTGATATTTGTAACCACCAATTTCGCGAACATGTTGCGGTAAAAGGCCAACATGCGCCATGACGTTAATTTTATTGTCGACCAAAAACTTAACAGTATCGATCATCTTGCGATCAGTCTCAATTTTGATAGCATCGCAACCGGTTTCGGCGATAAGTCTTTGTGCTGATTTTAAAGCTTGAGTCGGCGAATTTTCGTAAGTTCCGCAAGGTAAATCGACAACTACGAAAGATTTTTTTACAGCGCGCATTACACTTTTGCCGTGATTAATCATCATATCCAGCGTTACATCAACTGTATCAGGCAATCCATAGATTGTCATGCCAAGTGAATCACCAACCAAAATAATGTCACAATGTTGATCAATAATTTTGGCGATTGGAAAAGTGTAAGCAGTTAAACAAGTAATTTTTTGACGATTTTTTTTTGCTAAAATATCGGTGAGAGAAATTCTATTGGTCATTATTGTGCGTTGTTTACTGGTTGTTTTATTTCTGAGTTTATTTGATCAAACACAGCTTTCGGTGTTGTTGTATCTGGATTAACTTTGTTAGTTGTGTTAGGAATATTTTGCCCAAAAGAATTATTAGCTGAGTTATTGCTGTTACTGGGGTTTCGATTTGTAACTACTGGAGCTGATTTATTAAAAGTTGGTAGTCCTAAATATTGTCTTACTTGATCTAGATTGCTGCTAACCTGAGCATTTGCAATGTCGCCTTTTATGGCACTTGCAACAGTTATAGGAATTTGTTTTTGGCGAGAACCGGTGATGAATATTATGTTGTTGGTGGCATCAATAGTTTTGTTATTTAAGTCGATTTTTCCTGATAAAACTGAATTAGCAGTAGTGCCGATCACGTTTATTAAAATTTTGCCGCCTTTTTCTTTGTCAAATGAAATGGTGCCATTTGCTTGTTTGAATATAGATTTGCTGGCTGGATTGGATAAAATTTGTTCTGGGTTTAGTAATTCTTTGCGATAGCTGTTATAGTAAAATAATTTATTTACCAAATCGCTTAGGCCGTATCTCTGAATGATCGGAGTTGCGGTGCTAAATTTTATCTCACTTATCAGGCTTTTGATAAAATCACTTTTTTTAGCACCAATTGCAGTCATACTAGCTGATATATTGGTGTTGCCACTGATATTTTTTATTCCAACTAGATCGGGCAAAAGTTTTTCTAGCGCGACGTTATTCATTGTGATATTGCCGTTGATGATTTTTTCACCACGTAAGCCGATCATGCCGCGATATTTGAAAATTGAGCCATAAATTTCGCAGTCAACTTCACTATCTGCTATTGATCCGTCTTTTAGTTTTCCGTTTAATTTGGCTTTTTGAATTTCAACATCATCAAGTTTCAGATAGTTGATCGCCATGTTTATGGCACCAGCAAAACCCTCAAGGGAAGGTAATGATAAGAACTGGTCCGCAACATTATATTTAATTTCTTTTCCTTCTTTTAACGGCTCACTCTCTAAAGTCTCTTCGATATTTTGTTTCGTAACTATTTTACTAGAGTCATAGAAAAAACTATTAGCAAAAAACTGTAAATTAAAGACAGGATTTTGGTCGCTGATATCAAGCGATAAGCTGCCTTGCATCGCAGATTTGTCAGATTTTATGTTTAGATCCTTTATGTTTAAATAACCTTGTCCAAAGGCAATTTTAACGGCGGCATTTTCTGAGAATTCTTCACCTTTATAAATTAGATTATCAAAATTTAGAGAAATTTCGCTAACTGTTGTGATGTCATTTAGCCACAATAACTTTTTTAACAAAGAGCCGGAAGATAGATAGACATTCTGTCCAGACGTCAAAAAGAAGTCATCAATATTGAAAGTGCTAACGTGAAATTCGTTATTTATTATAGTAGTTTTGTTGCTGCTATCGATAGCTATTTTGCCACGTAATTCGCTTTGTCCTTCATTTAGATTAAGATAAAAATTATCCATCGTGATGAGGTTGGGGAAAAGCAAAATATCGGAATAAATTATGTAATCTTTTAGGTTATCAAATTTGAGATTTTGTGATTGCAGATTCAGCCACTTTAAAGTTTCGCCTAAGTTTTTACCGTTCAAATCAATTTTGCCGACAAACTTTGGTAGATCTTGATCATTTTCTAAAACACCATTTATACGCACAGTTCCTTCACCGGGGATTTTAAAAATCATCGGTAAAATAAGAATTTGTCCTTCTTTAGAAATGGTCGTATAAAGGCTGACATCTTTGATTATGCCATTGATGAATTTAACGTCATTAATTTTGATTTCGGCTGATAAATCAAAGTCTTTGATTTTGTTGGCTATTTCGAGGTTTAATTTGTTGTTATCATCGGCCGTTTTTTCTTTCTCAGTTTCTTCGTCTTTTTCGGTATTTTGAATTGTTTTATCTTGCTCCAAGGATGCTCCGTCTATGGTTTCGTCATTTTGTTTCGGAGCATTTTTTTCTTTTGTATTAGGCTCTAATTCGACGCGTTCATTCGACCAAATATTATCAAGATCTAGGTTTTCAAAATTCAAATTGAGATCAATTCTTGGCAGATTGGAAGTAAGATCAAGTAAGGCATAGCCTTTACCATTCATCAGTTCTGAATTAATCGCGATATCTTCGAAGTTAATTTCACCAGCTTTGTTATTGATGTTAGAACTGACTTTAATCGGTTTAGAGTTTTGTTTTAACTTTTCGAAAATGGCTTTGTTATTGCCTAAATAATCACGATAAAAATTACGAAGCTCAAATATTTCGGCATCTATTTTACCAGTGAAATTGCTGGTGAAAATTCCCTTATTTTCTGCTGTAAATTTTCCGCTAATTTTCATATTCATGGTTGCTGAATTCAGCTCTAGAGTGGAATCAGGTTCTTCGCTTTCGGAATGGAAATTTGCGGATAATTTGAATTCAGTAACAATTTTTTGGTTGGTGAAAGTTCCTTCGCTGCGGATTTTGGTGGCATCGATCATGATTTGGCCATTAATTTCTTCTATTTCACGTTGATGTGAAAATTTATCATAAGAAATTATTGAGCCATTTTCGAATTTAATTTTGGGTAAGCTGCTTTCGCTAAACTGATTGCTATTGAATTTTTCAATCAAAAAGAGATCAGCACTGAATCCAGATTCAACACCATTCGCTTGGTTATAATTTTCAGCTTGCGCAAATTTAGCGGCAATTTCGCTAAATTTGTTATTGCGTGTTACAGCATTATTTTCTTCGTAAAAAACTTCAAAAACAGGATTGTTGAAAATGATTTTTGAAATGACGAATTCTTTTTTTAGAAATGATAAAAACGACAAGCGTAGTGTGATAGACTTGCTATACAGACTATAAAGTTGTTTTTCGTAGCGTATATTCTTGACCAAAACATCATTAAGTTCGATTTGCGGCATTGGAAATAAATTCACTTTAACATCGCCATTAATCGTCAAATTAGTTTTTAAAGTTTGGCTGAGTTTTTGTTCGATTTTAAATTTTAGAGCAGAATTATCAAAGAATCCCGGAACTGATATCAGCAATAAAAAAGCAGCAGCAACAAGGCTTGCAGTTAGAAAAGCGACTCTTGATTTCAAAGAATAAAGGCGTTTTTCGCTTTCTTCTCCGAATTCATCTTCGGTTTCAGATTCAACTACTGCTTCATTATTTTCTAATTCTTCAACTTTTTGTTCTTCAGTCATTACAAATCAATTTTTTGAAGTTCCTCAGCGAGACTATCAGTTTTGATAGCCGGTGTTTTACTCTCAGTATAATTGTATATTGATAACAGAACGAAAAATAACAAAATTGAGGCAAATAAGAAATTTACAAATGTGTGTTTGTCTGGTGATAATTCTAGGTTCTCGCCTATATTGAGAAGCTGATGTTTTTTATTTTTGGTGTTTGACTCAATGTGTAATAATTTGATTTTTTCTTCAATAATCAGCGGATCAATTTTTAAGAATTTTCCATAAGAGCGAATCAATCCAGGAGAATATAGATGTTGTATGATTTTGCTCAAATCATCATGTTCGATGGCTTCAATATCACGTGGTTTGATTTTTAAATAATGAGCAACTTCTTCGACTTTTATTTTTAGGTGCTTTCTTTTTTCTCGTAAAAGTTGTCCTACCGATACTTCTTCAAAGCTTTCTTGTTGGGCTAAAGCCTTGGTTTTATTAACGTTGTCCATATTTTAGAATAAATCTGCTAATTTTTTAGTGGCTGAAATTGTTGCCAGATTTCCAGCATTTTCCGACATTTTTTCTAGTATTGCGTAATTGTTAATCAGATTTTGCAAAGTTTGTCCGATATGATTTATGGTGAAATCTTTTTCAGTAATAACTAGAGCAGCCCCATGTTTTTCAAGATAGCGCGCGTTTTTTTCTTGATGATTGTCTGCGGCTTTTTCGAAAGGAACTAAAATCATTGGTTTTTTTGCAGCGCAAAATTCAAAAATCGAAGAAGAGCCAGAGCGAGCAATTATCAGATGAGCAGCTTGAATTTTTTGCGGCATATCTTCAAAAAATGGCTTTATTTCGATGTTTAAATTAAAAGAACGATATTGACGGAAAGTCTCTTCCGACAGTTCTTTGCGACATTGTTGTGTAACTGAAACATGGCTTTTTAAATCTTCACTAAAATTGAAAAAAGCTTTGGGTAGAATTTCGCTAAAAATTTTGGCACCACCACTCCCACCAATCACTAAAATGTTAAAAAGTTGTGGTTCGATAGTTTCTTCTTCAATGAAATCAGAGGCTAGAACGACATTATAACCCATGCGATTATCTGGTTTTTGTACGATTTTTTCTTCTTTCGGCAAAATGTAAGGCTTGTCATGCAGCGCTAGAATTTCAGCGCGCACAGGGTTCCCGACATAAATGGTTTTATTTTTCAGCTGTTCTTGAATGCCGTCAGTTTGTGGAAAAGATAAAGCAATTTTATCGGCATATTTTGCAAAAATACGATTAACTTTGCCAAAGTGAGCATTCTGTTCGTGTAATACTATTCTTGTTTTGGTCAATAAAGCTGCGATCAGTACTGGAAATGTAGCATAGCCTCCAAAAGCGACTACGTAGTGAGGACGGTTTTTGAAAATGAGCACAACTGATTGGCAAATTCCAAAAGCAATTTTAAGTGCAGCTTTGATTAGTTTTAGTGGTTTGCGTTCAAGCTGTGAAGATTGAATGACTAAAGAAAGGAAGGGATCAGAACTTTTGATGTAATTGCGATATTTTTCATCACCTAAAAATGTGATTTGGTGGTTGCGCGTGGTCAGCTCTTCAGCAAGGCAGCGCGCTGGGATAATGTGTCCGCCAGTTCCTCCAGCTGTTATAAAAATTTTACTCATGAGTTGGTTGCTTGACAATTAGGAAGTCGGTTAATAGGTTCGCGCCCTTTCTGGTTTAGGGCCTTAGTGTTTTGTAAAGATTGAAGCTTTTTGTTTATTACTTCTGATTAATTTTTGGCCCACAAATTTCTCAACTGTTATGTCAAAAAAAACGATTAAGCACTTCATTGATTTAGATCAATTCGATGCTAAAGAGCTCGCTAAAATTATTAAATTAGCTCAAAAACTAAAGAAAGATAAAAATCCTCTTTCGCAAGCAAAGATTTTAGCACAAAAAAATCTGGCGATGATTTTTGAAAAAAATTCTACCAGAACGCGTGTTTCTTTTGAAGTCGGAATCAATCAACTTGGCGGTCATGCAATTGTCATGAATAAAAATGACATGCAACTTGGTAAAGGTGAAACGGTAGAAGATACCGCCAAAGTTTTATCGCGTTTTGTCGATGCGATTATGATTCGTTCTAACTTGCACAGCACAATAACTGATCTGGCAAAAAATTCTTCAGTGCCAGTCATTAATGCTTTGAGTGATTTCAGCCATCCATGTCAAATCATTGCTAGTATCATGACGATTGAAGAGCATTTGGGAAAAATTGCTGGCAAAAAATTAGCTTGGTTTGGTGACGCCAACAACGTTTTGAATTCTTATATCCATGCCGCTCAAGCTTTTGGCTATGAATTAGCAATTGCGAAACCAAAAGAATTTGATTTCTGTGATGATGAAATCAAAAAAGCTAAGAAAAAAGGTGCGAAGATCTCATGTTTTGAGAATGCTAAAGATGCCGCTAAAGATGCCGATGTTTTGATTACTGATACTTGGTTTTCAATGGGTGACGTTGCTGAAAAGAATGATGCTTTGCGTCAGAAAAAAATTAATCAGATGATGCCTTATCAAGTTAACTCTAACTTGATGAAACTGGCAAAAAAAACGGCAATTTTTACGCATTGTTTACCGGCTTATCGTGGCTTTGAAGTTACGGCAGATGTCATTGATTCCAAAAAGTCGGTGGTTTTTGATGAGGCTGAAAACCGTTTGCATGCGCAAAAAGCAATTATGGTCTATTTGTTACAATAGATTTTTAATTTGTTGTGTTTGATTTGATCTAAGTTGGAGTGAAGTCAAATTCAATAATATCAGTAAATATGGGGCAAAACCAATCTAGAGATTATACAAATTTTGCTTTGATTTCTTTGGTTCTCGCCGTATTGGCGATGTTAATTTTGGCATATTTTTCCTTTCGTACTAGTAGTGCAGAAAACTCAGACAATTTAACTAGATCAGCTCGTGAAATTGATCGATTGATCTCTACATCTTTCGATCATGCTAATCAGATAAATTTGCATTTTGGTATGCAAATTGCTCAAGGTGACGTGAAAAATCTGCAGCAAATATTGCAAGTTTTCAAAGATGCTGAGTTAATTAAACAATATACTCCTAGCCTGTTTTCTTGGTCTTCTTTGGATTGGGTTAATGACAAAAATCTGCAAGTTGTGAATAGCAGAATTGGTATTCGTAAAAACCCGCCGGATATGTCATTAAGACGTTATATTAAAACGGCCTCCCAAAATCCTTGGAAATTACAAATTTCGTTTCCAGCACTGGGAAATCCAAGTAACGCATGGATTATTCCTGCAGCTACTCCTGTTGTTGATAAAGAAGGTAAATATCTAGGTTTGATCTCTCTTGGTTTTGACATAGCGCGTTTAGAACAAGAAATCAAAAAACAAATTGATGATGATGTGAGCTATCTAGTTATCGGTGAGGAAGGCGAGTTAATGTTGAAATCATCATCTGTGATTTTACCACGCGATACTGATTTTTTTGTTAGAAACAAAAATTTGTTAAATGGCAAAAATGGTTCTTTAACACAAAAAATCACAATTAATGAAATTGAATTTAGCAATATCATCCAAAATTCTACATACCCTTTCACAGTTATTACCGGTTATGATCGCGATTTCTTAAATCATAAATTCGTTACGACTGTTTTGCCGCGAATTATTGAATTAATCTGTGTCGCGATTTTCTTCTTGATGATTCTTTATTTGCTAAGAACAAGACTGACTTTACTTGAGAAGGAACGCTCTTTACGCCAGTCTCTGGAACGTGTTAACAAAGCAAAGGATCGTATTTTATCTTCAATCGCTCATGACATAAAAAATCAAATTTATGGCATCAATGGTTTGTCGCGTATGATTTTAAATGGCAAAAAGCGGGAAGAGATTTTTCAAAATGAAGATCTACAGACAGTCGAAACTATTATTGAGCAATCGGAAGATATGATGGAATTCGTCAAAGATTTGCTTGATGAAAATCAAATTGAAGCAGGTGAATTTAACTTGGGTAAAATGAAAGAATGCCAAGTCAAAAGATTAATTGAAGAAGCAGTTTTGATTTCTAGCAGTTTCGCTGCGAGTTGTAATGTTGATATTGCCGTCAAGGTTGCAGAAAGAATTCCGCCATTATTTTGTAGCGAAAGGCGCATTAAACAGGTTTTGATTAACCTGATTAGTAATGCTATCAAATACAGCGCTGCAGAAAGTTCAGTTGAATTACAAGCCCATTACATTGAATCGGAAAAACAAATTAAGATCACGATTATTGATCACGGAATGGGAATGTCGCCAAGTGAAGTTGAAATGGTTTTGTCGGGTAATGGAGCAAATATTATCAAAGATGCTGGCAGAGTAGATTCGCATGGCATTGGCATGAAAATAGTCATTCATTTGGTAGCATTGCACGGTGGTAAAATATTTATTGAGTCAGAAAAAAATGTTGGCACCAAGGTTACTTTAACTTTTTCGGCAGATCGCGATCATTCTTTGAAAAATCAAGAGATCGTTGTGAATACCGCTTCAAACAAAAAACCAATTTTAGTAGTGGATGACAATCCAACTAACATCAAAATTACTACTAAAATATTAACTGATTTGGGGTATCGAGTTCGCAGTGCTGAGAATGGTCAAGATGCTTTGCAAATTTTAGATGAAGAAGAGTTTGATTTGATTTTGATGGATGGTGAGATGCCAATTATGAATGGATATGATGCGACTGTTCAAATTCGTGAAGGTGCAGTTTTCAAAAGATTTAAGAAATATAAAACCATTCCAATCATCGCTTTAATGTCGTCATCGGATGAGATAACTATTAAGCGGGCTCTTGATTGTGGTATGAATTTTCATTTAGAAAAATCGACTTCTAAAACCAAACTTTTGGCAGTGATCTCAGAAGTTTTGAAGGGCTAAACAGAGAATTTAATCGGGCCTTCCGAGCGGCCATTGATGAATTGATCGAGATATGGGTTGTTCGAATTATCCATATCTTTTACATCGCCAAACCAAATGATTTTTCCTTCAAAAAGCATCGCAACTTTATCGGCAATTTTACGAGCTGAGCTCATGTCGTGAGTTATTGTAACAGTTGTGGCGCCGAGTTCTTTGGAAACTTTGATGATTAATTCATTAATTACGTCGGCCATGATTGGATCAAGGCCAGTTGTCGGTTCATCAAAGAAAATAATTTCAGGATTTGCTGCAATGGCTCGAGCTAAAGAAGCACGTTTTTGCATTCCGCCAGAAAGTTCAGATGGGAATAAATCGGCAACTTTTTCGTTTAATCCAACAGATTTGAGCTTTTCAATTGCCAATTTTTTGGCATCTTTCTTGGTCATTTTTTTGTTGTTGATCAAACGGAAGGCAACATTTTCCCAAATTGGTAGAGAATCAAACAACGCTCCTCCTTGAAACAAGAAACCAATTTTTTCCATCATCTTATCCAATGCTTCGCCTTTTAGACCGATAATTTCTTGACCGTCAATTTTGACACTGCCTGAAGTTGGATTTAGCAAAGAAGCGATGATCTTAATCAAAACAGATTTACCAGTTCCAGATCCGCCTAAAATTACCAAAGATTCGCCTTTATTAACGCTTAAATTGACTTGCGATAAAACTTGTTTCTCGCCGAAATTTTTAGCTAAATTTGTGATTTTAATTTTAGGGATCACAGCTGATTTTATTTCTTTTCAGCAAGTTTTTTATCAACCAATTTTTTGATCGATAAATAATCAACATAACCTTCTACAATTTCACCATTAATGAAGAAAGTAGGAGTTGATTGAATTTGTAAACCTTTCGCTGCTTCCATGCGATCGGAAAGTATTTTTTCTTGTAAAGTTTTGTTATTGATGCAGGCATTAAAACGCTCAGCACTCATACCATCGAGCTGTGCAATTGATTGCAATTTTTCGATATATTTCGGATCGAAAGCCCAAGCATCTTGAGTTTTGAACAAAGCTTTAAGTAAGTTGTAATATTTTTCAGAAATTTCAGATTTGTTGTCTTGAGCTTGACAGATTGCAAACATGCCGGCAGTCAAAGCAGGTTGGTTAAGTGGAAAATCACGATGAATGAAGACGACTTTTTTGCTGTCTATGTATTCATTTTTCAATTTTTCTAACGATTCACGATGAAAAGCAGCACAATGTGGGCAAGAAAGAGAAGCATATTCAATCATCACAACTGGTGCAGCTCTGTCGCCTAAAACGATATCATCAGCATTAATTTTAAGAATTTCTGCAGCTTTTCTGTTATCGACATTCTTTTCAGAATTTTGGGCATTTTCAATTACCGCTTTGCTTACTTGATCTTGCGGATTTTTTACTTCTTCAGCTTGGGTTTGTGATTGACTTTCTTCACTATATTTAAGTGCAGTTTTGGTTTTGTAATTGTGAATAACTAAAGCAACAAAGCCAACCATAAGGCATAAAACTGCAATAAGAATGTATGTCTTTTTTGTGTTTTTCATAATTAAAAAGTGATTGCATTTGACTGAGAAAGGAATCGAAATTAATCATCACGCGCTCAAATAAATCAAGGAAAAATCAATTTTAAAATGTCACAGTTTCTACCAATTCCTCTGTCGGTTTTTATAATTACAAAAAACGAAGCTGACCGTATTTCTGAAGTTATAAAAGCTGTAAAACCAATTGCTGATGAGATCTTGGTGATTGATTCGGGTAGTGAAGATGATACGTGCAAAGTTGCGCAAGAAATGGGTGCGACAGTAATTTTTAATCAATGGAATGGTTATGGCGCGCAAAAAATTTTCGGTGAAAATCAGTGCCGCAATAAATGGATCCTAAATATTGATGCTGATGAAGAAGTTTCTGAAGAATTAGCTAGCGAAATCCAACAACTTTTTGCACTAAAAAAGATTGATAATTTTTGCGGATTTAGAATGCGAATTGTCAATAAATTTCGTTTCGAGAATAAGCCAAATAAATGGGCCTATTCTTACAACCAGCTACGTTTATACAACAAAGATTTGGCTGGCTTTAAAAACAGTACGGTGCATGATTCGGTTGAACTTAAAAATCAACAAGATGAAGCGAGAATTGGTCAGCTTAGCGGAATAGTTTATCATCAATCTTTTAGATCTTTCGAGCATTGGATTGAAAAAATCAATTCCTACTCTTCAATGCAGGCTAAAGATAGTTTAAAGAAGGGTAAAAATGTCTCGCCATTAAAAATAATTTTAGTTCCGTTCTTTGCTTTCTTGAAAGCTTACGTGGTGCGTCGTTATTTTATTTATGGTTTTGATGGCCTGATTTACAGCTCTATGTTTGCTTTTTCACGTTTTGCTAAGGCAATAAAAACTCGTGAAATTTTCAAAGAGAATTCCCAAAAATAATGAAAAATTTTTTATCAATTTTAGCGCTAATTTTTCTGATTAGCTGTGGCGCAAATATTGAAAGTCCGGTTGTCTACTTCAGCAATGCTAGTGCGCAAAAAATCAAAAATATTGAATGTAGTTGGAATGGAAAAATTCTGACTTTGTCGAATTTGAATCCTGGTGATTCGCGCAGCCAGTCTTTTTTTATTAATAACGATAAAGATTTTTTTGGCCAAGTTCATGTTTCTTGGTTTAATCACGAAGGTGATCGCGTGTCGAAAAATTTTACTTTTAAGAAAGAGAATCTGCCGAGTATTGAAGACAAAACGACATACAATTATGTGCAGCTTTATTTCGATCAGCATGACTTGGAAATTATTACGAGCGATATTACCGACCTAAGTGGCAAAGTTAGTCGCATGGATCGTATGATGAATCGTTTTCACGACGATTTTGTGAGAACTAGTAGCAGCAATAATTTATGCAAAAATAACGATCTAAACATTTGTCAAAGAGCTGAAGATAGCTCTCTGATTGCACTTATGAACAAACAATCAGACATTACTGCAAGTGCTGCTTATTAAGTAACTTTTTAGCTGCGAAATAACAAAGAAGAGTCGCCGTAAGAATAAAAACGGTAATTCTTTTCAATAGCGTGGTTGTAAATTTTAAAAGCATTTTCTTTTCCAACAAAAGCGCAAATTAGCATAAACAAAGTTGATTTTGGTAAGTGAAAATTCGTCATCAAAACGTCAACAACTTTGAATTGATAAGGTGGATAAATAAAAATTTGGGTGTTGGTGTTCATTGCTTTGACCATGCCTTTTTCATCGCAACATGATTCCAAAACGCGCAGTGAGGTTGTGCCAACGGCGATAATTCTTTTGCCGTGTGATTTGGCAGAATTTATGATCGCAGCAGTTTCTTCTGAAATTGAAAAGAACTCGGAATGCATTTTGTGATCTTTGATATTATCGCTGCGCACGGGCAAAAATGTGCCGGCTCCGACATTTAAAGTGACGAAAGCTTTGACGACCTTTTTGGCATCAAGTGCAGCAAAAATATTTTCGTTAAAGTGTAATCCGGCAGTCGGCGCTGCAACGGCAACACCTTGTGAAGCGTAAATTGTTTGATAATTTTTTTGATCTTCAGCATTTTTTTGGTCGCGATTAATGTATGGTGGCAAAGGAACCGAGCCATATTTTTCAAGTTTATCGATTAGTTTTTCGCCCGCGCAATCAAATTTAATTTTGATGGTGCCGTCATCATTTTTTTGCACGACTTTAGCGAAAAAATCAGAAGCAATTTCCAACTCATCATTTTCTCTGACTTTCTTGGCCGGACGACACAGAGCATTCCACAAACCTTGATCTTCTTGATCTAAATTAAATTCTAAAGTTGCCAAATTACGCAAAATTTTTGCTGACAATTTCGCCTTAATAACGCGAGCATTATTGAAAACCATCACATCTCCTTCTTGCAAAAAATCGACAAGGTTGGTTAGCTGCATATCAAGAATTTCGCTATTTTTGAAGGTTAACATTGGTGTTTTTTCTTTGGAAAAAAACGGTTGTTGAGCGATCAGTTCAGGCGGTAAATTAAAATCGAAATCAGAAGTTTTTAACATGGAAGATAACAAAACATATTTTGGATTTAAGCAGGTAAATCGTGACGAGAAAGCCGGTCTTGTCAAAGAAATTTTTTCAAATGTGGCGAAAAAATATGACTTGATGAACGACTTAATGAGTGCGGGAGTTCACCGCATTTGGAAAGATAAAATGGTCAAAGAAATTGAATTTTCAAATGCTGAAATTCGTACCATCGATTTAGCTGGCGGTACTGGCGACGTGGCTTTTCGTATTGTGCGTAAAGCTCGTGAAAAAAATGTGAAATGCCAAGTTGACGTTGTTGATATCAATCAAGAAATGCTCAATGTTGGCGCGGAGCGCGCAATTGATAACAACCTTTTTGCCGATTTGAAATTCACTTGTTGTGACGGCGAAAAATTGTGTTTTGCGGATAATAGCTTTGATTTTTTCACGATCGCTTTTGGTATTCGTAACTTTACAAACATTGATGCCGGCTTGTCGGAAGCTTACCGCGTTTTAAAACCAGGAGGAAAATTTATCTGCTTAGAATTTTCCAAAGTGAACGATTATTTTTTGCAAAAAATTTATGACGCATATTCTTTCAACGTCATTCCAAAAATCGGTGAAGTAATTTTGAAAGATCGTTCTTCTTACCAATATTTAGTAGAAAGCATCCGTAAATTCCCGTCCCAAGATAACTTCAAAAAAATGATCGAAACCGCAGGATTCGAAAACGTCTCCTACCAAAACCTAACCTTCGGCACCGCGGCAATCCACGTTGGATATAAGAAGAGTTAAAATATCTTAAAAAAATAAATTTATTGCGGATACACGAATTAATTTCGTGTGTAGCGATTCCTAACGAAAATTATTTTGTAGGTTCTGCAAAAGAAACTGATTTAGCGACTCTTCCTACCCAACTTGTTTCTCTTTCAGAGCCTTCTTGTTTGAGAATGCTGTCCATACCCAATTGCACCCTAAATTCTTTTTCAATTCTTGGAAGAGCTTCTCTAAATAATGATCCTAATAGCTCGGGGTTAAATTTTTCTGGAAAATTTAAGGTTTCTATAGATGAAAGTGCCATTTGGCTAGCCATTGTAAGATGAATTCCTCTTTCATATAGATTTCTAGCAATTCTATCATCAATACCCCATTCTTCAGCCAAAGCAACTGATCTGGGTGAATTTTCTTTATTTGCTTTAGATATAGAAAGGAGTATTTCTGCCGCAGCTCCTCCTTGCTCGATCTTGCTAAAATCACCATCACAACAGTCTTTTATTAGGCAGCAAGGTAAAGTTTCCGCCCCAAAAGATGAGTGCCCTTGATTTGCTGCACTGAAAACCTCTTTATAGAATTGTCCTCTATCCTCATTTTCTAGTAAATGAAATACTCTTTTGTAATCGGGGTCTCTTAAAACTGACATAGTAGTATGAACACTCAGAACCATTGTATGTAAGTAAGACTTGATGGCATCATCCGCTCCAGCTTCTCCTTCTGGATGTCTAGATAAATAATTTGCATAGATCTCATCTACAAATGGTTTTGTTTTCTTTTGTGCCGGAGTAAGTCTTCCACCTGAATTATATTTACTCATTATTTACTTGCTCCTCCCGCAGTTGCTGAAGATGACCCTGATCGTAAAGACTCTAATCTAGCTGTAAGTGGTCTAGCCCCTTCTTTTTCTTGTTCCTCATCATATCCAAGAGTGTCTTCCAGATCTTGATCTTGTATAGTTCCTCTTCTTTCTAAGACCGCTTTTAACAATGGAGATTCATTAACATTAAATTTTGTTACTAGTTTATATTTACCTTCTTCTTGGATTATTCCCTGACAATATGTAGATTCTATATCTTCTTGAGTTAAAGAGGAGTGCTGAGGTTCATTTATTTTAGACATCCAGCCCTGATTAATTAAAACCTTTGTAAGAAATTCAACCCTAACACTAATTTTATCTTCTTCAGATAAATCATTTAAGACTCTGAAACTATCAAAGAAATACTTCTCATGCCTTCTAGCTGATTGATAAAAATCTACTACTAATCTTTGCATCCGTTTTATTTTCCTCTCTCGCTCTCGTTATTATATCATTTACTGGGTAGTCAAATAACTTATTCATATCTTGAGCAATCTCAGATGGATTTATATACTCTTCTGGTCCTAGATTTCTATATTTACCCATTACCCCAGTAGTAATTCCTCCTTCTCTAGCTAGTTCTGTTCTAGTTTTCTGAACTAATCCATCAAAAACAGCGTTCTCCATCATATTAAGAGTAACCAAAGCACCCTTAACAACATCAACTAAACATTCTTGATGAGCCCATAAATCAGCTTTCTTAATTTTATTCCTATTATCTAGCGGAGATAAGATCCTATGTTGTTCTTCTATGTTTAATTTTTGTAATCTTAAATCATGAATTGTCTTTGATAGATCTGTACTAGTTGTAGATTGTATAGTCTCTAACTCAACAATAGAATCTTCTAGGTCTTTAGGGGCTTTTATTTCTTTGTCATACTTATCTTTTCTTTGAGCTTTAGTAAGAATTCCCTTTTCTTGCAACAAGCTTTGTCTTTGAGTAACAAATTGCTCAAATTGTTGCATACCAATGCTACGCTCATCTCCATATTCTCTTACTAAATTAACTACCGCCTCAACCGCATCTTCAACATCTAAACCATTTGTTGCAGTTTTAATTACTTCTATAAGTAAAGCACTTGAAGAAACATGTCTTCCTTGACCTTTCTTAGCCCCAGTTGGAGCTCTGTCACTTCCAAAAACCAAAACACATCTTGTCTCATGTTCAGATGTTCCTTCTCTCATCTCAAAAGAGATTGTTTGATTCAAAAACTTAGATTTTCCGGGAGTAGGAAATCCCATGTAATATTCATCCGATTTAGCTGATTTTTCTCCATCTGATTTACTTCCCGAATCGGTACGAGAGCGAGATCTTTCGGAAAGAGAAGTTCCCTGATCTAATTTAGACTCCTCTATATCACTTTTTTCCATAATTAAATCTCATTAAATTTTAGAAAAATTTCTAACTTCCAAAAAAACAGTCAGTTTGTTCAGAATGTTCCTGCTATGCTCTACAATTTTTAAGATAGTATTATAGCGCAAATAACTCCTAAAAAATGTTGCTGTCAACGGGTAGAAAACGCATCATAACATGCGTTTTCGGTTTCGTATTTTTAGATTAAAAAAGATGTTTCGGGCAACGCTTTGTATGGTGGTGCTGTCAACGGGAATCGAACCTGCGACCTCTTCATTACCAATGAAGTGCTCTACCGCTGAGCTATGACAGCAAAGATGTGTGAAAATTGGGAGACGCGCATTCAAATTGTCTAAGTGATAATTGTCAACCAGCTGTTCTAGGGGTGATGAAATTAAACCTAGGGGTGAAAATTGATTAGAGAAGTTGGTAAGATCATCCGCCAACCTGACATTATGTTTAATTTATAAATTGCCAAAATTAATGTGGCTCGTTTTCTCCGTTGCCTTGTACACCATTTTCAGAGTTGTCTTGACCACCGCCTTGAACTTGTGATGATTTATTATCAGATGAACCACCCTCAACGTCTCGATTTCCAGTGTGCGGAGATTCTGCGCTTGATTTTTCGCCTCCCATTTTGGCTTTATCTCTGGTTTCACTGATGCTTTTACCAGTATCTTTCGCGAATTTGGCACCACCTCTAGTTGCTCTTCCTCTAATACCTTCAGCTATTCCGGCTGCTTGTTTCAACAAATCGGTTCCACTAGTTTTACCGCCCGGTAATGCCGTGCCGCCAAGTAGTTGTGATGTAATATCAGGAATTTGATCAACAAATTGGCACAGAACATACATCACAAAAGCTGCTTTAATGATGGTAAGAATCTTTTGTTTAATGTTACTATTAAAGAGATTAGCGATTGCTGGAATCGCTATACCAATAGTCTCTAAGAAATTAACTTTCTTATAATCATTAACGTTTATTAGGCAGGCTATGCTGTCATCCATTGGATTTACTAAGGTATGACCCGGTAAAATACATTCTGGATCACCTCCTACGTCTGCACCAGCAGCATTTTTACAGGTTGCTCCTTCCAGATTATATCCAAGTATTATACAAGCTTCGTTTTCGGTTATGTTAACCACTGTGTTGCCGTTCATACATTGATCGTTAGTGTAAACGTAACCTTTGGCAAGACATGCTGAAGCGATGGAAATATCGTCAGGATTATTGCCGGCGCTGTCTTTACAAACCCCACCAGTCCATGAATTACCTGCTTGGGTACAATTATTATCTCCATTTACCACGTTACCGCTAGTATCTTTGCAGACTGGTGAGCATGAAATTGTCTTATTCGGAGGATTGCCAGTAAAGGTTGCGCTACCGATCATTGTTGAGTCAAAAACAATAATAAAAATCCCGATATAAGCGAATAAGATCATCGGCTGCAAACAAAATGAAATTAAGTTGCTCAGCCACTTTTTAAACATCCCTGAAGTTTTAGAGAACAAAGACATCGGTATTATTATTGGTGAGATATAAACCATCATAATAATTGCTACCGCTGAAGATAAAAATATGTGCAGTGCTCGGATTGCCAAAGCTATGAAGAAGAATCCAAAGAACATCAATCCGATTACAAAATATAATCCGAATGGTCCGGTGAAAAGTCCGGCAAAAATTAACATAGCGATATTGGCAACTGAAGTATTAGCGCCAAATCCTAAATAACGGGTTATTTTACAATCGAGAGTATCCCAAAGAGATAAATAATCTTTGCCTTCAGGGTAATAGTTTGCAGCTCCTAATGATGTATAATCAAATTGGCAGCCATCTTTTTTGAGATCTGGGAAAGTGCTTTCTACATGAAAAACTAATTTGGAAAAGAAAGTAGAGCTATTATAGACACCTTCGAAAAATATGCTTTGCCAAGCATCACCTGTTGCGAAGTACATCACCATACCAATTTTGATACAGTACATGATCAAATCTGATTTTTTTATTTCAGTCATGTTGTGAGCAACCAAAATTTTTACTCCAAAAAACATGATCGAAAGAGTTAAGACCATTTTTATGACGTCTTGGAGAGAGTTTTGGAGTCGGCTGAAAAAGGAGGTTTCTTTAACGCTGTTACCTTCTTTGAAAGTAAAGGAGCCGCTAGTGTAATACTGACCACTGCGACAACTTCCGTCGGATAAAGGATATTCATCAATGTTACGACACTGAGTGTGACCAGCTTTATTGTAAAAAACATTTTCTAGAGTTTCTTTAACGCATTGGGCTATTGGTGCGCTGAAATGTCTTTGATTGCCAAGTAAGACTCCAGAATCATAAGCGCTAACGTTACGAGAGTCGCCTACAAAATTAAGACAAGCTCTTGAAAAATAAGGAGAAGTAAGAGCGCTGCGATATTGGTAATCAGATTTACCAGCAATTGTGCAGTGAGTTAAATATTGGCAATAATTTTTGCATTGTCCGGCTTTCTCGTTATAGGTACAATCTGAGTTGCGAATTTCACTTTTCTGGTTGCAGTCATTTGTGGGTGCTTCAGGGTTTGTTGCTTTTTCGATATCTTCCGGAGTTATGTAAGTGTAAGAGCCATCATTATTTTGAACGCCATCTTGATAATAATCACAATATTTTGTGCCACCTTGTCCAATTGTAAAATTAAATGGACATAAGCTGTAAGTTTGAGCGCAGATTAATCGATTGTCTCCGGTTTCCAAGGGTGCCGCTGAAAAAACAATGCCACCTATCGAACATTTAGAACCTGATTTGCAAAATACCGATTCTTCCTTGATTTGATTCGCACCCAAATCGACATTAGTGCTTTTAGAAATATCTGGTTTGTAATCTATACAAACATAGTTTTGGCTTCTTGATTTGCAGCATTCATAGGCTTTTTTAAAATCACTTTGGCGATCTTTGAATAAGTCTAGATACACGGTTGACATTCTACTCATGTCATATTTTTCACAGTTGAAATTACCGTGAGGAGTACCTTTTAAGTAGTACTTCTGTGGTGGGTAATGACCATTGGTTTTATTTTGAGTAGGATCTTCGCAGTAATCTTCATCGCCAGCAGGATTATCAGAATATTCAACGCCACCATAATACCATTGACGATATTGTAAGTCGGCCATTGAGGCATTGGGATTATTTTTAACATATTCCTCGGCAGTATTTTTCAAGGCTGGCGCACTAATGTTATATTTCTTTTTGTCTATATCGAACCAACCGGATCCGCAAACTTTAGTCCCATCAAAGACAATCTGTGCAGTAGCATAAATACTGTAAAGCACAGCCAAAGCCTTAGTTAGAGATGTACTGGCAACAGCAACAGCAGCTAAACAGGCAGGATTCGCAGTAGAAGCTGCTTTAACAGTGCCAAGACCAATTAGATAAGTATCTCGAACAGGTGAAGGAGTTACGCTTGGATATTGATTTAATCCACACATCTTACACATCACTGCAATTGAGGTTTTTACATCTACGTAAGCAGTGGCAGCAATGGAAGCGCAAATAGGATTGCTGAGATCGAACATTATATCCGCCCCGTTCATTGTCGGATCAGGATTTAACTTTTCTGGTGAACCTGTTGAACAAGATCGGATACGACCAATACCACATTTAGTATCATCGTCGCAATCTATAGCATGAGCATTATTGGAATTGAGGAAATAAATAAAACAAAACGCAGCAAAAAAAATCGACAAAACGATCTTTTTTGTAGTAATGATGTTAAATTTATTCACGTTATTTGCGGGTACGTTCGTAAAAAATTGGCAGCCAAACATTCGGATCTGAACCATATTCAGCCATGATGTCATCCATAATTTTAACAGTGTCAACACGACCTGATAAAACATGAATTATATCGTCCATGCCACTCAAATCAATTCTAGCAACAACACCATCATTATCTTGTTTAACAAGGAAAAATCTGCTCCCTGGATCGGTGGTTTTTACCAAAGTAAATTCGCGTTCAGATAGCATAAATACTTCACGGTAAATTGGAGTGGCGCGTAGATTTGGTAAAAATATTTGCGTAGATGTTTGTTGAACTAGCGTGTCAGAAATACTACTTTTAGCAGCATCTTCAACCGATTGTGTCGCGAACACCACAAAGGTATTGAGTTTTCTTAGAACTTTTAACCAGTCTTTAATTTTTGGTGCAAAAATTGAATTACTGATCAAAGCCCAAGCTTCGTCCAAGACGATCATAGTTGGACTGCCATCTAAAGAACTTTGAATGCGGTGGAATAAGTATAATAATACTGGTCCGAGGCTTGATTTATCTTGTAAAATTTTCCCCATCTCAATACCAAAAGTTCGCGATGAGTTGAAATCGATACGATCTTCTACATTATCAAAAAGTTTAGCGTGGGAACCGCTAGAGTGCCACATTTCCAAACGTCCAGCCAAAGAACCGGGGCCAGATAAACCCATGAAAGGAGCAATATTGCGTAATCTTCTTTGATTTGGTGGTAACTTGTAATTGCCGGCGACTGCTTCGTTTATACGATCAATTTCATGAGCGGGAAGCATTTTTCCATCAGGCGCAACTAACAATTTCAGAAACTCGACTAAAAAAGCACGATTTTCATTCGTGTCTTCAAGTTGGAAAGGATTAAAACCAGAAGGCACTGCAACGTCTGGCGTTGTATATCTTCCGTCTAAAGCACGGACGAAAATTTCTGCGCCGCGATCCTTATCAAAAAAGAAAAGTCGAGGACGAAACTTTTGAGCTTGGGCACATAAAAAGTTTAACAATACAGTTTTACCTGCACCAGTTGGACCAATAATCATAGTGTGTCCAACATCGCGAACGTGGAAATTAAAGAAAAATGGTGTTCCAGATACTGTATTTAAAACTGTAACAGCATTGCCCCAATGATTTTTTGAGCGTTGTCCAGATGGATAATTATGAAATGAAGCAAAACCAGCGAGGTTCATAGTACTGATAATGCATCTTCTGGCCATGAATTCGGCGTTTCCTGGAAGTTGAGCCCAGTAAGCTGGCTCCATGTTAATTTTTTCGCGGATACCATTAACACCGACATTGGCAAGTTGAACAACTGCGGCTGAAAGAGCGCTTTCCAAAGCTTTTACGTTATCTTCAATACAGGTAATAGTTAGGTGGTGATTGCCAAAAGCAATTGCACCGCTCATTGCCGCATCAAGTGCTTGGTCAATTTCACCAATTTGTGACACGGCAACGTCTTGTGATTGAATTAAACGACGTTGTTGCAACTGCATCGAACTAATCGCAATCATACGATTAATAAAAGTGTATGATTGGCTGATAATTAGCTCAAAAGGTAACTGCATAAAACCATCTAGTAATCCGGCGTGAGTAGATGGTCGATATTCTTTGATTGATACCACGCCGGCATATTTTACGCTGGTTGGGTGATGTGCTTCAATAGATTTTTTGCCGAAGTAAAGTCGACTAATCGGAATATGATGCGAAATTTTTCCTGCCGGAATCATCATCGGTTGTGAATAACCACAATTTACCAAACGAGCTAAAAATTCTAAAAGTTCAGAAGTTGTACCGTCAGGGCCATCAACTAAACCTAAAAGTCGTGGGCCATAATTGTTAAAACCGCTCATGACGCGTTCTGTCATTTCTTCCAAATCATCAAAAGCTTCGCGCATGTCATTTTCCCACGAAGATCTGTCAGCTTTGTGTTGTAGCTTTTTGGCTAAATGTTCCAACACAGCAGCGCCAGATTTGTCAGAACCGCGGATTAAGGTGATGTAGTGTTCATTAACGAAAATCTTGTCATCAGAGTGGCGAGCGCCCCATTCGCGATTTACGCGATCAGAAAATACATCGGGCATATCGCCATCGGGGAAGCCTTTTTCTTTGCGGCGAATAGTATGAAAATACATCGAAAACCCGCCTGTGGACATGCCTTTAAAGAGGTTATTGCGAGCATTTTTTTTCAAGTCGACGTCTATGTCGTCAGCAGTTTCAAAGGCGAATCCTTTGATTTTAATAACACGGATTAACTCTTCTTTGTGCGAAAAAACAGTGTCAGAATTCCAATGACATTTATATGGAATGAAATGTCCTGCAGAAGTCTCGTATTTAGTGATTTTTTCTTTGGCAGGTTTGACCGTAGAAAGTCGCAGCATTTCAGGAATTTATGAAGGATTTATGAAAATAAATGGAAACAAAGCGAAGTTATTTTTGTACGAAAAAAAGTAAAGCAAGAGTTCTGTTTTGCTCAGTAATTGTTTGATCTTGGATTTATTTTAATGTAAAATCTGGGTCTTAAAAAGACCTATTCTGTTTTACCAACTTCTTAAACGTAAAAGTATAACTAATAAATTATGAATAATTCTAGATATAAAGCTTTCTCTTTGATCGAAATTTCGGTTGTTATTTTGATAATTGGGATTTTGGTGACAGGAGTAATCCAAGGTTCAAAGTTGGTTGATAAAATGAGATTGAACACTGCTCGATCTTTAACAAAAAGTTCTCCAGTGGTTGGGATATCAGACTTAGCTTATTGGTTTGAGTCAACTTCCGAAGAAAGTTTTATTGAATCAGAAAGAAAAGATGGGGTAACCATAAATCACTGGTATGATATAAACCCAAGTAATGTAGGAAGAGTTAAACTTTCCAGAACAATTTCTGGAGAAAGTATTTATGCTCCAAAATATCAAGAGACTTCAAAAATAAATAGGCTGCCTACTGTAAAATTCATGCCAAGAGCAGACTATTTTCTTCAATATCCAGCTTTTACAGGAGAGTCTAATTTCAATGGAACTGAAAAATATACATTATTTGTAGTCGGAATGTATGATAAAATTTTTAGTGGAAACAATTATGGCGACGTAGCAGGTATAGATTATGAATTAGAAACCTGTACGTTTATGCAACAGGGTTATAAATATGCAATGTGGCCTGACATCGGATTTGTATACGCCAGTGAAGATAAGCAAGAGAAGCCAGTTATATTGTCAATGACTGTGGATAATCTAAATTCGAATACTCTGATTGCAGGTTTGATGAAATTATATTTTCAAGGCAGTTATGTCGCTCAAGGTGAAATGGCTGAGGGTTGCGGAGTTTATTACGGTTACATTTCTAAAAGAAATGTAGTTATTGGTAGATTTTCGGGGAATGTTGGTGAATTTATTGTTTATAATCGCGTGTTAAAAGACGAAGAAAGAAAAGCCGTAGAAGACTATTTAAGTAAGAAGTGGGCTATTCCACTTTCTTCTTAATTTTTAAGTAACCGGCGTTTTTTCGGGTTAGTATTAACAAAAATATTAATCCGGGAATAGCGAGCAGAGTTGATAAAATGAAAAAGTTAAACCAACCCAAACTTTCAGCAAACATTCCGCTACTTGATGTCAAAACACTACGCGACAAAGTGGCGAATGAAACCAGCAAAGCATATTGTGTTGCACTAAATTCGACTGAGCAAAGTCCGCTTAAGTAAGCGACAAAAACAGCATCACCAATTCCGCTGCTGAAATTTTCGATAAAAATTACCGCGTAAAGCATTTCAACATTGTAGCCGATGTGCGATAAATAAGAGAAAGTTAAATTCGAAGCCATTTGCAGCAAAGCGGCAATCCACAAAGATTTCACGATGCCGATTTTTTTGACTAAAACTCCGCCAACAAAAACGCCAAATAAAGTGGCGAATAAACCAAAAGTTTTGACGATACTGGCGATTTCAATTTTGCTGTAGCCGATGTCGAGCAAGAAAGGCAAAGTCAAATTACCAGCGAAAACGTCGCCGAGCTTGAAGCAAATTATGAAAGCTAAAATTACTAACCAGCTTTGATGGCGAGTAAAATCAACGAAAGGATTAATCACCGAATTCTTAAACCAAGAAGCAAAATCGTGACTTTTTTGTACAAAATTTTTGCGCGTTTCTTCGGCGAAAATTGTCGCAATAATCATCAACAAAGCACAGCCAGACATCAAAAAATAAACCATTTCCCAGCTTGTTATTTCCGCTAAAATCAAAGCACCCGCACCTGAAATTAACATGCCGATACGATAGCCGTAAACATAAAAACTGGCCGCTAAACCTTGATTTTCTTTTTCGATTAATTCGATGCGATAACCGTCAATTACAATATCTTGGCTGGCAGAAGCAAAAGCTGTGAGAACAGCAAAAACAGCGATCAAATTTACATCATTAGTGATTGTGGCAGCGCCGAGTGCAAAAATAAAAATCGCTAAAATTAATTGAGTTGAAATTATCCACGATTTGCGTTGCCCGAGTTTTTTGGTTAAAAAAGGCACGTTGCAAGAATCAATTATCGGCGCGAAGCAGAATTTTAAAGTGTAGGGCAGTGAAACTAGAGAAAAAAAGCCGATGGTTTTCAAATCAAATCCTTTTTCAAGAAGCGATGCTTTCAAAGTTGAAAGGATTAAAGCGAGAGGCAAACCGCTGGAAATTCCAAGAAAAAAAATTGTTGCTAAGTTTTTATAAGATTTTTGCTGACTCATCAATTTTAGTTTTAGATTTTTAATTTTAGATTTAGAAAAGATGGCGCCTACTCTTAAGATTCAAAATCAAAAATCAAAAAATATGTTCGATCACAACGACCAATCCAAAATTTATGGAACAACCATTCTCGCTGTGCGTAAAAATGGTAAAGTTGCAATTGCCGGTGATGGCCAAGTTTCTTTGGGGCAAACAGTTTTGAAATCAAACGCTAGAAAAATTCGTAAACTTGGTGATGGTTCAATTATTGGCGGTTTTGCCGGCGCAACGGCGGATGCTTTTACACTTTTTGAAAGATTGGAAAGTAAATTAGAACAATATCCAAACCAGTTGATGCGTGCTTGTGTTGAGTTAGCAAAAGATTGGCGCACTGATAAATATCTACGCCGTTTAGAAGCGATGATGATTGTGATTGATAAAGATGTGTCGTTGATTCTCACCGGAAATGGCGATGTTTTAGAGCCGGAAGACGGAATTGCTGCAATTGGTTCGGGAGGCAACTATGCTTTATCAGCGGCGCGCGCTTTGATTGATGTCAAAGAAATTAGTGCTGAAGAAATAGTCAAAAAGTCGATGAAAATCGCTTCTGATCTGTGTGTTTACACCAATAACAATTTAATTATTGAGACCCTCTAAATGAAAGCACTTCGATTTCTTGTAGCGTTCTTTTTCCTTGTTTTCTGCTCTTCGCAGGCTTGGGCCTTTGTGTCTTTTTCGATAAAAAATGAAGAAGTTCCTAAAACCAAAATTTTGTTTTTTGGTTTTGAATCAAGCGATGCCCAAACCAACAAAGAAATCGCTGAAATTTTAGAGCGCATTCGTCGTAATTTAAAAACCACCGATCTTTTTGAAATTATTAAACAAGGTGGTCATCTCGATACTAAAATGCCAAAACCAGTGCAAATTGGGGTTGCCGACATTGCTAAGAGTAATATTGCAGCTACTACAAATTTGCCAGAGGCTATTACGGTTGAGTCTTTACCGGATTTTGAAAGTTACGCCAAAGCGGGAATTGGGGCGATTATTGTCGGACAATTTAATCGCGATGCAGTCGGTAACTTGGAAGTGCGAGTTAGAATGTGGGATGTTTTGGATCAGCGCCAACTTTTTGGTAAATTTTACTCAGCATCCCGCGATAATTATCGTAAAATGGCTAACATAATTTCGGGAGAAATTTTTAAAGCGATTTCTGGTGAAAAGATCAGCCACTTCGATTCACAAATTTTGTATGTTGCAGAAACTGGTAATTTCAAAAAACGCACCAAAAAAATCGCCATGATTGATTTTGACGGAGAAAATTATCATACCATCACTGACGGCAGCGACTTAGTTTTGACGCCGATTTTTTCAAAGAAACCGGAAGAAATTTTCTATTTGCGTTATTTCGAAAAACGTCAGCCGCAAATTTTTAGTATGGACTTGCGTACTTTGCGTTCGAAAAAAGTTGGCGGATTTTCCGGCACAACTTTTGCTGCTGCAACTCATCCTAAGGATCAAAACATTATCGTGATGTCGGCAATTAATGACGGCAATAGCGATATTTACGAGATGAATATTTTAAGTAATACGGCGCGAAGATTGACCAAAAGTCCGGCTATTGACACGACTCCTGCTTATTCGCCAGATGGCAAATCAATTGTTTTCGCATCAGATCGTGATGAAGGTCAGCAAATTTATGTAATGGACACAAGTGGAGATAGCGTAAAACGCATTAGTTTCGGTGGTGGTAATTATTCTAAACCAACTTTTTCACCTGACGGTAATTTGGTGGCCTTTACCAAAATTAAAGCCAATCAATTTATGGTTGGCGTGATGTTGCCAAACGGTAAAGGTGAGAAAATTTTGGCGAAAGGTTATTTGGTTGAAGGCGCTAAATGGTCGCCAAATGGTCGTTACATAGTTTATTCGAAAAAACGTGGCGCTTACGGAAAAGATTCCATTCCGCGCTTGTATATTTGTGATATTATCACTGGTTTTGAGTATGAACTTCCAACCCCCGAATCCGAAGGCGCCACCGACCCTGATTGGGCCTAAGGCGTAAAAAAATGACCTAAACGGTCATTTTTAGCCTTAGGCGGGCGAAGCTACGCTTCCGCCCAGGCGACACTTCGTCTTCGAGCGTAGCGAGAAAAGCGATGTGTCGATCCCGATCTCGATTTTGAGTTTGGTGGAAGCGCGCTTCCGCCCAGGCGACACTTCGTCTTCGAGCGTAGCGAGAAAAGCGATGTGTCGATCCCGAACTCGGTTTTGAGTTTGATGGAAGCGCGCTTCCGCCCAGGCGATTCCCAAAAAATAAATTTTCACCAAAAAAACTGAAAACCAAAACAACGCCAAACCTAAAAAATGTATTTTCTAAAACGCCTTTTTCTGATTCCTCCGACTCTTTTCGTAATCATATTAATCAACTTTATGATTGTGCAAACCGCTCCTGGTGGTCCGGTAGAACAATTCATCGCCAAAATGAATCATGCGGCACAAGCATCAGGTGAAGTAGCAACTGCAAATGTTGTTAATGCAACAATCAACGCCAATAACGATCAAAGTCAGCAATATCGTGGTTCAGCAGGAATTGACGCGGAGATTATTGCTAAAATCAAAACGCTTTATGGCTTTGATTTGCCTATTCAAGAGCGCTTCTGGATGATGGTAAAAAAATTCGCAGTTTTTGATTTCGGCGTCAGCTTTTACCAAGATAAAAAAGTTATCGATTTGATTTTGGAAAAACTACCAGTGTCAATTTCTATTGGCTTGTGGAGCACCTTGTTGGTTTACTTAATTTCAATTCCACTCGGTATCAAAAAAGCTTTACGTGATGGTTCAAAGTTTGATGTGACAACCAGCACAATTATAATTATTGGACATGCTGTGCCGTCATTTTTGTTCGCAATGTTGCTGATTATCCTTTTTGCGGGCGGAAATTTTTTACATATTTTTCCGCTCCATGGTTTGGTTTCTCCTAATTTTGAGGAATTAAATTGGTGGCAAAAAATTATGGATTATTTCTGGCATATGACTTTGCCAATTATTTCGATGGTGGTTGGTGGTTTTGCTGCTCTGACTTTTTTTGTTAAAAATTCCTTTCTCGAAGAAATAAATAAACAATATGTTACAACTGCTTATGCCAAGGGATTAAACCAACAAGAGGTGCTTTATCGTCATGTTTTTCGCAACGCCATGATGATCGTTATTGCTGGTTTTCCGGCAGCGATAATTTCAATTCTGTTCACCGGTTCAATGCTGACGGAGGTTATCTTTTCACTCGATGGTTTGGGTTTGCTCGGCTATGAAGCGGCGATATCGCGCGATTATCCTGTGATGTTTGGTACGCTTTACTTTTTTACTTTAGTTGGCTTAATCACCGCAGTGATTAGTGATTTCACTTATAAACTTGTCGATCCTCGACTTAATTTCGATTCTTTTTCTTCCTAAATATGGATAGTTCGATGCAACTTTATTTTCTGGCTGTGGCTGGATTAATTCTAATTTCTGCTTTGTTTTCTTGTTTTGAAACTGCAATCACAGCGGCATCAAAGGCCAAGATTCACCGTTTAGCATCGGAGGGAAATTTACGAGCCAAGACTTTAGAACGTCTTTTAGACAAGCGTGAGAAAGTAATCAGCACAATGTTGTTTGGCAATAATGCGATTAATATTTTGTCATCGGCAATTGCTACGAGTTTATTTATAAATTTGTTTGGTGATTCTGGTTTAGTAATTGCCACTTTTGTGATGACGGCTGTGGTTATAATTTTTGCCGAAGTTTTGCCTAAAACTATTGCTGTAAAAAGTCCCAACGAGATTGCTCTGTTATTCGCACCAGCAATTAAGTTTTTGGTGACGATATTTTTTCCAGTTACAGATTTCGTCCATCGTATTGTTCATTTTTTCTTTGAAGCAGCTCAAAGTAAATCTTCACAAGCAGAGTTGGAAGAGATCCGTGATACTATTAGTTTGAAGCACAAAGAAGGCTCAATCTACAAATATGACAAAGACATGATTGACGGCGTGTTGGATCTGGCTGACACCGAAATCAGTGAAATTATGGTGCATCGTAAAGATATCGAAATGATTAACATGGGATTGCCAGTCAAGGAAATCGTCAGGCTAGCTTTGGATAGCAGCTACACTAGAATTCCGCTGTGGAAAGGAAATAAAGAAAATGTAGTAGCAATTTTGAATGTTCGTAAATTGCTTAAAGCACTTCATTTCTTCAAGCATGATTTGAGTAAATTTGACCTGAAATCAATTATTACTGATGTCTGGTTTGTGCCAGCGAGTAATAGTTTGCGCGCCCAACTTTTCTTATTTCGCAAAAGAAAAAGACGTATGGCTTTAGTTATTGATGAATATGGTTCTTTGCTCGGAATGGTTACTCTTGAAGATATTTTAGAAGAAATTGTCGGCGATATTAAAGAAAAAGAAGATATTTCTGATATCAACATTATCAAAATCAAATCCGGCGCTTTCAAAATTGCAGGGAAGGTTTTGATTCGAGATATTAATAAAAAGTTAGAATGGAATATTGCGGAAGATGATGATGCGTACAATTTGGCGGCTTTTGTAATTAGCAGACTTGGACGTATTCCAGAAGAGAGAGAAAATTTTGTAATTGAAGGTTATTACTTTGAAATTTTGAAGAAAAAGGGTAATGATTTGCTGTTAATTAAGGCGAAAAAAATTAGATCCTAGTCGACTACAAAACCATTTTCACGCAAAACATTTCTCGCAGTTTCAGTTTTTAGAAATTTCAAAAATTCACGAGCAACTTCCATGTTATCACCAGCAATAACCAAAGCTTGGTAAATTACGTTAGTCTGTTTTTGTTCTGCTAAAATTTTGAGATTTTTGTGAGTTTTTGCTTCGCTAGCAAGAATAAGTGCATATCCTTGATTATTCTCGGTGTTTAAATCTAGATCGCGTGATTTGTCTTCTCCAAGTTTAGTGAAGACTTTTAAATCATCTAAATTCAAAGAGTTCACTAGTTCTTTGCTGAATTTTCCGGAAGAGCTACCTTCAGTGTTGGTGAGAAGAGTCGCTTTCTGTTTATTCAAAATTTTTAAAGCACTTTCCAAAGAAATATTTTTCTCAAGTAGTTGGTCAGGAATTTTTTGGTTATCTTTTGAAGTGGCAAGAACGAGACGATCGTAAGCAATGTAGCCCGTATTGTAGATGTCGACCAAACCTTTTTGTTTTAAAGAATCTATCCAGCCGCTGTGAGCGGAAATAAATATGTCAGCAGGTTCTCCGGCATCAACGTCATTCATCAACTCAGAAGAAGAATTAAAATTGACGGCAGCAACAACATGATTTTTCTGTGAATAGATTCTGGCTAATTTGACCAAGGCAGTTGTCATATTTTGCTCGGCAAAAATTGTGATGTTGCGGGTGTTTGTGGCGTAAGAGAATTTTGTAGGAAGCACAAAACAAAAAAAGCCGACTAAAATTGAACTTAATAAATTTTTGATCGGCTTTTTCATGTTTTACAATCCTAACATTTTTTGACGATTATTATCGATTTCTTCAAAGACATCTTCCCAAGTTCCGGTAGTAGAAGATTTGCTGTATTCGGTAACGCGATTTTCGAAGAAATTGGTATGTTCAACGCCGTTTAAAATCTCGTCAAGCCAAGGAAGAGGATTGTCATCAATCATGTAAATTTCTTTCAATCCTAGTTGGTTCAAACGACGATCAGCGATGTAACGAATGTAGCGCTTCACTTCGCGAGAAGTCAATCCTTCAACATTTCCTAGTTCAAAAGCGAGATCAATGAAGGCATCTTCAAAATGCACAATTGTAGCGCAAGCTTTGTAAAGACGACTTTTTAAATCTTCATCCCAAACTTCCGGATTCTCCTGAATAAAAGTACGGAAAAGTTTGATGATGGAGTTGGTGTGAAGTGTTTCATCACGGACAGACCAAGCAACAATTTGTCCCATGCCTTTCATTTTGCCAAAACGTTGGAAGTTGAGCAAAATTGCGAAAGATGCGAAAAGTTGCAATCCTTCAGTAAAGCCACCAAACACTGCTAAAGTTGTCGCAATATCTTTCAAAGAACTGGTACCGAACTGGTGCATGTAGTCGTATTTATCCTTCATCTCTTTGTATTTCATGAAAGCTTGATATTCAGTTTCTGGAATACCAATTGTGTCAAGAAGATGAGAATAAGCAGCGATGTGTACAGTTTCCATGTTAGAAAATGCTGACAACATCATTTGTACTTCAGTTGGTTGAAAAACTTTTGAGTAATGCTTCATGTAGCAATTGTTTACTTCAATGTCAGCTTGTGTGAAGAAACGGAAAATTTGAGTCAGCAAGTTTTTTTCAGAAACGGTTAAATTGTGTTTCCAGTCACGAACATCATCAGCCAAAGGTACTTCTTCTGGAAGCCAGTGAACTTGTTGTTGTTTTAACCACGCCTCGTAAGCCCAAGGATAATTAAAAGGTTTGTAGATTGGTTTTGAGTCTAATAATGACATAAAATGGAGGTTGGGAGTTAGTTGTTAGTAGTTAGGAAAAATTGAGAATAACACTACATTTAGTGGTAAAATTCAAAAATTCATACTGCATATTGTTTTTCGAATTTTTTAAGAAGCAAAATTTTTTTCTGAATTTTTTGCAAAATTTTAAATGTGAGTTTTTGAATTTTTCTAAATTTTGGGAATTGATAATTGTTAATCGCTATTTAGTTTAATGTCCGAGTAAATTACTCAACTTTCTTAATTCCTTATTCCTAATTCCTAACTACTAAATTTTTAATCTTATGTCTGTTCTTGTTGGAAAAAAGGCTCCTGATTTCACTGCAGCAGCAGTTATGCCAAATAACGAAATCAACGAAAAATTTAATCTTCATTCATATCTAAACGGAAAAATTGGCGTGTTGTTCTTCTACCCGCTTGATTTCACTTTCGTTTGCCCATCAGAAATCATCGCTTTCGACAATCGTTTGCAAGAATTCAAAGATCGTGGTGTTGAAGTGATCGGTGTTTCAGTTGACTCAAAATTTTCACACTTAGCTTGGAAAAATACTGAAGTTAACAAAGGTGGTATTGGCCAAATTCAATATCCTTTGGTCGCTGATTTGACTAAATCAATTGCTCGTGATTACGACGTTTTGATGGGTGAAGCTGTTGCTTTGCGCGGAACTTTCTTGATTGACCAAGAAGGTGTTGTGCGTCATCAAGTTGTGAATGATTTGCCACTTGGTCGTAGTATCGAAGAAGCATTGCGCATGGTTGATTCTTTATTGTTCCACCAAGCTCACGGTGAAGTTTGCCCAGCTGGTTGGAATAAAGGTAAATCAGGTATGAAAGCTGACGCGAAAGGTGTTGCTGAATACTTGGCAAACAATGCAACTAAGTTGTAATTGGTTAGGTGAATTACTAATCTATGTTATTTTGGTTGTGGGTCGGGTTTTTTAAAAACTACTAACTCACAACCAATAACTAATTTCCAGTTGACTAACATTTTTTCACCACTAAAAAGCCCCGCCTTCTAAAATTTTGGATGCAAAAAACGAATTGAGTTGCTTCGTAAAAATCCCAAAAATTTTCACAAAACTTAACTAATTTAAACGGTATTTCATGCCTACAATTAACCAATTAATCAGAAAGCCAAGAGTAAAGCAGGTCGCGAAAAACAAAGTTCCTGCGATGAAAGGTTGTCCACAAAAAAGAGGTGTTTGCACACGTGTTTACACTACAACTCCTAAAAAACCAAACTCAGCTTTGCGTAAAGTTGCCCGTGTAAAATTGACTAACGGTTTTGAAGTTATTGCTTACATCCCAGGTGAAGGTCACAACTTGCAAGAGCACTCTGTTGTTGCTATCCGCGGTGGTCGTGTAAAAGACTTGCCGGGTGTGCGTTATCACATCATTCGTGGTTATTTTGATACTCAAGGCGTGAAAAATCGTAAGCAAGCACGTTCTAAATACGGTGCTCAAAAACCTAAATAGTCTGTAAGATTAACAATTTACTTAAAATAACATGCGTAGAAGAGCGGCGAAAATCAGAAAAATTATTCCTGATGCTAAATACAACGAAATCATTGTTTCGCGTTTCGTTAACCGTTTGATGAATGACGGTAAAAAATCAGTTGTTGAAAAAGCAGTTTACGAAGCTTTCGACAACTTGGAAAATAAATTAAAAAGATCTCCAATCGAAATCTTCAAAGAAGCTTTGGACAACGTTACTCCAAGAGTTGAAGTTAGATCTCGTCGTATTGGTGGTGCTACTTACCAAATCCCAGTAGAAGTTTCTAACAGACGTGGTTCAGCTTTGGCTTTGAAATGGTTGAAAATCGCCATTGAAAATATCAAAGGTAGAGACCTTTCTAGCAAAGTAGTTGCTGTAGTATTGGAATCTTTGGAAAACAAAGGTTGGGCAGCTAAGAAAAAAGAAGAAGTTTTCAAAATGGCTGAAGCTAACAAAGCTTTCGCACATTACCGCTGGTAATTTCATTTTTTATTTCTCATGCGTTCTGATTCACAACGTGTAATAGACGTAGTAATTCCAGCGCATGAGAAAGATCTTCTTACTCTCAATCATTGCATTAGAGCAGCTAAGAAAAATATTGTTGGTGTTAGAAGAATAATCGTAATTTCAAAAGCGAAGTACACCGAAGAAGCAGAATGGTTCGACGAAGCACTTTTCCCCTTTTCATTTCAAGAAGTTTCAAAACTAGTAGAATGCGGTTTTGGTTGGCATTACCAACAGCTCTTGAAGCTTTACTCTGGCTTAATCATTCCAGAAATTTCAGAAAATGTATTGGTTGTTGATTCTGACACTGTTTTTTTTCGTCAGGTCGAATTTTTTTCAAAAGATGGCAAAGCTCTGTACAATTTAGCTAAAGACAAAGGTTTGGAAGATTCTAAATTTCATCAAGATTCACTGAAAAATATCATTAAAGATATTCCGGCTATTGCGGAAAAGTTACCTGTGGAATTCAAAAATGTTTCAGGCATTTGTCATCACATGCTTTTTCAAAAAGATATCATTGAAGATTTATTCAGAACAGTTGAACAAAATGACGGAAGTGGTGAGCCCTTTTGGAAAATATTCTTGAAGAATAGCGGCCCAGGGTATGCAGTCGCTGAGTACAATTTGTACTTTTATTTCTTGATTTGCTTCCATCCAGACAGATACAAAATCAGAATCCTGAATTACAAAAACACGGCAAAATTCATTTTGTGGAGATACCGAATTAGTAAAAAATACCACTACTGTTCTTACCATTCTTACATGCGTAAAGATCAAAAAATTTGGCAAAAAATCGTTACAAAATTACGAGATATTCTGTCTTTCTAATTTGAATTGCAGTCAGTGCGAAAAAGTAAAAAATTCAGCAACACTGAAAAATATTTTGTAATAATGGCCAATCACTGGACAAGTTTGAAATAAGCTCTTGTTAATTAGAAAATCAAAAACTATCTTGCGCCGCCTTTTCTAGTGGTAAGCTGAAATCTGCGCTAATTTAATGCAGGTTAGATCGTTTAATTTCTCCACTTAAAATTTTCACAAAAAATCTCTAATTCCTAACTACTAACTCCTAATTTTATGGCACGTTTAATTGAAATCGAAAAGTACCGCAATATTGGTATCATGGCGCACATCGACGCTGGTAAAACTACAACTACAGAACGCATTCTTTTTTACACTGGTAAATCTCACAAAATCGGTGAAGTTCACGACGGTGCTGCTACAATGGACTGGATGGAACAAGAACAAGAACGTGGTATTACAATCACTTCAGCTGCTACTACATGTTTTTGGAAAAATCACCGTATTAACATCATTGACACCCCAGGTCACGTAGATTTCACAATTGAAGTTGAGCGTTCGCTTCGCGTTTTGGATGGCGCTGTTGCTGTATTCGACGCTGTTGCTGGTGTTGAACCTCAATCAGAAACTGTGTGGAGACAAGCTAACAAATACCGCGTTCCAAGAATGTGTTTCGTAAACAAAATGGATCGTACTGGCGCTAACTTTTACCGTTGCGTTGACATGATGAAAACTCGTTTGGGTGCTCGTCCTGTTCCGATTCAATTGCCAATCCACGAAGCTGAAAATTACGGCGGTTTAATTGATCTCGTAAGAATGAAAGCAGTAGTGTGGAAAGATGAATCAATGGGTGCGGATTACACTTTGGAAGAAATCCCTGCTGATTTATTAGACAAAGCAAACCAATACCGTGAAGAGTTAGTCGAAGCTGCAATCGAACAAGATGACGCTTTGATGGAAAGATATTTGGGTGGCGAAGCAATTTCTGAAGAAGAATTGAAAGCTTGCATCCGTAAAGCCACAATTTCTGGAGCTTTCGTTCCAGTTTTAAATGGTACTGCGTTTAAAAATAAAGGTGTTCAAACTTTGCTCGATGCTGTGGTGGATTTCTTGCCAAGCCCAGTTGACATCAAAGAAATTCCAGCAATTGATTTGAAAACTGAAACTCCAATCAGCATCAATTGTGGTGACAAAAAATTCGCTGGTCTTGCTTTCAAAATCATGACTGACCCATTCGTTGGTTCTTTAACTTTCGTACGTATTTATGCTGGTACTTTGACTGGTGGTTCAGGTATTACCAATACAACTAAAAACAAAAAAGAAAGAATCGGTCGTATCCTTTTGATGCACGCAAACAACCGTGAAGACATCAAAGAAGCTTACGCTGGTGACATCGTTGCTTTGGCTGGTTTGAAAGATACTACTACTGGTGACACTTTGGTTGAAAACGATCACAACATCGTCCTTGAAAGAATGGTGTTCCCTGAGCCAGTAATCGAAGTTTCGGTTGAACCAAAATCAACTGCTGACCAAGAAAAAATGGGTATGGCTTTGTCGCGTTTGGCTTCTGAAGATCCTTCACTTCGTATTGAATCTGATCCTGAATCTGGTCAAACAATTTTACGCGGAATGGGTGAATTGCACCTTGAAATCATCGTGGATCGCATGAAGCGTGAATTCAAAGTTGATGCTAACATTGGTCAACCAAAAGTTGCTTACCGTGAAGCGATCACCAAACAAGTTGAGATTGATTACACTCACAAAAAACAATCTGGTGGTTCTGGTCAATTCGCGAAAGTTAAAATTATTTTTGAACCACTTCCAGCTGACGACAAAGAAAACTTTATTTTCGAAAGCGAAATTGTTGGTGGCCGCGTTCCAAAAGAATACATCCCAGGTGTTGAGAAAGGTTTGAAGTCAGCAAAAGAAACTGGTTTCTTGGCTGGATTCCCTGTAGTCCGTTTGAAAACTCGTTTGATTGACGGTGCTTACCATGATGTTGACTCTTCAGTTCTTGCTTTCGAGATTGCTGCTCGTTCAGCTTTCCGCGAAGCAATGGAAAAAGCTGGTGCAATTATTCTTGAGCCAATCATGAAAGTTGAAGTTGTAACTCCAGAAGATTACATGGGTGACGTAATCGGCGACATTAACTCTCGCCGTGGTCAAATCCAAAATTTGGAAGCTCGTGATGTTGCGCAAGTAATCACTGCTAAAGTTCCTCTTGCTTCAATGTTTGGTTACGTAAACAGCTTACGTTCATTGTCACAAGGTCGTGCAAGCTACTCAATGGAATTCGATTCTTACGAACCAGTTCCTCATGCTGTGGCTGAAGAAATCAGAGCTAAAAAAGCTTAGTTCTATTCGGTTTTCTGCCGATTGAAGAATTGATCTCTCAAAAAAAGGTCTGAATCTAAATGGTTCAGGCCTTTTTTGTTGTCTTGATTTCGGTTAAAAATGTGAGAAAGATGAATTGTCGTTGGCAACGAAAATCTTACTTTAACTAATAAAATCAGGTCATGAAAGCACCACAAATAATTTTACAGAATTACGAAAAGTTAATTTCTGAAGTTAAAAATCACGTTGAAATAACCGCTGAAAATATTTCAAAAATTGTTACCCGCCGTAAAGTCGAAATGGCATGGAACATCGGCAAAGCTGTGCAAAGTTATTTAGAACAAAATAATCAATCCGAAAAAAGTAGTTACGGTAAATACCTCTTTGAAAAATTAGAAAGTGATTGTGGCATCGACAAATCTGTTCTCTACCGCATGCGTAGTTTCTACAAAAACTATCCCAAAATTCCGTCAGACGATGACAAATTAAATTGGAATCACTACCAAATTCTAAGTGGCATTAAAAACCAAGATCACCGTCAATATTTGGAAGATTTAACTAGATCAGAAAATCTTAATGCTGAGCAATTGCGAGGAAAAATTAAGAAAGTTGGAAAGGCTGAGAATAAAAAAATAGAGCCGAAAATCATGGCGACAAAAAAGTTAAAATTCACTCGTGGCAAGCTTTTTTGTTACAGAGTCGTGCAAATTTCTGAGCTTGGAATTTCTTGTGTTGATTGTGGTTTTAATGTGTTTTTTCAACTGCAAAATGATACCCCAGATGGGGTAAAAATAATTGAAACAATTAAACAAGGTGAAAATTTTTTGGCGAAAGAAACAAGCGCTAAAATGGTGAATTTAAATTCTTACAAAGCTTACTTGCTAAGGGTTGTAGATGGTGATACCATCGAAGTTGTTTTAGATTTGGGATTTAAAATTTTTCATCGAGAAATTTTGCGTTTACGACAAATCGATGCTCCTGAAATTACTTCAACAGATGGAAAAAAATCGTCGGAAGAATTGAAAAAAATTTTGCAAAATTTACCATTTTTAATCGTTAAAACTCACAGTCGCGACATCTACGGACGTTATTTAGCAGACGTTTTTTTACCTAATGTCACAGCACGCTTTTCAGAGCAACAAACAGTTGAAGAAGGTGAATATTTAAGTCAGATTTTACTTGATGCTAATCTAGCACAGCCTTTCACACAATAGCTGGAAAGGCACAAAAAAATGCGCCACTTTTCATGTGAATTTTTTTACTAGTTTAACCAAGCGATGATTTACAAGCTTCTTTACAGTTTTTAGAAAATTTATTTTTACTCAATTTATGTCTTGCAGCTTAATAAATTTGATAAATTCTAGTACTAAATTAGTAATCAGAAGTTTGCTGGAAATTCAGAAGAGAACTCTAGAATCATGGCCAAAACACTGAATTATCATGCATAAAAAAGCAGTATTAATTTGTTTCCTGTGACTATTTTTTGTACTGTAAGAATTTTTGAAATAACTACTTGCAAAATAGTTTTGCATTCTGAAAATGCGCGACCTCGTGTAAGGGGTGTGGTCATCTGTAATTAAATTACATCAGCTGCAGAGTATTGATTTTATTGGTCTCTTTGAGGTTTCTAAATTTAAAAATTCTAGTAAAAAAATTTCGAAAAGAAATTTTCGAGTCGCTATTTCTTTCCGAAATTTTTTTAAAAATTTGTTTCATTTCCTCGTTTTGTTGAGGTCGTGATCCTGAAAATCAAAAGTTCGCATTTTGACTTTGATTAATTAATCGTAAATAATTGGTACAGATACTACTATGTCTAAAGCCGTTTTTCAACGCAACAAACCTCACGTTAATATTGGTACTATTGGTCACGTAGATCATGGTAAAACTACTTTAACTGCTGCTATTACAACTTATTTGGCGAAAGCTGGTCTTGCT
>JACCDX011413146.1_pt1 | contig 86569 bp, 77 predicted proteins | sample 7449681 | NCBI WGS metagenome assembly JACCDX01 (sample SAMN15323450, study PRJNA562643) | freshwater metagenome | isolation source: river surface water | place: USA:Blue River Watershed | collected 2017-08-18 | reverse complement strand
ATTTGAAGAAGTTTTTGAAAATCTATCTGAATCTATTGAATCATTTTTTGATAGTGATATTATTGATTCTAATAAAGATTCAAATCAATTAGTTGTGATTAAAGAAGATTCTTTAGATTCTATTAATTCTATTAATTCTATTGAAGTACTTCCTAACCATATTAAACACTTCTATAAAAATGACTTAGATGCTATTTTGTTTGGTATTAGAATGAAGTTATGGAATGAATACATGGAAGAATATTTAAATAAAATGTATTATGATAAATCATTTATGAAAAAATCTCATTTTATTAAATATTATGATGAATATGTTAATGATATTAAAGTATTATTATCTAAAAATTATGATATTAAAATTTTGGAAAATATTTTAATAAAATGGGAAGAATTTAAAAATATTCATACTCTTTATAATATCATCGTTGGTAATATTATTAATTTAAGGTAATTTTTTATATAAAATCTTTAATTATAAATAATTATTTAGAAAATAAATATACTAATAATTCATTGCGATTATATATATTATTATTAAATCCAATAAATCCACTTGAATTAATAATAAAATGAATATCTCGATATAATATTGAAAAATCGGAATGAGGAACCATATGTCGATATTCATCAATATAAGAAAAATCAGTTATATCACATTTTTTTTTCCATTCTTCATTTATAATATTATTTTTATTATTGTGTCTTAATATTAATATTTTGTTTTCATTTATATATTCATTATTAAAATAATCAATATTTTCATTCAATATTTTATAATTATTATTTTCTATTTTATATTTTTTAGGTAATTCTAATACTTCTTTTATACTTTCAATTATTTTTTCTGTTTTTTTTATCTTTATTTTATTTTTTATAAATTCTATATCAACTTTCTCACTATTCGAACCATATTCATTAATATCCATATAAAATTTTATATTTATCACTTTTTTAACTTTTTCTATCCATTCATTTATAAATTCATAAAATTTATTATTCAATTGTTGATATATATTCGTTTTTATCCTCGATATACATATACTTTTATTTTTTAATTCTTTTTCATGTTTAATTATTATATATGTCATCATTATTATATCATATTCACTCAGATTTATTATTAAATTTTCTTTTTCAAATAATCTATTTTCTCTAAGTTCAATATTAATTAATTCATTTTTATCATTTTCTTTAAATTCAATATCAATTAATTCATATTTATTTTCTTTAAATTCAATATCAATTAATTCATTTTTATTATTTTCTTTAAATTCAATATTAATTAATTCATTTTTATTATTTTCTTTAAATTGATTTTCAATAATATTTTTACCAGTTTTTATTGAAAGTTTAAAATTGATAAAATCATATTGATAATTATAATTATCTAAAATAAAAATATTAGAATTATTGGATATACTAAAGAGAGGTTCATAATTAAGATTAATATTTAAAATATTAGAATCGAAGAAGAGAAGTTGAATTAAAGAAAGATAATTTAATCCGAAAGATATGGTAGAAGAAGATGATAATAATAAATTTAAAAAAATTAACCAATTATTAATATTATAAAAATCTTCAAAATTAATAGAAGTTGAATTAATATATTTTTTAAAAGATGATTCTTGATTATCAATAAACAAATCATTTAATTCATTAATCCAATCATTATAAATATCAGATTTAAAACCAACGAAAATAGTATAATCAGTATTAATTTGTTTATAATTAGATATGTTAACAAGATAATCAAAATCTTCTTTTTTCATATTATTTGAAAGAATAATAACATCATAATTATTAAAATTATAATCGGATATCACTCCTGTCTCCTTTTGGGAGATGAGTGATAATTGTTTTTCCTGACTCAGTGAGCTGGAAAATGTATTCATTATAATATTTTTTAAATGATTAATATTAATTTTAAAATTATTATTATTAATTTTATATAAAATATCATTAATATTTAATTCTTCAGTTATCAAAATTGAATCATTAATAGAAGTTAAAGTATTAGGAAAAAATAATTTAATCCAGTCTTCAATAACTTTTGTTAAATTATTATTTTCATTAAAAATATTTAAAATAGGATGATAAGAATAAGTATTATTTAAAGAATAAATTAACAATAAATTTAAAATATCAAAATTAATATTTATACTCATTTTACAAATAAATCTGATTATTTTATATATTTTTTTTAATTCTATTAATCTCGTGTTCAACCATATCTTTTAGATTATATATTGGTTTCCATCCTAATTCTTCTTTAATTTTTGTTGAATCTGCATAACATGTACTAATATCTCCTTTTCTTCTTTCAACAATTTTATAATTAATCTTTTTTTCACCAATTTTTTCAAACATATCTATCATTTGTAAAACACTATATCCTTCTCCTGTACCCACATTATATATTTCAAAATAATTATTTTTATTATCTTTTTCTTTATTAATTAATGAAAATATTGATAAAACATGAGCTTCTGCTAAATCTACAACATGAATATAATCTCTTACACCTGTACCATCTATTGTATCAGGATAATCATTTCCGAATACTGATAACTCTGGTAAAATATCTTGATAAACTCTTGATATTATTGGAAAAAGATTATTAGGTCTTCCTTTTGGATTTTCTTTAAGTACTCCAGAAGGATGACAAGATATAGGATTAAAGTATCTTAATAAAATAATATTCATCACTCCTGGCTCCCTCTGGGAACTGAGTGATAATTGTTTTTCCTGGCTCTGTGAGTGGGAAAACATATTCATATTAGATTTACTTAAGTGAATATCATGAAGAATTTCTTCAATAAAATATTTAGTACGTCCGTAAGGATTAGTAGGAGAAAGATTAAAATCTTCTTTAATTGGATTTTCTTTAGGAAGACCGTAAACAGTGGCAGAAGAGGAGAATATAATATTTAAACAATTAAATTCATTCATGACTTTAATAAGTTGAAAAGTAGAATTAAGATTATTTTGATAATAAAGAAGAGGAAAATCATTTGATTCTCCAACAGCTTTTAAACCTGCAAAATGAACAACAACTTTAATATTATTTTCTTGAAAAACATTATATAATTTATGATAATCACATAAATCTTGACAATAAATTTTAATTTTAGAATTGAATTCAGGAAAGATGTTTTTAATATTTTCAATATTTGATAAATCAGAATTAATAAAATTATCAATAATAATAATATTAAAATCAGATTCTAAATTTTTTATTTTTAAATATTCGATTAATTGATAAACAGTATGAGAACCAATATAACCACATCCTCCAGTTAAAAGAATATCCATTTTATTCATTATAATTAATATATTATTATAAAAATTATTAAAAAAAAGAACTAATTGAATATATTTTATGTTTTAGTAAAATTATTTTCAATATATTTTTTAATGTTTGGTCTAAAATCTGAATAATCATATTGAAAACCTTTACTTTCATCAAAATAAATATATTCGTAAGTTAAATTTATATCATAATTTAATAAATAATTATTTTTATCGGAACCAGATATTATTAAAATATGATAATTAGTATTTTTTAATAAATCTAATAATTTATCTATATCTTTATTTTTAATATTATATTTTCTTGTACAAAAAATAAATAAATTATTATTATTTGTAAAATAAATATCTGAATATAGTCTATTAAATCTTCTTTTATATTTTTCACGAATATCTTCAATTAAACCTACATCATGAGGAAACATAATATCATTTAAAGAATTAATAATTTTAATTTTAGGTATAAAATCTCCAAAAAAATTATTTAAAATCAATTCATTATCACTCTTCGTTTTAATTAGTTCTAAAAAATCAATAATAAATGAAAAATTAGAATTATTGATTTGGTCTTCATGAATAGATATCCAATCGAATGGATATGATTTTTCTCTTAAATTTAAATCTTTAAGAATCATTGATATGGCACAATGGTCACCAATTGGTATTATATTATTAAACATTTTGTTATTAAATAAAATTTTCATTTTTATATATTAATATTTATAAATTATAAATAAAAAAATTAAGTTTATTAATTTTATAAAAAATATTTTTAAATATAAATATTAATAAAATGTTTAATCGAATTAATTCATTAAAAGAGAAAAATGTTAATTTTGATATAATTTTAGATATTGGTGCACATCACGGACATTGGACAGATGATTGTTTAAAAATATATAAAGATTCAAACTATTATTTATTTGAAGCAATAGATTATAATGAATTAAATAGATTTAGAAATAATAATAAATTTAAAGTTTATAATTTAATATTAAATGAGAAAGAAGAAGATGTTGAATGGTATGAAATGAAAAATACAGGTGATTCAATGTTTAAAGAATTAAATAAACCTTTTAAAGATTGTTTAAGTATAAAAAAAAAGTCTTATATTTTAGATAAAATTTTAGAAAATGAAAATTTTGAAAATAAAAAAATTTTAATTAAAATAGATTGTCAAGGTGCAGAAATACCAATATTAAAAGGTTCTACAAAAATTTTAGAAAAAACGGATTTTATAATATTAGAAATACCATTTTTTGGACAATATAATAAAGGTGTACCTGATTTTCTAGAACATATTAAATTTATGGATTCTATTGGTTTTGAAGTATATGATTTACTTGATAATCATTATATATACAATAATTTAATGCAAATTGATATAATGTTTATAAAAAAAAATCATTATTTAAAAGATTTATTAATTAAAGAGATGGAAAATTAATTTAAATCATTTTGAATTTGACTTTTATATATACCTTCATTTGTACCTTGTATAAAATATGTATCAACACTCCAATAATGTTTAAAATTTAAATCAGTCTCTGTTTTATTTATTAAATAATAATCAAATGGAGCACTATAATTAATATCATTTTCCATGTGTTTTTTAAATTTAATAATACCATTATATGACCATAAAAGAGAATCAGTACATCTAGTATGATATTTTCTGTAAAGTTTAATTTTTTCATTAGATAGTTCTTCATGTTTTAAATTTAATGGTATAAAATTTCTATAAGGTGTTATACCATTTATATATGGTGTTTTAATTGAAGAACCAACCATATCTCCTCCTATATGAATAACATCAAAATTATTTATTTTATTAATAGTAAAATCTAATAAATCATTAATATCTAAAATATTATTTTTTTCAATAATGTCACTTTCTAAGATTAAAAATTGACCATCTAAATAATTTTTTTCAATATCATCAAGAACAGCTTTATAATTTAAAAATAAAGATAATTCAGCTTTTTTCATTGGTAAAAATCTTAATTTTTTAACAAATTGTTTATTTGTATAATAATTATAAATATCATCTGATATTGTTTGTTTATAAGTAGGAGATATAAACTTACGATTATAATCTTTAATATTTAATTTATCACAAATTTTAATTAGATTAATATATCTTTCAGGTTCAAAATTTTCATTTGATATAAAATATATTTGAGATAATTTTTTAAAAGTTTTATCAAATAATAAATTTTTTATATCATCAACAATATCATTAATATATCTACTCATTTTATTATTATTAAATATATTTTGGTTAATAATTTTATTATATTCTTCATTATTATTTAATAAATCTTTAATTAAAATAATACTTTTATCAATATTTTCTTTTGTCATCTCTTCAACATTAATAAATCTATTTAAATTAAAATAATCTGATACTCTTTTACTTCCCCAATAAATTGGTATATTTGAAGCTAAAAAACCATGAAGAATTTTTTCAGTTATATATGTATCTTCTCTAGAATTTTCCATAGATACAATAAATTTATAATCACTTACTTTTTTAATAAATTCATCTGAATTATATTGTTCACTAATTTTAGACTTATTATTTTTATAATCACCATAATAATCAATATTAAAATGTTTATCTAATTCATCTAAAAAATAACATCTTTCTTTTCCAGATGGATTTGATATTATACAACAAATATCTTTTGTTTTATTTTTATTTATATTAATTTTATTAAATTTTTCTAATAAATTATTGCAGTAAATATTCGGTATAAATAAGGGTACATTAATACGATTTTTATTATTTCTTTCACAGCATAAAACACAATCATAAGAATCTGCAAAATTATTTAAACGAGATTCTCCAGAAAAAAGAAAAGTATATTTCCATTTTTTAGTAAATAATAATGTTATATTTGAGAATATTGTCTCTAATAATATATCAGAATCATCTATTGAATCACAAATAATTATATTTTCATTAAATATTTTTTCAAAAAGTTCTAAAAAAAAACTTATATTAACTGGATTTGTTTTTTCAATAAATCCTGACCAAAAACCATTTATATATAATTTCATTTTTAATATTTATTAATAATATAATTATATTATTTTTTTTATTATGACGCAAAAAAATAATTCGTTAAATATATTTAAAAAAAATAAAAGTTAATTATAATATTAATATTATAATGTTAACAATTGGATTTATATCAAATAAATTAACATTAAGAGGAACTGAAGTAAATTTATATGATTATGCAGATTATAATGAATTATTATTAGGAAATAAATCTATAATTATAACTAGACCATATGAATATGTTATGCATATGTCACCAAGAGATGTGACTAAAAAAGCATATGAAAAATTTGAAAATAGATTTAAAATAGAATATTATATTTATCCGAATGATATAAATGAAATAGTAAAAAAAAATAATATTGATGTTTTATACATTGAAAAAGCTGGTTCTCCTGATGATGGATTAGTATTTTCATGTTGTAAAACTATTATTCATGCTGTTTTTACAACACATGAACCTCATGGAGATTTATATGCGCCAATATCCTCTTCTTTAAATAAAATATGTGGTACAAATTATCCAGTTTTACCTTATATGGTTCGAGTTTTTGATACTAATGATGATTTAAAAAAAGAATTAAATATACCAAATAATGCATTAGTTTTTGGTTCATATAGTGGTGCAGATGAATATACGAATGAAGATGTAAAAAGAGCTGTTGTTGATATTGTAAATAATGATAATTATAAAAATATATACTTTATATATTTAAATATTGATAAATTTGGACCAGAATCTGAAAGACTTAAATTTTTAACTGGTACCACAGATATGAAATATAAAAGAATGTTTATTAATACATGTGATGCAATGTTATATGCACGAAATGGAGGTGAAACTTTTGGTTTAGCATGTGGTGAATTTTCTATAAGTAATAAACCAATAATAGCTTGTCCAGGGCAACATTCAAATGCACATGAAGAAATTTTAGGAGAAGATATGATAAAATTTAAAAATTATGAAGAAGTATATGATATAATAACTAATTGGGAAAAATATAAAAAAGATGTAAGTAATAATGGATATAAAGAATATACACCTGAAAAAATAATGAATAATTTTAAAAACCATTTATTAATGTTATTTAATCCTACATTAGAATTATTAGAAAATAAATATAATGAAAAATATTTGGCATATACTGATGATCAAATTGGTCATTGGATTAAACATTCTGATAGATTCTCACCCACCGAAATTATATTTTTAGAGAAGTATATAAATGAAAATGATAATATTATAGAAGGTGGTGCTAATATAGGAAGTCACGTTATACCTTTAGCAAATAAAAATAAAAAAGGTAAATATTTTTGTTTTGAACCTCAAGAAGATATATTTGATATTCTAAAAATAAATATTAATTTAAATAATTGTAAAAATGTTATAGCCTATAATTATGGATTAGGATTAAAAGAAGAAGTTATACATTATAAAATATCTGAAAATAGACATAATTTTAATAAAGGTGGGTTTATGATACCAAAAAATAAAGATTCTGATTATGATGCAAAATTAATTATTAAAAATATTTATGATAATGAAAATATTAATAATCTCGAAAATTTAAAATTAATAAAATTAGATATTCAAGGTTTTGAATATAATGTTTTATTAACATTGATTAATATTATATTTAAATTTAAACCTATTTTATTTATTGGATATAATGATGATACTTTTAATGATTTAATCATTTTGATTAAAAATTTAAATTATAATATTTATTATTTTAATACTTTAACTAGTCAATATAATCAATGCAAAAATATTAATGATGATTCAATTAAACAATGTGATGTAAATTTAGTTTGTTTTCATAAAGATTCATTAATTAATATACCAAATTATTTAAAAGAAGTATTAAATGAAACTTTACCAAACAAAAATTATTTTGTATCATATAATGATGTTCTATATAATAATTAAATTATTTAAAATTTGGTATATCTTCTGTTAAAATAACTATATCATTAATATAATTAAAATATAAAATTAAATTTGAAGTAACTAATGATTCACAATTCATTGAAAAACAACCAAATAATGATAATGATTTATTTTTTAATTCTTCATTATTTATAATTTTATTCAAATTTAAATAAATCTTAGAATATTTATAAAATAAATTATTATTAGTAAATATAACAATGTGGTCAGTAACATAAAAATAGCTATTATATGTAAATCTTGAATAAATTTTATCTAATATTAAATTATTTAAATCTAATTTTAATTTATATTTAACATCAAATCTTAAAGTTATAATAATGTCATATTCTACATTATTTGATAAACAATATTTTTCAAAAATATCTCCTATTCTAAATTTAGAATATATATTTGAAATATTATTATTTAAATTTTTTATAATAAATTCTTTTGACATTTTATACATTGTTGAATCTTGATATTTAGTTAAATCAAAGTTAATTGGTTTTTCATATTCAAATTTTTTTGGTTTTAAATATTCATTTATTTTTTCTATTATATTTTTATCTATTTTTAATTCATTTTTATCAATACTTCTATAATCGGATGCTTCATAATATTCTTTATCTTTATCAAACCATGTATGAATAAAAACATCAAAATTAAAATTATCTTTATATTTTTCTACAATATCTTTATAAAATTCTTTTCCTAATTCTATTTGTCTTGGTTGACCATAAAAACAAAATGCTATTTTTTTCATTTTATAATTTATTTATATAATAATATAATTTATTAATTAGATAATTAAAACTAATAATTATTAATTAAAAATATTAGTTCAATGAAAAAAAAAATGAAAAATAATTCTAAAAGGATTTAAAAAAAGTATATTAATAATAATAATAGTATAGAATATAATAAATAAAAATAAAATGGCTCGAAAACTTTGTATTGAAAAATTATCAGAATATTTAGATGATGAGAAAATTTGCGAAAGAATTGAAAAATCTATTTATAATTATTCATTGGCTAAATCAAAAGAACGTTGTATCCCTCAAAATATTGAAAATGATTTTTTTAGAAGAATTTATGTTAACAAACTCCACCAAATTTATCTTCACTTGAAACCTGACTCTGGTATTGATAATAAATATTTTATTGATAGAATTTTAAACGAAGAGATTGACCCCGATAAAGTAGCTTTCATTAATCCACAAGATATGCATTATGAACATTGGAGTATTCTTTTAGAAAGACAAAATGCCGCTGAACAACTTGCTGAAAATTCTAAATTAGGTATTGTTACTTCAGAGTTCACATGTGCAAGATGCAAGGGTAATAAGACTAGTTATAGATTAATACAAGACAGAGGAGCAGATGAAAGCGCTTCAATACATATAGCATGTCTTTCTTGTAAAAAGAAGTGGAGAATTAGAGGATAATTTTCCTTGCGAATTAAAAATTAATAAAAATAAAAAATATTTTTAGAATATAAATAAAATATCAATAATATATTGATATTTTTAATAATAAAAATTTTAATAATTTAATAATATATAATAATAATTTAAAATCTAATAATTTTTATCTAATTATTCAATAATAAAAGTATTAGGATTTAAATCTATAATTTGTTTTTTAATTTCATCCGAATAAAATAAATTTTTCAAAATAACAATACAATCACTATCTTTAAGAACATCAGGAGAATATATTTTTAATGGAAAACCAAATAAATATTTATTTTGTTTTTCTTTTGAATTATCAATAATACCATAAATTTTATTTATATTCAAACCTAACGAAAGTATAAATTGAGTAGTATATGAAGCCGAAAAAATATAAACTTTTTTATCAGTATTTTCTATTAAATTATTTGAATTTAATATTAATTTTTTATAATTATCAATATTATCATTAAATGATTCTAAATCTAAATCTAAATTTATATTATTAACTAATAAATTATTATTAAAATCATTAATTTTTTTACAATGATAAAAAACTGAGTGATTTGTATAATAAAATATATTTATAATTTCAAATCCATTACTTTCCATTAAATATTTCATATTTTTTTCATTTATAAAATATGTATGTTCAAATGATAAACCAAAAAATAAACCCTTATATTCATTTTTTATTGTTTCCATATTAGGTACACCAATGAATAATTCCCCATTATCATTTAATATTTCAAAACATTTATTTAAAAAAATTATAGGTTCATATAAATGTTCAAAAAAGTGAGAATTAATTATAATATCAATCTTTTCATTAAATTTAAAATTATTATCAAAAAATTTATTAATTAAAATAATATTTTCTTTATTTTCAAAATTATAATTTTCAATATTATAATTTAATATATCATAATTTATATTTGGATCAACTAAAATATATTTATTAAAATTATTGACATTCTTTAATATTTTTCCTGATGGACAACCTACTTCTAAAATAGTTTTATTATTTATTATATTTTTTATTTTATCAGTATAATTAATAAAATAATTTTTCCATAAATCACCAACTGATTCTATATTATGTGAACAACTATATAATATTTCTAAAGGTATTAATTCATCTAATTGAAAAGTATTACAAATAGAACATTTTGATATTGATAAATCATAATTATCATTTAATATTGGTTCATCAGAACAAACTAATTTATATGGTATTGAATTTAATCTTAAAATATTACTTAATAAATTTTTACAAATAACACAATTAATTCTTTTTAAAATTTTTTTACTCATTTTATTTTATATTATAATATTATATTTAAAAATATAAAAATAAATTTATAATAATAAAATAATAATAATAATTTTTCATAATATATTTTTTTTTTTCTAAATAAAAAGTATAATTAATAAAAAATGAATTTCATGAATTGGATTGAAAAAAATAAAAAAATAATTATTATTATAGTTATTACATTATTAATAATTTGTATATTTACTAATTGTTATAAAGAAAATTTTGCTAATACTGATTCATCATCAAAAGTATTATGTTGTCCAAAAACTTTACCTTATTATTTAGCTACAGATGGAAAAGGAGGAATGAAAAAATGTATGCAGTATAATAATTCTTCTTTTTTGAATGTCAATTGGAATGATAAAACAACAGGAAATATATCTTTAAATACATCTGTATCATCTACCGATTGTTCTAAAAATCAAAATTTAGTATTTGCTGGAGGAGCATGTAAATTAAGACAAAATGCTTGGGGAATGCCATCTAAAAAAGATTCATGTTCTGATAAACAAGTAGAAGTAGAATGATGAATAATAAATTAATTTAAATTGATAATTTTCCAAGATATAGAATCATGAGACATATAATTTAAATCATAAATACAAACATTTACTTTATCACCTTCTTTTATAAAATAATTTTTACCTTCTAAAGTTTTACCTTTCAATATCTTTTCATCAGGATAATATTTCCAATAAATATTTTCTAAAATATTTTTACATATAATAAAACCATTAAATCCTAGTTCTTTTATATAAAATTTAATACCACTTTTACTTACTTTAATAATTTTCGCTTCAAATTCTTTAGTTGGATGGTCTATAAAATAATCTATTAATTTCCAATTATTATATAAATCAACTATTTTTTCATTTAATTCTTCTCTTTTATTTAAATGTTCTATTAATTTATCTAAATTTTCATATTGATAACCTCCTAAAATTCTATGAATTATAATATCAAAATATCTACGAATAGGACTTGTAAAATGACAATAATTATTTAATTGAAGAGCAAAATGAGATGTTTTTTGTGTATCATAAACAGCAGTTTTTAATTTAATAATCTCATTTAATTGATATTCAATACTTATATTTTCTAAATTTTCAAAATTAAAATTGTCAGTTTTGTCATGATATCTTTCAGGTACTTTTACATATTTATTTAAATGTTCAGTCACTAATTTATTAGTTAGAATCATCAACATCTCGACCATTTTGTGGCTCGTCGAACTATTATCTTCTAAAATAATTTTTTCTATTTTACCATTTTCATTTATAATATATTTTGGATGAGGTAAAGATATTGGTCTTTTATAAATTTTATTAGTTAAATCATATAAATATTTAATATCTTTTTTATTATTTAAAATATCATCTTTTTCGACACTCTCATAATCGAATCTATCTTTTACTTTAATTATACTTTTATATATCTCATATTTTAAAACTTTAGGTGCATTTTCAAAAGGTTCTCCATTAATATCAATATCTAATTCAATTGTTATAACTTTTCTTTCTTCATCTTTAATTAATGAAAATTTATTTTCACTTAAAATATTATTTAACATATTATGATTTCCTTCACTTAAATATAATGTATATCCTAAATAAGCTGCTTTTTTATCAACATTACTATTTATATCTATTTGGTTTATATCAACTATATGAATATAAATTTTATTATTTTCTATATCAATTGATATTGCATCATCAAAATCTTTAGAATGAACTGGATCTATATTAAAAGTATTCAAATGAGTTAAATCAACTACTTCTTCTTTTGTATAATAATTAATATTATTATTTTTAATATTTATTAAATTATTATCATCTAAATTTTTGAGTCTCATTTTAGTATAAAGATTAATTAAAATACTTTTATCAGATTTTCTATCATAAATGTGATTATATTTTAATACATCATCTACTTTTAAATTATTATTTGAATCTAAATCATTAAAATATAATAATACTCTGTCTCCAATATCATATTTTTTATAACCATATTTTAATATTAATTTATAATTTGTTGGAAGTAAAGGTGTAAAAACTTCAAATTTTTGATAAAATTTTTTATCTTCATATCCTGATATAATACCAATACTATAAAAAGGTTCTCTTTTTAATATTTTATTAATAACTACTAAATTATTTTCATTAATTGAATAATCAACTAAATCACCAGGTAAAATTTTAGAATAAAAATAATTATCTGTAAAAAAATTAATCTTTTCTTCTTGTTTATTTTTTAATCCTAAAAATATACCTTTTTTAATTATGATATCTTGATAATATATAACATTAAGTACTTCTGTGTTCATTATAAAGATATATTTTTATCTTATATTATTTTAAAAAAATAAACTTAAAGTGAAAAAAATAAATAATCAATTTTTGAAGAACCCCTTTTTTCTTTTTTAAAGAAAAAAGCCGTTCACGGGAAAAAAGAAAAATATTATTATTAAAAATTTTAATTAAAAATTTATTTAAATAAAAAATCTATTTAAATAAAAAAATTCTTTTTTACCGTGAACGGCTTTTTTCTTTAAAAAAGAAAAAAGGGGTTCTTTAATAATATTAAATTTTGAATAATCAATTATTTTATTATTATCTTGATTATCAATTTTTTTATTTTTTTTCTGATATTCATTATACAACATTTTAATGTTATATTGATTGGATTTTAATAATGGATATAAATAAACATAACTAAAAAATCTACTCATAATTTTTGCACTTTACTTATATCTATTATTATTTTTATTATTTTTATTTTTTACCTAAAAAATTAATTTTTTTAAATTATTAATATCATAAAAAATATTATTAAACATTGTGCAAGAATCCATCAGTATAAGTAGTAGAACTTCCTCTTATATTACAACCAGGCCAATTTGGTACTACTGAATATGGATAACCTGGTTGTACTGAACCCATTGCATTAGAAGTACCAATTTGACGATACCAATAATTTGAATACATTCTTTGGTCTTTAATACCTAAACCAATTTGTTTAACTGAAGATATAATAGGATAATTTTGAGGATTAACACGATATTGACGAAGTAAATTTTGAGCTCTATTATAATCACGTTGGTCTTGACAAGCTTGTTGTTGACATTTTTGAGCCATAACACATTCATTTTTTAAAAATGTTTTTTTATCTTTAAAATAATTTTCATAAGATTGAAAGTTCCATTTTTGACATAAACGATTAATATCTTGTTGTTTTTTCTTCTGTTTATTATTAGCTAAAAGTTCTTTTTGTTTTCTAACACTATTTTTATTTATAGAACTCATTATTTATTGTAGTTATAATTTCTCTAGTTTAATATAATATTATTATTTTTTAATTAAAAAAATTAAATTAATAATTTATTATTATCAAAGAATTTATTATAATATAAATTATAATAATTTTTAATATCTTCTTCATTATAATTATCAAATAATTCTTTATAATATTTATCATAATTATTTATCACATCCTCCACTTTTTTAACAAAATCATTATATGGTGTTATAATCATATGTTTTTTTAAATAATTTTGTTCATCAAATATTGATGTCTCCGATATTACTATCATCTTATTAAATACACACCTATTACATCTTATCTCTTCAAATACCTTATATCCAATATTATAATGAATATTTAATATAATTTTATATTGAAAAAGTTGTATATCCCTGTGTGGACCATATCCTTTAATTATATCTACTTGTATCTTATTTTTTCTCAATAATTGCAAAATATTATGTCTTCTTAATGAACCATTTCCTGGATGAATCATACAAATACCTTTAGTTTTAGGTATATTCATAAAATTTTCTTTTGGATTAATTGAATAAGGTAAACAATAAGATTTTTTTTTAAGTTGATTAAGAACAAAAAAATTAGTTATACTATAATCAATAACTTCAATATAAGATGGTAAATTCTGTATATATTGTAAATGATGTTCTAATGAAAGTTGTTCTGTATTTAAAAAATAAATTTTAATATTATTTTTCATATAATATTTTAATCTTAATAATATTCTAACCGGTACTCTATAAATAAATATATGAATAGATTCTTTATCTAATAATTTAATGAATTGTGTTGTATCATAATAATTAACTAATATAATATCATCACCTTCCTTTTTATTTTCCATTATTGTATGATAATAATCTTCAAATGTTTTCTCTTGTTTCTTTTTACAATATATTTTATATATCACTCTTTGTGAACTAAAGTGAGCAGAGTGATTATTATTTTCCTGATGCGAAAATGTATTCATCATTTTCTTATTTTTAGTTCTATTATTTTTTAATTTAAAAAACCTTTTCTTTAAACCCAAATAAAAAAAAAATTAAAAATATTAATTATCTGAAAAAACAGGGATAATTATATTTAACAATAGCTTGATAAAAGTTTTTAACACCATTCTTAACAGCTAATTCAATATTAGAAGAATATGATGAACAGTTTGTATTATTATTATAATCACTATAAACAATATTGAGAGAATAAGTGACTAAAATAAGAGGTATAATAATGAAAAGAATGAGATAAGATAAAATAACTAATGTACTATTTTTATCAACTTCTTTATAAATAATATTAATTAAAGAGAAGAAGATAAGAATAAATAATAAAGGAGCTAAGAATGTGAAGAATGAATATTTAATTTTATTATTAATATTTTGAACATAATTTTTATCTTTATTAATAAAATATTTTTCAGCATCATTTAATGGATTCATTAATTTGGGTGTAGTAAAATTATGAATTATAATATGAATAACACCAAAAAATAAAGCTAAGAATATTGATAATTTAATGTAAAAACTTTTTTGAACATCTCTTTGAGTCCAATTCATTTTTTGAATAATATAATGAATGAGAAGAGGTAAAAGCATGAATAGAGAAAGAACGAATAAATAAGAATAAGATTTCGAAGATTCAACGAAAGGAGATTTATCTAATTTTGATATTGTATTAGGATTATTATAAGGATTAACATTTTTGTTAATTTGAACAGCACTTAAAATAATTTTAAATACATTAGTAGATATTAAAGATTTAAGTAAAAATAAGAATCCTATAATAAAAATAGTTAAAAGAAAAACATATGATTGAAAAGAGAGACCAATCGAAGTTCTATTATTGAAGTATTCAGTTGTTAAAATATTAAAATTTTCAAAGAGTGGGTGACAAATGTCTCTAAATTTATTTTCAACTGAAAAATATTTAGTTTTACCAATTTGTACAGTTTGAATGTTTAAAGAAGATGAAAAATAAAAATAAATAATAGTTATTATAAAATAATAAAAAATAAATTGAATATTTGAAAATATAATAGAACTTTCTAAAGATTTAGTATTTAAAGAAAATGTTTTGTTTCCTATATTAGGATTTTTATCATTTGATTTTTTTGTCATTATAATATATTTTTATTAAACCTATATATTAATTATATTTTCTTTTTAAAAAAGAAAAAAAGGATCGCAAAAAAAAAGAAAATAATAAATTAAATAAAATTTTTTTCTAATTCAAAGTTTACATATAAATTTTTATTAATTTTTTTTAGATATTTATTAAATTTATTTTTAATTGATATAAATTTATCGAAATTTTTAATACATATTTGAGGAGGACACATTTGTGCAAAAAGTTCACAATATATTTCTTTTTTATATTTATTATTAAATGATACACTAATAACAGGTCTTAATAAATATTTATGTTTTTTATATATTTTATTTAAATCACCAGCACAAACATAAAAATCACCTAAATCTTTTGCAAATTTTTTTGTAAAAGTTTTATTAAGTTTAGATAAATTATAATTTTTTGAATGAAGAAGAATACGAAAACCATTTTTTTCATTTTCAAAAATATAATAAGGATAATATTTATTTAAAAAATTTATAATAGTTTTAATAAATAATTCTGGTATATTATATATAGGATGAATATATATTTGTGCTATTTTTCTTTTTTTGATAAGTATTAAATATATATTAATATATAATTCAAAAAACCAATAATCTTTATTTGAATAATTTTTTTTAGATAATAATTTATTTATCTTTTTTATTATCTCACTTTTAGATATAATTTTTTTATCCATCTTTAAATTTTATTAATATTTTTTTTTTATTGAACTTAAAGAAAATAATATTTTAATTCCTTCTTTTTAGAAAAAAAGAAGATGTTAACAGGAAGAAAAAGATAATATTTAAAATTTAATAAATAATTCTCAATAAATTAACAATAGCCTTCGCATAATTCAAAAAAACAAGTTTTTTCTCATTAATGCTCCGGGCCGAATTTTTTGATGTTTTTAATATTAAATCACAATATTTTACTGTGATTTTATTGCAAATTAATATAAATAATGAATTCTTTGTGATTTTCACGCGGATAATCCGCGTTCCTGAATCGCGATCCTAAATATAAAAAGTAAATATATTATAATTTATTTATCATTAATTTATTATTATATACTTTATGCAAAATAAAAAATAAATTAAGTATGCATATTTATTATTATATTTATTAATTTATGATGATTTTAATATAATTATTTATTTTTTATAATTAAATAGGCGATAGATAAATAACGGATGAATAGATATATCGTTAAATCAATTTAGCATTATTTAATTAACATATATTCAAATAAATTTTTTAATTATGTTAATTTAATTATGCTTCAGAAATCACGATTAATTAATTATTTAAAAATTAGTACTTAAAGAAAATGATTAATATTATTATTTAAAAATTAGTACTTAAAGAAAATGATTAATATTATTAATTTTATAAATTAAACCTAAAGAAAATGATTTAACCATAAACTTTCTTTTTTGCCATGAAAGGATTTTTTCTTTTGTAAAGAAAAAATGGTTTCGAGGAGGTTCAAAAGGAACCTTAGGTTCCTTTTTAATAGATGTCAAATAATCCACATATAAATAATGCTATAAAACATATAAAATAAAAATATGCTAACCAACTTCCAGTGGAAGAACCAGATTTTAACATATCAATAACTTCATAAATTGAACCCATTTCTTGTATAGTAACACTAGTATTTTTTGAAAGAGTAAAAACATTACAAATAGAATAGAATAAGAAAGTTTTAATGAAAGCGTTTGTAGAACCATGATTAGAAGGGACATAATCTATATTTTGTTCTTGTGCATACATTTCTAATCTTTGTTCTAATTTAAATAATAAATCTTTAATATCTTCATTTTTAGATTCAGATAAATCAGGAACATTTTGTGCATTTTCAAGGAAAGAAATAGCAAGTAAAATACATGAAGAATACATACTACTTTCTTTAAGTTTTTGAGTAGTAATAGGAGAGTTAATAAATTTATAGAGTAATGAACCGATCGAGAAATAGTTTTCAGGATTACAACAAGTATTATCTTTTGATGTTTCAACTTTAATTTTCATTTCTTTTTTATCTTCCATAGAATTTAATTCATTAATTTGTTTTGAAAAAGTTTTATTAAAATTAGCTTCTGATGGTACTTCACATCCGAATTTAATTAAAGTATTAATTAAAGCAGTTGAAGTGTCAGCTGCTTTATCTAAGAAATTGAAATAAACACCGATAATAGGATTTTTCATCATAGATAAATATTTAACATCTCTATAAACTTTTTTAAAACCTTCTGTCATTGGAGCTAAAGTAGCATCAGTGTATTGATTCTTTTGGAAAATAGATTTTAACCAATCTAGATTTTTTTCAGTAGAACGATAAGAATTGTAAATTATTAAATAAAGAACAGTTAAAATAAGACCTGTAATATTTGCAGCATTATAAGGTGAACATAATAATTTAGAAGAATTTCCAAAGAATGAACCTTTAAGAGTTAAACATAATATAAGAAGAGGGAAAGTGAAAGATACATAAACAATTAGTATAAAAACAATTAATTTAAATATATTAGAGAATATTTTAAGACGATTATATAAAGAATACTTACCTAAATGAGTAGCTAAATAAACACCAATTTTTTCAAATGATTGGTCAAATATAATTTTTAGAAGAGATGAAGTTATTGGAATTAATCCAAGAGGTAAATAAACAAGTGGAAGAAGAGCTACTAATAAACAAAGAATAGTAACAATAGGATGTTTTTTAATAAGATTAAAGAATTGTGAAATACCTCCACCTGGCAAAATTCTATTTAATTCAACTTCAGAATTATTTTTTAAATCATAATGGTCAGGAGATAAATTAAGGTCAATTTTTATTTTATTATTATTATTATTATTTATTGAAAAATAATAAAATTCTTTTTCATCATCATTAATTTGATTAAGAGAATATAAAATTGAATGGAATGATTGATAAGGATGAACTTCAATATTATATAATAAAGGTTCTTTAATAGATAAATTTTTAATAATTAAATTCATACTTCTAATAAAGTACGATAAAAAAAATAAGAAAAAAAAATTTAATAAAATAGTAAAAATGAGTAAACCAAGATTATTAACACAAAATTTTGTTCAAAAAGTTTTAGCAGAAAAACAAGAAAGAGTTTTTAATATAAAATCTATAATTTATTCTAAAAATTTTTATATATTTTTAGGTATTCTTTCAGTATGTATAATACTCTTCTTAATGTTTAGATATTTTGATAAGAAAGAAAAAGAAGAAAACCAATTGAAACTTCAAGAATATCAAGAAAAATTAAATGAAGAATATAATAATCAAATAAATGAAATGATGGATAATGCAAATATTGAATCAGATGATGAAGAAAAAACTACTACTCTTCCTCATTTAAATAATAATATTAAAAAAAATAATAATAACGACCAAAATTTAAAAGATTTAAATATTGAAGAACATAATTATGGTGATAAATCTAGAAGAGTACAAGAAATGAGACAAAATTATCAAGAAGAATATGATAATGAATTAGATTATGATAATGAAATGGAAAGTTCTGAAATAGTCTCTCCGGATATAGATAAATTAAATGATTATTTGGACCAAACAAATATTAATTTTCAAAATATAAGAGAAATTGAATATCCTTAATTTTATTTTTTTTCTAAGTTTAATTTAAAGAAAGATGAATTCATCAAATCAAAAAGTCGGTGGAAGTCACCAATATGAAAAACAATTTGGAACTATTTTTCCTGGTCAAGTCAAAGAAGTCAATGTAACTGGTTATCAAGATTCAAATATGGGATCTTCTTATCCCGCTGCTTTATCAATGATGGGTGGTAAGAAGTCAAGAAGTCGTAGTCGTTCTCGTTCATCATCAAAATCTCGTTCTTCTTCTAAGTCTAAATCAAAGAAATCAAAGAAATCAACTAAAAAACGTCGTTCAATGAGAGGTGGTGCTACAGGAATGGAAGGTGTACATGGAATGAGTTCATCTTATTTCTCAAACGCTGCTCCTTTATCAGCAGAATCACAAAAGAATTCAATCCCATTAGAAACAATTTATACACCTGATTGGACGAATCCAGGACAACCAAGAGGACCTCCTCCAGGTGCTGCTGAAATGTCAGTAGGATGGAATGAATATCAATTTGGAAGAACTACACCTGATAATAAATTTATTGTAGCTACTGGTTTAGTAGAAAAACCTGGTGCTCTTGAAATGATAGGTGCTGGTAAGAAAAAGAAACGTTCAACAAAAAAAAAATCATCTAGAAAACAAAGAGGTGGTGATGAAATATCAGAATTTATTATGAAGGAATTTAATAATGTTTATGGTACATATTTAACAATAACAGAAGAAGGATCAACAAATGAAGAAAAAGTTTTTAAAATAACTTATCAATATTTACCAAATCAAGAAGCTATTTTAGTATTAACTCTTCAAGGATTTATATTTATTGGAAAATTAAATGAAAAAAATGAAAGCACACAAAAAAATAAAGGATATTATCAAGTTAATGGAGAATTTGTACCACAATTAACTTCTTTTGATGAATTAAGAGATGAATCAAAACCAATTAAAATAAATTTAACAGGAATGAAAAATATGAAAAATAAAATAATTGAAGAAAATAATAATTCTTATATAAGTGCATATGGAAGAAGAACATTAATGAAAAGAATATTTAGTTTCTTTGATTATTTTATAAATACTTTTAGTTATTTAACAAAAAGTTCTAATTTAGAATTAGAAGGTGGTAAAAAGAAAAAGCGTTCAACAAAAAAGAAATCATCAAGAAAACATCGTGGAGGATTCGCTGATTTAGAAGAAGCATTTAAATCAGCAACAGCAGCAACAGCAGCAACAGCAAAAGCAGTGTCATTATCAGCTGGAGGTGGTAAAAAGAAAAAGCGTTCTAAATCAAAGAAATCATCATCAATGTTAAATAAAGTAAAATCAACAGGTTCAATGGTAGTTAAAAAGGTATCAAATACAGGAAAATCACTTTATAAATCAGCTTCATCTGTGACTTCAGGTACAGTAAAGAAAGTATCAAATACTGGAAAGAAAGTTTATAAAACAAGTAAATCTGCTTTATCAACATTAGGAACAACATTATTAGATACTGGTAAATTCTTAGCTAAAAAGACAGGAAATACTTTAAGATATGTTGGAAAGAAATCAGTAAATACATATGATTATTTAAAGAGTAAATCAAAATCAATGATTAAATCATCAGAAAAGAAGAAATCAAAAAAATCAAAAAAATCAAAGAAGAGTAAATCAAAATCTAGAAAGTAAATAAAAGATAATCCGTTTTTTTAATAAAATAATTTATATATAATAAATAGGAGATTATATATAAAAATGACATCGATAATTGAAGTACCAGATAATATAAGAATAGATGAATTATTTGAAAAACAAGATGAAATAAAAGGTAGTGAAGAATATAAAGAATATTTAAGTTATTTAACAAAATTCTTCTCAAAAGATAAGAGTGGTGATAAAAAGAAATATAATAAAGGTTATAAAAATGATTTATATATTTTACAAAATATAAAAAATAAAAAAGATGTTATAATTGAACCTACTAAAATCATAAATTTATATCAATATGAAAAAGATATAATAGATAATTTAAATGAAATATTATGGCAAATAGCATATTTAGTAGAAAATTTTGAAAATATAACAGATGAAGAGAGAGAGAATTTTGAAGTACTTAAATATAATTATATTAATTTAAAAAAACAATTCGATGAAATTAATAATATTCAAAATAATTATAATTCAAAATTAAGTAAATTATTCGATTTTAAAATTAAATCTTTAGTCGAATTATCACAAAAATTATTAATTCGTGAAAATATATTTTCTGAAATTAATGCAATGATAACTATTAAACAAAAAAGAAATTTAATTCGTAAATGTAAAGAAGGTTTGACTACTCTTAATCAAGATGAAATAAATATTTTAGCTAAAGATTATAAAGTATCAAATAAAGATATTGAAAATTGGATTAAATGGATTTATGCTTGTAAAGATTATATTGAATATCAAAATAAATTAAAAGTAATTGAAAAAGAAATTTTTGATATTATGCGAAATTTTGATAAGAATATGACACAATTCATTTATCAACCACCCGAATTATCTTTCCAAAGATAATTTATTATTTTAATTATTATTTTTTAATTAATTATTTTTAATTTATTATAAATTAAAATAAGGAAAAATAGAACTTATCCATTTTATTCTAAGTTAAAAGAAAAATGCGTAAAATTATAGTTAAATAATTCTTTTTTTAATTTAATAAAATAAATCCAATAATGGATGATGATAAAAGTACCCCTATATCTGCATTAAATAACGGTAATGATGATTCAGAAGTTGTATCACAAGTATTAGAAAAATATACTAATTTAAATGATAATAATCGTAATGACCATCAAAGAATGTCTCAAGATTTAATGCCAAGACCATCTCCTGGTGGAGATATAATGCAATTAGACCCAATTAATCCTAATCAAAGACAAATGGAAGATAGATTCGAGAATAGGGATATGAATGCTCAATTATATAATATGAATGGACAGGACCCAATGTTAATGCAAGATTATCAAAGACAATTAGATAAATCAAATCAATATATTCGTTCACAACAAAGAGAACAAATGGGAGATGATGAAGAAGAATATGAAGAATATGAAGAGATTGAATATGTAGATGACCAACCGGCATGGAGACGAACATTAAATGAAGTAAGAATACCAGTTATAATATTTATATTTGTATTTATATTCTTTAATAAGAATTTTATGGTAGATAAATTTATATGTAAATATAACTTTTTTGGAAGCCCAGAACATTATGAATGTAATTGGAAAGGTGTATTATTGAAATGTGTAATAGTAGCATTATTTGCATATATAACAATTAGATTTATAAAGATTTAATATTAAAATTTAAATATTTAAAAAATAAAAAAATCGAATAATAATATAGAAAAAAAGAATAAATATGCAAAAAATTTTAAGAAAAATGAGTGAAAAAAGCAAACAATTTTTAAAGAAAGCAGAAGATTTTAAATTTGGTAAAATTAATGTTGATAAAAATCTTCATATTGGATTAATTTTATTAATAGCTGTTATTTTTATTGCTTTTGTTTTTAGAAAATTAATTGAAGAATGGGTTGAAAGTATTTTATTATTTGTACTTTTATTCACATTAACTTTATTAATAACTAAGAATATTTTATATTCTGCTATTATTGGTTTTATTTTATATTTTATCTTTAAAAGTTTAATGAATTCTTTTAGAAAAGTTGAAAAATTTGCTAATTCAAGTAAAAATAATCAAAAAAAAGAAGATGATGAAGAAGATGAAAATAATGAAAAATTCAATAATAATAAAAATAAAATTAAAAACGAATTAAAAAAAAAGAAAAGTGAAAAATTTGAAAATGGTAAATTAGAAAAAACTAATCTTAATATTGAAGAATCACCAATAACAAAAAATGAAGTTATGGATTTAGACCAAGCTGCTAAAGCAATGGAAAAATTTGGTGATTTATTAAATGGTGGTATTAAATTAAATGATGATGATAAAAATGAAACTGGTCCTTTAGATATAGATTTTAAATCATCAAAATATAATAAAGAAGGAAAATCAGCTTTACAACAAGCACAAATTGAAACTTATCAATTAATGGATACAGTAAAAAATTTAGAAGATACAATTAAATCATTATCACCTGTTTTAACTGAAGGTAAAAAAGTTATGGATATGTTTAATACTTTCAAACTCAATTAAATCTAATTTTTTTTATTTTTAATTTTCATTAAATAAATAATTTAATGAATTCAAACAATCATCTGTTGAATAAATAACTTGTTTTAATCCATGTTTTTCAGAAAATTTTTTAATAATATATGAACATCTTGCACATGGATATGAATTCATAAAGAATGGATTTTTCTCTCCGCATCCTAATCTTATAACATATAATTTAGCACCATCTAGTTTTTTAGGGTCTGAATTTCTTAATGCATCTTGTTCAGCGTGTATCGAATATCTTCCTTGACTAACCGTTTTGTCCTGTGAAAAATCTCTACTCTGGTATTTATTTGAACCTAGAGACCTATTGAATCCCTTTGATATTATTTTACCATTATTAACAATAACACATCCATGTTTAGTTCTCATATTACTTTTTAATGCTGAATTTATCGCTTCTTTAACATAAACATAATCTTTGTTTCTAAACTTTCGCGTCTTACCCTCCAACGTCGTGTCTCCACTGGAATCACTCGTATCACTATCATCATCACATGAACAATTGTTATTATTATTTTCCATTTTTTAAAATATTAAAAGTTAAAACCTAAATTATATATAATTTATATATTTTTTTTTAAGTATCTTTTAACTTTAATTAAAAATAAAATATAAAAAAATTTAAATTAAATAATTAAAAATAAATTAATAAATAATAATTTTATAAATGAACTTAAAAAAAAATAAATTAAAAATAATGAACAAAAAAAGGAAAAAATGAAAGAACTGAATATAGCGGTTTTGGGTAGTGTGGATTGTGGTAAAAGTACACTTTTATCAGTGTTAAAGAATTGTGAATTGGACGATGGAAAAGGTTTGGCACGTTCTAAAATTGTTAAATTTAAACATGAACATGAAACTGGAAGAACTTCTGCAGTTGGACAACATTATATTCAATATACAGATGATAAACTAGTATGTTTAATTGATTTATGTGGACATGAACAATATTTAGGAACGACGATTCATGGAATGTGTGGATATTATACTGAATATGCTATAATAGTAGTTGGTGCAAATTTGGCATTAACAGATATGACGAAAGAACATTTGAATGCGTGTTTATCATTAAACATACCATTTTTTTTAGTGATAACAAAGATAGATATGGTACCGGAACATGTTATTGAGAAAACGAAAGAATCTTTAATAGATTTAATGAATAAGAAAGTTAAAATGAGAAATATAGTATGGATGAAGGAAGAAGAAGGTGGATTAGAAGTAAAGAATTTTATGAAAAATATACCAGTATTTTGTGTATCAAATAAAACGGGATTAAATATAGATTTTTTGAGAAAGTTTTTATATAATTTGCCAGTAAAAAAAGATTATATTGAAGAGAATAACAAAAATAATCTTGATAATAAGAAAGTATTATATGCAATCGACCATTTCTTTAATGTTAAAGGTGTTGGTAATGTATTATCAGGAAAAGTATTAAAAGGAAAAATTGAAAAAAATAACAAATTATATATGGGACCAATTAATGGAATGTTTTATCAAGTGAATACAAGGTCTTTTCATGATAATTTTAGAAATAATATAGAAAAAATGGATTGTGGTATAAGTGGATGTATAGCAGTAAAGATAATGGATAAAAATTTTGAAATAAAGAATGTTAGAAATAAGAAAGGTATATATTTAATGAGTGAAGATGAAATGAATGATTCAACATTTTTAGATTTTGAAGCGGATGTAATAGTAGTAGGAAAACATTCAACACAGATATCAAAGAATTATCAACCAGTCATAAATTGTAAAAAGATAGTTCAAACAGCGAGAATATTGGATATATCAGGTAAAGAATATATAAGACCTGGAGAAATGTGTAAGATTAAATTTAGATTTATATATAGACCGGAACATATTCAATGTAATGATAGATTTATATTCAGAGAAGGAGCAACGAGAGGAGTAGGAATTATAAGAGCAGTTGGAAATTTAGAGAAATATTATTTATCAGAGAATAGTTGATAAAAAAAATAGAGAACAATTTTTTATTTAATTAATATTTTTTACATAAAAAATATTAAGTTTTGGTTTGAAAGATGTTTGAAATATATTGGTATAAAATAGAGTATTTTTTAAATATGAAAAATAAAAAAGATAAAACAAATGAAAAAAAATATAATAAAAATGATACTACGAAAGAGATGCGTTTAAAAAGAATGAATAATATTGAAGAATATGATGATTTAAAAGAAGATAATATTGAAAAAGAAGAAAATAGAACAATATTATTAGATGATGAAGATGAAGATAAAAATAAATATAAAGAACATTTTGATTCTAATAGTACATTATGTGATAATACAAGAGTAAATCAAACAGAAGACCAATTGAATACTGATGTTAGTAAAGTGAAGAATGAAGATTTGATATATTTTTTAAGATGTAAATTAAATAATACAAATTTAGATGATACGAATAAAGACAAAACAGATAAGTATTTAGATAATATTAGTAAAAGTTTTAAATTTGAGAATGTGTTTGTAAATAATACTAATTATTCTAGTATGGTATTTGCAGGTGTTTGTTTATTAATACCTTATTTTTATTTTTATCCTCGTGTTTATGAAATGGGTTTTTGGGGAATTTTATTAGGATTATTTGGAATGATGACATTATCTCAAAATGTACAAAAATATAGTGCATTTTCTAATTTAAATATACCAAATAAAGGAGTATTTGCAAATTTACATTTAAAATTATTATTATTTTCATTATTATTTTATTTTGTAGTATTTGTTTTTATATGTAAATTGAATCATATATCTTTATTCTTTATATCTTATTTTGTAGTTTATTTAATTATGTCATATATATTAAAATTAGTTTTAATAACACCTTCAGATAAAAATCCATTAATTAAACTTCAAGGTGTTTTTAAACAAAATACTACAGCAAGTAAATATTATAATACAATTGAAACAGCATGTAATGAATTAAATAAAAGATTTAATATGAATTTACCGAATGGTCAAATGGTATATAATTATTTATCATTTGTTGATTTAAAGAAATCACAAAATACAATAGGTGATTTTGTATCATATTTTTTACAACCTTTCTTAGTAATAACAATATTATTTATAACAGGTAGTTTTTTCAATAAATATAAAAATGAAGAATTTAATATACAAACAGTACCAATTATTGGTTTGAATCAAGAAACAATACCTTTTGTAATGTGTCAAGCAAATTATATTTTACCGGAATCTTTAAATTATCAGAAAAAGATAATGCAGATATTGGAAACATATAAATTTGATAAAGAATTTGAAAATTTAATGTTGAAATTTTTAAATAAAATAGGAGAAATTTATATTAAAAAATATAGACCATTATTTTATTATGATGAAACATCTGATAAATTAAATATACAATTAAATGAAAATAAAGATTTTAAAGATTTTAGAGAAGAATTAGAAGATAAAAGAAATTATTTATTAAGAGAAAATGACGTTATTATTCAACAAAATAAACCTTTGATAAATGAAATTTTTGAAAAATTTTGTAATGAATATGAAAATAATTTATTAAATTCTAATAATAAAATTGAAGAATATAAAAATAATATTATTTTAAATGAAGCTGGAAATAATGTATCGTGGACACAAAGTATTTTAACTAATTTATTAGGATTATTATCTACTTGGTTAATTATAGCAAAATTATTAGGTTCTAGTTGGTTTTTAAGTAAATATATTGGAAGTTATTTTGGAAGTTTTTCTAATATTTTAGAAGCATATAAAAGAGATTGGACTGTTTGGAGATTAGCTTCTTTAGGTGTTGATAGATTAGTCTTTGAAAATTATTTAAGTAAAACTAATTTTGATTTTAGTAATTCAGGAAATACAATTATGAAATGGATAACACAAATATTATTATTTATTTTTGTTTGTCTACCATTTTTAACAACTATAACACAAGCTATATTTGGATATACATTTTCACCAAAATATATAAATATTATTTGGTCTATTTTAGTTATAGGTAATATGATAGGGAATATGACATTTTATAGAGATACTTATACAGAAACAGATACTAAATTAACTACATGGAATTCAGGATATATAATAATATCTATATTAATTTTAGTAGCTGTGACAGTCACAGTTATGGTTGCGAAAAAATAATAATAAAAACAAAAAAATATTTTTAATTAATTTTATTTTTAAAATAAAAAATAAAAAGAAGAAAAATAATGAAGAAAATGAATAAAAATAAAATAAAAAAATCTAAAATATTAGTAAGGTATAAAATAAATGTTAAATACAAAACAACTTAAAACAGATGATAATATTAATTTACCACAATATTTTTATTTTAATGAAAAAGATGATAAAAATGCTACAGGTGAATCTACATTCAAAAGTAAATTTGTATCATCTTTAGATGCATCATGCTCTGCAGTAGATACTAATACATCTGTTATTACTAATTTTGATACTTTTGATAATGAATTTAGTGGTGCTACTGATACTTATCAAGAACAAGTTTTTGCTGCTTTAAATAAAAGTAAAGCTGATCAACCAACTGTTTTAGCTGCTGCAGGATTATTAGATAAAGCTACATTTGTTACCAATTCTGAAAATTTAATAAAACAAGTTAAATATTTAGCATGTCAAAATGCTCAAATGCATGCTCGTACATATAATTCTGATAATTTCCCTAAAAATCCTGGTTTAGGAAATGTCCGTGATTTTTTCCAAAGATTTATAACTTTAAAACCTTATTTAATTGTTATTTTCTTTGTATCAATGTTTTTATATTTCCAAGGTGTATTTGGTTCTTTAGATATAGGTTATAATGTAGCTACTAATCTTTTCAGAGGTGAAACAGGTAGTAACATAAGTTATTGGGTTGGTTTATTATTGGGTATTGCTATTCCTTTCTTAATAATCTTTATATTATTCGCTGAAGAAATATGTAAAGGTTTAAAACGTCAAGACCATTATGATATTACAAATAATCCATTTGGTGTTAAAGAAGCCCCAACTGTTGAACAAAAGAATATGGATTATATGATGGTGACATTATTTATACTCTTTATATACGGATTTATTGGTGTTTTATACACTGTTGGAAGTATGGATAAGAGAATGAATTCAATGATATTATTCTTAGTAACTGCTGTTATGGCTATATTAGCATTCTTCTTATATATTTTCTATTTATATACCCCATATTTAACAAGCGCTGGTAATGAATCAACATCAGCAACACAAAAGAAAAAACCATTCCAAATATTTGTAATGAAAATTAATGATGCTGATAATGTTTTGTCAAATCAAAATGAAGATAAAGGACCTAAGAAAGTAATGTTCTATAGTGCTCTTATTATTTATGTATTAGCGATGATATTCTTTAAAGTACAACAAAATAATATTGGTTTGAATACATGGTATGGTTCAATAATTAAAGGTATGACTGGCGCAGGAGCAATTTTAGTTTTACCTATATTATGGGTATTAAATGTTGTAGCTTCTATTAAATATTTCTATATTTACCCAGTATTCTTAATTATAGCTAGAGGTATAAGATATTTTGGAACCTTATTAATTTATAAAGCTTTACAAACAAGAGGTATTGGAGATAGATTAAGAGAAGCTTTCTCTGACCAATTCTTAGATTTAATGACGGAAAATCATATGAAAGAATATTCACCAACATGGGGATTAATCGGTGTATCATTATTAAAATCATGGATGAATATATGTGGTTTTGAAAATAAATTCTCTAAAGAAATGGTTGATGATTCAAATAATAGAAAAGACATATCACAAAATAAATATACATCATCATTTATTATTGGAAGAATGTTAATGAAGGATAATAGAGGAGGAATAGATATGAAATATACATTTACTATCTTAGCAATAACTGCTATTATATCATCAATTATATTATTCGGGGTTGAAAAAGTACAAAATTTAACTGGTTAAATTTTTTTTTATTGTAAAATAATAATAAATAATCAAAATAATAAATAATAAATAATAAATTAATAATATTATATTTTAATATTTTTTCTAATAAATTTATAGTGTAAATAATACTATATATTAAATGGCAGAAGTTAATCAAACAAATAATACTTTATTGAATTCTTTAAATATTGAATCTTATTCAAATATTGAAAATCCGAATAATGAAAAAACTTCGAATAATTATATGGTTAATATAAAAGTAGAATTTAAAAGTAATAAAAATGCACAAAAACTTAAAAAAATACATTGGATATGGGGACAAGAAAAAAGATTTAAATATTATTTAGATGTTCTTCTAAATCAATTATTAGGTACGGGAATTAAAAAATATAGACTAAATAATGTTAATGATTATATGCTATTATTAGGAATATTATGGAGAGAAATTATGAGTAATAATAATTTTAATTATTCTCAAAGTGATTATTATTTTTCTATTTTAAATAATATTATTTATAATAATCAAGAATTATTAAAAGAAGTTAATCTTTCTAATAATGAAAATAATAGAAGAATTAATGCATCTAATGCAACTAATGCATCTAATGAAACTAATCAAAATAATTTATATTTATTATTAAAAAAATTATTAGATATTATTAAAAATAGTTTTGGTAAAAATAAACAAACACCTAATAATATGAAATCACAAATTATTAATTTAAAAACCAAAATAAATAGTTTTATTTTACATAATATAAATGAAGTTCCAAATAATGAAGAATCAATAAAAAATACTTTATTAGATATAGTTTATAATTTAGAATTATTAGTTTATTTTTTACAGAATCCTTTAAAAGATTCTGATTATTTTTTGGCTTTTATTTTAAATGCTTATAAAGGACGTTTAATCAGTCCATTCGGATATAGAAAAGTTATAATTGATGAATTAGATTATTTTAGTAAAATAGAAAATTTAATGAATAAGATAAAAGAAATAACTGAGCGAAATAATAGTAGAAATAATTATAACTTAGGAGATATTAATAAACGATTTAGAAACACTAATGCAGGAAATATAGTTAAAAGAAAAAGTAAATTAATTAATAATGGTAATGAAAGTACTTATTATAATAATTTTAATGAACAATTATTTAACTTAACAAATTTGATAACAAGTTTAAAAGTTATTAATAAAAATTATTTAAAAAAAAAACAAATTAATTCAAATAATTATTTAGAATCAACAATAACATTAAATAAGTCTAAAATTGAAGAGTTAAAAAATGAAATTAAAGAAAAATTAAGAATTTTATTAAAAAATCAAAAAAATTTAAGTAAAATAGAAAATTATATAAATGGAATAAATAATAGTTTAGAATTAAATAATTTTTTACAATATATTAAAAATAATGGTAGTTCTAGTAAACTTAAAATTAAATTATTAATAAATACAATTAATTCTATTAAAAATAATTAATAAATATTTTTTAAATATATACTTAAAAGATAGAGAGTAAATAATAAAAATATGAATAATAATCCAATAAATTTAAATATAAATTTATTAAAAAATTTATCAAAAAATAAAGTAAATAAAATGAATTTTGAAGAATTATTAAATTGTATATATAATTTAATAAATTCAGAAGAAAGAAATATTAATAGTTTTGAAAAAAATATTAATTTATTGTTTATGAGATTAATGGAATTTATTAAAATTAATAAAAAATTTCAAATAACAAATAAAAATAATAATTTAAATGGTAATATAATTATTATTCAATTTATTATAAATAAAGATGAAATTGGAATGAATAGAAATTTAGTATTTGAATTAAATTGGGGTAAAGAAAAAAAATTTAATGATTATTTAAATATATTAATTGATGAATTAGGTTTAGGAACTTTTAATAATTTTAAAAATAGAAATAAAATATTAAATAATATATTAGAAGAAATAAAAACAAATAATTCAAATGTTAATATTCAATCTGAAATTGCTATTATAAATATTAAAAAAATAATAAAAAAAATTATGGAATTAAATAATTTTTATAATTTAAATATATCAATGGAAATAAGTCAATTAAATAATTTAATTAATCAAATAAATGAAAATAAAAAATCTAAAAAAATATTGAATTCGAATAAAATTAAATTATTAAATAATCTTAAAAAAGAATTAGAAAAAAATAATGATTTATCAGAATTAATAAATTATATTAATATTTTAATAGATTCAAATAATTTTAATAAATTAGATTATTTATATGCATTTTTGTTTAATGCATTTGATAAAAAATATATAAAACCATTTTTAAGAAATACATTTTTAATTGATATAAATGAATATATAAAAAAACAATTTTTATTTATGAAAATTTTAATTGAAAATATTCAAAATATTCAAAATGAACCAAATTCTAATAAAAAAAATAAAATATTCAATATTAATTTTGATGAATATGTAGAATTATAAGTAGAAAATAATGGTAATGAATAATTATTAAAAAAATATTTAATATTAAATTATAATTTTATTTATTAGTCATCACATTTTTCTTTATCAGGATTCTGTGGTTTTTTATAATACCATCCTCTACAATTTGTGCCTTGTTGGTCATATTTTGGTGTTATTTTATCTTTACAACATCCCCAACGAGACCATTGACAATTATTCATTTTTTCATCATATGGGAAGTAAGGATTATAAAACCGATAAATTTGGTAAAGAATGCATAAAATAATAATAAGAAGAATTAAGAACAATAAAGTTAATATAGTAATTTCCATTTTTAATATATACTATTTTATCTAAAGAAAAAAAATAATAAGATTAAATAGAGAATTAATAAAAAAATATGAAAAATATATATCAAATTTTAATTTTATTATTATTAATTGTAGCTTCTATTGGTTATTTATCCGCAAATTGTGGAGACCATTTATTAGAAAAATTTGAAACTTATTCTTATGGTCCTTTCAATTATCAAACTACTGGAAGTGACCCTTTAACCTTTTATCAATATCCTGTTTATAGAAAACCATTCGAATATCCTTATCAATATTATTCATCTTATCCTTATCCTCATCTTACTTATTGGACTAATACTCTTTAAATTAATTTAATTTAATTTTTTCATAAATATTATTAACATAAAATAATTAATAATAATAATAATAAATAAACAAAATAAAAAAAACATGATTTTAAAATTTTTTAAAAATACTTATTCTTTTTTTAAGAATATAATGATGTTTTTAATATATTATAGACCGACAAAAGCAATGATGATATATATAGAGAATTATGTCTCAATCGAAAATTTTGTAGAAGGAGTTAAAGAAAGATGGACAGAAGAAAGTTTAATAGAATATTATCAAAAATTAGAATATCAGAATCAAAATTTATTCGATTATGATAATAAATTAGTATATGCTTTATATGATGAATTAATAGATGCTAAATATGAAACATTATTAATAATGATAATATCAAATAATAATTTTAGAACAAATGATTATTATAAATTTATACAAAAATTAGAAGGTTTGGATAAAGCGAAAAATGTATTATTTAATAAAAAATGTTTTCAAAATAATATGAATTCTTATATTGAAAAAACAAAGAAAAAAATAAATAACAAATTATCTTTTAATATAATCATTAATAATGATTCTCAAAATAATAATAAATTAGAAAATATTAATGAATGTGATTGTACTATATGTTTTGAATCTATTGAAAATAAAAATATAAGTGAATGCAAACAATGTAAAACTAAAGTGGATTTAGAATGTTTATCTAAATGGCTAAAATTAAATAAAACACAATGTATAATGTGTAGACAAGAATTAATTTATGATTCTGAATATATAACACAAAATTTAAAAGACTATTATAACCTTCATAAATATATTGATTATATAGAAATTAAAAATAATTAATTTATCTTGAAAATAGGAAAGGTGTAGGAAAACCTGGGTTTTCCTTCGAGGAGTTTCTAAAAGAACCTTTGTATATTAAATATTTTTTCTTTTGTAATCTATATTGATTATATAGAAATAAAACATAATTAATTTATCTTGAAAATAGGAAAGGTGTAGGAAAACCTGGGTTTTCCTTCGAGGAGTTTCTAAAAGAACCTTAGGTTCTTTTACTAGATCGATTTAATGAATTCCCAACCTAATTCTTCACAAATCTTTTTCCAAATCATATCAGTATCATGTAATTTTTGACGGTCTTTAAGTAAAGGGAAATATTTTTTATATTCATCTAAACCTCTTAATTCAACACATTTATGTAGTACATAAGAATAATTTAAGAAGTTTTTGCGTTTTTTACGAGGACAAACTTTCATAAATGGACCCTGAATTTCTTTGAACATTAATCTTAATTGTTCTTCTAATTCTTTACTTAGAGTAGGAGGTGGAACACCATTAATTTGATAAAGAATATAAGCAGAATGGTCATAATATTTATTGCATTTAATCTTTTTAAGATAAGCACGAATTTTTTTGACAGTGAGAGATTCGAGATTAGTAATGCGTTCTTTTTTAATCTCTTGAAGTATTTTTTCATAAACTTCATCAGGAATATCAGTTGTTTCTTTAGCTTGGAATTGTGCTAACCATTCAGAGAAGTGATTGAGACGTTTATAAACATAAGAAGTATTCATATTTTCATTGTTGCAATCTTTGAAAGAAGGTTTATCAGATTCAATGAGAACATTCTCTTGAATACCACATTTCTCACAGATTTGAACACCATCAGCAGGATAAAGAGTCATTTCGTGATTACAATTAGGACAATTAGTTAATTTGTAATCGAATTTGATGGGAACATTATAATTTTTATCGACTTTTTGGAGATATTCTTCGAGGATATTTTTCTTTTTAAATTTAGATTCTTGTTTAACAAAATCAGACATTTTCATAGAAGCAAAATTGAGCTCTTTTTGAGAATCTTTTAAATTATTAAATTCTCTTTGATTATTTTCAGATTCTGTTTCCACACGAATATTATCTGGAGTAGTTTGAGTATCTTCATCTTCATCATTAAGAACCATATCTTCATTTTCTTCTGTGTTCTGAATTTCATCTGATTTATTATTTGATTTAGATGATACATTCCAGAAATCAATAATACTTTTATTTTGTTTGTATTCACTGGTTTTTGATTGATTCGTTTGTTTTTTATTATTCTTTTTAGTTTTAGTATCTTCTTCTTCCTCATCTTCTTCTTCATCATCTTCATCATCATCAAAACTTAAATCATCATCTTCTTCTTCATCGTCATCTTCATCATCAGAATTAGAAACTTCGGTATTATTAAGAAGTTCATCGTGGGCGAATTTATTATGATTATTTTTGGTATGTTCGATATTTTCATAATAATCTACAAGAAGATTACCGACATTAAGGAAGTATTCTTTTTCTTCTTTTTTGGAGATAATATCATCGATTTCTTTTTCTAATATTTTAATTTTTTTGAGAGTATTATTTTTAAGGAGAATCCAATTAGTATCAAATTCACAATCTTTTATGGCTGAAATTTCATCATATTTATCTTTTAATACTTTTAAATCTTTTTTTTTATCAGGCAAAGATTTTTGAAGATTTTGAAAATGTTTTAACATCTCATTGTGTTTAGCATCAATGGTTATATTTCCATTTTCATTTTTAACCTTTTTATTTGATTTTAAACTAGGATCCTTAATACCCATCTTTATCTAACACTTTTAATATAATTAATTTAATTAATTTTTTTTTTAAGTTGCTTTTAAGTATTTTTAATTAAAAAATAAATGAGTTTAAAAAAATAAAATTTAGTTAAGAATTTTTTATTATTAATCAATAATTTTCCAAATATAATTTTTAAAAATAGTATTATTTTTACTTGAATTTTGAATTGTTCTTCTTGCTGTGTTTAATAATTTCTCTACAGTAGTTATACTATCATATGTATATTCAATTTCCCTAGTTACTGGATTTATTTTTTGTACTCTTTTTTGACCATTTTTTATTTTTTCTTTAGATGGTAATTTATTATTTTTTAAAAATTCTGTTTTTAAATTTGTTGTACAATCATCAAAAAATCTCCAATAACTACTACTTGCTTGATGTTTAAAATCCGGGTCATTTACTGCTCTACAAATAGATCCTAAGTTTCCACCAAGCTTTTTGGCTGCTGTTTTTTGAGAGGAATATACCTCTAAAATTTTTGTTTTATATAAATCAATTTGTGCAATATAAGCTCTTTTAGATTGTTTAATATTAACTGTTTGTGGTATTTGATATTCTTTTATTTCTTGATTTCTTTGAATTTCATACCATCTATAACCAGCATAAACATTATTTATTTGTGTTGCTCTTTTAAAACTTGATACAGGTAGTTCTTTAAATAATTCATCTTTAGTTATATCTTTTAAAGTATTATAACTTTTTATTAATTTAAATGTATTTGGATCATATTGTTGAATTATTCCACCATTTGTTCTTTTAGGTTTATTTTCATTAATTTCTCCTTTATAAATATTTGTATTATCATTATTATTATTTTTTTCTTTATCTGAATCATTATCTGAATCATTATCTGTTTCATCATCAGATAAACTATTATTTTCTGAATTATTTAAGTTATTATTAATATATTCATTTTCATCGAATTCAAAATCTTTGATAATATTATTTTCTATTTGTAATTGTGGTAAATATTCTTTCAAATCATTATTATCTAATTTGTCAATAATTGAATTTTTTGTTTTTGTTTTTTCAAATTCTAATTGAATTCTTTTATTTTCTAATTCAATTTTTTTATTTTCTAATTCAATTCTTTTATTTTCTAATTCAAATCTCTGTTTTTCTAATTCAATTTTTTGTTCTTCTAATTCAATATTTTTTAATTCAATTAATTGTTCATGATTTAAATTGTGAAATTTTTTTATTTCATGATGAATTATAAATATTAATCTTTCAAACATTTTATCATCTAATAAAAACATTTCTCTTGAATTTAATCCATTTATTGGCATTGTATATTGATGTATTGAAATTTCATTATGTTTTTGTAAATATTTTTCAAAATCACTATGACGATTAACTTCAAATACATTTAATAAAATTGATTCTCCAAAAGATTGTTTTAATTGTGGATTTCTATTAGAAATATCTTCAGAAGAACCAATTTTAATAATTCTTTTACCTTCTTCATTATAATTTCTAATTTGTGTAAGATAAACAACTTTTTTCTTTTTCATTGTTTCTATTAAAGTGTTATTTCTAACAATAAGTAATTCAGGATTATTTTGTTCTCTTCCTTTTCTAAATTCAATATCAACTTGATTATCTTCTTTTTCTTTATAATTTCCTGTATCACGTATTTCATCAATTACATTCATTATCCATTTTTTAAAAGTTAAAGCAATTGGTTTTTTAGAAATCATTATTAAATTTTTTAAACCATCAAAAGTTAAAAAGGTTGTATTTTTATCACCTGTTTTTGTTTTTGTTTTTAAAATTATTTTCATGTTTGATGGAAAATCTTTTAAAGTCATTCTAATATTTTTTATTTCTAAAATTTCTCCTATTTGATTTGCTTGAAATAAAGGGTTTTTATTATCACCTTTAATATTTATTTCATGTTCAGAATCATTTAATTTAAATGCTTTAATAATATCCATTTTTTTATTTATTTTATAAATTATATTTTTAGACTTTATTTAAGTATCTTTTTACATGTTTATTTTTACATATTATTTTTTTACAGATTAATTTATACAATAAATTAATATGTAAATGTAACTTACATGTTATTTTATTGCTAATATTACAATAAAAAATTTTAAATATATAATTTAAGAGTTTACATACTTATATGACCCTTTAAAATATATAATTACTATAATTATTACTCTAAAAATTTTCAAGTTGATGATTTTAACTCGAAGAAAATAAGTTAATAATTTTTAACATGAATAATTTAAGAGTGAAAATCATTCACTCCAAACTATTTATTGCTTTTATTACAATAAAAAATTTAATAAATATAAAATATTCAATTTTTATTGTATACTTGTATAAATATTTTAAATAGTAAAAATGGATAAAAAAAGTGATAAATTCGTAAAAAAAAATACAAAAATAAAATTAAAAATAATATAAGAAAAATATATATAGAAATGTCGAATAAAAATATTGAAAATTCTGATTTTATAGGTAATGAATCATTATTAAATAATCAAATAGATGCTGTTTGTGTTCAGAAAATGGTATTCATTTATAATGCATTAAATGATGGATGGGAAGTAAAGAAGAAAGGTGATAATAAATATATTTTCAAAAAAAATCAAAATGAATTGTCTGAAGAAGTTAAAAAAGAAATTAATTTAGACGATTATTTAAGAAAATTCATTCAATTTAATTTAAATATTGATAATTTAACAAATTCGCGAAGAAGCGGGAGTATTTAAACTATAAAAATATTTCGCAATAAGTTATTGCGATTTTTCTTTATTAATAATTATTTTTCTAGAAATTAGAAAAAAAGAGGTAATTAAAGTGTGAATTATTAAGGAATTTTTCGCGTTTCGTGAAAATTTTTTTTCTAACTATAAAGTATAAAAAGAATAAAAAAATGGGTGGTGGTCTCATGCAACTCGTAGCTTATGGTGCTCAAGATGTTTATCTTACCGGTAATCCTCAAATTACCTTCTGGAAGGTCGTATACAGACGTTATACTAACTTCTCAATGGAATCTATTGAACAAACTTTCAATGGTACTGCTGACTTCGGAAAGAAAGTCACCTGCACCATCTCTCGTAATGGTGATTTAATCTACCGTGTCTACTTACAAGTAACTCTTCCTCGTGTTGAAGCAACTGTCTCATCTGCTTTCTTCCGCTGGGTTAACTTCATTGGACACTTCCTTATAAAATCAGTTGAAATCCAAATCGGTGGTCAACGTATTGACAAACAATACGGTGATTGGCTCACCATCTGGAATGAACTTACTATTCCTCCTGGTCTTAAAGCCGGTTATGACAACATGGTTGGTAACACTGTTGCTCTTACTGGTACCGGTCTCCAACGTACTGAAGCTACCGTTCTTTATGTACCTCTCCAATTCTGGTTCTGCCGCAACCCCGGTCTTGCTCTTCCTCTTATTGCTCTCCAATACCACGAAGTCAAGATTGAACTTGAATTCCGCCCCAAGGCTGAATGCTATGTTTCAACTGCCGGCTCACTCAACAGCTGCGGAGTAACTACCTCAGGAAACCTTGATGCTTTCTGCGTACCTTCTCTCGAATACGCATCACTCTTCATTGATTATATCTATTTAGATACCGATGAACGTCGTCGTTTCGCTCAAACTTCACACGAATACCTTATCGAACAACTCCAATTTACTGGTGATGAATCAACTGTCAACACCAATGTTAAAGTTAAACTCAACCTTAACCACCCCGTTAAGGAACTTATCTGGGTTGTTCAACGTGATGACGTCGTTAAACTCGGCTACAACCAATGGTCAAATTACACTGATGACTTCGATGCTGACTCAGGCTACAATGGTCTCAACTCTGGTGGTCTTCCTGACCCCAGCCAACTTGTCTTCACCAACGTCGAAGATACTACCAATGTATTCCCCTTCGTCGGAACTCAAGCTCTTGACCCTGAATACCTTAACTACCTCAGCCAAGCTGGTATTGCTCAAAATGCTGGTGGATTTGCCCAAGGTCCTGCTACCACTGCTCAAATCCGCCCAGTAAATCTCCCTGCTGGTCCTGGTCCTAACGCTCAAAACTTAGCTCCTACTGATTTCGGTGCTTTCACTACTGGTGGTGATTACTCAGACCATGCTGGTTTCGGTCCTATTAACGCTGGTCGTAACCCTACCGTCCGTGCTAAACTCCAACTTAACGGACATGACCGCTTCCAAGAACGTCTTGGTTCATACTTCAACTTAGTACAACCTTACCAACACCACACCAACATCCCTCCTACTGGTATCAACGTTTACTCATTCGCTCTTAAACCCGAAGACCACCAACCCAGCGGTACTTGCAACTTCTCTCGTATCGATAATGCTGTTCTTCAATTACAACTTACTCCCAAGGCTGCTCTCGGAAGTAAGATTAGAGTTTATGCTGTTAACTATAACGTCCTCCGCATTATGAGTGGTATGGGTGGTCTCGCATATAGTAATTAAGCGTTTTTACAAGGTTTTCTTGTACTTATATTTTATCAATATTTTTACATTGTATAATAAAAACAAAACTAAAAACATATCCAAAAATTAAATAACAATAAATAATTTTTTTAAATAATTATATTATATAAAATACAATATAATATTATGAATTAAATAATAAAAAAAAAATATATTAATTAATAATTATTTGAATATAAATAAAATTTGAATAATATAAATAAGATATTATTTATAAATGGAAAAAATAGAAAATGAAATTAAAAATGAAATTTACCAACAAAAAATTAATAAATTATATAAAATAAAAAAAAAATTAGATGATTTTCTTAAATTGAATAAAAAACAACAATTAAAAATTTTATATGAAACAGAAATTGAGGAAAAAAAAGATAATTTTTTATTTGAAAAAGAATATTATAAAGATAAAATTTTTAATTCTTGGAAAGATACTATTGTAGATGATTTAGATATTGATATAGAATTATGTGAAACAAATGAACAAAGAGATTTATGGAATTATTTAAAAGTTGTCACTACTTCAGCGCATACGAGTGAACAATCAGTAAAAGAATTTAAAATATTAGTAAAGGATAAAAAAACAAATAAATATTTAGGATTAATTTGTTTATCACCTGATATTTGGGGACTAGATTCAAGAGATAAATATATTGGTTGGATAAATGATAATAAAGAAGAAAGAGTTATTATTGATAATATTGAAAAACCTCGTATTTCTTATTTAGTAAATATTTCATGTTGCGTTGGATTACAACCTGTATCTCATAATTTAAATATTGGAAAGTTATTAGTATGTATTGTTTTTAGTAAACAAGTTTTAGAATTATATAAACAAAAATTTGGTCATTATTATGCAGGTGTTATTACTTTATCATTATATGGTAAAGGAATTCAATATGACCGATTAAAAGAAATAAAATATATTGGGGAAACCAAAGGACAAGGAATATCTCATATTCCAAAACCAATAATGAAAGAAATTATTAATTATGTAAAAGAATATTATCCTGAAAAATTTAAATCAATTACAAAAAATTATTTAAATAAATTAAGAGTATTTAATTTATTTGTAAAAGAAGATGATTCAATGAAAAATTACTGTTTACATAATCAAAAAAGAGGTATATATTTTGGATATACAGGTAATAATAATGATTTATTTTTTCAATGTAAACAAGATAATTTTAATTTAGATAAAACAAAAGATTTATATGAAATTATTAATTGGTGGAAAGAAAGATGGGCTAGACCAAGATGGAATCATTTAAAAAAAGAAAACAGAATTAAAATTTTATTTGAATTAAAAAATATGACATCTGAAGAGAAAAAAATAGAATATAATCGTCAATTAATGTTTAATAAATATCATGGTGATGAAAATTTTAGAAATGAATATTTAGAAAAAAAAAGAATTAAATATATTGAAAAAGTTTCAAATAATGATATAAATTATCATGAAAAAGTTGCAATTATTGATAAAAGAACAATAAATTTTGAACATATTATTGAAATCATAAAATGGAAAGATAAAAAAAATAAAAATGAATTATTTATTGATAACAAAATGATATCAAAAAAAAAAGTTGCTGATTATTTAACTAAAGAATTAAAAATAAATATTACTGAAACAATTGTTAAAAATTATTGGTCTGGTATATGTAAATTACAAGAATTTGAATTTAATGAAAATCAAACTATTTATACTTATGAAGAATATTTAAAAATAATTGAATACGTTTTCCCACGAATTGAAAAATAAATTACAAGAAACCTATTATCATTCAGTCCATGAAATGATGAAAATAATTAGAAAAAAAATATTATTTAATTATTATAAAATTATTTTTAATTAAAAATTTTAGATAAATGAAAAAAAAAATGATTTTTAATTTTATAAAATATTTAAATTAATATTTTAATAAATAATATAAAAAAAGAAATAAAAAAGAAACAAATAGAAAAATAAATTATAATATTGATAAAAATGAATAATATTAATGATACTATAAATGAAATAAAAGAAAATAAAAATATTTTTTTTGAAGAAAAGATTAATGAATATAAGAATAATGAAAAATTATCTGAATCTATTATTGAACTTGAAAAATATTTTAATATTAATATTAGTGAAGATAATTTAATAAAATTAAATAAATATAAAAATGTTAAAATAAGTTCAAGTTTTTTGGCAGGATTTATTGATGGTGATGGACACATATATATTCATAAACAATTTAGTGATGAAATGAAAGATAAATTAAATAACATAAAACAAATTTATCGTTACGGAATAAATATTGGACAAGCAAGAACAAATATTTTACAAATTATAAAATATTATTTTTATGGAAATATATATAAATCAACAGAAGGAGAAAATATTAATATAGATGAAAATGGTGAACAAAATAAAAATAATACTCGCCAGATATATATTTATTCTGTAAATAGTTATTTTTCAGATTATTTAATAGATTATATATATGATTCATTAGTTATAAAAAGACAACAAATTGATACAATATATAATTATAATTATTATAATAATGAACATGAATTTAATATTACTGAAAATAAAGATAAAATTTTAGAAAATATTTGTAATGAAAATATTAAATTACATAATGTTAAAAATCCAGAAGAATACGATTATAATTTTAATAATATAAATATAGAATATATTGCAGGATTATTTGATTCAGAAGGTTGTATTAGTTTAGTTGCACCTTTCGGAGATAAATATTATTCACCAAAGATATCAATTTCACAAAAAAATCATTTAATAGTATTAGAAAAAATAATTGAATATTTAGGATTTGGAAATATTGAAAATAATAATTCTTTTACAATTAGTGGTATAAAGGCTTATGAACTAATAAATAGAATAATTAATTTTACTATTGTAAAGTATAATCAGTTATATGTAGTTAAAATTTTTTGTGAAAATAAAAATAATTTAGATGATTTGGAATATTTATTTTTAGTAGATTTTGTTAAAAAAATATTAAATAAAGAAAAACATGAAAGCGAAAATTACATTGATGATAAAAATGTAAATATAGATGGATTTTTAGAAATAGTTGATGATGATTTAATTAAAGTTATAGATAATAAAAAAATAATAAAATCAACAAATGAACTTAGAAGTGAAAAAATGAAAGGTGAAAATAACCATAATTTTGGAAAACATTTTTCGAATGTTCATAAATTAAATTTAGGAAAATCTATTGCATTATCAAAAAGAAAAGAAGTTTTATCAGATGAAAATATTGAATTTGTTTTAAATAATGGTACTTTAGCTCCTTCAGATATAATTAAAGATTTTAAATTAAAAGGACTTGAATTTAGACATGAATATATTCGAAAAATAAGAAATGGTAAAATAAGAACTATTGAAAATTATGATAAAATACCAATTAAATCTGAAAAAGAAGATTATTTTGAAAATTTAGAACCAAATAAAAAAACTTCTATAGGAAAAAGAAAAATAAAAGATTTTAATATCTTAATTGATATTATTATTTGGAAAAAATCGGTACATAGTTTTTATAAAGATACTCGAGATAAAACAGATAATTATAAAAATTTAATGAATTGGAATAAAAATAAAGTTTTAAATCAAAAGGAAAATAAAAAATTACTTGGTATTCCATTATTAGTTGATTATTTAAATGAAAACTATAATTATAATGTAACTTTTTTTATTATTAAAAATTTATGGGATGGTTCAAGTGAATTATTCAAAGAAGAATTTGATTATTACAATCCAGAAAATTTAACTTATGATGAATATAAAGAAATCATAAAAAAATAATAATATCTATCTATAGGAAATACTCGTATTTTGCAAAATGAATTAGATAATGAAAAATATATATAAGCGAAGCGCAAAAGAATTAAGAGAAAAAGTTTATGAAAAGCATAAAAACGCTTAAGAATTAAGCACAAAAGCTTTAAAATAAATAAATATTTTTAAATAATATATTATCTAAAAATAGGATAATATATATTTATGAAGAAATATAATAAAAAAATTGTAGTTAAAAAAAAAACAAAAAATAATAAATTTATGATGGATATGGATATCGAAGAACCATCGAAAATAGTAGAAAAAATTAAAAATACTCAATTAATCTTTTCTATGGAAAATATGAGAGGTACAATTATTACTACTAAAGATGAAAAAGTTAAAATAGATTCTTATGACGAATACTTAAAATTAAAAAAAGAATCAAATTCATTAAGAGAACAAAATAAAAATTATCAATATGCTATAGAAAAGAGTAGATTTTTATTTAATAATAATACATTTTTAATTGAAAAAATATGTAAATATTATACTAATAATGAAAAATACGGAATTATCTATGCTAAAAGTAATAAATTTTTAGATAATTCTTTTAGTAAATCTGAAAAAATAAATTCAAATTATGTATTATTATTTGATGATTCATTTTATGGTAAAGAATACAAAGGAGATAATACTGAAAAAAAGATTAAACTTTATAATGATATACTTATTCATTTTTTATATTATTTAAAAATGAATATTGATAAAAATAATAATATTTTATTATATATTAATATTTTAAATGAAAAGACAATACCAATTATTCAATTATATAGTTTATTTTTTGAAAAAATAATTATATTTGGTGGTATATTATTAATTGGTATAAGTTATAAAAAAGATAATAATTTTGATGATATATTATTAAAAATTATTAAAAATAATAATATATTTTCAATTGATGATAAAAATAATACAATAAATAAAGATTTATTTAAATATATAAATAATATTAATAAAATTTATATTTCAATGTATAAAGAATTTATAAAAACAAAAGATGAAAATTCTTATGTATTAGCACGTTATTATTTTAATTTTTATTTAATAAAAAGTATGGGTATTCAATATGAAAAAGAATTAATAGATGAATTATCATTATTTTATGTTAATCTATTTAAATTAAAAATTTATTCAAAAGATGATATAAAAAAAATAGAAGCAAATATTAATACAAGAGAAGGTACTTATATATCTAATATTATAAAAAAAAATAATTATAAAAAATGTTTTGAAGTTGGTTTAGCTCATGGTATTTCTTCTATTTATATTCTTAAAAATTTTGGCACTTCTTTAATATCAATTGACCCTTTTCAAAAATCTCAATGGGATAATCAAGCTTTAAAATTTATTAAACATTTAGGTTATGATAAAAATCATTCTTTGATAGAGAAAAAATCACATGTAGCTCTTCCTAAAATGTTAGAAAAATATGGTGAAGATTCTTTTGATTTTTCATTTATTGACGGTGACCATAAATTTGATGTGACTTTACTCGATTTTTATTATAGTTCTTTATTAGTAAGAATAGGTGGAACAATAATTATTGATGATGCTTTACATGCAGGTGTAAGTAAATGTATTAAATTTATTGATACAAATATGTCAAATTTTAAAAAATTAGAATCTCCAAATACTATTGCTGTATATAAAAAAGTAGGAGAAGATAAAAGAGAATGGTTTTATCATAAAAACTTTTAAATGAAATTCGGATTTTCTTCTAAATATTGATATAAGTTTTTAGGATTAAAATATTGTAAATTAACAGATGAACCTAATACTTTTTCAAAAACATCTTTATTACATACTGGTATAATAATATTTCCCCAATATGGTTTTGTAAATATTCTTTTATAATTTTTTATATAATTTTCATCAAAATTATATATTGTTTGTATTTTTTGTAATATATTAATATACATCGCTTTATCCTCATAAATAAATTCTGAATTATTATTTTTTTTTAAAATAAAATCACTAAATAATGTTGAAAATAAAAATATCATTAAATCAATAACTTTTGAATATTCATTTAATAAAGGATTTAACATATTTGGATTTCTATAAATTTGAAAATTTGTGTATTTTAATAATGATATTAATTGTCCTTCTTTCCTTATTAAAATAGATGAAAATAGTAAATCAATTATTTTTAATTCAAACTCAATTGAAACATCATTTTTAGGGTTATTATTTTCATTTTTTGAATGATTTGAATATTTATAATTAATTATAATATTACCTGAATGGGTATCATAATGAACAAATCCTATTTTTTCTTGCATTTCCTTTAACATTTTTGATACTTCTTTTAAAATTTTGAAGAAGAGATTTGTAAAATCTCTTCTTTTATAAATACATGGTTTTTTGAAAAATTCATCAAGATTACATGTATGAGTGTAAACTCTTCCATTATTATATTTTGAAGCTACATTCATATTTGTTTCTGATATATTTCTCTCTAAATCAAATGTAATCTTATTTGGTTTTGGTATATAATTTGGAAAATGCGAATAACAATAATGTTGTACCATATAACCTATAAAATAAATAGTCATTTGATAATTATAATATGGATATAACTTTCTTTTTGAAAAAGTATTTAATTCACGATGTCTTAAATGTTCATGTTTGTATACATGATTATTTATACGAAAAGGAGCTCCCCAACTTCCTCTTTTATATTCTTCACTATTTTCATTTTTTGTATGTGTTTCATTTAAAATATATAATAAATAAAACTGTATATTTAATAAAACATAATCATTATAAGCTAAATATAAATCCATATTTCTTTGGTCTTTTAAATTTATTTGTATAGGAAGTAAAAGTTCTTTAATCCAAAATATTAAATATCTTTGTATAATTTCGATAGTTATACCATCATTTGAAATTGCTCTCTCATTAAATCTTAATTTATTAATTCCTAATCTTTGAATAAATTCTTCTTCATTTTGCATTTTGTATAAATTTTGTCGTAAATCTGATAATATTGTATTTTTATTGGTTGTTAAAGGAAAGAGTTGTATAGTTGTATATTCTCTTTCTTTATATTTTAAATGTTCTCTTTTTAAATCCAAAAAAGCTGCATATTCTTGATTTCTTAGAGGATTCAAATATTCATTTCTTAATTCATTCATTTTTGTCTTATTAATTCTAATCTCTTCTTGTGTTGGTAATGGTCTTCCTCTTTTTTGTTCAACATTTTCTTTAAATGCTTCTCGAATACGTATTTTACGATTTAAATTTCCAGATTGTGGATAAAAATCAATTAATTGAGATAATAATTCATGATATTTTTGAATACCTTTTATAATATTCATTCTTCTGAATTGATTTAATGTTAAACCATAACCTTCAAATAAAAAAGGTGATTTTAATTCTGGTATTAATTGTAAACTTTCTTTCATTTTATTAATTTCATCGCCTAATTGATTTTCCTCATTTAATAATTTTTCTCTTTGATTCTCTACATTATTCTCAATGTTAATATAATTTTTTTGATTTCTTTTTAATCTATTAATTCGTTGTTTTAATTGATTATGTCTAGATTCTTTTACTTTTATTTTTTGATTAATATTATTAAAATTATTTTGAATACCTAATTTTCTCAATTCTTCATAAACATAATTTTTTTTTTCTTTAATTCTTTGTTTATATAAATAATCCATATCTAAAATAAATTCTCTAGTCGGGTCTCTTTTTTCTTTTGTTAATAAATTATAAAAAGTATTTTGTCTATTCATTATTTATACTCTATAATTAAAAATGTTTATTTTTTAACTACAATGTTAAAATGTTAATTTTATTAAGTTAAATGTTCATTTTTTTTAATTAAAGAAAAATAAAAAAAGTTAAAATATTATCTAAATATAGGATAATATTATCAATGAAAAAAAAATCAAAACTTTCAATTAAATCAAAAAAAGAAATAAATAATAATAATAATCTATATTTATCTCAATACTTATTTTTAAATATTAATAAAAATAATAATAAAAATATTAATAATAATAAAAAATTATTAACACCTAATTCTTTTATTGACTATTGGATTTATAAATATTTACCATCACATATTAATGAATTTTCAAATACAATAAAATCTTATGAAAATAATCCAAATCCACTTAAAAAATATAATGAATTATTAAATTTTTATTTAAATGATTTAAAAAATAAAGGTTATAGTACATTAAATTTTGACATAATTTTTGAATCATTTTTTCCAAAACCAACAGAAAATATAAGTGACAAAAAGATTGATATGTCATTATATATGACTGAAATGATATCTTCTGATTTTTCTCAAAACACTATGCAAAAAAAAATGGATTTACTTTCAATTAATTCTTATTTTTCTTCAAAAAATCAAATTAAATTTAAATTAATTAAAAATATTAATAATGATAATTATAAAATTAATATTGAGGAAGTTAAAGATGATATTTATATAACATTTTTAAATTTTGATATAGATAATAATAATTATTATGAAGTTATGAAGTATAATTGGGGTAAAAAAGAATTATTTAATGATTTATTAAATAAAATTAAAATATCAAAAGATACAATACTTAATAAAAATTTTAGTTCAAATCCTATTCGAACTGTAAATTATAATTTTACTAATTCTTATTTAATTGAAAAATTGAATGATATTAAAAAAATATTTGAAAATATCAATTTATTTCAATATGTTATTAAAGATATGATGATTAATGAAGAAAATAACAAAGATTTATATAATTTATTGAAAATTATATCATCTTATAATATTGAAAAATTAATTTCACCAAAATCTGAATATATTAATAATTCTGAAGTATTTCAAGAATTTAAAGAACTATTTAAATTAGATATATTATTTTTATTACATAATTATATTAAAAATTATATCAATCAATTTATAGATTTTGATAATAATATTTATATAAAAATTAAAAAGATAAATGAAATATATAATTTTTACAGTTATGATTATGAAGAGAATAAAGAATTATATTTTGATAAATTTGATAAAAAAATAAATATAACTTATTTTTTAGGTAAAAAAAACTATAAATCTATATTTAAATCATATACAATTTTAAATGATGTTTTAAAATTATTTTTAATTATTTATGAAATACAAATGATTTATTCAATAAGTGAGGAAGATAATATTTTATCATTATTATTACATCAATATGATTATTCAATAATAAAAAATAATAATAATAAATATTTTATAAGAAGTGATATAGAGAATTATTATTTAAATAAATTTTATATATTAAATCAGATTTTTACAAATAAAAGTTTTGATAGTAGTTATAAAATAAAATATTATATACCTTTTTTATTAAATAATTCTTTATTTTTGAATATTAAATATGAATTAAATTTGCCATATGATTTAATTTTTAATAATAAATCATTAATAATTCATGAAAATTTATATTCAAATTATACTTCAAATAATAATTTTCTGGAAAATGTATCATTGAATAAAAATTATATATTATATAATAACAAAAATAAAAATTTTGAAGAATTATATTCAAAATTAGATTTAAATAAAAGAGAAGTTTTAGAAGAAAACTTTAGTAAAAATGATTTTAATATAAAAGATATTAATTTTAATTTATTAAAAGGAGGAAGTAAAAATAGTGTCTTGCAGACCTCAATGCAACAGACCTCAAAGGGGTCCAAAGCTATTATAGAGAGAAGTGGTGATAAAATTAAATTTATTAATTATAAATCTTATTATAATATTTATGAAGAGAAAGAATTAAATCCAATTAAAGATTTTAAACCTTCTAAATATGCTTATTGTTCATTATATTATGGAAATAATCAATATTTTTTAGATACAATGTTATTTGGTTATTCTTTATATTTATCGGGAACAAAAAATGATAGAATTTTAATTTGTACAAATGATGTTATATATGAACAAAGAAAACAATTATCAAGATTTTATAATAGAATTTTTGTAGTAAAACCTTTAGATATAGACCCTTTATATTTTAAAAGTGAAAATAGATGGTATGGTGTTTTTAATAAATTATATGCATTTTATTTGGAAGAATATCAAAAAATATTTATGATTGATACAGATATGATAATACAAAAATCTGAGAAAAAGAATAAATATGATTCATATAATGAATTAGATTTATTATTTGATGAATTAAATACACCATGTGGAATGTGTTATGATAAAGAATATATAAATAAAACAAATGAAAAGATACCTGAAAAATTAATAGATAGAGAATTAATAAATAATAAGACAATAGTGAGCGCAGGTATATTTTTAATAAAACCATCTAAAGATATTTTTTATGATATTTTATATAAAACAAATCCAGAATTAAATAAGAATATAAAATCAAGAATAAGAGGAAGTATTTTTCCAGAAGAAGCATTTTTAGCAAATTATTTTAAAAAAGATATTTATTGTTTAAGTGTAAAATATTCATTTACTCCATTTTGGTTAGATCCAAAGAATGATAAATTAGGAGTAAGGAATATATTAGAAAAGATAGATGAGAAAGATGTGGTAGTTGTACATTTTATAGGATATAAGAATTGGACATATCTGATGCAACCATTTTGGTTTGAATTTGAATATATAGATGAAAGTTCAAAAATAGAAAAATATAAAAAATTATGGTGTTTATTATTTTTTGATTTACAAAAATTATGTGAAAAAAATACTCATGGTATAGAATCATTTAAAATATCAAGTTTAATAAATTATTGTAAATGGAATAAAATTAAATTTTTAAATTAATATTTTAATATCTTTTTTTTAATTATTATTATAATATAGGAGATTATAATAAAAAAAATATGATAGATAATTATTATCTTTTAGAATATCCACTTAATGAAGAATATGAATTAAAAATAGATAATAAAAATAAAAAATTTGGTGAATTAAAAATATTTAAATCATATTCAGAAAATAAGAAAAAGATAAATAAAATAAAAAATAGTGATTTAGATGCAAAAAATAAAATATCAAAACTTGAAAAAGATGTTAGAAATACAAAAAAAATTAATGGTGAATTATATGATAAATTTTTATTTAATCTTATTAATGAAAGTATAGGAATATATCCAAATTCATTAGAATTTAAAGATATTAATATTTTTGATTTTTATAAATTAAAAGAAAAGATAAGTTTAAAAAAGAATGAAAAATTTAAAAAAATATCTTTTTTAATGTTTGGTGAAGAAATTTATAAAATAATGCATAAATTAGATTATTGTACAAGAGAAGAAAAATTATTTAATTTAAAAATATCCGCTTTAATTAAATTATTAGATGTTTTAGAATTAGGTGGTATGTATATATCAACAATTTTAGATTATTGTTCAATGAGAACAATAAATTTAGTATATTTAATGTCATTATTATTTGAAAAAATATTAATAATTAATGGAGAATATATAGTAGGATATGGATACTTAGGTGAAAAAAGAATAAAAAAAGAGAATTTAGAAAAGTTATATGATAATAATTTTGATATAGAACCAAAGGTGAATTATGATAATTTAATTAAATATTTAAAAAATTATTTTACTTATTTAAATGATATTATGAATGATTTATTGAAAAATAAAACAAAAGATTATATAAATAAAAATTTTGAAGATGCTATTAATGGTATAATACAAAAAGATGTTAATAGTAAATATTTAAAAGAAATGATGTATAATTTTGAAAATAATTTTCAAATTAAAAAAGATAATAAATGGTTATACAAAATGATTGAAGAAAATAAAAAAGATTTTTGTAAAGTTTTACAGAAATTAATAAAAGATAACTCAATACAGAATTGTTTAGAAATAGGTTTTGGATTAGGAGTCATTTCAAATTGTATTTTGAATAGTAGAAAAGACTTATTATTATTAAGTATTGATAATCAACAAAAAGAAATGTGGAATAATGATGGTATTAAATTTATTAAAAATAAAGATAGATTTAATTTATATGAGGAACGGTTTATTGAATCAATAGTAGAAATAAAGAATAAATATGGAGAACAATATTTTGATTTGGCTTTAATTGATAGATGTGAATCATTTGAAAGAATGTTATTAGAAGTATTTTTTATTAAAAAATTATTAAGAATGAATGGGTATTTAGTTTTTGATAATATGTATTCGATAAGTTATTTTAAAATAATAGATTATATTGATAATAATTTTAAAGATTTAGAAAAGATAGAAAATAAAAATTATAATATTTATAAAAAGATATCTGATAGACAAACTAATTGTAATGAATTTTATTATTTTTAGTTAAAATATATTATTTTTTATATTAATTATATAATAATGATTATCATCTTTATTATATATCATGGATAAAATTTTACATTTTTTAGAACCTTTGGGAAATATATTTGTTGATGATAATGCAATTAAAAAGAAAAAAATAATAAAAAAAAAGAAGGTTATTAAAGAATCTTCTAATAATAAACCAAATTCAGAATTAATAATAAAATTAGAAAATAAAACAGAAAAAACAATTATTGGTCCAAAATTATTCAATAATAATTCTAATCAAATGAATAATTCTAATCAAATGAATAATATAAATCAAATGAATAATATAAATCAAAATATTAAATTAGAAGTAAAAGAATTAAAAAATAATAATCAAAATACTTTAGTAAATAATAATCAAAATCATTCTAAATTGATATTAAATTTTGAAAGTCCACGAATAAATGATATAGAAGGTATAAATATAAAATTAAAAGACCATCAGAAAGCATTAATAAGAAGATGTTTAAATATAGAGAAAGAATATATAAATAAAGATAATGAAAATTATGGTATAATGTCTGATTCACCTGGTGCAGGTAAAACTTATGTAGTATTATCATTATTATGGTTTATAAAATTATATTATGAAGATAGAGAAATATCAAAAGAAAATAGATTGAGTAGTTTAATAGTAGTACCACAGAATATATTGTCACAGTGGGTAGAAGCTATAAATAAATATTCTGATAAATTAAAATATAAGATATTTACAGATTATAATGATATGATGTTAATGAATTATTCATCAAAAACATTATATGAATATGATATCTTAATAACAACTCCATTATTTTATTATAATATATCATCAACATTTGAGAAGATGAATTATAATTTTAATAGGGTATTTTTTGATGAGATAGATTCTATATCTAATTTATTAAAAACACCATTGAGAGCTAATTTTGTGTGGTTTATAAGTGCATCATTTAATTCAGGTAAAGTTGGAGAATATAAAATAATACAAAATGAAATACCTTATCATACAGCGAAATGTGAGGAAGAGTTTATACATAATAATTTTGTATTAGAAGAACCTATTAAATATAATTATATATTATTTAATAATATAGTTGAGAATTGGTTAAAAGAATTAGTATTTAATGAAAAGATAATAGAAAATGTGAATGGATTAAATTATATAAATTCATATATAATAAAGAGTAATTCAGGAAATTCATTAGTAAATGGGTATTATATTATAAATGGTATGGGTAAAAACGAGAAAGATTTTATAAATTTATTAAGATATGATTTAAGATTAGTAGTAGAACAATATCCGAATGTATTAGAGATATTAGATGAACAGTTGAAGAGGGCTGAACAGATGGATTATCAAAAATCAGAAGAAATTAGAAAAGAATATAATAAGGTAAAAACAATAATAAACACATCAAAACAAAAAATAGATAAAATTAATAAAAAATTAGAATCAACATATACATGTTCTATGTGTTTTGGTGATATTTTTAGTGATAAAAAAGAATCAAAATATATATTAAATTGTTGTGGAGAGAATATATGTAAAAAATGTTATGATTTATGGATAAATGAAATTGATGGAAGAAATAGATGTTATTTTTGTAAAAAATATTATCAAAATAATTCTATTAATGAAACATATATAGAGAATAAATATGATGAAGAAGAAGATGCAGAAAAAGTAAAAGAAATAAGAAATCAAAAATTAGAGGATTTAAATAGAGTAAGAAGAAGAATAAAAGATAATAATAAATCTGGAAATTTATTTATAATAAATGAAGAGACGAATAAGATAGATGAATTTGATAGATGGGTGAAAATGTATATGGATAAGAATAAAAAAGTAATCATATTCAGTAATTATTTGAATTGTTTTATATTATTGGAAGAAATATTAAAAAAGAATGGATATGAATCAGTTCAATTAGATGGAGGAAATGTTGAAGATATAGATAAAAATATTAGTAAATATAAAAATTCAGCAAATGTTTTATTCATGAGTTCTGAATATCAGGCTTATGGTATGAATTTAGAATTTACTACTGATGTATTATTTATTAATAAAATACCGATAGAACATGAAAAACAAGTTATAGGTCGTGCTCAGAGACCTGGTAGAACGAATCAATTAGTAGTACATTATTTTTATTATTTAAATGAAGTTTACGTTTAAATAAAAAAGTAAAACGTAAAAGACAGATAAAAAAAGTGAATAATATTTTTTTTAAGTAAGATTTTTATATAAAATTATAAATAATATTAATTATACGTAAAATATAATAATAAAAGATGTTTTCTGCTTCAAACCAAACCAATACTTCATTTATGAATGTAGAAGATTTAATTAAAATCTATAAGAATCCAGATACACATGACGAATACATTAGAAGATTCGAACATATTATTGATGAGAAGAAGAGTAAAATTAATGATATTGTAAAAGTTTACAATACATTAAATTTTACTAGTATAGAACAAAACAATCAACTATATTTTAAAGTAGTAAATTATGATGGAAAGAGTAAAACAACAAATTTTAAGATTAGAGAAGGATTTAATTTTGATGAAAGAGTAGATGAAGTTATTAAAACTTTTGATGAAAATACTATTAAAGAAAATACTGATTTTAGAATGAATAAGATTTTTGATGTATCAGGATTTTCATATTGTAAATTAGAAGATTTGCATATGTATGGAAATAATAATGTAGGAGGATATATTCATCCAATTGTTATTCCTAATAGTATTCCAGTACTTAAAGAATTAGAATTTAATGGAAATCAATATAAGATGACAAAATATAAATCACCACTAGTATATACTTTACCAAAGATTAAATTAGGTTCAGAAGAATCAATTAAATTATTAATGAACACGAATAATATGAATGATAATTTTTTAAAGAATTATTTATATTGTTCAAATGATATTGAAAATTTAATTAAATTTGAGAATTTATATTCATGTTATGACAAAGAGATGAGTAATAAAATGCGTAATAAATATATTCATGCTTATGTTAAAAGAATGATTTTACAGAAGAGATATGATGTATTATACAATAAGATTGTTAATAAAAGTAAAATTGGTTATGGAATTGATATTAATTTAACAGAATTATTTTATTTATTCTATAAACATCGTGATGATATTTTTGTTAAATATTTGAGAGAGTATTTTTTTAATAAAATTATTGAGAAGAATAAACAAAAATTAGATAGTACAATTATTGATATTAATATTAGTAATTCTACATTAAAACTTCATGAATTTTTAGAAAAGAATGAAAAAATTAGTAAATTTTTTGATTATGTTTTTGAAAAAAATGGTGTTGTATCAGGTTCTTTTGCTCTAAAATATTTTACTAATATGGATTGGCAAAGTAGTGATATTGATGTTTATGTTCATTCTGAACATAAAGAAGATGTTATGAAATATGCAAAACAAAATAATTTAACTCATTGGAATTCAGTGACTAATTGTGGAAATGGAAATATGAGATATAATATGAATGGTGTCAACAGTATGGCTAATTTATATAATACAGAAATTCCTATTCAACTAATTTTTGTTGAATGTGAACCTTGGGAATTTATTAAAACAAACTTTGATTTTGATATTTGTATGGTAGGATATAGAAATAATGAGTTTTTATATCATCATAATAATTTAACAAAATTCAATGAAGGTATTGTAGTAGATAAATATATTAATAAGATGGTTGGAGATGAAAAAGACAATTATTCTGTATATAGAGCTGCAAAGACAATTGAAAGATTAGTCAAATATATTGAAAGAGGTTTTAATATCACAAATATTGACCATTTCTTAAATCAAATTGAAGTTAATATGTATTAAAAATAATTATTTAATACTAATTTATAATAAAAAATTAAAATTTAAATATATAAATTTATTTAAAGTTTAGGTTCCAGAAGATGAAATCGAGAACGAATACTTGGAAGAAGAAATAAGAAGCAGATAAAAGAGCAATACCTTTCAATATTTTCATATAATTAGTATTTTCTTTTTGATGTTGAATAATAATGATTAAATAGAAAGCGAAAATTGAAACGAGAAGTAAGGTTAAAGTTATCATTGTGAAAATTAAACTTGTCTTTTCATTAAGATATTGAATGGATAGAGGCATCCAAATCATAGAAGCTAATATCATACCTGAAATAGCAAGAGTTATTTTATAAATAGTATTTTCATCTAAGTCTTTTTTAGAAAAGAAATAAAGGAATATAAAAATATAACAAATAAAACAAAGTCCAATTGAATAATAATAGAATTGACGAGTCTTTCCTTTAATATTTCCCCATAATTTTTCAATAGCAGAAGGATATTTATTAGAAAAATAATAATAAGAATAAAGAAGAATTCCACCTAATAAAGCAATAAATAAGGTGTTTTTAATGGGAAAATTCATTATATTATAAATAATATTTACTATTTATAATTTAGATTAAAAAGTTTTATATAAAAAAATAAATAAATAATAATTAATTAATTTTTTTCATTTAGTTCAGAATACTCAATTTGAATAATTTTTTCAAATCTCTGCTCTAATTCAGAATTCTCAATTTGTTCAATTTGTTCAATTTGTTCTATATTTGTATTAATAATATTATTTTTATTTTTATTAGGTACGAATGGTTTAGCAGAAGCTTTAAAATTAAAATCATTTTTTTTATTTTTATGATATGATTTATTATGTTTAATAATTTTACTATACAAAATACTAATTAGATTTGTTGGATTTGGTAAAGCATGCATCATTGTTATAGGAATCCAAAATAAAGACCACATTTTATCATTTAATCTTAATTCATTAGGTAAAGTTAAATATTCGAATGGTAAATTTAATATTGCTTTAGCAAATTCACGATTCGATGATTTTGAAATATCAATAATATAATATCTATGTTCTTTATCAACACTATTCAAAAGATGATGGTCAAATATAGTAGTAATATGCATTGAGTCATTACAAAAATCATATAAATCTTTTTGAATCCAATAAGAAGGTTCTGGATAAATTGTATTTAAATCAATAATATTATTTTTAGTCCATTCTTTAAAATTATTATCTGCTATTTTAGAAAAATAAGGCATTAATCCTAATGTTGTTTCTTCAATAAATTCTCTTACAGCAGAATCTAAAGGGTCTTTATCATAATTTTCTACTTTTCCACCAACAGGATGAAAATTGAGACCTTTTTCTTTTTTTCGATATTCTTGACCTAAAAGATAACCATAATTATGATGATAAAAAACGAGAGATACACTCCAAATCATTTTTAAATTATATATTTTTTTGAATAAATTCAATAATAATAATTATTAAATTTTTTTTAAATAGAAAAAATTAGATTAAAATATAATAAATAATAAATAATTTTAATTTAGTATTTAATATAATGAATATTAATAAAAAAAAAATAAAAAGTAAAATACCAATAATAGTTGGTTTAACTACTTTACCTGATAGATTAAAGAAAGGTATAACAGCTAAAAGTATAATATCAATATTAGAAGATGAGAATATACCAGAAAAGATAATTTTAACAATACCAGAAAAGACTTTGGATGGTAGAAAATATGATATGAGAATATTGAATGAATATCCTTATAATTTGGATATAATAGAAATAAATATAGTGAAAGAAGATAAAGGACCAATATTAAAGATAGATGGATTAATAAAGTATATAATTATAAAAGATTATCTAGAAATAAGCGAAGTGCAAAAGATAATATTAATTGATGATGATATGATATATGGTAAAGGTATGATATTAGAATTATATAATGAATCAATTAAAAATGAAAAAGAAGGAATAGGATATGCAGGAAGAGTATTCAATGGTAAAGATTTAGTTTTTATAAAATTAAAAGATGAAAAAGAAGAATTAGAAGTAACTTTTATAGAAACTTATCATATGGTAATATATCCAATTGAAGTTTTTATAAATAATATAATACAATGGAATATTTTTTTAGAAAAAATATATGAGATAGAAGAAGAAGCTAAATACACTGATGATATTGTTATAGGGAAATGGTGTGATTTAATGGGAATTAGAAAAAAGATTATAAATAAACATAACACAAAAGAAATAAAAGCTATAGAAAATAAAGGTGAAAAATTATCAGATAAGAATTTAAAAGGAAGAAATATGCGAGTTTTTAGGAGGTTATATTTATAAGTTTTTTTTAAATTGAATTAATATTTTTTAAATAATAATTTAAACTAAGTATATAAAAAATAAATTTTATAAATGAACTTAAAAAAAGTCAAAAATATAAAAATATAAATAAAAAATGTTGTCGAGTTGTTTAAAAACAATCTTTAAACCTAAGTTTAGTTTTGGACGTACTTTAAGTACACAAACAGAATTTTTAAATTCTATTCTTCAAAAGAATGGAATTATTAATAATAAAGCGAAGATTTATTACAATCTTACATATGATGAAATTAGAAAACATGAATTAGAAAATAATGAAGTGGAAGTAGCGGATGTTGATGGAAAAAAAGTTCATACAGTTTCAACCGGTATTTTTACAGGTCGTTCTCCAAATGATAAATATTTTGTAAAACAACAACCAAGTGAAAATAATATTAATTGGAATAATGTTAATAAAGCTATTTCACTTGATGTATTCAATAATGTATATGAACAAGTTAAAAATCATTTTTCAAATGATGCTAAAAAAATTTATATTTTTGATGGTTATTGTGGTTATTTAAATGGTGGTAAATATGCTAAAAAAGTAAGGTTTATTACTGAATATGCTTGGCAACATCATTTTGTAACTAACATGTTTGTTCGTCCTAGTAAAGAAGAATTAAAAAATGATAAAAATGAACCAGATTTTACTATTATTAATGGTTGTAATATTCAAAATAAAAATTGGAAAGAACAAAAATTAAATTCAGAAACATTTATTGGTTTTAATATTGAAGAAAAAAGAGCCGTAATCACCAATAGTCATTATGGAGGAGAGTTAAAAAAAGGCATGTTCACTTTGATGAATTATTGGTATCCTCTTGAAGGAAAACTTACAATTCATAGTTCCGCATGTAACTATGTTAAAAATAATAATTCTGAAAAAAAATCAGCAATGTTTCTCTCATTATCAGGTGGTGGTAAAACGACTCATATTTCTACTGCGGATTTCACAATAATCGGAGATGATGAAACAATTTGGGATGAACAAGGATTAGGAAATATTGAAGGAGGATGTTATCCTAAATTAGAAAAACTAAATCCAGAAAAAGAACCTGTGATTTATGGTGCTTTAAATGAATATGCATTAATGGAAAATGTTATTTTAAAGAATGGAAAACCTGATTTTTATGATTTATCAAAAACTAATAATACAAGAGTATCGTATCCTATTTTTAATATGAAAAATTATGAAAAAACCGGAAGAGGTACTCATCCAGAAAGAATTATTTATTTAGCATGTGATTATTATGGAATTTTACCTCGTGTATCTATTTTAGATAATGAACAAGCAATGAAATATTATCTGTGTGGTTATACTTCAAATATGCCAGGTACTGTTAGAGGAGAAAATACAATTAAACCAACTTTTTCATGTGCATTTGGTAATGCATTTTTACCTTTAAAACCATCAATTTATGGAAATTTAATGAAAGAAAAAATTAAAAAACATGGTTCTAAAGTATATCTAGTTTCAACAGGTTTAGTAGGTGACCCTCAAGACCCTAAAACAGAACGAGTTCCTCTTGAAACTACACGAAAAATTATTAAAAGTATTATAGAAGGAGATATTGACCAAGCACCAACAACAAAATTAACAACTTTAGATAATCTTGAAGTACCACTTAAAATTCGTGATTTAGATGAGAAAACATTAATCCCATGGAATTCATGGAAAAGTCAAGAGAGATACCATGAAGAATCGAAGAAGTTAATGAAGATGTTTGATGATGAGTATAAGAAGTATGTTTAATTAAAATAAAAAAAAATAATTTTTTTAATAATATTTATATTTAATATAAAATATAAAAATAATAAAAAATAAATAAAATTAATAAGTACTAATATCAGCAAAAAAAGAACCACTTCCAGGATTTCCAAAAGTTTGAAGTCTTATATCTAAATCATCTGTTGTTGAAAATCTAACAGATTTTGTATTTAATGAAACTGAACCTGTTGAATTTAATGTTAATGTAAGTGGTGTTGCAACGTTATTTTTATAAACAGTTAAAACAATATAATTTGTAGCGTCTAAAGTTCCATCAAATTTAATATATAAACTAATAATATTTGTATTTTGTAAAAAACGAGTTATATATCTTGTTGATGTACTAATTGATGCAATCGGAATAATACCTGGTACTAAATAATAAGTTGTATTACTAGCTAAATTTCCTAAAATACCATAATAAGTATTTGTTGGTGAAATTTGAACTGTAAAACTATTACCATTTGCTTCTGTATTTATTAAATCAGTTGATGCTAATAATATATTACCTACTGTTCTACTAATATCATATGAATTTGTTGGTGTCACTGCACTTGAAATACCACTAATAGTAGAAATTCTTAAATATAATAAAGCAGATGCATTTGTTGTTTCACAACCACCAATATTAGTTCCTGAACCACTAGCATATACATTTGTGTCTCTTATTGTAAATTGGTTATCACCACTTATTAATATACCTCTAGTTATTCCAGTACCACTTGAAGTCACATTTATAGTAGTTGCACGAATAGCATTTGATGAACTATTTGTAAAACTTGATGTTCCAGAAGAAACAACACCATAAATATTTGTTGCACCTGTACCAGTAAATGAAACATTTAAAACTGCTGTTCTTAATTTTGCATTAATACTAGAACCAGTTAAAAAATCAATACCTATTAAAGTTAAACCATCTGTTGCACTTGTTAAATTTAATGTTACATCTTCTATACGACAATTTTGATTTAATGACACTAAAGTTGTATTAGATGAAACATTTAATTGTTGAATTATTGTTGTCTGAACATTTGCACCTCTTAAAGCTACTCCTGTTGGTATTGTTATACTTTCTGAATATATACCCGACATTACCCATACAGTTTCTCCTGAACTTGCTACACTTAATCCTTTTGTTATTGTTAAATAAGGATTTGAAAAACTTCCATCTCCTATTGAATCATTTCCATTTTTAGCTACCCAAATAACATTTTGAGGTGAAGAAAATATTCCAGTTGGACCAATTGGACCAGTATACCCTTGAGGTCCTCCATAAGGACCTGTTGGACCTGTCAAACCTAAATTTCCTTGAGCTCCTGTAAAACCTTGTGGACCAGTAAATCCTTGTGGTCCAGTAAAACCAGTAGGTCCTTCTTGAGTAAACATAACTTGTTGAACAGTAGCAATAACAGATGGTATATTAGGACCATATAAAGTAATTGGATTAGCAACTAAAACGATATTAGTATCAGGAGTAGACCACATAATTTGAATAGTTTCATTATAAGATGTTGTTTCAACAAACCAATTCCAAGCAGCTACATTTTCAGATTTAGTTCCCTGGATCACTACAGTAGTATTTGACCAACTAATATCAGAACCATTTTGTCTTATCCAAATTTGTATGTTATCACCGGAACCTGAAGCTTTATTAATTTGTGCTGAAAATTGAATATTATATATTCCTGGATTATCTATTTGTATTATATCATTATTTACTCCTATTACAGATACACCGTTATTTGTTAATCCTGATTGATTTAATTGCATTGCTGTAGCTGTATTTGTACCTAATGCAATTTGTGTTGTTGTATCATAAAAAGAACCATAATATCCTAATGCTCCTCCTGCTCCTTGTGGACCCTGAATACCTTGTGGGCCTGTATCTCCCTGTGAACCAGTAAATCCCTGTGGTCCAGTAAATCCTTGTGGACCTGTGTGTCCCTGTGGACCAGTAAATCCTTGAGGTCCTGTATATCCCTGAGGACCTATATGTCCCTGTGGACCAGTAAATCCTTGAGGACCAGTAAATCCTTGAGGTCCTGTTTCACCCTGGGGTCCAGTATTTCCTTGTGGCCCAGTGAATCCTTGAGGACCCGTGAAACCTTGAGGTCCTGTATATCCTTGAGGACCTGTATGTCCCTGTGGACCAGTATGACCCTGAGGACCAGTAAATCCTTGAGGACCAGTTGGACCAATAGCACCAATTGCTCCATTTAAACCAACAGTCCAATAATTAAAAGTACCAGTACCACTAATATTTTCAACTATTAAAGTTAAAGAACCTGTTGAAGAATCATAAGATTGAACTAAACCATGAAAATGTTCTATTGAACTACCAGTATCATGACCAACTATAACATCCATACCTATTGTAAAATCTAATTCTGTCTGTGTTATCAAAGTTGTAGGATTTCCAATTACTAAACTTGATAAATCAATCTCTGTTGTTGATGTACCAGTAAATTTATCTCCTGCTTCTCCTGTAGGACCTAAATCACCAGTAAAACCTTGAGGGCCTGTAGCACCTAAATAACCTTGAGGTCCCGTAGGACCAATTTCTCCTCTATTACCTTTTTTTCCTTTACAATTTATTATTGTTGGACAACATCCTTGATTATTATTTGAATATAAAATTGCTCTTTTTTTTGGCATTTTCTATCTTTTATTTATCTTTTTATTTATTATTTATTATTTTTAATCTTATAAAAATAAATAAGCGAAGCGCTAAAGAAACGGAGATGACAAGGATTAAAGTTTTAAAAAAAATATAATATTTTCTTGTAAAATATTATAAACTATAAAAAATAATTTTTTCTTTAAGTTTTTACAAAAATAAAAAATTATGAAAAAATAATTTTTATTTTTTCTAAATCTTCTTTATTATCATATGAATATAAATATTTATTTGCCCAATTAGCTTTAACTTTATTTTGTGATTTTATATCATATGTTTCTAAATAAGGATGTAATGTAATACTCATTTTATTTGTCTTAACACTTGATATATAATTGTTATCAATTAAATCTTTTTGTGGAATAATATAAAATAATGATGTATTACAAATATGTAACCAATAAAAATCATTATCATCTTTTTCATAAGGTACAAATTTAGATTTTGAATTAATTATTTTTCTTTTTGTTAAACCAAATAAATATCCAATTGATTTTTTCTTTTTTGTAATATTATCACAAACTTTTTCTTGTATCTTGTAATTATTAATTATAAAATCATAAACTTTATATCCAATTTCATCATATTGAAAATTTAAAAAATTTAATTTTTCTTCACGTTTTTTTACATATTCTTGTTCTCTTATTGTAAAAATAGTAGATGCAATATTAAAATCTTCAAATGGTTTTTGAATTGTATTAATTAAATATTTATCTAAAAATTTATAAATATTATTTTTATTAAATTCATTATCTGAATAAATACTTTTTTGCATACCAATCCTAATTTTTTTTTTATTAATTAATTCTGAACCATTAAACATCCAAAATTTATTATTGGTTATATTAATTAAAATTACTATCATGTTTGAATAATCGTTATTTAAATGAAAATTATTTTCATCTTTTTTTAATGTAGTTTTTAATTGAACAGGTATCCATAAATTTTTTTCTAAATTTTTATCTTTAATACAAAAATCAACTAAACAACCTTCAACAGTTTTTTTTAATTCATATTTATCTTTAATCATATCTTTTATTAATAAATAACCATTGTGTTCTGTAACAACATTTCTACTTACTCCATCTATTTTATCATATTTTTTATTTTCAATTTGTTTTTGAATTGCATTTTTTCGTGAACATTTTGTACAAATAATTCCTTTATTTTTATTAAAAAAATTATAAAAATATATATTATTTATATGACCGCAACTAGAAGTTATATTAAGTTTTTCTTTATCAAAATCTATTTTATTTATTTTTAAATCATAATCTTCTTTTGTCATATTTAAAATACATTTTTTTTCTTTAAAAATATTAGTAAATTCTTCATAAGAATAATTTCTATGTTTTCCTCGTAATTTTTTATTTTTTTTTGTGATAATATTTTTAACAGTATTATTTATATCATAATTATCATTAATACTTATATTATTATTAATACTTACATTATCATTAATATAATTATTAACATCATTATTAACATCATTATTAACATCATTATTAACATCATTATTAATATCATCATTAACATTCATATCATCATTAACATTCATATCATCATTCATATTATTATTAATATTATTATTCATATCATCATTCATATTATTATTAATATTATCATTCATATTATCATCCATATTATCATCCATATTATTATTCATATTATTCATATTATTATTCATATTATTCATATTATTATTCATATTATTCATATTATTATTCATATTATCATTCATATTATCATTCATATTATCATTATCTTTGTTAATAATTATATTATTATCAATTTTATATTCTTCTTTTTCTTCAATACATTTTTTTATTTTTTCAATAAAATTTTTTTTATCAATTTTATAATTATCATATTTACTGTTATTATTTCCAATAGTTATTTTTATTTGATTATTTTCTATAATATTTTTATTTATTAACCAAATTTTATTATTTAAAATATTAACTAAAAAAAATATTTTTATATTATTTAAATTTTTATTTAAATGAAATGTATTTTCAGTAGTTGATGAAGTAATAATTTTAATTTTTAAAAATTCATTATTATTTTTATTTTTAATTTCATATTCATTTTTAGAAATTTTATTATTAATTTTTTTTATATTAAAATTTTTATTTAAAAGTTCATTTATTAGTTCAAATGATTTTTTCATATTAATAACATTTTTATTTTCTTCGTTATCTTTATTTTTTTTTAAATTATTATTTTTTATTAAATTTACACATTTTGGACAAGTAACTCCAGAATTTCTATTTTTAAATACGTTGTAGTGAACCGAATGATTATGACCACAACTTGAAATAATATTAAATTTATATGTACTTTTACATTTTATTTTATTAAAATCTTCTTCTTTTATTAATAATTTACAATTTTTATCTTCAAATACTTTTTTATAATCTTCAAATGACATTTTTATCCGACTGTTATAATTTATTTAATTTTCTTTAAGTTCATATTTTACTTTATTTTTTTAATTTAAAAATAAAGAATTTAAAGAAGCGGAGATGACAAGGATTGAACTTGTGGCCTCATCGTGTTCTGTTATACAAGAATTTATTGTATTATATTAACAGCGATATGCTCTAACCAACTGAGCTACACCTCCGCGAAGAGTTATACCTTACTCTTCAAACTAGGTAAATATTAAAAAAATGAAAAATAAACGCATTTTATTAATTTTTTCTTAATAAATGCGACCAAAATTTAAAAAAAATTAATAATTAATAATTTTTAGTTAAATCAATAACAAAATTACAATCAGCATACATATCTAATAACTCAAAATCTTGTCTTAATGGATTTTTATATAATTTATTTTTATATTTAATAGTTGATTGTCTAGAATAAAGAATAATATCAAAAAAGTCACTATAAACTGAACAATTTTTATAAAATGTTTTTTTTAACCAAGTACCTAAAGAACCAAATTTAGGAAGAATATTTAACAATTTAATCATTTGATTTAATTTTTCTGCAAATTTATTTAATTTATTCTCTTTTGATACAGTATAATAAGTATAAGGGTCTGATGTTGATGATGTTATAATATCAGCTTTATCAAAATCATTTTTTTTATAAATTTGAATAATAACATCAATAATATTTTGACAATATTTTCTAAGATTAATTATTCTATAATTTTTAATATTTTTAATACTTTTTTCAATTAATTTATTAAAAGTATTCATATCTGATATTTTTAATTTTTGATAAAATTCTAATTCTGGTTTGAATCCAAATTTCATATAAAATGTTCTTTTTTTTTCTATTAATTTAAATATTGATAATGTTAATTTTTTTCCATCACAATCTAATGTTGCTCCATCATTTAAATATGCTTTTTCAACATATAATTTCTTTAATATTTCTAATACAAATTCAACCATTTCACTTCCACTCATTGGATTTTCTTTTGGATAATCTTTTTTATCTATTTTATTTATATTATATATGTATACATTATTTTTATTTGATAAATTATTTCTATCCTGTAATTCTATCATAAATGGCCATAAATTAGGAGCATCTTTTGTGGCATATTTTAAAACAAAAGTTTTTCTTTTTTTATCTTCATATTCTTTTTCGTATAAATAAACAGGAAGTTTTGTTTTTTTATATTTTATGTAAAAATTATCTCCATATTTTTTATATAATTTTCTAACATTTTCTTGTAATTCTCCTTTTTCAAATTTTATATCAGACTTCTCAATATCCCATGTTTTCATCTTTATTTTTAAATCCCTATTTTTAATTTAGTTTTTTTAAATTGAATTTATTAAATAAAAAAAATTTAAATAATAATTTATATAAAATTAAACTTAAAGAAAATCATATAAATAAGATGATATAAAAATTAAAAATAAAAAAAGAATAAAAAAGAAGATGGATTTAAGGATAAGTTCGGATGAAAGTTTAGGAAGACAATTCAGGAAGAGTGATATTGTTAATTTAGCAACAATCACGACGGAAGATAGAAGTATAATAATATATCATTATCCTGATTTGAATTGTTTTTATCTGAATGATTATAATAAAATAGAAAATAAAAAATATAAAATATATGATGTATATGACATGGAAATGCAAACATCGTATTATTCAAAAATAATAAGATTGAGAGATAATGAAAGATATAAAGTAGATACTAAAATAAATAGAATTTTAGAATTATTATTCTGTGATGATAGTCGTATAACTATAGAAGAGAATTAATTATAAAAAAAAGCTTTAGTGCTTAATATTTTTTTATTAATATTTTTATTCAATAAAAGGAATAAAAATAGTTCTTAAAGGTAAATTTCCATCAATAGAACAACCTGAAGCTCTTGGATGACCTCCTCCATTATATTTTTTACAAATAATAGATAAATCAGGAGACCATTCTTCGCCTCTCATAGAAATCCAGAATTGGTGTGATTGAACATCATATCTCCAATTAACACTAAAATCCGGTTTAATACCATTATTAAAATTAATTTGCATTAGAGCATTACCAATATCACTTCTTAAATCTTCAGGACCACTGTATAACCAAACGTTATACACAATATCTTCATAATTAAAAGTGCAATGAATAGCTTTTTTGCATTCTTTATCAATAATTTGATTTCTGAATTTATTAATTAGAGCACCTTTTTCATTCATTTGTTCAATAATAAAACTAATTTGTTCTTTAGTGACATATTTATCATATAAATTAGTTAAACCATTAAATGTGATATGTTTATCTTCGAATAATGCTGTATTAATATTCTTAGAATCCTTTAATTCCCATTTCCATAAATCTCTATCTTGAATGTATTGAATAAACCAAGGAATAATTAATTGACTATTAAAATATTCCCAAGTTATCACACAACCAGCTTTATTCATATCGAAAACAGTAAATAAATTTTGAGGTTTATTTTCCCGGACAATTTGTCCACTGGTTGCACAGATTTTATCTGTGTCATACATATTTTCAATATTTCTAAAAGCGGAAATGTGATGGTCTAAAATAACAATCTTATTAACAATCGGTGAGATTGTATTAATATAATCGACTGAAGGACAAATATCAACAAAAATAATATTTCTTGATTTAATATCTTCAATATTTAAATTGGGATTCTGACCAGCTTTACAATTAATTAATTGAGCACTCGGATTATGTCTTTTAACAATCCAAGCGGAAGCCGTTCCATCAGAACAATGTTCATGATAAACAATAAAATCAAATTTAAAAGGATTGATTTCTTGTCTAAAACTGGAGAATAAACTCATTTTTAATTTTTTAAATATAATTATTTTTATAATAATTAATAAATTTAAAAATAAATTATAATCATTTTTTTAAATTAAAATTTTACGTTTAAAAATAATCCAAAAAACGTAAATAAAAGTATTCAAATAATATTATTATTATATTCAGATTCTTGATAATATAAAAAATTATCGTAATAGGATACATTAGTAAATATTAAATCTTCAATAATGATTGGATTGAGAGGTATAACTTGTATAATAAGATAATTATGAAAACTTGGACCTTTTATTAGAAGAGAGAAAAATATAAAAACAACATATAGTAAAAAATAAAGTGATAAAATAACAAAATTATAAAATATTTTAAAAATGAATTTTTTGATGTGAGGATGTAAATATTGAATTGAATAAACAATCGAAGAATTATCATGAGTTAAATGAAAATTATCATAAAAACTTTCAAAAGAAGTGACAATTGGTAAAATAAATTGAGGATTTTTAATGTTTTTTGATAGAATATAAACTTTGTGATTAGGTATAGGATAATGAATATTCAAATTGACATCTAAATATTCTCTTTCGTCATCAATTAAACCAAAATTAGGATTTCTATTATGAATCGGTATTATATATCCAGTAGGTATAAATCGATATTTAATATAATTTTTGTTTGAAGAATAATCTAAAATTTTTACATATTGAGGAAATTCATTCCATTTTTTTTGGATATAAATTTGTTTTTTTGTTATATTTTTAATTAAATTATTTTTAATTGATTTTTTAAATAATTGATTTATTTTTTTATTTGTTTGACTTAAATGATTTATATCTTCTAAATATAAATATTCGAATATCTGTTCTGATATCATATTCTCATCTAATTTATTTATTAAAGATTCATTTTTTAAAGATTCATTTATCATTTAATATTCATTTTATCTTTATAATATATTTATTTTTGAACTTAAAAAAAAATAATTAAATAACAAATAAATTGTAGTAAATGAATTATATTATCGATTATAAAAGAAACGAAGAGATTAAAGAATGTATAATACCAGTTATAGAATTAACTCATAAAATTATACCTAATGAATCATTTGAACCTAATAATTTTACAAGTGAATCAAATTGTTTTCATCATTTAATAATTTGGAATAAAGATTTTCCAAATAGATTTGTTAAAAAAATTGATGCAATATGTTCATATTTAGAATATGACGTCTCACTGACACATCTTTCTGCGCAAGGCGCCAAGAAAGATGATATTTGTGTTTATATTATGTTAATTTGTTTAGATAAAAATCTTCAAGGTAAAGGTATTGCAAAAGAATTATTAAAAGAAGTTTATAAAAGAACAAATAATAAAGAAGTTTATGTTAAAATAGAAAAAACAAATCAACAATCCATTAGATTCTTTGAGAAAAATGGTTATGAAAGAAGAACTAAAAAATCAGTACCAAATGTTATATCAAAATCATACCGAAAACCCTATTTTATTTATTCGTTTTTACCTTATTTTGAAGAATAATATATTTGGTTAGATTTATGAATTAAACCTGAATTTATTAATTCTTGAATAAAAATTCTAAATTCAACTTTATTATCTGTTGTTTTCATTATTTTTACATTTTTTTTTTCTAAAAAATCATCAAATTCCTTCGATAATTCAATATATTCTTTAATCATTATTTTAGTTTTATTAATCCTAAAATATATTATTTATAATTTTTTAAGTTAAAAGAATTGTATTATAAAATATTCTTTTTTCCCGTGAACGTTGCTAAGCAACATTGACCGCATAGCGGGAAACGGCTTTTTTCTTTTAAGAAAAAAGGGGTTCTTCAATATATTCTTTAATCATTTTTTTTGATAATTCTAAAATATATTATTTATAATTTTTTAAGTTATTAAATATTCTTTTTTTATTAAAAAAGGTATTTAATATGATTGAGAATATGATTCTCCAATTGAACTAATTTTATTTGTGCGTTTAGCAACAAAATCGTCGATTAAACTTTTAACTCTCATCCATTCAGAAGGTGTCGATTCAAAGTCTTGGTCAACATCAATAACAAGAACATCTTCTTGTTCACTATTACATAACCATTCATCATGATAATCAGATACTACTTTTAAATATTCAAGTGGTACACACTTTTCTTCGCTTCTTTCGCGTTTTAACATTCTTTGATAAGAAGTCTCAGGATTAGCTCTAATATAAATAAATCCACTTGGACGATTAACTTTCTCAAAACATTCTTCAGATAACCAATCGAACCAACGACAATACATATTCCATTCAAGAGAGTTCATTTTTCCAGTTTCATATAAAGATTTAGCAAAAACCCATTTATCTGTGTAAATTGAACGTTCTACAAATCTAATATTTTTATCTTGTTTTTTCATAACATCTTCCATTCTTGTAAGGAAAGTATAACTTTGGAAAGAATAAGCCCATCTGTTTTGATCAACATAAAAATTACCAAGAATATTCATTCCTGAATCATTATCTACAGTAGAACGCCATTTATCGACTGGTTCAAAAATAACTTCTGCTTCATCTTTCATTGCTTCTTTTAACATTCTGCAAAGAGTAGATTTTCCACTACCAATATTTCCTTCAATAACATACCATTGTTTATTAGAAGCATTTTTTTGTGTCTTAACAGGTTCAAATTTAGTCTTATATTCTTTGAATTCACTCATTTCTTTTTTCTTTTTTAATAATATATTTTATTCTTAAATATATTAAACGAACTTTCTTTAAATTTAAATATTTTTCACTTTTTTATTTTTTTATAATATTTTTACGTTATTATTAAAATAATTATACGTTAATAATAATTCTTTGTTATTTATTAAATAAATAAATAAAAAATAAAAATAAGAAAAAAATAAAAAATGATTTAAAAAAAATGTTAAATAATAAAATATAACCGTTTAGAATAAAAAAAATAACTTCTAAATTATTTATATAAACATAAAATTATGCCAAATAATAATGATTGGTATGTGATAGAAGGAAATATAGGAAGTGGAAAATCTACGTTATGTAGAATGTTAGAAGTTTTTTACAATGGAGAAGCTGAAGTTATCTACGAACCGGTAGATGAATGGAAAAGTGTTCAAAATAATGAAGATGGTAAAAATCTTCTTCAATGTTATTATGAAGAACAGAATCGTTGGGGATTTTCTTTCCAATTATATGGACTTTTAACACGTTTTCATGATACAATGAAAGAACAACAAAAAGAATTAAGATTTGTAGAGCGTTCAATATTTAGCTATAAGAATGTATTTGCAAGATTTTTATATGAAAATAAGAAGATGAATTCATTAGAATGGAAGATGTATGAACAATGGTTTGATTGGTTATCAAAAGATTCATTTGAAGTTGAAAATAAACCGAATGGATTTATATATTTGAGAGCTAATCCAGAGACATCTTATCAAAGAATGTTAAAGAGAGAGAGAAATGAAGAGAAGTGTGTACCGATTGAATATTTAGAAAGTGTAAATAAATATCACGATGATTGGTTATCTGAACAAAGTTTAGAATCAGATATATTAATTATAGATGTTGATAAAGATTTTGAAAATACTCCTGAAGAATGGATAAGAATTAAAGAATTGATTATGAATTTTATTGAAAAAAATAAAAAAAAGAATAATCAAAATAAGAATCTTAATCAACTAGAATAATTTATCATTTTTAATTTTTATAATTTTTTAATTTTATAATTTATTAAATAAAAATATTTATTTAATATTCTCCCAAACAACCATTCGGTCCGATATGAGCTAATTGATTAGGTTGAAAATCAGGGAAGCATCCTGGACATTTATTATTTTCTGAATTATCTCCAGAATAATTATTAAATCGAGGTCTTTTATTAGATTGAACTATATTGGATATAGAATCATCTGAATTATTTGAATTTCTAGTAAAAATAGAATCCAATAATTCTTCTTCTTCTTCTACATCTGATAAAGAAGCTGGTTGAGAACCATCATCAGATAAATTTACTGATGAATTATCATCTTTATTTGCGCTTTGCTCAAAAAGATGTGTCCGTAAGACGTCACCAATTTCTATTGATTCTATTGATTCTCTTTCTTTTAGAGAATTTGTTAATGAATCATTTTTTTGATTATCTTCCAAGTTTTCATTGCTAATACAATTGATAACATCATCATTTTTAATATTATTTCCAACATTATTATGATAATAATGTTTTTGATTTTTTTCAGAAGATAAAATGGTTGTCGATGAATTTTTCTCTGATTTTTTATTAATAACGATTTCTGCATTATCATTATTCTCAATATCTTTGTTAATATTAATATTAATATTATTATTTAAAAAATTATCAAGAGATAGAGGATTTGTTAAATTTATATTTAAATTAATATTAATAGATAATTCAATATTTTTTTGCATTTTATACTTTTTTTATTAATAATTAGATATAATTATTAAGATATATATAAAAATCATTCATTTTTTATTTATTTTATTTACGTTACTAATATTTTTTAGTTATTTAGTTATTCAACTCTCTAGGAGAAAAACTATTCTTTTTTTCTTCATAACTATTTTCAATTATTTTATACCATTTAGGAGAAGAATCTTGATAATTTTTTTTTTTATAAGTAGTATTTTTAATTGTATTTTTGTTATAATTTATAATAAAATTACTGATATTTTCATCAAATAATAATTCGAATGGTAAATCCATTTTATCAATATTTGAAGAATTTATTGTTATATTATTCCTCTCGCGGAATAATAATAGGTTTCCTGGAATTGATTCATCAATTCGCGGGGAAAAGTATTCATCATATGAATTAAGACTTTTGTTCATTTTCTCTATAATTATTAATTTTTAATATTATTATTTCTTAAAAATTATTTAAGTGCAAAATAATTATTACCTATATATATATTAATATATTATTTTAATTAAAAAATAATAACAATACTTTATTGTAAAATATTTTTAATAAATTAAAAACTTATAATTTCTAAATAATCTTTTTTAAAATCATCAAAATAAAATAAATAATCATCAATACCTTTAATAATATAATTATTATCTTTGTTGGTATCAATTAATATATGTTTTTCAAATACATCTTTTATACTTAATAATCTACCTTCTAAACCATTATATTTTTTATTTTTTCTTTTTTTACCGTCTGGATGATGCATTTTCCATTCGAATTGTAAAGCTTCAATTCTATCTTTGAATCCTTCAATCACAAAAAAATATTCCCATGACTTTCCTCTAGTTGCTTTAGCACCACCTTTAATAATACCATTATGTTGTTTTAAACGACGTTCTAAATCATCCGTCACACCACAATAAGTTCTTTCAAAATCAGAATGTATTATATAAACATATGTTTTTTTTTGTTCTTCCATTTTATAATAAATAAATTTATCTAATTATAATATTATTAATATTTTTTTAAGTATATATTTTTAAAATAATTAAAAATAAAAAAGTATAAAAATAATAGAGATAGAATAAAGAAAAATAAGAAATGGTAGTATATGAATTAAATGTAAATTTAGCGAGAAAAATAGATTTAGAAGTTATACCTTCGATAGTATTAAATCAAGTATTAAATAGAAATTATTATGGATTAATAAACATATTAAAAAGAAATCAATTATTATGTAGACAATTAATATCATTTTATTATCAAACTTTAAAAGTGAATCAGAATTTTATAGGTCAAAGTAAAGAAGGTTGTCCATTCACAATACCATGGAAAACAAAATATGAAGAAGATAATGGAAAACCATTAATAATAAGTTTTCAAAATCAATATCAATTATGGCAATGGGTGACAATAAATAATTCGCAAAATATGCAGACACAATCAAATTTTCAATTTTTAATATTTTCATTAGGAAATTATTTAACACAATTAAGAACAGCACAGAGAACATTAAATCAGAAACAAGATGCTTGTTGTTATTATAATTTAGGTATAAATATAAAAAATAATGAAGAATTGAGAAATTATTTAAAGAAATGGATATATTAGAATGAAAACTAAATTTTTTTTTATAAAATAGAATTTTTATATAAATCAAATATAGAAATAGAATATATAAAAATGAGCGAAAATGATTCACCTGATTTAATACCTTTACCAAAAAAAGTTATACCTAATGTAGATTCTTTAATAATACCTGCTAAAATATATAATATTGTTAGAGAAAGAAGACAAAAATTATTAATAGAAGTTTTTAAACGTGATGTATCTTTAGTTAATAGATTAAGTGCTTTTTTCTATCAAACTTTAGCAGTAAATTATCAAGATTTTATTAAAGGAAAAAATGGTGGTTGTGCAAAAGTACCTTGGTATACACAATATCAAGTTGAAAAAGGTAAACCTTACATAATATCAGCCAGAGAACAATTTTTTTTATTAAGATATATTTATCAACAACAAAGAGATGGATTAAACACTAAATCAGATTATGGATATTTAATGTTTTCATTGGGAAATTATTTGATGAAGTTAAGAGAAGCATGGAATTGTTGGAATACAAAACAAGGGAATATAGTATGTTATTATTATTTAGGTATTGATATAAAATCACCACAAGAGATGTATCAATTTTTAAGAAAATATGTAGAAAAATGATGATGTTAGAACAGAATTAGATTTAATAATTTAAATATTTTATTTTTTGATATTTTTATTTTTTCGGAAAAAAATGAAAAAGATAGATAAATAATAATAAAAAAATGTTAGAATTGGAAAGAATAAATAAGGATATAATAAAATATAATTTAATTGATTATTTTAATTTTGAAGAATTATTTGGGATTATAAATTTAGGTAAAAATTCTTTAATAAAATGGAAGAATATAGATTATAGAAGAGATTATATTAATAATTTATATGAAAAACTAATTGATAGAGAAAATAAAAACTTCATTTTTTTTAAGGAGAAAACAAATTATAATCAATATTTAATAGATTCAATATTTAATTTAATAGAGAATGATAAGAAGAACGAATTAGATGGATTATTATTATATAATATATTTTTACAATTTATTCATTTTAGTGATATTCGAAAGATTATTTATTTAATTGAAAAATATAATATAGATTTATCCATACCTGATAATTATGCTTTAATAATAACAATTAAAAATAATAATAATGAATTATTTAATTTTTTAATGAATAATGAAAGTGTAGTTAAAAATATTAATAGTACTATTTTATATACTTGTTGTATTCATAAAAACTATGATTTTTTAATGATTATTTTTGATAAAATAAAAAATGAATTTAATATAAATGAATATAGAAGTGCATTATTTTATGCTTGTGAACGTGGTGCATTAAGAATAGTTAAATATATAATAGAAAATAATAAAGTAAAAGATATTATCAATGATAATAAATTATATTTATCTGCTTCAATATCTTCTGGAAATATTAATTTAGTTAAATATATGTTTAATGAAGTTGGATTTAATATCAAACATCATAATCAATTAGCAATAAGAACAACATGTGAAAATGGTCATTTACATATATTAAAATATTTATTAGAATTTAAAGAAGTTGAACCAGAAGTAAATAATAATTATTGTTTGAGAGTATGTTGTAAAAAGAATTATATCTCATTGGTAGAAGTATTATTAGAAGATGAAAGAGTAAATCCATACGATATGAATTATGAATGTTTTATGATATGTTGTAAATTTGATTATTTTGATATCTTTAAGTTATTAGTAGAATATAATAAAAATATTGATTTAACATTTAATAATAATATTCTTTTCAAAATAGCAGAATATTATGATAATAAAGATATTATTGAGTATTTACGAAAATAATTTAATTAGTTAATTTTTGAGCTCCCATAGCAGGCATATTCATTTGCATATCTCTCATACCAATATTAGCCATACCTACACCTTGTTCAAGAGCTTGTCTTTGGAAGTTTTGGAGACCAGCAGCTACTTCTTCTTCATCTGAAGCTTGCTTACGAGGTTTGACAGACATCTTACCGGCCATATCTTGACTCATAGTACCATCATTATTTTGAGGTAAGAAGTTAAAAACACCGAATCCTTCAACCATTCCATAAGAACGGAGAAGATATAAAACTACGGCAAATACAACAGCATGAACGGCAGCAGCCATCATGGAAGTTTGTCCGGTCATCCACCATTTCTTACCAATAGGAGGTAAAGTTAAGAGAACACCGGGTGAGAGAACGAAGAAGAGAATTGCTAAAGTGATATATTTCATCATTTTTGATTTTATTTTTTCTTATATAATTTAATTAGATATTAATATTTAATTAAAATGAATAAAAATAAAGATAATTAATTTATTTTTAATTAATTTATTTTTTTTGGATGCATTTTCCGTTATGAATTTTTCCTTCATTTGATTTTCCATCACTTTTATTTGGACATGATTTATCATTCTTTAATACAGATAAACAACATTTTTTACCTTCATATTTTTTATTTGAAGCATCATAATAGTGATAATTATCATATGATTTATTTAACATAAAGTTTTCAATAATACCTTTATTTGTTAAACAATAACATATAACTGCAAAAATAATGGCATGAATAGCAGAAGATAAAATAGATGTTTGTCCAGTCATCCACCATTTCTTACCAATTGGTGGTATATTAAGAAGAACACCAGGAGAAAGGATGAAGAATAAAACAGCTAAAATAAGATATTTGAACATTTTGTTAGGTTTTTATAATATAATTAGATTTTATTAAAATATATATAATAAATAATAAAAAATAAATAATTAATAATTAACACCACTAGCAAAATTAGATAAAATAACGCGGTCATAAAAAGTTTGAAAGTATTGAGGAGTATATCTTTTTAGAGTTATTTTATTTTGATTTATTTGATTCTTCTTAATAATTTTCAAATATTCTATTTTTTTATTTTGTTGATAAGCTAATTGAGGTGATTGTAGTTTATTGTAGCGAGGACCATATATATAAAAATGCATTTTTTTATTTAATTATAATAAATATTCTTAATTTATAAGAAGAATTAAAAAAGAGAAAAATAAAAAATAAATATGAATTAAATATATAAAAGGAATAAAATGTGTGGTTGTGGTAAATTAACAATTAAAAAATTAAATAATAGAAAAAAGAAAATGATGCAAAAGAAAAAATTAGCTCAAAATATTCAATTAAAATTAGAAAATTCTAATAATGTTAATGATAATTCTAATAATTTAGAATTTAATCCTACACATGGTTTAGTTGGTCAAACAACTGCTCAAATTAGAGCATTCGGAGGTGTTGGTACAAGAAGAATTAGAAAAAGAAGAGGATTAAATAAGAAAAAAGGAAAAAAGATTCAAAGAAAATAAATAAAAAAATATTTAATTAATTTTTTTATGTTTAAAAATAAAAAATAAGTTTATTTTGTAACTTTAGAAAAAAATCGATAAATTGACAAATGTGTAATTGTGGTGCAAAATTAAATACTTATCAACCTTTATATAAACAAGTATGGACAAAAGACCGTTTAGGGAAACCAGTTTTAACAAAAGTACCTTTACCAAATCCAAAATTAAAGAGACAATTAAAAAGATTAAGACAACAATTTTTAGAAAAGAAAAATGCAGTCACACTCGAAGAACAAATTGATTTAGCCTTAAAATGAAATCATTTTTTTCTTTTGTAAAAAATGGGTTTAATTTGGACCTCTATTAAGACCAGGAAGAGAGTTTAAATTATAGAATCCAAAATTATTTTTTTCATAAGGAGCATTATAACAGAGTTGAATATAATTAGCTAAAGATTGTCCAGGATTTAAATAAAAATCTCCCATATAACACCATATATTTTGAGTATTTTGATAAACAAAAGATTGTACTTTTCGGCGACCGTCTGGTAAGAGAGGATAAACAATATATTTATAGTTATAAGTGTTCATATAGAAAAAGAAAGTTTGAGTATTTGTTTTTTTAGAGAATTCTATGAGATAATCTTTATTCGATTTTCTGATAGATTGATTATTGTTCATGAGGTTGCGCATTTGACGGCGTTTTTGAGTGAGAGCTTCAGTGGCGTAGTATTGGTTATAATAATTTTCAACGAGAAAATCAAATTGATTATGAGTGAGTTTTTTTTTATTTAAAAGATTAAAATATTGTTGATTATAACAGTTATTATTAATAAACATTCTTCTTAATATAATATTGGATTTTATTTTTAGTAAAAAATATATATAAAAATTATAAATTGAATATTAATAGGAGTTAATTAATTAAAAAAGAATGGATATAAAATTAGAAAGTGATTTATTAGAATTTAGATTAAAGGATAAAAAAATAAAAAGAAGTAAAAAAAAATTAGAAAAAATAGAATATCCTAATATAAAAAAATATGAAGAAGCTATTAAATGGATTAATGATAATAATGAAGGTTATGTGAATTTATATGAACCGAAAAATTATATAAAATCTTTTAGAGAGATAGATGACAAAAAAGTTGTTGATTATTATTTACAAAAACAAAAAATAAATATTGAATTTAATATTGATAATATAAAAATAAATAATAAAGAATATCCATCAATATTAGATGAATATAACTTTAATAAATTATATCCAAATTTACATGGTAAAAATATATTTTGGCATCAATTTTTAAATCCAATAAAACCTTATTTTAAAAATAAGAAGATAATAAAAAAAATAACATTTTTTCCATTTATTTCACCTGATAGAGGTTTTATAGAAAAAGAATTAACTAATTTTTTTGATAATAAAAAGATTATAAAAAGTTATATATTTTCATTTAATCAAAGAATAGGTGAAAAACATAATTTTAAAATATTTCCATCTGTTGTTTTAGGTGATATAAATAATAATAAATTATCAAATAAATTCAATAAACAAACTTTAAAAAAAGTAAAATTTGATTATGCTTATATTCTATTAAGAAGAACATTAAAAAATTCTGAAGAACTTAAAAAAAAAAGTGATATAGAAGGTAGAAAAGAAAAGTATCTATTACCAAGTACGATTAATATAATAAATTTTTTATTAAATCATTCTAATAAAAATGCATGTTATTTATTATATTATTACGAAGGTTTTAGTATAGAATTTATAAATTATTTATGTTATTTAACTCAATATTTTGATAAAATAAGGATATTTAAAAAAATACATGACCAAAGTGTTTATTTAAATTTATGGATAAATTTATTAGGATATAATGGTAAAAAAGTAAAAGATTATAATTCAAAGAATAATTATATAAAAAATTATGAAGAATTATTATATAAATTTAAGATATTTAATGAATCGAATCAAAATTTTTATATAAATTTTTATTATAATATAAAAAAAGAAAAACTAAAAATTGAAGATTTTAGTTTTGAATCTTTAATACCAAAAATAATATTATTTATAGAAAATAATAAATTTCCATTAAATCCAGTTTATAATTCAAAATTACAAGAATATTCTGATTTAACATTAAATGATATGAATAAATTTGTATCAGTTTATTATAATTATTCAATATTTGATAGTTATACTGAATTAAATATAAAAAAAAATAATTGGATATTATTATCTATATTCTTAGGAAAACAAAATGATAGAATAATGAATTATTATTTATTAGGTTCAAATAATAAATTAGAATTAGAGAAAGATTATGGTTTAGAAGATAATTTATATATACTTAACTCTTTAAATTTTATACCAAATAAAACAAATATTATAAATAAAAATACATTTTTAATAATAACAGATAATATAGATACAAAAACATTATATAAATATATTAAAAAAGCAAAAATAATTATGATTAAAAAAGATAAAAATTTACCATTTGAAGATTATAAAATAATAGATAAAAGTGAGAATTATTATTATTTAATGAAAAATTAATATTCTTAAAATTTATAAATATATCCTATATTAAGATAATCGATAGGAGTTAAATTCATATTATTTTCAACATTTTTATTTAAAAATTTATTATTTAAAATATCAAATAATTTTTTATAATATTTATAATCAGATGAAGATAAATTAGCTATATAATGAAAGATATTACCATCGTTAAGTATTATATCTGTTTTTTCATTACAATCAATATTTAATTCAATAATATTTTTTATAATATTATCTATTTTTTCTTTTTTATCAATTAATTTAGTTATAAAATTGATTCGATATAAAGAATCTTGATTTTTTAAATAATTTATATTATTATTATTTATATTAAAATGATAATTATTATGTTTTTTTAATAATTCATTTGTATTTATTAATTTAGTATTTTTAGTACAAATATAACAATGAGTTAAATTAATTAAATTATATTTATTTTTTAAATAATCAATTGACCATTTTAAATGTACAACATCATCACCAATAATAATAGAATTTGGATAATATGTAAATATTTTTTCAACAAAATCAATTAATTTTTTATCATTTTTTTCAAAGTCAATATAAAATAAATCAATTGGTATTTTATATTTTAAAAGTAAATTAAAATTTTGATAAATATCACCTTTAATTGTATATAAATTATTTGCATTTTTATTATTACTACAAAATGTTTCATATCTTAAATATTTATAAAAGAATTTTAAATCAATATCACTAATTTTATTATTAATAAAATCAGTCAAAAATAAATTATCATATCTATCAAAACCAAAATATTTTAAATTATTATTTTTAGATGTATTTATTATATAATTAGTTGCATAACCCATATAAGTACCAAATTCACATACTGAATTTATATTATAATTTTTTAAAACATAATCAACAGCTAATTTATTATTATAACTCATCCAACCAAAATCATTAGTTGGTATTTGATTAGTCATCCAACTTTGAACGAGTTTACAATTATTTTCAGATAGAATATTATTTGAAGAATTAAAATCTGAGAATCCACTTAAATCAAATGTTTTTTGAATAAAATTAAAGTCATTTGATGATATGATAGCACCAATAGTATTATAAATTCGAGCAAAGAAGTCTAATAATAAAGAATTTAAATCAAAATAATTATTAGAAAATCCATTAATTTGTTCTAAAATAATAGGAGTTATATATAATACATTATTATAAAAGATTGGATATCTTGGTTTAGAATTAATTTTTTGTTCAAAATTAGATAAATTATTAAAATTTATAATTAAAATATCTGGTTTTTTTAAATATTCTTTTAAAATAATTTTATTTATATTTTTAATATCTTCTTTATTAAAAATATTTATAGAGACTTTAGATATTTCTTCAGATTGATTTTTTTCATAAAAAGCCTTCATATATTGACATTCAATAATTTTTTTAGGATTAGAAGATTTAAATTTTAATATTTTATTATCAAATAATTCTTCTAAATTCTTTGTTTTACTTTCTTTCATCATCATTTTTATTGATTTTTTTTTTATAATATTCATTTATTAATTAATTATATTTACCTAATATTTAAATGATATAAATTTTTATAATTTTATTTATCAAATGAAGATTATTTTTTATTTAATTTTGAAAAATGTATTTAATAATTTAATTGATTTTTTTAATTTATCTGGTTCTGGTGAATATGCCCACATAATCATATTAATATGTATAATAGTAGGTAGTCCTTTTAATGCTCCATCTTTATGAAAAAATGGTATTTTCATTTTTTTACTTTGACCTAATTTACCAGATACTTCTATCTCTCTTTTTCTTTCCCAATTAACACCGTCTGGTTTATTTTTTCTACATGGTATATCTTTTAATTTTTTCGGATTTTTTATTTTTTTATAAACAACAAGAAAACCTTCATCACTTGTTGATGGTTTTTCTAAACCTCTTGCTTTTCTTGATACATTATAATAATCTGCTAATTTTTCAAATTTATTTATTATTTTTAAATCTAAGTAAGGGAACTTTACATGAGAACCACCTTTTAATTTTTTAATTTTTTTTAAGAATTTTTCATAAATTTTCATAGCATCTTTCATATTTTTAGTTTGATGAGGATGATATTTAGCACGATAAAACATAGTAGTTGCTACTTGTTTTTGATATTTAATAGGTTTATTTTTAATTTTTTTTAAAGATTGAATAGCAGTATTTTTATTTTTAAATCCTAAACCATGAATAGTGGATTTAGGATGAGCATTAGTAAATAATTCAATAGATTTTTTTTTTTCAATTTTACCCATTGGCATATTATCTATTAAATTAATAATTTTTGGTAAAGAATTATATTTGTTAGATAAAAATTTGAGAGAAGAATCATAACCGAATAATTTAATTTGGAAGAGATTTGAACGCGAATTTATAATATATTTTTTTATTTTAACATTTCTTATTTTTAAATCATTTTTATATTTTTTTAATTCTTCATCAAATTTTTTTTTTTTAGATAACATATCATTTGAGTATTTTAATTCTAATATTCTATATATTTTTTTCATAAATTAACCTATTTATATATTATATAGATAATATATTCATTTATAAAAATAAAAATTAAAATAATTATTATAATAAAAAAGATTCAAATTGATAATTTAATTGAATATCATTTTTGATAAGTTGTCTTTGAAAATAATTGTTAATATTAATATTATTTTTTTTATTTTCTATCATATTGATATATAAAGAATATAATTTTTTATAAATATTGTATGATATATTATTATATTTATATTCTTCAAGATAATCAAAGATACATAAAATTAAAAAAAGATTATTATTATTTATAATAATTTTTTCTTTTTCAAATAAATCAATATACATTAAACAGATAGTTAAAATATAATCATCATTTTTACGAGATAAATTATTTTCTAATATAATATGTATTTGACTTATAATAATTATATAAATAGAAAGAATATTATATAATTTAACATCAAAATCGTATTCAAAATCCTCAATTAAATAATTTATTTTATTTATTGAAAAATTAATATTATTATTTTTTATAATATCTATTTGCTTATTTATATATGATTTAATATAAGGATTTAAATAAAAATTATTTAAATTTGAACTTAAATTGATATTAGTGACATTAATTTTGTGTATAATCTCATTAAATTTATTGATATTTAATTCATTAAAAATATTCATAATTAATTCTTTATAAAAATTTAATATATTATTTTTTATTTATTTAATTTAAATAAAAATTAATTAAAAAATATAAATAAAAAATGTTTAAATATGGAAGAAAATAAAACTAAGCAAATAGTACTAGATGATGATATTAAACCGATAGATGTTATTTTTAAATTTATAGAAGAAAAATTAATAGTACCAAAACCATTATTTATGAATAAATATATACCTTCTAATAAACCTGAGATAGAAAAAGGAAATAGAGAATATAAATATCAATTAAATTATAATAAATATGACCAGTCAGAACTTAGAGAAAAAAGAGAGAAAAGAAAAAAAGAGAAAATAGCATCACAAATGTTATTTAGATTATTAGAAGGAAATGGTAAAGCAATATATATAATAGGTATTGAAGATGATGGTAATAATAAAGGAATAAAACTTAGTGAATTATATGAATCTTTACATTTTTTAATAGATGCGTCAAAAATAATAAAAGCAAAAATTAATAGTATTAAAATATATAATGGGAAAGAAGGTTATGTATCAACAATAAGATTGAGTTTAGATGTAAATTTAGATTATAATATAACATTATTTTAATTAAGGAAAAAAAATAAAAATAATATATTATAATAAAATTTTAAAAGTGCGAAGTAGATAAATAAAAAATCTAAATTAATAATATAGAATAACTAAATAATGGAAGAAGAGATTGTTAATGTTGTTAATGTTGTTGAATCTCCTAAAAAGAAGAAAATGAATAAAAAAGAGAATAAAAATAATTCATCAAATTCATCAAATTCATCAAATTCATCAAATTCATCAAATTCTAATAATTCATCAAAAAAGAAGAAGATGAAGAAGAGTGAAAATAAAGAGAATAATAAAGTACAAAATAATAAAAAAGAAAACAAAGAAGTTAAGGAAAATAAACCTAAAAAGAATGGTGGATTAAGAACTTTCAAATTAGCAGACCCTTTAATTGTTCATCGTGAACTTCATGGAAAAGTAGCTAAGAGTAAAGACCCTCATGGTAAATATAGTGATTTAACTCCAGGTGGTGCTGCTAGAAAGGTATTTAGACGCATAGCTCGTTCTCGTCAATTAGAACAATTAGTAAAAGATGGAAAGACTAATGCTAATGGAAAACTCCAAAAGATTAATAATTATGGAGCAGCATTCAAAGGAGCTGATAAGAATGTAGTTTTCTGTATTATTGAATTAGATGATGATGGAAGTGAAGTAAAGAGATTTTATTATAAGGGTTCGAATAAATTGGACCAACCAATTATGGATAAATTCATTGGATTTAACATTAAAACAGGAAAGAAAAAGACAAGTATTCAATGGGTTGTACCTTCAATTCATTCAATTAGTAAAGAAGAATATGAAGCTAAAATAAAGAATCAAATGTAAATAAATAAATAAATAAATAAATTAATATTTTTAATATAAAATTATCAATAAAAAATTGATAATATAAAATAAGTGAAACGAATCTTTTTTTTGTTATGTATAAATAGCGGTTAACCTAAAATTATTTATTAAAAAAATGAATTATATAAATACTTCAGTATCGAATCAATTAAATAGACAAAATAGTGTTCATGATATTTTAAGAACTAATTATAATGATATTTTTAAATATTATCAAAAAGGTGAATATCCATCTGTTGATAGATTAATTGTTATTGGTGATATACATGGAGATTATGATGCATTTATTCAAGTTTTACAAAAAGCAAAAATATTAAATAATAATTTAGAATATGTTGGTGGTAAATCACATGTTGTTCAAGTTGGTGATATATTAGATAGAAAACCCCGTGAAATGGATGGAAGTGACGAAGATAGTGAAGCAAGAATAATGGCTTTAATATTAGAACTTCAAATAAAATCATATTTAAATGGAGGAGGATATCATCCAGTAATAGGAAATCATGAATTAATGAATGTATTAGGGCAGTTTGATTATGTATCTCCTCTCGGAATGAAACATTATGGAGGTTCACATGGAAGAAGAGAATATTTTAAACCAGGAGGAACAATGGCAACATATTTTGCATGTGGATGGAATCCAGTAGTAAAGATAGGAGGATGGATGTTTGTACACGGAGGAATGTCTAAGAAGATATCAGAAAAATACAAGATAGAGGATATAAATATGACATTAAGAGATTTTTTATATGGAAACATAGAACATATAAAGAAGAAATATTTTGATGAATTATTTATGAATTCAAAATCGATATTATGGAATAGGGATTATTCAATAGACCATAATCTACAAGTATATGATAAATTGAATGATGATTTAAATTATATATTAAAAAATTATAAAGTAAAAAGAATATGTACCGGACATACACCACAATTGAAAGGTATAAAACATAGATATCAAGGAAGGGTATTTAATGTTGATACAGGAATGTCATCAGCATTTGGAAAGAAGAATAATACATTAGATAGAATACATTTTATGGAAGTTTTAGGTGATAATCAAAAAATTAGAATTTATTAATAAAAAAGTTAGAAAGAAAAAAACATCTTATAATAGATATAAATAATAAATTATATAAAATGGCAAATACAACAATAAAACCAACATGTTTTTTTCAAATACCAAGAGGAGAAACAAATAGATATGTATATGTATTTTACTATTATCCAACATTAATGAAGTATAGAGTAATATTAAAAGTATTAATGGCAAATAGAATAAATTATAAAGTAGTTAGTATAAGATGGATAGAACAGAATAAAGTGATGGAATTTATTAATACAACAGTAGCTTTAACATATTAATTTTTT